>OQWI01000211.1_pt1 | contig 27951 bp, 24 predicted proteins | sample 1691551 | NCBI WGS metagenome assembly OQWI01 (sample SAMN03418259, study PRJEB22391) | human gut metagenome | biome: human-gut; feature: organic feature; material: feces | host: Homo sapiens | place: Tanzania | collected 2013-01
ATGTCCACTATTTGATTTGATGCACTAATTCCAACAGGAACTTTCATTACATACTTATCTTTCCTAATAGGTTTAGATTTTAGTAATGTTTCATAAAAATCTACATTTTGTGATTTTAAAAGATACCTTTTTTTATTTATATTTAAATCCGATATATGAACAGTCTGAATATTATAGTCATAATGAAAAGATGGTTCTTGTTTTCCAACATAAATCAAACAAAAAAATGCATCTGGAAAACAGTTAGAATCTGTACTTACTACAATCAAATCTTTATTTGTCTTTTCATTTACCCTACAATATGGATTTAATAGAATATCCTTCATCCCATCAAATTCTTGCATCCATAACCATTTTCTTTTTTTTGAAGAATACCAAAGATAATTATTAAATAAAATGATACTTTCTTTTATATTTGTATTAATCCAACAAACCTCACCCTCTTTTAAAAAAATCGGTTGCATCACATTTGAATTTAAGGCTTGGATCAATTTATCCCGTTTTATCACTAAATCATTTGATGCATATTCGTAAGATGTTTCACGATAAGAAATGTCACACCATTTTGATTCCGTACAACCAACATATACAACATCAGAAGTTTCATGTTTAAAAGTCGTCATATACTTTTCAATATATATATAAATTTCTTTTTCAAATTTTTGTTGAAGCCTATTTTTCTTTTCATACATTTGATTTATATAAGCATCATACATATCTATACTTTTTTGACTTTCCTTCAAACTCAATTTGTATTGATAACTTCGATTGTATAAACCATAAATCATAAATGTACACGCCATAGTAAGTGAACTGATCATACTTGTAAATAAGGTATCAAGTTTTTGCTTTTGTAGATATCCAATAATTATACTAGATACAAAACCAGAACCTGCAATCATACATGAAGGTCCAATCGCACTAAATAAGCTTTGTTTATGTACAACACGCTGTATTTGAGGCATTTGTATATCAAATTTTTGAATAGCTGGTAAATTTGCATTAAAATTTGATGCATAAAAAATTGGACCTTCAACTTCCATATTCTTTGAATCATATGGATTATCTACCATGTCTAGTAATAGATAGTTTTTTAAATAAATCATACGAATATTCGCAGCTACTATTTCATCCTGTATTTTTAGATTCCATGTATTTACTCTTCTTGTATTAACATATGTACCATTTAAACTGTTTAAATCGGTCAACACTCCATCTTCAATCTTAAAATGAAATCGGGAAATACCTTTTGCACATAATTGAATATCACACAATTCACTTCTTCCTATTTGTATCTTTGATGCGATTGGAAAATAACTAATTTGACTTTCCTTTTCTTCTAAATAGAATGATGTATCTAAAATCGTACAAGATTCATTAAATCTTAATATCTTTTTGTTTTGTCCATAAAAAATACAAAGTCCCTGACTTTTCTTCACAAATAAAAATCCTGAATATTCCTTGATTGAATCTACATCAAAACATTCACATTGATTTTTTGTATATATCCAAAGTCTACTCATAAATTCAATATTCTTTTAATAAACATCCATATTTTCTGTATAAATGATATTTTTAACTGTTTACGCACTTCCTCTTTTTTTAATGTTGAAGTTCTATTTGATTCATTTTTAACTTTCACCTCAATATTCGTTTTATGTTTCTTTAAAGATAATTCAATAAAATCATGTCCCAATACATCTTTCTTTATATTTATTTTTTTCCCATTGACCAAGACATATTCGATTGTATCTTCCGTCCATATTTGAACTTTATTCTTCTTACGTAAATAATGAATTACTGGTTTTGATTGTTTTTGAAATTTTTTTACATTCTTTGTCAATACTAGTTCATTCTTATCATTTACATTCCATATTCGTTCAAATGTTACAACTTCATTCTTATTTGTTAATTGTTCGCTTTTAGAAATGATTTCCTTCTCTTTATCTGGACTAAACACAAACTCATATTCTTTTTTTTCTAGGTTGTTAAGAGTGTCTGTTGTATATGTTACGACTTTTAAAATGTCATCTCTTACCATGCGATTAAATATTTTTTCAATATCCATATCCATTAATATTCCATTCAAATAATATTCCACTTTCATAGCCGCATTATGATCGTCCATTCGATATTCAAATTCTGGCAGTTTTTTGATTATCGTTTTATCCAATATTTGTTCATTATTAACATATAAACTTGTAGATGGTGCACGTTTATCAATTTGCACAATCACCTGATCCCATACTTCATTGCCAAAAGCATCTTTGGCATACGCTATTACTTTATAAAAAAGATCACGATTATTTACAGCAAATAAATATATTGTTTCGTTCAAGTAATGCCGATCTTTAATTCCATTTAACTCTACATCAATATAGCCTCTTTCTAAATATGGAACATTCCAATTTAAATTCACAAATACATCTTCATTAGATACTTTGGCTGATGGTTGCAACGTAAGGGTTGGTAAAATATTCGAATATACGATAGAACCTTGGAGTTCTTTTTTTATATGTGGATATTCTTTATGTTCTAAAACAAATGTATATACACCGCTTTTACTAAAATCAATTGTGGCAAAATCTTTATTTTCTAAATCTATAGAATATAAATAATTCCCATCACAATATACATGTAAATAAAGTGGAATCTCGCAAATCGATTCAAAACCTAAATCTAATTTATTATCTTTTACGTATGTCCTTTCTTGAAGTAAACATTCTGGAAACACAATCGGTAAGATTTCAATTTTTCTTTCAATTTCATTACCCGCAATATCCCGGCAAAGAACTTTTATGATTCGATTTTTTGTACTTACATCCAAATCAAATTCAAGATTTTCAAATTCAACTTTTTCATCATCCAAATAAACATCTATATGATCAATATTTTCTTCTAAAATTTGTACATGTACTTTTTCGCAATCTATCAAAGGTAAAACATCTTTGATCATACAATCCTTTGTCTTAACCACAATATTCGGTAAAGTTGTATCCAAAAGAATTGTTTTTTCTCCTTCTTCTAGGGCATAACCATCAATATCTTTTAAAATATAAACTAACTGTGTTATCCCTTCCTTTTGAATATCAATATATGTATGTTCATGACTTAAATCTATTTGTTTTCCATCATATATGACTAAACTAGTATCTCGATCTACTTTTTCGTTAAACAATAATTCTACATTCCCACTTGCTGAAGCCACACCATTTATAAATGTATTTGTTTCTTGCCAATCCATATAGTTTGTATACACAACATCTTGCATCCACATCATAAACTCCTCCAAAACGCATACAAATCATTCCATCGACTGCTTTTTAAATTATCAATAAACACTAAGGGTATTTCCATGATCTCACTCTCCTTATTTCTTAATAAAAATAAATATTCTAAATAATTACATCCTAAATCCTCAAATTCTTTTGAATAATTCAACAATTGATTTGTTTCTACATTTTCAAGCCAATCTTTTATTGGAGTTAATGAAACATTTAATTCTTCGTGAATAGCGATTTGTAGACATTGATTCACGACATCCAGCTTATCTTTCAACAACATATCGCTAGTTAAAACCAAACGCATACAACGAGCAATGGTACTAGTTGTAGGTTTTAAATAAATTAATGCACATGCTTCAAGTTCTGGTGTTTTGTTTAATGAAATACGATCATACATATATTGAATCAAAGTAGCATCCTTTGTTTTAAGAGCCTCCTTCATTAGAAATATAGATGCTTGCTTATTGACATATACATCATCTAATATCCAGCCATTACTAATCCACGTATACAACTGATCTTTAGATTTCGATTCTTTATACGCCTTTTCAAACATGGCAATCTGATGATGATAATAATAAGCATCAAATACATTTTTTGGACTTGTACATTTAAATAAAGAGAAGACAGACAGAATACATAATAAAAGTACAAGTAGTATTCGAATTAAAATATGTATGATAATCAAAAATTTAAATATTGATAAATTCGATATTCTTCTTTCTTTTTTTTGATGACACAAATAAATTATGAGTATCATCCCAACACCAAAAACTTCTTGAAGTAAAGATCCAAGTGCATAAATATCACAACGAATATCTTTTTTGCTTAAAGTCATTAATTCAGGTGCACAATTCGATTTAGAAGCCATAATTGCTACATGTGCATGATTTTCTATGCATGCATTAAAGTCAATCAAATAAAAATGTTTTTGATAATATATGATGTTTTCTAATTTTAAATCGATATAGAGATATCCAATTTCATGCACAGCTTGTAAGACACTTAAAACATCAAACAATAATCGATACCTTTGAATTACACCTTTATATTGTTGAACAAATTGTTTTGCACTAATTCCAGGAATATAAGTTTCTACAAAGCACTGTAACGTTCCTTCTTCAAAACACGTAACTAAGCTTGGTACAAGTAAAGAATTTAATTTTGAAAGTACATCAATTTCTGTTTTAAACTGATGTTTATAACGATCCGATTCCATCTCATCACAAACCTTCAATATGTAAATACAAGTACTTAATTCATCTTGGATACGAAATACATTACAATTATACGAGTCTAAAACACGATACTTACTGTTCTTTAAATTCACATTCGACATCCCCAAATCGTATATGCATTCCATCTTTTAAACGCATTTTTCTTTTGACTTCTTTATCATTTAAAAATGTTTTATTAGTACTCTTTAAATCTTGAATATAGTATCTTTCATTTTCACAAATAATTTTTGCATGTTTCAAAGATACACTCGAATCTTGAAAACGTACATCACAACTCATAGCTCTTCCAATCAAATTTATTTCATTTGCCAAAGAATATTTCTCTTTTCCCTTCATTAAATAAGCTGAAAAATTAATTTGAACTTGTAGAAGCTGTGTTTTTTCTTCCAAAATAGATTCAACAGGTTTGTTTTTATGAAAAGCTTGTATGGGTTCCTTGACTTTAAACGTTTGTATTCGTCTATGCTTAAAAAATGAAAACTTCTTTGGATAATACAATTCACGAATATTATCTAACCCCAAAACAAGATTGGGTAAACTAAATTCCGTGCTTTTTAAAAATTTTAACAAGAATCCTGGAATTTCAAACGCTGTAGTCGTCTGCATTGTTTTTGCGATATATTCAACCCATTTTTCTGACATATCCCTTTGAAACATCCAATTTGTTATTTGAATTGGAACTACAATGAACGCAAAGCGATCACCAAAAGGAGAAACAAATACATAATCCGGATCAAATAAAACTGGTTTATTTCGATTTGATGCAATTGCTTGTTCAAAAAGTTGATGTAAAAAAATATATCCCTCTTCGTTTTCAAAAACATATTGACTTAAAAAATCATGTAAAGGAATAAAGCCCTCTATCGCATACACAATCGAGGCGCTATTCTGATTCGTCAACATGCAAGGTAAGCAGAAATCATCATTTGACATTCGATCAAAAATAGAAAGATCTAAAAGTTTAGGATCTTTAAGATGCACATACAAGTGATTTTCATCCATACAATCTTGTTCAATCCATTCACACATTTCATCACCTCCATATTCTTAAACGTTTTAAAAAGTAGTTTTTCGAGAAAACTTTTATTATTTTTTTGATTTTTCTCTTTTTTTTGTCTAAAATGAAACAATGATGAAATTTTTAACATATATACACGTTTATTTAATCCAAACCATTCTAAATATTCTTCCATTTTTTTGGATCGACGTATTTTATGATAATCAAACTTATATTGGCAACCAGTTGCATCGACCTATTTACTTATTTTTTTGGGCATTAAGTTCAGCTTTAGGTTTTTATTTCTATTCAAAAAAAATATGGGAAAAATATGATGTTCGATACAATAAAAAAAATCATGCCCTTATCTGTATAGGCATGATTCTATCATGTAGTATTCCATATAATGATGTTACCCTTTTAAAAGATCTACATGTATGGTTATCCATAATCTTTGTAGCCTCTTTTATAATTGAATGGTTTCTTTTTATTCCAGTTAATTTAAATAAAAACTCAATCCTATTTTATATCAACATTGGATTGAGTTTTATGTTCACATTTATGTTTGGCCATATCACTGGATTTTGTGAAATCTATTTTTCATTTACTACGAATATTCTACTTCATCAATGGTTGTTTCAGGATTGATTTTGTCAATCTTTTCTAAATAATTTTTAGCTTTTTCTACAAAATACATACGATTACCAAGTTCAACAACCTTTTCAAAATACATACGAGCCAATTTATAGTCTTCCTCAACAAATGAAATCAAGGCAATATAGTAACATGAATCAACTTGTTGAAATGCAAAATTTGCCCTTTGAAGTCCTTGTAAGTAGTATTTTTTACAAGTATTAAATTCACCATCCATTAAGTGAATCTTATTTTCAATTGCCGCCATTTCTTCACTTTGAATCATGACACCTGCACGTCCATAATGCATACGTACATTTTGAGCCTCTTCTTTACAACGAGATAATCCATCTTCATCTTTTAACATATAATCTATATAAGACATCAATGACCAATATTGTAATGAGCTTGCTGCATCTTTTCTTGGATAACTAATCAATACATCCTGTGCAAGTTCAGGATCATTTAAATAAATCAAGCATTGTGCAAGCAATGTATGTTGAGTTAGACGCGTATGCCCTTTAGAATTTGTGCAATAATAAATAATAGCACTCGCACACGCTTCTGGATTACAATCTTCATATAATAGTTTAGTGATTGGAAGAAGCGATATAGCACGATATCTTAAAACAATATTAAACGCAAATAAATAGAACATTAATAATATAGCTAAAAGCATAATATTATTTACAACACCTAAAATCACAAACAAAGCAACAATACCTAAAGCATAGATGCCCGTAAGTTTTTTTACATTTTTACGACACGTTTTTGCAAGTTCCTTATAAGACTCATCTAAATTGTGATGTATCTTATACATACGAACTAATTCATCATCACTTGAAAAATTAAATTCTCTACGTTCTTTTGAAATACTAGAGCGTAAACTTAACATACCATAAATACATACAATAAATGCTGGAATCACAAGCACAGTTCCAATATAAATCATGTATTCTGGCAAGAAAAATATTAAACACATCACTATCCATGGACTTATATTAAAACGTGCTGATAAATATTGACCAATATATATAATATTAATTATTCCCGAAATCAATAGAGCATCCCCAATATATAAAATCCACATATTATTTTGCAAATAAGATAAAACTTGTTTTAATGTTTGTGTATCAACACCAGGAACTGAACTTAATGCACTTGAAATCATATCTGAACTGATATCCACTCCACTTGAAAATACAACTGCACTTAATCCTAATCCAACCACAAAAGCTACAACCATAGCTATTAAATGGGATTTACAACGATATTTCCACATACAACCACCTATTTCTTCTCTATAATTTTTGCAGGAATACCAACTGCAGTTGCCCCTTCAGGCACATCTTTTAAAAGTACCGCATTCGCTCCTACACGACATCCTTTTTTCAAAGTGATATTTCCTAAACATTTAGCTCCACAACCAATATATACTCCATCCTCTAAAGTAGGATGTCTTTTAACATGTTGCTTTCCCGTACCACCTAATGTAACGCCATGATAAAGTTGACAATCATCCCCGATAATTGCCGTTTCTCCAATCACAACGCCCATACCATGGTCAATCATCAATCCTCGACCAATTTGAGCTCCAGGATGAATTTCAATCCCAGTCCAATGTCTTGCTCGATTACTTATCCAACGCGCAATAAATGTATGATCATGCACCCAGAACCAATGGGCAATACGATGTAAACCAATTGCCTTAATATGAGGATACAGCCAAAATACTTCCCACTTTGAATGCGCTGCAGGATCAAGCTGCATTGTTCGATTTATGTTATATATTCCATCGCGAATAAAAGATCTATTGCTTTTTTCTGACATGATAAAATTTTAGTTTATTTGTGTCTAAATTTCAAGTTTAGTGTTTATTTCACATAAACTTCACATAGTGAATCATCTAAAACCTTACCAATTGAATCATGAATGACTAAATCAGCCTTTGAATCCATGTTCGTACTGTCTCTATTTATTAATACCAAATGTTTACCATGGAAATAATTAATCAAACCAGCTGCAGGATATACAACTAAACTTGTTCCACCTACAATTAAAAGATCTGCCTGTTCAATCGCATGAACGGCTGAATACAAAGTATATTCGTCCAAACCTTCTTCATACAACACTACATCCGGCTTAATAATAGCACCACATTTTGGACATCTAGGAATACCATCGCTATCCCTATATTTCATCATATCTTCTAAAGTATATTTCGTTTGACAATGTGTACATGTATTTCTTAATACACTTCCATGAAGTTCATATACATTTTTAGAACCCGCAAGTTGATGTAAACCATCAATATTCTGTGTAACAATTGCCTTTAATTTACCCATCCGCTCCAATTTTGATAGTGCAAGATGCGCCTTATTTGGTTTGGCATCTAAATAAATCATTTGGTTAAAATAAAATTCAAAAAATTCTTTCGGATGACTAAGATAAAAACTATGCGACAACATAATTTCAGCTGGATATGGATATTTCTTTTTATATAATCCGTTATCACTACGAAAATCTGGAATGTTACTTTCTGTAGATACACCAGCCCCACCAAAAAAAACTATATTATTACTTTCTTGAATCCACTCTTTTAAAGACATAAATATCACTTCCTTTCTCTATTATACCTCCAAACAAACAAAGAAAGGAAGATAATTAACTATCTTCCTTGAATATCAAATGTATATTGTCCATTTTGACAATCCACATTGATTACATCCCCTTGCATTGCGCCTGTCTTAATCATTTCCTTTGCAATCTGTGTTTCAAGATTTCTTTGGATATAACGCTTCATTGGACGAGCACCATACACTGGATCAACACCCATTTTGGCAATCTGATTATACACGGCATCACTCACATTTAGTGTAATGTCACGCTCTGCTAAACGTTTTTGTAGTAAACCAACAAATTTATGTGCAATCTTAATAAATGCAGAATCATTTAATGCATTAAAGACAATGATTTCATCGATACGATTAATGAATTCTGGTTTAAAGTGACGCTTTACTTCTTCCATATATTTTTCATGGATATCTCCAGATTCAAAGGCATATTGACTACCTAAGTTTGACGTTAAGATAATAATAGTATTTTTAAAATCAACCGTTACACCTTTAGAATCTGTAATACGACCATCATCCAAAATTTGAAGTAACACATTGAATACATCTGGATGCGCCTTTTCAATTTCATCAAATAATACAATACTATATGGATTACGACGAACAGCCTCTGTCAATTGACCACCCTCATCATATCCAACATATCCTGGAGGAGCACCAATTAAACGTGCCACACTGTGTTTTTCCATATATTCACTCATATCAATACGCACAATGTGTTTTTCATCATCGAATAACTGTTCAGCCAAAGCCTTGGCAACTTCTGTTTTACCAACACCTGTAGGACCTAAGAACATGAACGATCCAATCGGACGATTCTCATCTTGAATTTGTGCTTTAGAACGCAAAATTGCATCTGTTACTAACTCCAAAGCTTCATCTTGTCCAACAACACGTTTTTCAAGTTCTGATTTTAAATTCAATAATTTTTCTCTTTCACTCGCAACTAAACGTGTTACTTCTACACCCGTCCATCTCGAAACGATTTTCGCAATCAATTCCTCATTAACTGTCTCTTGGATCAAAGCATCTTCTTTTTGACTTGTCTGCTCTTTTTGAATACGAGCCTCTAATTCGGGAATCGTTCCATATTGAAGCTTAGCCGCATCTTCATAACGAGCCTCATTTCGAGCTTGTTCCAAATCCAAACGAGCTTTCTCCAAACGTTGTTTATCCTCTTTCTCATTGGCTAAACCACGCTTTTCATCTTCCCACTTAGAATGCATCTCATCACGCTTTGATTGTAAAGAAGCCAGTTCGGACTCAATCTCTTCTCGACGCTCAACTGCTCTTTTTTCTTCTTCTTTTTGTAGCGAAGTCTTTTCAATTTGAAGCTGCAAAATTTTACGTTGCAATTCATCCAATTCTTGAGGCATACTTTCCATTTCTACCTTTAATGTTGCACAAGCCTCATCCACTAAATCAATAGCTTTATCTGGTAAGAAACGATCTGTAATATAACGATCAGACATTGTAGCTGCCGCAATCAAAGCCTCATCCAAAATTCGTACACCATGATAACTTTCAAAACGATCTTTCAATCCACGCAAGATACTAATTGTATCTTCTACACTCGGTTGAGCCACCTGTACTTTCTGGAAACGACGCTCTAAAGCTGCATCTTTTTCAATATACTTACGATATTCATTAAATGTTGTTGCTCCAATACAATGTAGTTCACCACGAGCTAACATTGGCTTTAATAAGTTAGCTGCATCCATGCTGCCTTCTGTTTTACCCGCACCAACCAAGTTATGAATTTCATCAATAAACAAAATAATTTGTCCATCTGATTTTTTCACTTCATCCAAAATTGATTTTAAACGCTCTTCAAACTCACCACGATATTTAGCACCGGCAATCAAAGAGCCCATATCTAATTCAATTAATCTCTTTTCTTTTAATGACTCAGGCACATCACCCTTCATAATACGCCATGCGATACCTTCTACAACAGCTGTTTTACCAACACCAGGCTCACCAATCAAAACAGGATTATTCTTTGTCTTACGAGATAGAATCTGCATTACACGACGAATCTCATCATCACGACCAATGATTGGATCAATCTTACCATCACGCACATCCTGGACTAAATCACGACCATATTTTTTTAAGGCTTCTACATTCTCTTCAGAATTTGGTGTGTCAAATTTCTTTCCATTACGACGCTCTAGTTCTGCCTTGTAACAAGCATCCTTATTTAAGTTAAAAGTTCTTACCAATTCTTTTGAAACATAAGAACGATTAAATAATAATGCTAAAAATACACTCGCAACCGATAAATAAGTTTCATCATGTTGGCTTGCCCAGTTTTGTGCATCCTCAAACGATTTTTGAACTTCATTTGATAAATTTATATTACTAGTTGAGCTTTTTGCGACACGATTTGATTCTTGTTGAACCATTTGTAAGGCACGAGTCTTATCTAAGCCAATGCGCTCAAATAAGCCATCCAATACATCATCCTTAAAAATCGTTTCCAACATATCCACTGTATCCACACTAGGATGTTGGTTGGATTTAGCCAAATTTACGGCATCCATTAAAATCTTCTGCAAACGCTCTGACATTTGATCGATATTCATAATAAGCACCTCCTTGTACTTAGCACTCACTCTTCGTGATTGCTAATGATAGTATAACACTCTTTTTGGCACTGTCAACACTTAAGTGCTAATATTTTTTCAAAAAGAAAAAAGTAGACAAGTCTACTTTTCTAAAGTGTTTCGATTATAAGCTCTTTGCCAATTAACACTAAATTCTCCAACCGCAATCTTTGTTCCTGGATGATCAATCATTTGATATAAAACATCACAAGGAACAGTCACAGCTTGAATTCCTGCTTTGACAAGTTCATGCACTTGATAAGTATTTTTAAAGCTTGCCGCAATAACTTTTGCAGGCATATGATTCACTCTCAACATTTCAATCAAGTCTTTCACATCTTGTACACCATCACCATAATTGCACATACGATTTGTATAAGGTGCCAAATATTCAGCCCCATTCATAGCTGCTAAGAATGCTTGATCTGCCGTATAGATAGCTGTAGCTAATGTGTGAATGCCCAATTTTTTACATTCTTTGATAGCTCTTAATCCCTCATGTGTAACAGGAATCTTCACATACATATTTTTATTACGAATTGAAGAAATCATTTTAGCTTCTTCCATAATACCTTCAAAAGAAGTTTGTACGGTTTGAATAAACAACAATTGATCTTCACTCAACACTTCACAAAGATCTTTTACGACATCCATGGCTTCTCTACCTGATTTTGTAAGAATTGTAGGGTTTGTTGTAACACCCGTAATTGTTAATAATTCATTTAGTTCTTTAATTTGTTCAATATTTGATGAGTCGATAATTAATTCCATGATGGATCCTCCTTAAGTTCATCTGTATCCTAGCACTACAAAAATATAGATTCAATATCCTTTTCACATCAAACAAATTATTTCAAAAGAACACAAATAAACATGTTTCTTTATGTTCTTTTTTGTGCTTTAATAGAAGTATGAACACAACACAAAGAAGATATGAAATCTATGAAAAGCTAAAAAAAGATAAAACCGTACAAGTCAGTGAACTCGCAAAACAATATAGTGTTTCCTTAATGACCATACGAAGAGATTTAGATCATCTAGAAAATCAAGGACTCGCCACAAAGAGCTATGGAGGAGCCACACTCAATGAGTCCAGTTCAACAGAGCCTTCCTTTGAAATCAAAGAAGGTATGTCACAATCGGATAAAAAAGAGATTGCGATCTATGCGAGTACACTCATTCAAGATGGAGATTCCATCTATTTAGATTGCGGTACAACCTGCCTTGAACTCTTTAAGCGAATACATCATAAGAAGATCACCATCTTTACAAATTTTTGGAAAATTCTACAATATGTAGATCGTAACACCAAGGCAAAAATCATCATGGCTCCAGGAACCTATAATCCTGTAACCCAGGCAGCTCTATCTGAAAGTACCATCCAATTCTTTCAAAACTATTATATTGATAAAGCCTTTATCTCCGTTTTAGGAATAGATTTAGATTATGGCGTATCCATCCCAAGTATGAGTGATGCCTTAGTAAAAAAAGCCATTCTTGATTCTTCCAATAAAAAAATTTGTATGGTAGACCATACAAAATTTAATAAGAAGTATATGTCAAAAATAGCTAATATCGATGATTTTGACATAATCATTACCGACGATAAATTAGAACCAGATATCCACGCAAAAAACATTATAAAAGCACATTGACCACAATTCAATGTGCTTATTTAATTAGAATGCTTTTGTTCCTTTTACGTAAGTCATTTCAACAGAATAGTCATCATTTAATACAACTAAGTCTGCATCTTTTCCTGTTTGAATAGATCCTTTACGATCATCTACATTCAACATACGAGCTGGGTTCAATGTACATGCATTGATAGCTGTTTGCCAAGGAACCATTGCCTTTTCAACTAGAATACGAAGTCCATTATTAACATGTAATGTACTTCCTGCAAGACCTTTAGTATCTGTTAAGTGAGCACTTCCATCTGGATACAATTCGATTTCGTTTCCACCAAATAATACTTTTGTACCAACAGGTAAACCTTTAACCATCAATGAATCTGTAATCATAATACAGTGATCTGGTCCTTTTGCGGTAAAGTAATCATTTAATGCTTCATAAGTTGAATGGTTACCATCACAAATAATTTCACCATATACATCTCTATAACGCATAGCTGCACCAACAAGTCCTGGTTCACGGTGATGGAATTTAGTCATACCATTGAATACGTGAGTCATTGAGTTTGCACCATTCGCAATCGCTAATCTAGCTTGTTCAAAAGTAGCTCCTGAATGTCCTTGACTACATACAATTCCGTTTGCACGTAAGAATTTAGTTAATTCAAAATTATCATCATGTTCACAAGCCATTGTAACGATTTTAATTAAATTATTAGATGCTGCTAAATAGCGTTTAAATTGTGCTAAATCCGGTTTTACACAATATTGTTCAGGTTGAGCTCCCTTATAAATTTGATCCAAGTAAGGTCCCTCAAAGTGAATACCTAAAATTTCTGCACCTTCATAGCCTTCTTCAACAACTTTCGCAACATTTTTAACTGCATTTGTCAAAACTTCTTCAGACTGTGTAATTGTTGTTGGAAGAATACCAGTGACACCTTCTTTAACAATGTTTTTCATCCAGTTACGAAGACCTTCTTCATTCGCATCATTTGTATCAAATCCATAAGCACCATGTGTGTGCACATCGATGAATCCAGGAATAATTCTCTTATCTCCGTAATCTTCATCTACATCTTTTTGGCCATAAGGATAGATATTAACAATTTTTCCTTCTTCTACTTCAATTTGGGCTGCCAACCATGTATTTACTACCCAAACTCTTTTACTTTGAATAATCATATCGACAATTCCTCCTGATTAATATTATACTCTTTAAAAAAGAAAACACTTACACTTTTTAGTATACTTTTTATATTTTTTATTTAAAAAATATAAAAGTGCAAATGAATAGACATATTTAATAAATAATTCTAAAATAAAAGAAGAGGTGAATCAAAATGAAAAGAGCTAAAAAAATTATAGATAACGTATACTGGGTAGGTGTTAGAGACTTAAACAATCGCCACTTCCATGGAGATCTATACCCTATTGATGAAGGATGTACATATAATGCATATTTAGTGGTAGATGATGAAGTTACATTATTCGATACAGTGGAAGAAGAATTTACAGAAGAACTATTAGAAAGAGTTGAATCCGTACTAAAAGGAAGAGAAATCGACAACATTGTCGTTCAACATACTGAACCAGATCATTCTGGAGGATTTAAAAAAGTCTATGCCAAATATCCAAACACAAAAGTCTACGCATCTATTTCTGGCAAGAAAAATATGATTGAACAATACTTTGATCAAGTCCCTTATCAAGTGGTTAAGACAAACGATACAATCAATACTGGAAAATATGATTTTGTCTTTGTTGAAATGCAGATGATTCATTGGCCAGACAACATGTTGACATATTGTCCACAATTAAAAACCGTATTCTCAAACGATGCCTTTGGACAACATATTGTAAACTTTAACTTAACGGATGAAGGATTAGATAAAGCTTATTGTTTAAAACAAGCCAAAGAATACTTTGCGAATATTGTTTTACCATATACAACACCAGTACAAGCTAAATTAAACCTTATTCTAGGTATGAATTTAGACATTGAATATATCATGCCTGCTCATGGTATTATCTGGAAAGACTATATTGGTGATATCATTGAAACATATAAAGGCATCGCTGCTCAAAAAGTAGAAAATAAAGCCGTAATTGTATATGAATCTGTATGGAAACATACGCAACAAATTGCCGAAAGTCTAGCTGAAGGATTCAGTGATGCTGGTATGGATGTCAAAGTCTATAAGTTATCCGACACAAAATCAAGCATTGTAATGCGTGAAATTATGGATGCTAAAGTTGTATGTATCGGATCTGGTACGTACAATAATGTCATGGCACCAAGTGTTGCAGCATTCCTTGAACACATTCGTCCATGTAAGTTCAAAAATAAAAAAGGTATGGCCTTTGCCGCATATGGATGGTTTAACCAAGTTGCCAAAGAAATCGATACAAGAATGCAACAGTCTGGAATTGAATCATGCCACGATGTGATCAGCCAATGTTACACACCAAGTGATGATCAATTAGAAGATTACTACAATATGGCTCATGAAATCGCAAAAAATTGCCAGGAATAATTTCCTGGCCTTTTTAGTCTATATTCACATGTGAGTTAGGTAATAATCTGAGTCCTTTAGGAATCTTGTTTTTGATTTGTCTTCCATCACTTTTACCAAATCCAAACGGATGTCCTTTGTAACATACGGCAACGTAACCTTTATCACATTCCTTCTGTAAAACTTCTCCATGCATAAACAGATCCATTTCTTCTAAAGTTACATTCACTTTTCTTTTATAGTCAAAATCCGCAACCATATAAAAAGAATGACTTGGTTCAAAACGATTCTTAATAACATCACCTAAATATACGCCTTGACGCAATACTTTTACTTTTTTAAAGTCCACAAAACAAACATCCATACCATATACCCGATCTTTGTCAATATAGTAATAATTTGGCAATGTATTCAATTGTTCCTTCAAAAACTTCTCTGTTACTTTATCTATTTTCTTTGTCTTTAAAACTGGAAGTTTACCTGCAACGCCGGATTTTTTCTTCAACTTTGCAATGAAATGACCTTCACCACCATCCATTGGAAAAATACGACGTACATTTAAATCTTTAAATCCTTTTCTTCCCCACAAAACTTCTGGATCTTTTAATTCCATATCTTCATGTTTGTTTAAAAAAGACAAAACTACATCTTCATCTTCTTCTAAAGCATATGTACAAGTCGAGTAAACCAAAATTCCACCTGGTCTTAACATCGTATAGGCATGCTCTAAAATTTCTTTCTGACGAGATGCACAAAGCTCAATATTTTCAATACTCCAATGATTTAAGGCAATGTCATGCTTTTTGATCATACCCTCACCACTACAAGGTGCATCCACTAAAATCTTATCGAAACATGAATTAAATACTTTCGCAAGCTTATCTACACTTGAATTAGTGACAGCTACATTTTTAACACCCATTCGCTCTATATTCGATAAAAGAATCTGAGCTCTTTTCGCATCGATTTCATTCGATACTAAATACCCACTTTTTAGATGAGAAGCAATCTGCGTACTCTTTCCCCCAGGAGCTGCACATAAATCTAATACATAATCATCTTCTTGTACATCCAAGATTTCGACGGCACTCGATGCACTTGGTTCTTGTAGATAGAAACATCCACAGATATGATAAGGATGATTTCCTAACGGTTTATCTACATAATAACTTTCCCTGCAAAATTGACTTGGATTTTCTAAATGATCAAACTCTTTTAAATTTGCCTTTTTTAAATTGACACGCATACCACGATATAAAGGTTTTGATAAAGATTCAACATACGCATCATACTCATCTTGCAGTAATTCCTTCATTCGTGAAAAATACATTTCTTGACTCATACACCCTCCAAAACTGTCTCAGGATCTATACGACATGCATAGTCTGAGCATGTTGCTGCTTTATTAAAGCCGCATCCAAAAGAAAAATCAGCACCACTATTTCTAAAATAATCAACAATTGAATTTAAATTTTGTTTCAATTCAAAGACCTCAATATGTGTATGAGGACCTGTTGAATTGCCACTATTCCCGCTCTTGGCAATTGTCATTCCTTGACCGACTTGCTGGCCACTTGTCACATAGATTTCATTTGATAAATGTGCATAACTTATCGCATACAATTTATCATTTACGGCAATCACCATACAAATCGAATTACCTGCACCACTAGGCCATCCACACATATTCCCGAGATATCCATTATTTGATTCTGCAGGTGCATGTGCATACAATATAATACCATTGGCAACAGCGTATACATCACTATACATTGGACTTGCAATATCTAAACCTAAGTGAAGAGTTCCGTCTGGATATGCCCAGCATCTAGCACTGATTGTACCATTTTCAATTGGATTTTGCCAAAAAGAACTATATGTATCAATCACATAATTTCCATCAACCAAACAAGACATACCATTATTTTCTAAAATTTCATAGCCACCATATCCAGGTAATGCCTCATTTCCGGCAATTATAGAATCTTGATCAAACTCTCCCGAATCATTCAATTGGCTCAAAGTTGAAAAGCGCGAAAATAAACGTTTTTGACAAGTGTCTAAACGAGTTAGAAAGGATGCATATAAATCAAGCTTATGCTTATTTTTTACCCACTGTTTTTTACTTTTCAAATAATCATTTTGACTACACTTATATTCATTGAAACATTTCGTTAAGTCCTTATCGATCCAATACGATTGAAAAATCAAATTTTGTTTTTGAATAGAAACCAAATTCAAACCATACTCCATCTTTTTGAGTTCATAATAATTCTTTTTCTGTTTATACGATAATTTAAGATCCTCTAATTTTTGACTTTGAGAATCCATTCTACAATTCAAATCCTCTTGTTTATTTTGAATCGCATTTGAAACATCTCTGCATTTTAAAGATAAAAAACTAGCCTTATCCTGATCAACCACTTCTACTTTTGATTCTATATTTGAAACTAACCTTTCATAATCTGGTACATTCAAGGATTGCAACCCAATAAAAAAACAGACAAAAAGAGATATACATTTCATAAAACTCCTTCTACTGTCTGTCTTCTAAATTTATTGTATTTATTTTTCTTTGTACATGCAAGCACTATTTAAAATAATAAAACATAAAGTTCCCGTCGCAACAATATTGAGCGTACAGTCTAACAATCCATAAACCAATACAATTGCGATAAAACACATCATCATGCCAAATAAAGCTGGATTTTCTTTTCTAGTATTGGATACAAAAATTTCTTTATTCAGCACAAATATATAAGCTAGTAAAATAATTGTTCCAATGATTCCATAAGATAAAATCGAATCTATGTAGATATTATGCGCATGCGGTGCCTTATGACCGTTCACCAAAGGATAAAACTTTTTATATGTCTGAGGACCCCAACCAAAAAATGGATACATAGAAATACATAAAAATGCCGTCTTCCAAATCTTAATACGAGAGGCAAAAGTAGACATATCACTAATTCTTGGAATCAATGTTGGTTTTAAGAAAACTAAGCCACATACACATAATTCAAACACAATAGAAGTAATAAACAATTTTTTCCAGCGAACACAATATAAGAATATTGGAAAAATCACCACAAAAGGTAATAATGCTGTTCTAGATCCAGTAAGATAAAGCACAAAGAAATTGAAGAGTGCAACCATAAAATATCCAATCTTACAAAGAATATTGTCATTTTTCACGAAACGATACATGCAAATCACACAAACAAAATCAATAATCATCGCATAAATATTCGCATTCATAAACGTAGATGTAATTCTTCTTGTAGGTGAATTAAAAATATGAAATTCCAAGAAAGTGCGACCATTCGCAATTGAAATTTGATTAAACTGATATAAGCCATAAATAGCCGCAAAAACAGAGAGAATAACAATCAGATCACACATGACTTCAAAACTATTTTTTTTGATACTCTTACGATAATAAGCCCCATAAAGGCCAATCAATACAAATAGGCAAGTATTACCCAAACCATTCCAATTTGAATAGAGTAATGACACAACAAATTCCAGTCCTATAAAACTATATAAAAAAATAGCTCCCGTTTGATTTTTTATAGCCTTGACAAGCTTATGACGGCTAAATGCTTGTAACAATATGCATGCGATACCAACACTTGCTACTTCATATGGTAAAAACAAAAAAAATGTTCCCAATAAAACCATTTTTTCATCTAAATTCATTTCCTTTAACATGCGTTCTCCCTTCAAAAAAATAAGCTGGATTCACCAGCTTAATTTGAATTCATGGTGCCGACTATCGGATTTGAACCAATGACCTACGCGTTACGAGTGCGTTGCACTACCACTGTGCTAAGTCGGCATAAAGACTACCATTATAGGATAGTCTTATTTTTTATGATTGTAAAGCAGCAATTTGCTGTTGATAATATGTAATTTGTTGCTGCAAAGAATATAACATCTGATTGTTCGTGTTGATCTGCGACTGAATGTCTGTTGTATCTTCACCAGCCTGTTGAGCATAAGCCAAATCAGACTCTAAACTTTGAGCATATTGTGCATACGTGTTATAGTCTTGCTGTAAACCATTTAAAGTCGCTTGGTACTCTTGAATCTTTTGTTCATTTTCAGCTTTTTTCTGTTCTTCTTCAACTTTAGCTTGGGCCTCAGCCTGTGTTTTTAAATTCGCCTGCTCTTTACATAAATCGATAAAATCTTTACCTGTCTTTGATTTAGATAAATCATCCACATCTTCTTTTAAACTTTTAGACAAAGAGCTATATACAGATTGCATATCCACAACTGCCATTTTTTCTTCGTCAGATTTTGCATCCCAACCATTTAATAGTGTCATAATTTGTTGATAAGCAGGAAGTTTAGCTTCTTCTTTTGAAGTTTGAAGTTCCTTGATATCTTTCAACAACGCTTTATATGTCTTTCCGGTTTGTTCTTTAAAATACTCATTGATTGATGTTTTCTGTTTATCTAATAATTTCTTATATCCAGAATCCAAATCCAAAAGTTCTAATTTTTCAGCATCGGACATCATATTATCTCCATACTCATCGGCATATGAAATAAGTTTATCATATGTTTTTTGTTGAGCGGGTGAAACAATATTTTGTGGATCATAAACCAATACTTTATAAGAATAAACACCTAAAGCAGCTACGCCCAATAAAATGACTCCCAAAACAATTTTTGTAACCTTGCTCATTGGTTTCTTTTTTTTTGGCTTTTTTGAGTCATTCTTTTTCTTAGGTTCTTTTGTTTTCTTCTTTTCTTTAGTTTCTTTTTTCTGTTCTTCAACCACAGATTTTTTATCAGCTTCTTGATCATCATTTGACATATCTTGCAACATCGCATGAACAAGATTCAATGCATCATTGGATTGTTCACTTTCAATTGAAGATGTAGTAAAATCATCATCCGTGCCTACCAAATTTGTTTTTTGATCTTCATAAAATTGCTCTTCTTCCGCAATTGTTTTTTGACCACGTTCTTTTCGAAGCATATCTAAAGCAGAAGACATCGTTTTTTCAGCCTGTTTTCTTTCTTCATCGCTCATTTCATGAACGGTTTTTGGTTTTTTTAACTCCTCGTTATATTCAGTTTTTTTATCTAAAAGTGCTTTTGAATAAGCATCTATGTTTTTATCTTTTTTACTCATAATATATTTTCCTTAGTTCCTATATATTCTAACACATTATAAGCCTTCTTTTTCAACAAATTCATAAAAAGATTTTTCTTTCAAAAAATCCTTTCTATCCACCTTTCCCACTGTTTGAGAATAAATAATAAACTCATTTTCCCCATCCAATTCAAACATTTCATCACAAATCCTAGTTGCACATGCTCCAATTCCACAAGTACCCAAGTCAATGCTTGTACTAGCTAAATAGATATTTTCTCCTACATGACCTAGATCAACTAATGCAATACGATGCGCAAGATTACCATAACGCCACTCTGTACGATAGGGTATATAACTAAAATAGAAAATCACATTTGCTTTTAAAGCCCACAACTGCCCGCATACTGAAGCAGATAAAACATCAGACACTTTGTCAATTGGATTCAAAAACTCAATACGATGTTCCATCGGTAAATAATGATAGGTTCCAGGTTGTAAACCTTCTACATTTTGACATACGAAATAAAGTTCAAAGCCATGACGAGCTCCTCCAGAAGGTACTGTACGCAATGTTGCATAATGCTTTCCACGAAGTTGTTTAACACCTTGGCAAGTCCAAAGAATATAGGAAAGTTCTAATAAAGACATCGGTTCTTGCGTATAAACTCGGCTACTGTGACGTGTATTAATAATTTCTAAAAAGTCAGAGTGAATGGATAAATCTTTAAAGTTTTTAGGAAGTTCAATCGATTCTTTACGCATCGCATTTTTTACTAAAGGTGGTTGTGGAAGTTTTTTATCTTGATCCGATTCAAATTCTTCCACATCATATTTTAATTCTGAATAATCCATATATTTCCCTTCTTTAATGAGCTAACTCATCTAATAATCTTGCCTTTTGTGTTCCAATCAATAGTACTTGTTTATATTTCTCATAAACATCGATTGTATGTGAACTTAAATATAAGGCCATTTCAGATGACATTGTTAAATTTGTAACAAATATTGTCATTTCCTGTCCATTCTTAAATGCGCTTTCCATAAATTCAAACGCATTTAAAATCTGCATCTTCAAACCAGATTCAATGGATTCCATCTTTTCTTTCTGTTTAAAGAATGGGTTTGTGCAAGAATCAAAACGAGACTTAGGATCTAAACTTTCATCCACATTCATTTTTTGAATTTGATTTAAGACCACTTCGTATTCATGTTTCTTAGAAACACTTAATAATTCAGCTTGTAACTTAAAATGATAAGCGTCTATAAATTCTTTAACACAAGACTTATAAGAAGAGGCCATTTTCTTTCGATAATCCTTTAAAAAACTATACCATAAATCTGTACAATTCTTTTCAAAAGAATATACATTCACTTGTCTTAATAAACCATCCATCACCAAATTGACAACAGATACTCTTTCATCAAAATCCGCATTGAATAATCTTGCGTAAATCGTACTCGATACATTTCCACTTAAGATATCATCAATGCCATAATCATCCTGATATTTTCTATATACTAAATAATACGCAAACACATCTTCCGCAATATCTTCATGATGCAAATATTCATAAATCGTATCCTGAGAAATGTCTAAATTCATTTTTTCATATGTATATAATAAATAAGATAAATCTTCCCAGCCTCTTGCCGTCACAAATTCCATACCATCTACACTTGTTGAAACTTTATAAAAATTTGTTGGTTTTAATTCCAAGTAACTTAAAATCATCGGATGAATATGTTTAGATATTGCATATTCTTTCCACACATAATAATCTGTTTCTACATGAATATAGCGAATACGATCCATTGTCACTACATCAAAATCGCGAACAGATTTGTTGTATTCACTTGGATTGCCTGCTGCGACAATGATCCAGCCTTCCGGTACTTTTTGATTTCCAAAAGTTTTATTCTGTAAAAATTGAAGCATAGTAGGCGCCAATGTTTCGGATACACAATTGATTTCATCAATAAAGAGAATACCTTCTTTTAAGCCTGTTTCTTCCATCTTTGAATATACACTCGCAATAATTTCACTCATCGTATATTCTGTAATGGAATAGGTTTTGCCTTGAAATTCTTTTTCTTGAATAAAAGGAAGTCCCACTGCACTTTGACGCGTATGATGCGTAATTGTATAACTGACAAGCCCTATTTGACATTCCTTTGAAATCTGTTCCATAATCTGTGTTTTTCCAATACCAGGAGGACCAATCAATAATAATGGTCTTTGATTCTTGGCCTCAATTTCATATTCACCAAATGTATTCTTTGATAAATAAGCCTTGACGGTATTTTTTATTTCGTTTTTTGCCTGTAATATATTCATAACTTTTCTTCCAATCTGTATTGAATCGCCCAAGAAGGCACTTTACTTTGATCATACTCTTCTAAATAGATGAATGCCGTTTTATAAGCCGGACACTTTTTTGGATAAATACCTTTTCCATCTGTAAAATAAAGTAAACCACAAAGATTTTGAAATACTTTTTGATTCACTAAATCATTCACATAGCTAAATACCGGTCTAAAATCGGTATTCCCTCCACCTACTAAAGCAAATGAATCCAATAATTGATCCATCTCATTTTGATTAGAAATAACATTCTCTTTTCGAATTCTGTCATCACATTGAATGATATGTACCTTACATGATTTATAAAACATATTTGAAGTGCTCAAAATACTATATGTATTGGATATAAAACGTTTCGCAAGATTTTCATCAATAGAATAACTTGTATCCAATACAATCACAAACTCATAGATTTTCTTAACTTCTTTTGTTTCTAAAGGCTCAATCAAAGGCATGTTTTTATATATCGACATTCCATATGTATAATATGAAAGGTCAAACTCATCATCATTGATCTGTATTTCTTCTTTCATAATACTAAAACGTTTCAAAAATTGTGAAAATGAATATTTCGATTTCTTTGCCTGTAAACTCGATACAAGAAAGGCATCCCCATCGTCATTCTCTTTACCTTTTTGTTTATGATCAAAAAGCGTCTGTTTTGCGACATTCTGCCACTTTTTTTGAGTCGAAGAAGATCGAGGTATTTTTTCATCCTTTTCTGTAGGCCATGATGCATGATCATCTACCACAAATTCATAGTATAAATTTTGAATATCATCCCTTGCACAAAGCCATTCATAAACTGTTATACAACTCAATCCATCCAACTTTTCGATTTGGTGATATACATCTTTTCGAGCATAGGATAAGATTCGTGAAACACTTTTTTATGCATTGAATCCAAAGTATATTCCACAACAATATCGCAAGCAACATTCCAAATAAATTCTATACGATTTTTTCTTAGCCAAATATGACTATAAAGACAATGTAAAACACTATGCAGATAGGCTCGATTTAAAAATAGTGAATTCTTTTTAAATAAATCAATCACCTTTAATGGATTGTAGTAAAAATAAACTCCATTTGTAGCACATATAGATACACGCTCATCCTCTTTAAATATCAACGTATTTAATGCCGTTAAAAAATGTGGCATATCCATATAGAGTTCAGATTGAACAAGTTCTAATATATGAATTGCCTTTTCCTTTTCCCAATCACTTTGTCGCATCAAAAATCCTCAAAAGAATATGTAGATGACAATGAAAACATCTTATTCTTTAATTCCATCAATATCGTCCTTACTTCTAAATCTATTTCTTTAGAAATCAATTCATCCAATTCAATCTTATCTATGCATTTTTCATCAATCAATTTTTCTACCATACCACATATATCTTTATATGATAGTAAATAAGAAGTCAAATCATGTGCTCTTAAATAAGGAACGTATTGTTCAGAACCCATCATAAGCCTAAGAATCGCAACATGAAAAATACATGATTCACTTTCTTCTACACATAACTTTTCAAAGCAGGCATCATAACCATCAAAATCAACTTTCCCATCTTTAAAACACTGTCGCATACGAAAACCTTCCCCTTCTATATTTAGGGCAAAGATATGAGCTGGGCCCACCTCATCATAACCACCAATATATTCTGGATAGAATATAGAGCCATCTATAAAATCAACTTCTACATCCCATGTGATTTGGGTCAATATTTGTTTTAAAATTGTTTCAGAAAATATAGAACAGTCATAATAGATATGATTGAGTCTTAAACAATTCATAAACACATCACTACCAATATTCATTAAACTAGATGGTACATATATTTCTTTTAGCTTACGACAATTATAGAACGCATAATCCCCTATTTTTTTAACATTTCTACCAAACTTAACACTTTCAACATCATTACCACTACACACATGATAATTTGAAGGAATCTCATGGCTTAAAATAGTTTTTGATAAATCAACTTCTTTTGAAGAAAAACAATAATCTGCAATTTCACGAACCATATATCCATCAATACATTCAGGTATTTCTATTGTGGGACAAGTAGAATAGACTCGATTGATGCGAATTGAATCTTCATTTATTTTTTCATAATATACACAAATTTCCATACAAAAATTATAACATAAAACAAAAAAAGACAACTACCAAAGTAATTGTCTACATTTACAAGTGGTGCGGGTGAAGGGACTCGAACCCCCACGCCGAAGGCGCCAGATCCTAAGTCTGGTGCGTCTGCCAATTTCGCCACACCCGCATTTCCAACGTGCTCACATATAATACACTAACAAAAAATAAAATGCAAGTACTTTTTAAAAAAAGAAACTACAAATTTGTAGTTTCTTAATGCAATACAGTAGGTTCATGCATCATTTCGATTTCTTCCTGGATATAGGCTTCCACTTTTTCTAAAAGTTCGTCTGTAACCTCAATATCACCTATCATAAAAGGACCATCCAACATTTCAGATTCCTTCACAAATTTCACTTGTGGAATCTGTGACATTCTCTGATTTCCAAGTTGTTTTTCAATTTTCTTCAATTGCTCCAAAATAGGTTCAGCAATCTGTCTAATCATTTCTTCTTCTGTCATACTCAGTATTATAATCAACATAAATCTTTTTGACAAGTTTTAAGATTTGTATAAATTAAAGCATTCAATATTGAATCCATTTTAAATAAGAGTAACATACAAGGTGAACTGCTAGAAGCATACTACTTTTAGATTTGTTCGTACACACCCTGGCCTATGCTTTTAAACATAAGTTCTGGGTGTTTTTTTATAGAACTGATTCTAATTCTTCTAAAGAAATAGGTCCTGGTCTTAAGATTTGCAATTTTTCTTTAGTGCAATCTACAATCGTACTTGCCTGCAAAGCTTTACATGTTCCTAGTACAATTCCATCAATTTTAGGTAATTGTTCATAAACATCATCACTAGTAAGTGCTGTTTTTTCTCCGGATTGATTGGCACTTGTGACTAAGATTGGGCAATTTAATTCGTCAATCACATCTAAGATAAATTTTTCATCCGGAATACGAATCGCAATCGTACTTAATCCATTTGTATAGGCTGGATCTACACTATCTTTCACATTGACAACTAAAGTTAATGCGCCTGGTAAAAACTTAGTGGCAATCTTTTCGATTCTTTCATCCACTACAGCGACTTGTTTCATGTGTTCTACATTGGAAACCATCATCGGAATTGGTTTTGTTTCTGGACGATGTTTTGCGCGTTTTAATCGTTCTAAATCGTCTAAATTACCATACTTTACACCTACACCATACACAGTATCGGTTGGTACGGCAATAATTTTATGTTCATTAAATGCACACACTACTTCGTGTACTTGATTTTTTGTATATTCTTTCATCTTTACACCTCTGTCTAAGACATTATACATCTTTTATGATAAAATACACTAAGAAAGAAAGGATGTTTACCTATGTTTGAAAATACAATTGCGGCTATTTCCACTTCTTTGCAGGATGGTGCCATTTCCATCATTCGTTTAAGTGGTGATAAGGCTATTGAAATCACCCAAAAAATATTTGACCGTAATATTATGAATGCGAAAAGTCATACGATTCATTATGGTTTTATTATAGATTCAGATAAAAATCCTGTAGATGAAGTTCTAATTTCTATTTTTAGAGCACCCAAAACATATACACGAGAAGACATTGTAGAAATCAATTGTCATGGTGGTACATTTATCACACGTAAAATCTTATCCATGATCTTAAGTTCTGGAGCAGAATTAGCAAAACCAGGAGAATTTACACAACGTGCCTTCTATCATGGAAGAATTGACTTATCTCAAGCTGAAGCCGTTCAAGATATGATTGAAGCTAGCAATAACACAGCTGCCAATATGGCTATTCATGGAATTAAAGGGAGTGTAAAAAAGCTACTACAACCTTTGATTGATGATCTAATGGATATTATTGCGCAAATCGAAGTAAATATTGATTATCCTGAATATGAAGATGTCGAACAATTGACCACAAATGATTTACTTCCTAAAACAATTGATTGGTTAGAAAAAATCGATCATATTCTTTCTCGCGTTCAAACGGGTCAAATGTTAAAAAAAGGTATTGATACAATTATTGTAGGAAAGCCAAATGTTGGTAAATCCAGCTTATTAAATGCCCTTCTTGAAGAAGATAAAGCTATTGTTACAGATATTGCAGGAACCACAAGAGACTTAGTTGAAGGACAAATTCATATTGGTAGTGTGCAATTGAATTTAATTGATACAGCAGGTATTCGTGAGTCTAGCGATAAAATTGAGCAGATTGGTATTGAAAAGAGTCAAGAAAAATTAAAGGATGCTAAATTAGTTCTTTTAGTCTTCGATGGCTCCAAAGAGTTGGATGATGAAGATAAACAACTATTAGAACTGACAAAAGATAAGATGCGTTTAATTATCTACAATAAATTAGATAAAACTGAAGCTGATAAGGATGGTATTTGGATTTCAGCCGCCAATAAAGAAATCCAGCCTTTGATTGATGCCTTAGAAGACTTATATCAACAAGATTTATTAAAGGAAGAGCCATTACTTTCAAATGAACGTCAAATCGGTTTATTAAATCAAGCCAAAGAAGATATGTTAAGAGCTAAGGAAGCCATGGATATGATGGTAGAGCCTGACTTGATTGAAATTGATATTCAGGCAGCTCATAATCACTTAAAAGAGATTTTAGGAGAGGTTCATAGAGAAGACTTATTGGATACTTTATTCTCTAAATTCTGTTTAGGTAAATAGTAAGAAAAATGCGATGATTAGCCAATCATCGCATCAGATTGTTGACAAAAGCCTATACCTTTTCGTAAGGACATAGGCTTTTTATTGTATATAGGCAATTTTCGAAATGAAATTGTCTTTTTTTGTA
>OQWI01000214.1_pt1 | contig 27633 bp, 22 predicted proteins | sample 1691551 | NCBI WGS metagenome assembly OQWI01 (sample SAMN03418259, study PRJEB22391) | human gut metagenome | biome: human-gut; feature: organic feature; material: feces | host: Homo sapiens | place: Tanzania | collected 2013-01
ATCGCATTCGCTATTGTCGTTAATTTTGATTGGGAGGCCGGGGGCGACGCTCCCTTCGCTCGCGTCGCCCTTTGCAGGATTCGGATCGGTCTCGAAACCCATAAAGTTGCCACGAGCTATGATATCATCAATCGGACGTATCACCTCCACGTCTGTATCGAAGTAGATGCCGCCATACTTATGCAGAATCCAGAAGCGAGCATAGTCGCTCACGAAAGCATACTTCTTCATGGCATACGCCTCTGCCGTATACGGAATGATGTTAACATCGAAGTTATCCTCATTCCACTCCTTTATCTCATAATCAGGCAAATACTTCTTCCACGAAGCAATGCACTTCTGAGCCAGTTCGGGCAACGGATTGCGTCCGAACCAGCAGTAATGTATAATTTTTGGTATCATTTTAACTTTTTTTCTAAAACAAATCAGTCACGCAAAAAATCTCCCATATCTCCCAGCATTCCTGCAACCTACTGCATTTCAGCAACATAAAGGCTGGTAGATTTTAAGAAAAAGCCCGAATCCTCCAGCCTATCTTCCAGCAATTTACTAGCATCGCGGAGACGCTTCTTGCCATTACCGCAGCGAGAAAACATCATTCCCCCGATGCGGTAACAGCAGTTTTGCATCGCGGTAACAACAGTTTCCCATATCTGTAACGATATGCGCACTGCATATCTGCTGATAGTTGTACGCCAACAACTGGAAGATAGGTGTCTTCGGATGGTAGATAGGCTGGTAGATAACAGCCTTCTGCAGAAATCTTCCAGTCTCTATCTCGTTGTAGCACAACACGTTGTGCGTCCACTGGAAGATATGGTAGATTTTTTCACTAAACTAACATTATATATAGCGTTTGTTCAGCTCTCCCATCAACCACTTCATTCTTACCATCCAACTACCGAGTCGCTCCGCCGTTTCTCTGTTACGGTCGACAAGCGGTTGGTAATCGTCGATGTGCTCCAGTACATCGGCAATCAGGTCTTCTGCCGATATGTCGTCTCGCAGTTCTACCACCGGGTTATACCCAATGAAGTCGACAAGTTCTTGCGGCGCATGCCCCACCATCACCATTCGTGAGAACATACACTCCCAATAGCGTTGCGTCAGCGTCTCGATGTCGCCCGCAATCTCCGGTTGCGTCATGCTACGTGGCAAGGCGATTGTTACCTTCGCATCGCCCATCGCCTCGTAAAGCTGTTCGTTGGTGAAGATGAACTTGCCGTTCTGCTTGGTGCAGACATGCTGCAGCGGCGCTCCATCAATCTTCACACCAGCCAGTTTCGCCGAACTGACCACCTTATCGTTCGACCGTCCGAACTCCAGCAAGTCTATAGTTCTATCCTTCAAGAGCTTGCCCTTCTGATAAACCGACTCGTCTACAGCCTCTGCACACCAGACAACATCTATCTTCTGCCATCCTTCGTGCTTGCCCGAGAACTGCTCCTGCATCCTCTCTGCAGTCTGACGCGAAGAAAATATCGCTGTCCTCACCCCGTGCTTTCTCAGCCATCGGCAAGTCTTCTCGAAGAAGCGAGGCCAGCAGTCCCAGAACATCGGCACAACCTCGTACCTCGCATAGTCAGGGAACGAGTCGAACGAAAGCGACACCGGCTCAACGAACCTCAGTCGCGCCTCCTTCCGACTCTTCCATATCGTAAGCAGCTCCCATCGGTACGCCACTCCGTGCAGCCACCGTGGAGGATAATGCTCCTCCGCCACCTGCCCCCCGTTCCTTACCCAGGCCGCAAACGGCGCCTGCTTGAAGTTCAAGAAACCAGGGTGAGCGAAAGGAGCCACCGCCTTTATTGTTTTCTTGTTTTCATTCATTCTTGTTCTCACCATTCTTTTTAATAACCATTCCAGGGTTGCCTGCAACAATACTAAATGCAGGCACATCCTTTGTTACTACTGTATTTGCAGCAATAACAGAGTTGTTACCAATAGTAACACCAGAAAGAATTGTAACTTTATCACCTATCCAGACATTATCACCAATAACAATAGGGCCCTTAGAGACAATGCTACGTTCTAAAGGAGGCAATAATAGGGTTGCATAATCTGTCAATCCGTGATTGTTGTCAACTATAGAAACCCATTTACCAATGAGCACATTGTTACCGATAGAAATATGATTGAAAGCCGAGATGTGACAATAAGCACCTATTGAACAGTTGTCACCTATACATATTTTTTTATTGCCATCCCCCCAAGCCGTCAAGAAAAGATGTGGTAGAAAAACAGTATTTGAACCTACACAAATTTTAGAAAGCCCCGTAGAAAATTCCACTTTACTAAAGCGAGTTCCATTACCACAACTTTCGAGTTTTGATGCGATTTTGTAAGAAAGTATGACATTCAGATAGTAGGCAAGCTTTTGAAATAATCCATGCGGATAGAGCACAGCCAATAAACTATACACAAGATCTTTCATAAAAACTATTTGTCCTTGTATTCATCTACCACTTCACGAAGTGCATCTATATACCCTCTGCCATGAGTCATATCTGGCTCCATATAGTTGCCCTCAGCCCACTCGTTCCAAGACTTCAACATCAGTATCTGATGCTCTTCCTTCTTTCCCTTAATTGCCTCCATAGCCATGCGAACATGCTTGGCAAAACACTCAGGAGTAGAATTGATATAGATGTTTGTCTTTCTGCCACCACGGGGAGAGTGATCCCATTGCGGAATAATCTGAGGAATTACATTCTCATCTCTATCAATTTCACCAATAAACTCCTTGTAATGCTTGCTGTAATCATAAACGTAGGTAGGACGTCTAAGCAATACTCCTTGAAGATGTTTAAAGAGTTTGTGCTTGAATGTGTTTCTCTTTTGCTCGGCATGGCCCAAGATATCACAATAGCATACAGCATCATAACCCTTGGCAAGCATCGCTTCCTTCTTTATGCTATTATCACCAACATTTGCGACAAGATAGATACCTGGGAAGCCAGCCTCAACGCTCATCTTCTTAAAGCAATCTACATACACTTGTGGAAGGTTTACCGGATCGAAGATAAAGAGATATGGTTTTCCGTCTACCTTGACATATCGCTCATCACGGAAAGCCTTCAAAAGCAACTCAAAATGCGCCTTAGCGTCCTCAATGCCAGGATAAGTCTGCTCCATCAATATTGCTTTTGAATCGCAACCTGCAGTACAACCGACAGCTCTCCATGTATGGTTTGCCCAAGCTAAGCAGAAAGGAAAGTCTGGTTTGCCAGATTCCAATACTTCATGAAACACATCAGCCAACAATCTTCTGCCATTGCCAAACCAATAATGCCAATAGCAAAAGGCAGTTACGCCTGCTTCACGAGCCATCTGCGCCTGCTGCTCACGAATAATAGGTAAACGCAGGTCGTAATATCCCAACTCTGTTGGTACACGAGGTTCATCGTGTCCTCGGAATAAAGGCTTTGCCTTACCAACATTTGTCCACTCTGTAAATCCCTTGCCCCACCACTCGTCATTTTCTGGGAACGGATGAAACTGAGGGAGGTATAACGCTAAAATTTTTGGTTTCATATTTTTCTATTTCTAAATATTAAGAATTGTTTTATAACAATTCAACAGATCATTTTTTATATTCTCATCATTATGCCGTATCAATGCACATTTCATATTTTCCTCTGAGAACGACAACATTTTCTTCTTATCGTTAGACAATTCTATAATAGAATTTGCCATTTGCCAAGGATCATTGGCGGGAACAAGAATTCCTTGTTTTCCATCCTCTACAAGACTTGAGATTCCACCGACATTCGTACTAATGATAGGCACGCCCAAGCACTGGGCTTCACAAACAGAATTAGGAGAATTCTCAATATAAGCAGTATGAACATACATAGTTGACTCACATAAAATCTTTGTCAGGTCGTCCGGTTTTGTAAAACCAAGAAACCTTACATTATTCTCTTCAAATGTAGTTTTCAATTTTTTCTCTACTGCATTTTTCAAGATATTAGACATATAGCCAGCCACCTTCCATTCAAAGTTAACCCCCAAATCTCTTAGAATCTTTGCAACCTTCAAAAGCATATCTGGACCTTTCCAAAATGAAGAACAGCCTGTTGAAATCAAAAGAATCTTTTGGTTGTTAGCTCCTTTCCACTTATCTTTACCACTCAAAAAAGAAACTCTCAGAGCTTCGTTTACATGGAAATACATTCTGTTAGGGTGCAATATGTTAGAAAGTGCATAATCCCATTTTGTCCTACCCATATAAAACTTTACATGTTTCCATATCTCCAATTCATGCTTGGTGACTTTCTTTTCCTTTATATGATTACATATACCTTCTATACATTCCTTGGGTTTCAAGAAATTAAAAGATGTCCAGATGTCCCTGTAAGAGAAAAGTGGTGGAAATTGAGCATTCATATAAGGAATCATAGCCCCCATAATATGCACAACAACAGGAATTTTTGTGAATTTAGCAATGTGTCCAAACGGCCATTCTGTTCCAAACACCTGTATCAAATCAGGTTGAACTTGTTCTATAACCTTTAGCATTTGCTTCATCAAATGGGCTATTTCTATTTCACTGGTAAGTTTGTTGCAAACCTTTTCCCATAATGAAAAATCTAAGTTCATCGGAATATATTCTACATTACCGACTCGCTTAACTCCCACATTATTACGCTCTCCAATGAAAGAAATAGACAAATTAATGTCTGGGCAAGTAGTGATAACTCGTTCTAACGAATCTTGCCAACCACCATATACAATACCATTGTCTTTATATCTTTGCGGAGTTGTAACTTCAAACCAAAGTACATTCATATTCTATTTAATATATCTTAAAATGGTGAAGAAAAATAATTTTCCTTAAACCAAGCAGGATTATTTTTTACCGCACCATTACGTTTTAATATATCTACTGCTTTTTCATACGCTTCATTCAAGTCCTTTGCAAAAGAAATATTATCAGAAAACTTCTCATGAGGGAACCATTTCACACCACTACTTAACTTATGATCTGTTGAAGATATTACTATCACAGGTGTATTTACTATTTGTGAAAAGATAGTTCCATGATATCTGTCAGTTATGACAACTTGATATTTTGCAAATTGTTGAAGTATTTGCCGAATTAATTGTTCACGATTTACATCCCATTTCCAAACCGGAGCTACAATCGTGGTGTCACACATTGATGTTTTCCAACTTTCCAATCGCATACGAAGTTCCGTTATTTGATTATCGGTATAAAACTTCTCACCATCATTACGCACACAAAACATAATGCCATTCTTTCTTGTTTCAGGAAATTGAAACGTTTCATTACCTATTAAGGAGGTAACAACATCTGGCATCAATTTATTTGTTACATTAGGGAAAAGATGATTAGCTTTTTCCAAGGACACCTCATCACGACAATATAAAGTCAAATTAGGATGATCATTGAACACATGCGATACGATATGCTGGAACCACCCCCCCAGAATATTAACCGTTTGCGGTAAAATGACTACATGGTGGTCATAAAAACCCCTTATGACATCGAGAATAAAAGGCAATTCTGGATGTGGATCAAATATCAAGTAACCACTATGTATATAGATAATGTCATCTTTACGAAGTCCCTCATGAATAGCCCTAATTGTATCAAACTGACGATAAAGAGTCGGCACGCAAACAACCTCATAATCAGGATACCATTCTTTCATCAACCTTAACCAACAATACAGCTGGGCTTGATCTCCAAGATTACTGTGTGAAGGAGTACAGAAAAAATAGATTCGATTCTTTGACGTTCTGTTTTTTATAAGAAAGTCCAACTCCTTAGTTTTCTTCTTGATGTACATACGCTGACGTAGAAACATCCCCTTATCCGTAATTTTACTAACTATGTTCATAAATTAATGTTTCATTTGAGTAAAAAATAATTTTCCTATTATTCTTCGAATAAATCTCATTAGTCTTATTAGGAATATAACAACATCTGTATTCGGAATACGTTGCAGCAAATTAACATCCCAGCTAATTGGTTCCGGTTGCATATATTTGTTTACCAAGTCTTCAAAAGACAGTTTCCTATAGTCATTCCAAAACTTCGCTCTTACATCGGTCATAGCAAAAGATCTTGATAAACTTACATTTGTCATTTTAGCTTCCTCCATAGTTCGAGAGCGTAAACTCATATCTAAAGTACACATCAATTCTACCGCTTTGGCTGTATTAGCCAGAACAAGGCTCACTCCTTTTTTACGAAAGTCCTTATCTTTAGAACTAACCTTGTTATAGCCCCACCAATCAGCAATAGTAAAATCACTACATCTTTGAACAGAGGTGAATCGACATTGGTAACATGAAGGACGCAAAAAATAATCCCGAAGGAAGCCTCTCAAATATGGATCATTATAATACCTTCCGATATACGTTTTCAAAGCTCCGCTTTTTTCAACATGACCCTGTAGGGTCATGTTGAAAAAAATCCAAGAGGATTTTTTACAACGGAAACCAACCTTCGTAAGTTTCATGTTTTCATGCCGTTGTACAAATTCTTTATAGTGCTCAAAAATCATTGGAGAAGGCACACCATGACAGACAAGATCTATCGTAAATAGATTATTATAATCGTGTCGCAAATAGTTTCTCAAACCTGCTATTTGGCAAGGAGTACCACTAAACAACACCAGCCTTCCCTGCTTCAAGAAATCTTTTGCTTGTTTATAGCTCTTACCAATATGGCTTTGTACATATTTACTTCCTCTTAACTTTTCTTCCAACTCCTCCAAAGTTTCTACATAGACATGCTCTGCCATCAAATTATCGTTGAGAGCGCAACCAAAAACAACGCCACCTTTATCTAAAATAGGACGAGCAATTTCTGTAAAAGCTCCGCCAGAAGAACTACTAAGCCTTACAGCTTCATGAGAAGACCATCCACTAAAAGCTACTTTGGCTTCATTAAGTTGAGGAAGATTATTGATTGGACAGACCTTTGAACAAAGTCCGCAATCCACGCACAAATCATCATTGATAACTGGTCTTTCAAAGCCTTCATCATCAATTTTTAGCTCAATTGCATGATGAGTACAAGCATTCATACATGCCATGCAACCTGTACAAGCAGAATTATCACAAATATGATTCATAAAATCAATGTTTACAAAATGTATTACAACAAAAAATACCGTCCTACTCGAGTGTATTTTATCAAGACATGAGCAGTACCCCATGAAAATAGAAATACGATTATCCAACAAAAAAATGGGAAAATAAGGCTATGCTCACTTATAAATTCATGAAAGAACTTAATATTTGTGACATTCCAAATAATCCAAGCATGAATTATATATATACCCATACTACACTTTGAAATAGAATTTAAAATCAGAGAGTATCCGATTCGGGGGGGGGGGTAGCAGTATGTACTCTCAACTCAAGCTTGTTAGCAAAATAAAGCAGTATTAATATATAAGATAGGCAATGAAACAAAAATAATCGAGGTTTAACGAACCAAGCTAAATAAAAATTTATCACAACTAATATTATCCAATACTTCCCGATCCATTTCATTACGTTTCCCCTATACTCAAATACCAAAAAACCGATATAAAAGTAGCTATAATAATACATAGGCAGGAACAATCCTAATGGAGAATTCACGCCTAAAGGAATCATACATCGCCACAAGACAACTCCACAACTTAGTCCACACAATATCAAATTCCACTTTTTACCCCCATACTTTTCCACCAACCAACAAACAACATAACAATAGAACAACATCAAACAATACCATAAATGGCTTGGTTTTCCATAATATAAATCTGCCAGTGGTCGCCCGATCATAGTGAGGTTTGTCAAAGTTCCCAAAACAAGAAATGGGACAAGAAGCCTGTGTACTTTGTTTTTTAAAAAGCCTATAAAATCGGGATATTTATGCTTTGTCTTTAATAGAAAGCAGAACAAATAACCAGCCAAAAATGTAAAGAGCGGCATATTTGCATCAGGAGTCAAAAAACTGAACACCCTTGCATACACATCATGCATAAGTGAATCAGCAAAGCCTTGGCATATATAAATACAATAGCTATGCCATGCCACCAAAGATATTACAGCAAAACATCTTATATACAAGACGTCTTGGAGAGTTTTTGAGTGAGTCATAATCATATCAATTACATTTTCTTAGTTCTATTTTTCATTAATTCCTCCTTTAATTTGTCAAACTTGTCATCCAACTTAAAAGGATATTTTCTCATATAATCATCAAAGGTTATGCATGAATTAATTAAGTCTATTGGGGTTCCCGTTCTTTTATTAATTTGCTCAAAATATTCTTCAAAGTATTTTTCAAAACCATTCTTTGCAAAAAGACTTGAATACTTCAACAAGCATAATGGACTCATTACTATTAAAGGACGTGTATTCGAATCCATACCAACCTGTTCATGGGACAAAGATTCTACATACCATTCATTTGCTTTTTTCGGAAATCCACCAAGAATCAAACGATTATCCGCTATAACTAAAACACAATAAACTTTTGAATCTCTTTTAATTTCATCACCCCATTTGAACAGGCCTTTTTTGATATTAGCACAATGCCCAGCCAACTGTCCTATTCCTTTTAGCTTTGGGCGTTTGGGCTTATGTGTTTTATTATTATAGTCCAATTCCCATGTCGTTAATTGTACTTTGTTCTTTAACTCAGCCTCCAGTAATGAATAATCACGCTGTTCTTTTATCCAAGCATTAACCTTTACATCCTTACACTCAAACAATATTACTGAGTTTTCATTCTTATTTTGAAGTAGATAATCAGGAGCGCCTAACCCTTTATTCGCCTTAAATTGCGAATTGCAAGTTTCTTCTGAGTATTTCAAATAATATGAAGACAATGAACTTTCATCCATAAGACCATCAAAAATTATTTTCTCTATAAACTCAGAGGTGAAAAGTCCATTCACATTAATACCTGTAATTTTGGAAGAGTTGGCAATCTTCTTAAAATCAAAGTATAAACTTCCATATAGTCGATCAAGCACAAAACCTACATGAAAAATAGCATATTTATTTTCTGCAATCTTAATAATCGGCTTATCCCTAAAATAACGATAATCAGAATTACCCGTCAAATCGTATTCATCTTTGCTTTTGAAAGGAAGCACATCCGATTCTATATTCAGACTAATTTTATCTAATACATTTTTAGACAACAAATGGTCTGGATCTATTTTATCACTTAGTTCTAATAGTCCAGAATGTTCCTTTCCTCGCATTACCAATGACAAAACTGTAAAAACATATTCTCGCCAATCGGAAATACTATAATAGTTCAGAAATTCTTTATAGAGTTTTTGATATCTCTCATCTTTTGTTAGAAATTTGAAGAACTTAATAGCTAAATTATATTGATTTCTAAATTGTTCTTCGAAATCGCATTGTTGAATTTCTTTATTAAAGCCAATGCTCGCCATCATCAATTGTTCTATTGATGTTGGATTTTCTACTTTGAAAGCCATAGTTTGCTCATTAATTAAAGCTATAGTTTTCACAAGATTGAACTCCAATCGATTTTGATTATGTGCATACATAGAACCAGAAGAAGGAGATATTGAAAAAGTATAACGAAGTATTTCCAACAATGTTTGTGGAAAGCATACGATATATTTTTTATCATCAAATTGATGCCTTTCCAAATAATCACCCAACCGAAAATAAGTATATCTTTTCCACCAATTATTATCAGCCATAAGATACAAAATATTCATTGCTGGTTGATTAACATACTTATTGCCAAGCACAAGAACCAAATTTAGCATTTCTCTTCTTGAAAAACACTTTAATACCGTCCAGGGGCTTGGTTTATGATTTCTATAGAATATCGGGAAATATTCTACAGGAAGTCTAAACTCCATAGAGTTATATCTAAGTTCTGTCATTTTGTTCGCAAGTTTTATTTTGTTTAACACAACTTTTACGTCATATAGAGTGTTTTGATTGCTTATCAGCACTTTATACTTTTCAATCTGCTCTACAGTATTCTACAAATAAAAAATCTTTCTCGAAACCAACTACCAAGAGAAAGAGATTTTTTCTACAAAGTATAACAGATATGCATAGCTTGAATTTCGTCAAACTTACCATTGCTGTAGCAATATGCTCCTGATAGGTCATAGCGATGTCCTATGCTTTGATAAGTTCCTTTTTGGGTTACATACTTTTCGCCGAGCGAATAGAATACTAAAGCAAGGTTATTTTCTGAAAGGTATTTATCCAAATAATCCTTACGCATAGCTAAGCCATTCATCCTCCCGATAGAAAAGTTCCTTGCAACAATGGCATTATCATTTTTATCCCTAACAACACCTCGCTCAGCTGTATATAAGTTCAAAGCTTCCATTACAAGATGATTTGGCATACTCACCTCCTTTAAGTACATTTCAGTTTCATCCAAACCTATCCATTCTTCCTGTAATTGGGCTTCGTATGAAAGATTAATTTTGAAATTGGCTTTATTCCCAGGATTTTCCCAATCATCGACATCCCGAATAGTTCGCTTATAGGTATCAGCCCATGGATATTCGTTCCAAACGTAATCAGTGCTTCCATTTCTTCGTTCTGGCATCCAACGTCCATAGAAATTTTGAGTTTGAGCCCAACGCCAAAATATCTCTAAATCTGTATATTCTACAAATGCCGCATTCGAAAACAAGAACAAATCTTTTACGGTGTTCTCCTCAGCATCAATTTTATAACCATCATAGCAAGTCAATACTATCCATTCTGAACCATCGGCGTCTTTTACAGTTAGTCTTGGTCTTTGAATAGGATAATTCTCAGACATCCATTGGTCATTTGTAATCTCTTGCACATTTTCTAACTCGTCTGTATGAAATGAGAAATATGCCTGTGTGTCAGAAGCATTCAATATAGTAGGGTCTATTCTAGAATATTCTCTCGTATGCCATGGATAAGGGATTGGCTCTATATCGTCTTCTGCTGGAGAATACAAATAGCGACAACCATCAGCCACCTTCAAATGGTCGCTCAACAATGCATCTGCCTTATATAAAGCCAACCAAAGATATTTTTTCCCGAAACGCTCTGTCAGATTATTGTACCTACCTTCCGAATACACATAGTCATCCAATTTTCCTAAGTCATCGTTCCAATGTAAATCATGTTTGGCGATATTGGCAATCATCAACATCATATCAGAAAGAAGCATTCCTTGAACGCTACTATCTTTTTTCTTCAAAAACACATCACTGTTTTCTCTATTATTTGTGCCAATAATATATCTCCTAAAATCAGAAAATCCATAAAGCGTCTCATACATTTTACAAGAGCCTTTGCTCTCGCCAAAATACTTGTCACTTATGTTTTCTACTTTATCAATAACCAAATCATAAGGATTTTCAGAGACAAAAGGTGGCTTTATGAATCCAAAGTGAGTATTTGTTCCACTCAATTCATCGGCTAAAGCCAAAGTTAGCATTGTCCATTGGCGCACAAGAATATCTTGTGGAGCTTTATGGTCTTGATAGAAATATTGCAATATAAAATCAGCAATCTTAACAGCCTCCGATGCATCACGTTTTCTAAGCAAATATCCATAAATGGCGCAAGTGACAACTTGTACGACATATTGATCGTTACAATCAAAGAACTCACTCAGTGCAAAAAAAGCCATTCGAGGTTTCTTGCCGAATATTTCGACCAACTTTCTCATGATAGCTCCCCTTACATACGGATGTGGAGAAGTACACATCCAGCAGAACAAAATAACTATCTTACACCATCCTTCATCAGTATCCATTTGAGGAGTTATGGCTATGAAGTCTGAAAATCTCTGGGCATCCAAACGATGAGTGTACTCCTGATTCACCATTATTGACCAAGCTTTGTCTCGATGAGCAATTTCTGTACTTTTTAGTACATGATGAGCCGACATAAACACGTCTAGCGTTAAGTCTTGCAGAAAATTATGTAGTATTTCAACACTAAAAATATTGTTGTTTTGCATCCATTTGAGGATTGACTGATTGCTTTTTCCATGATGACGCAAACAGGCGAGTATCAGGCGATGCATTTTAATCGATTTCTTCCGTTCAAGCAATTTGGGAGTAAGTTCCCATTCTGACAATAAGGCAACGATGAAACGACGATAACTTGCATACTCAAGATGAGTCCCTTTATCCAATATAAAATCCACTTTGTTTTTGTCAGTCATCTTGTTGTGCGCAAATATGTCAGCCATCAAGAAATCTCCCATTTTCTGATACCCAAACATAAGTGTTTCTCCATTTCGTCCCATTGATAGCATCAAGTTCTCCTTTAAAATCCAATTCAGTAGGTTGTTGGACCATATTCTGTTTCTACAAATTTGGTCTGCATAATACCTTGCTTTCCTTCGTGGAATATCATTGCAACTATTGTAATACAAAGAATAGTTGGCAAATTTCATGAGAGCTTTTTCTGTCACATTGCGATGAGAATCCTCATCCACACCTTTCGATACTATATCATTACGGTATTTGATATATTCACGGAAAAGAGTTGAATAGGTGAAATCACTCATCATATAACTCAAATCATGGTTCGCAACGACACAAAACATGGTCAAAAACAAAGGCTCACTAAACTCTGCAAAATATCTCTTGCGCAATTCACCTTCTGTATCATCTATTCTATAATAATCAAAGTATTTCTGTATCGCTTCATCTGTATTACTTTCAAAGCCTCTCAAATTGATGGTTTCACAAGGATTGGCTAAGTATGTACCTTCACCTTCTCGATAAGTTAGCATCATCTTAATTCTTTCACAATCTTGTAGCAAATCCTCCAAAATTTTTATTTCCCTTTTCCAAAATAGTTCAGTAGCACCTTCATTCAAAGCATCAATGATGATGAGGGCATTTGAATCCTCATCCACCATTTTTTCATTAAGTTTTCTGAGGTCATTCCCTCCTATACACATCATATCATATAATTGGGATTCAAAATCTTGGTCTTCAGAAAATCTGCTGCCAAACAAAAGATAAACGTTCATCTCTTTGCAAAGTCTTTCTGCCGTGGCACACACATAATGTGTCTTTCCCATCCCTGCCTTGCCTTTGAGTAAGACCATTTGATTGTCGCACAATCTCCATTTATCTATGAGTACTTGTAGATTGGCATAGTCATTTCGATAGAACTCCTTTATATCTGATGTCCATTCCTGACTATCGGTATTATTGTTGCGCCAATTTCGCAACATAGAAAAAAGCCCATCATAATCGCCTTTGTCATATTCCGCCAATTCATTTCCAAAAAATCTTATAGCATCAGATTCGATTGCTTTTATTTTCTGTTCGTTTTCTATTTTAAAGTGCCTTAGCGCAAACGTATTCACTTCTTCGTCGAAATCAGAGTTGCCTACATGCAAGTCTCTATTATATCTCAATGATGCATAACCTATAGCTTTCTGCACCTGTCTTTGGCTTGTACCTCTGCCACAAGGTGAGAAATCTTCACTTTGCCAATCTTTCGAGACATTCACCCCATGTTCTTCCAATCGAACAGCAAGACTCTTAATGGAAGCATAACCTAAAGTGCTGCCAAGTTGGTTTACTGCGACTCCTATCACCGAGCCTTTTTCATTGAGGACTGGTGAACCTGAGAAACCTTTATAAGATGTAAAAGCCAAAAAATCAGTTCTTACGACAGTTGTATCATAGTCTTCTTTTCTGTTTCCGAGCCTGTCCTGTACTTCTATACTGATAAGCTCTGAGTTGTTGCCAAACTCCTTAGGATAGCCAACTATGTTAAGCTGTCTATCTTCATTAAACTCTGCAGCCAACAACTTCAAGTAATCCTTTTGCTGATAATCCTTACATTTCAACAACACCACATCCATATTGACACCTTCATCTGCAATAAACTCCACATCACAGAGTACAGACGTATCAGCGGAGACAATAACAGGGACATTACTTACGAAATGTTCCACAACTACATGTCGAGCCGTAACCAACGTGTCAGGAGCAACAAAAAAAGCCGTACCTCTTTCATTGCCACATACCACAGGCACAACGGACGCATAGACTACTTTTCGTATTTCAATAGGATACTTCATACTCATTTTTGTTACCAACAATCGAATAGTGAAACTTCTTTTTCAATGATTCTTGATTGTCAAGAGAGTTTAAAACATCATTACCTCTATTATATCTGATTTCTCTGTATGGCATTCCTTTTGTTAGTGGTACCATGACAATACGAGCCAAAGCTTGATAGCTTGGTCTCGCACTTGCGCCCCCTGTCACAAAATAGTGTTCACTATCTGCAATTCTCACCAATTCTTTTGAAGTACTATGCGCACTCCCATGATGTGATACTTTAATAGCATCAAACAATATCGGCTTGGGATGTTCTTTATAGACATCTGCCAATTTTTCTGCAACTTGCAGAGGATTGGCATCACCCATAAACAAGATTTTATGCTCATTATGCTCCCAAACAAAAGCAATAGAGGCCATATTGACTGGAGACAAAGCATTCAACGGTTCATCAGCATAGTACCTTAATGCGTTTTCATCAAGAACTTTCGAAGACACTGATATCTCGTTTGGAACGTCATAATCTTCTTGCTCCATGATACGCATCAAGGCTTCGTATATCGTTTCTTCCTTATCATAGTCAAGCTTTTTCGGCTTGTATAGTGTTTTCCAAAATAATAATCGATAATTCTTATCCAAGACATCCAATGCTTCCTTTGTTGGTGATAGAAATATAACACGCCCCATACCATCCTCCAAGTCGATTGTTGGTATATCAGCGGTAATATATTCTCTATGCCAAGCCTTCTTCCAGTTGTCATTGGTAAAAATCAATTCGGCAAGAGTTTTCGAAGCTTTAGCATCTATTTTTCCTTCCAGCATATCAACAACAATAGGCAGACGACCATATATACGTTTTACATTAGCCAGCATTTTCTCATCCCATTTTTGCAACTCATCGGATGTTCGCTGATAGCAATTGTAAAGAATATGTTTGATACCAAGGTCAGATTTGGAAGATAACATTTCTATCAGCCCATTGATATGATCATTGTCAATATGAGTAACAATCAAATAGTCGATATGATTATGAAATTCATTCTCAACATAATCATTCACCTCTGGTGTATAGTTGCCACAATCTACCATGATATGCATCTCCTTTTCTTTATTCTTCAATAACAAAGTAATGCAATCACCCACTCCTACATTGAATGTTTTGAATTTGAAATACATGCTTACACTAATTTCTGAGTCCACTTATAAAAGCCTGGAATCGATTCTCGCCTTTGAAACTTATTGATAATCAATATCAGATTTTCGAAACATTGACTTATTAAAGTGGACTCATTTCTATAACATACCTTAAACTATTACTCTCTACGATTAGATGCGATCACATCTTACAATTCATGAACATCATTTATATTATCTGGAACGTAAATCTGCAATACAGCATTCCCCCTCAATTTGTTAAGCGGGTTGCCAAACCTGTAGTTTTTATCTATCTATCACTAAAAGCTTCGATTAATTTCTACTTAGCCAAAATTGCTCGATATGTTTCAAGAAGATCTTTTATAATTCCATTCTTGTCATGTCTTATTAAAGCAACTTCTTTGGCTGCAGCCCCCATAGCAATATTAGCTTCGGGAGATTCTACCAAATACTTAATATAATAGGCTGCCATATAAGGATCTGTAACTGGGTATAAAAAACCAGTCTTGCCATGTTCTACTAAAGAATCGGTTCCACCAACTCTACTTGCAACAACAGGAATGCCAAGGATTTGAGCCTCACAAACGGAATTTGGACTATTTTCTACGTATGAAGAATGAAAATACAAAGTACTATTCAATAATTCATCACGCAGTTTTTGTGGGCTTGCAACTCCACTAAGTTTTACGTTCACATCTGCATGCTTTAAACCTGTAAGTTTTTCCATGAAACTTGGATCTATATTTCCATATACATTCCATTCGAAATCTAAATTCAATTCATTTTTTAAAATGTTTGCAACTTTTAGGATAACATCATACCCCTTATAGGTCGGAAAAGATATAGTTGTTGATATAATTAACTTCTTTGGTATAACACGCTTAGATTCCTCATAGAAAACATCACGAAGTATCTCTCCACCATAATGATACTGCGCTGTTGGGCTTAGCAACTTTGCAGCTTGCTTATCCCATTCTGTTCTTCCTATTACATGGGGCAAATTCTTTAAGACAGATTTCTCTCTATAAGCACTTCTATTCCAATAAGCGAGGAACTGATAATATTGATATTTACCTTTTAAACCTTTCCCGCTAAATATATACTGCCATTTAGATACTCCAGGTGGGAGAAATATATGAATATAAAGAGAAAGAATACCTTGAAAATGAAGAACCGCCGGAATACTCATACTTTTTGCGACTTTAGCGGCTAAACCAAAATAGAATTCAGAACCAAATATTTCAATTATATCTGGGTTGAAATCTTCAATTACCTTTTTAAATTCATTTTCGTAATGTGGCCACTGTATTTCATCCCTGGTTACATCCTTAATATGCATCAAATCTAAGAATTTATCTTTTCTTGACTTATGATAATTAGGAACAACATAATATGAAATATTATCTTGAACAACTTTCTGAAAAACATGTTCTTTGCAGAAAGCTATTCCAAGAGTAACATCTGAACATTTAATAATCTCTTTTTTAAGCGAAGCCAACCAACCTCCTCCATTATAACCACTTGTATTATTGTCATTTAGACTTTTCAATCCAAATCCACCTATCCATAAAACTCTCATATCCTTATCTTTTAAAGAATTTACTATACCAATTTAATAATTTATAAATCAATAACCAATCATAGCGTCTATACATCTTGCCATATTTTTCTTTACTATATTCAGGATAATATTCCCTCTCTCCTAAGAAAAAACGATAAACGCACATTTTTCTCCAAAAACCACCTTTCTTAAAATCAAGATATGCAAAATAATCCTCTTTAACATTTTTTCGAGGTTTGCTTGCTTCTGCAAAATCCCTATTAAAAAGTAATGTTGGAGTTTTAGATGAATAGACACGAGCAACAACTAATTGTCTTATCAGAAGTTCGGCATCTTCAAATCTTCGAATTCGCTCATCATATAAATGCTTTAACATAAACTCTCTTCTGAATGCAGAACTTCCATTACCCGGCATTACTCGTCCAAAATAACACTCTCGAAGTGCATTCTTTACTTTTCCCTCTAATGGATGAACTGCTAAAGTCCTTCTATTTCCATAACAGATATATTTATTGCAATCTATTATATCATAATCAGGATGCTTTCTTATTATACTGACAAAAGTATTCAAAGCATTCGGAAGTAATTCGTCATCAGCGTCAAGAAAAACGATCCATTCACCCAGAGCATGTTTTGCTCCCGTATTACGAGCCTTGCTTGGCCCGCCATTTTCTTGATGAAGCAATCTGATTCTCTGCTTTTCTATATTTGATTCTACATAATTACTAACAATAGAATAAGAATCATCTGTACTACCATCATCAACAATCACAATCTCATAATTTGAATATGATTGTAATAAAATGCTATTAAGAGTTTTTTTTATTGTCTTTTCCTTATTATATAAAGGAATGACAACAGATATTAATAATTTATTCATAATCAACTTCTTTTACCCAATAACAATAATGAAAGATATCTTTTTTTACATATTATACGATATGCGAAATAAGATAATATACAATAGACTATAGGTAGCACTAAATACAAAAGAAGTAACACAAATTCATTTTTGATTTCCATATGACTCATTCCGTATAAAGTACCGACCATAACTACAAGAAACATGTGAAAGGCGAAGATAAAAAACGAGCTCTTTGACAATTGCTCATTGATTTTTATTCTTGAAGATAATTTCAAGGACAAAAGAATAACTGCTGATATTCCTATCAAAACAGTTATAGGCAAAATGCTTCTGCAAAACACATTAATAAAACTCAGTAATGAGAAGAGTCCCATACCTAAATAACAAAGAGAATTTGAAACTCTAACACCTTCAGTCCGATTCTTCTGGAAAGACAATTGTATATATCCGCCTATCGAAAAGAAAACAAGACCACGTATATCTATATTATCAAATGGCATAGCTATATATATTGCCAGAAGAATAAGAATTTGCCCCCCCATCAGACGTTTCAATAGGAAATAAATCAAAGGCGACATGATGACTAATACTATCAAATCTCTAACATACCAAAACGGAGTATGAGCTGGGACAGACATCATCGTTAATTCATGATTCCAATTTATATAGCCAGTATCTGTATATCCATAATTAAAAAATATTTTGGGGGAGATTTTAGACAAAATCAGACAAACACTTGTACTGATACTTTCACCATGCCGTATTGATTGTAAGAGCCATAGCCCTTCGTCATATACGAATCTCAGTATATTCCAAGAAAGATAAGGTATGAGCAATGTATAAGTGCGAGACTTTATTTTCTTTATCCAGATTCCCCAACTCCAACCTTGAATATCAAATTTAGTATAAAAGAGATAACCTGATATGATGAAAAATAATGGTACTGCAACCTGACAGAGGATTTGAGAAACCATTATTCTCGAAAAATCATATAGGTTTATATCAGATAATGCACTAAATTTAAAACTATCTGTTTGAAACTCTCCAAATCCGCTGCTATGTATAAACACCACCATCAAAACGAGTGGGAACCTTAACCAAGATATGGATTCTGATATTTGTTTTTGAAAATGATTCATCGTAAATTCTGTTTCAAAAATAATAAGCTACTTTCACGTAAAACATTCAATCGGCTACAAACTTGCTCCCAATCTATTATTGCGCTTGAAGGAGTTAATTTTTCATCTACAATGCATTCCATGAGACCTAACTGAGATAAAAAAGAAATATACCTGTCGTTGCCTCCACTCGGATTCATAACAATAGAGAATGGCTTATTAAAGATAATAGAGAAGACCATACCATGAAATGAATCGGTAACGACATATTCTGCATCACGGAATTCAGCAAACCAATCTTCAATAGTATCTTCTTTCTTTACTTTTCCTCCAGCTTCTTTCACTACAATCTGCAAGCCTTTAGCCTCTGATACTTTTGATGCTACAGACATTACACTTTCACCAACAACCAAGGAATAAACAAAAATATGCTTCTCTTTTTTCGGAATATTATTACATACTTTTTCATAATCCTCCCTGTTCAATAGCAATGTAGGATCAAGTACCAAGAAAGCATCAACCCCAAAGTGATTCTTACACAAATCTACAGCAGAAGCCTCACGTACAGATATAGCATCAAACCGTCTGGCAAGCTTTGAACATGCTTTTTCCTGTTCTTTCGTATATTCCCATTCTTTACACCCAAATGATGCTGCATACGAAAGCTTCTTCACCTTATCATCAGCAAAATTCAAGAACATATTACCCAATCGAGGTCCAAGGTTGAAAGCAGGTCGCCACACCTGGTCGCTTCCCACGACATAGGCATCAATGCCATATTGTGCAGTCAGCAAAGGAGTAAAGTCTTTGACTGGAACCGACTTGATATTTTTAAGTACAAACTTGATAAAATTCTTGTTACCGATGCGTCCTTTGTAAATAGGATATACAGGAAGTTTTCTAAAAGATCGAGTCCTCAGTATATACTTTACTGTACGTAAAAACCATCGTGTACGGCTATAACAAGTATCATGTTCAAAAGTCAGGGGTTCATGTCCTAACTTCATAAGTACCTGTTGGAGAGCAAAATTCTGAATGATGCCTCCATAATTCAGCAAGAAATGCTGAGTTAATATTCCTATCTTCATGATTTGATTTTTGAGATAATGGTACGCATGAATTGAGCTATACAAAAATGGCCGCAGAATGCAAAACTTACTATAGTTTTTCTAAAACCTGAACCATAATCCAATAAATTCTCATGCGACTTGAATCTATCGTTCCATAATTGTTTATCAAACAATCCTTTTAATAAAGTAATGTATGAAAGTTTAAAATAATAACGCTCCAATTGCAAACGAATACTATTTGAGAGAGATTTATTCTTAAGAATAAGACTCACCCACAGACTTTCCTGATTATAATAGCTTGGCGATTCATTCAAATAATTACTTGTCAATGCAGAAGTATTTCTGCGTTCATAACCGTAATAAGCTTTAGCTATATAAGCTATTTTTTGAGCATAAGGAAGGCACTGACTTAAAAAAATCAGGTCTTCTCTCATGGTCAGTTCTTGGGGAAATGAAGCCTTAGTTTTCATAAGCCATTCCCTTCGCATCATCTTATTCCATAAAGCACCATAAAGTTTACCACTGAGCATCTCATTCAAGACAACAACCCCGGATAGAGTCGAAGGTTCCTGTTTACGATAAACTACTCCGTCATGTGTTAGTTCACGATAATCACATATAACAATATCAGCATCTTCTTCAATCGCATTCTGGTACATATCAGTTATCATGTTCGTATCTACCACATCATCAGCATCTACATATAAAATGAAATCGCCTTGTGCTTCCTCCAAACCAATTTGGCGAGAATGAGCAACACCTGCATGAAGCTCATGCTTCACTCTTATTCTATGATCTTTCTGGGCATATTCATCACAAATAGAAGCAGAATTATCTGTACTTCCGTCATCTATCAATATGATTTCTATAGATTTAAAAGGCTGCTTAATGAGACGATCTAAACATCCAGGAATATACGAAGAGGCATTATAAACAGGAATGATAATGGACAGTTTCATACTATTTCATTATTTTTATTGCACTATGGTTTGCATAAAGCAAGATACATGCAAATTCTACATTTATATGTTAAACAAAGTAATATCTTTAATGCCAGGAAACATTATTCATTAATATTTTATTTTGTTTATGATTTTTACCATCATCTTTAACAACAATGGTGAAATTCTAAGAGCCATAATCTTGACTTGCTGACCTCGACTTATAGAAAAACCATTTTTTCTCAAAACATTAGCATATAATACAGATTTATCCTTATTATAGTAAAGAAGAGAATATTCCAACTTTTCTTTTAAATTTCTTTCTATACACACCCTAAGATATTTATTTCTTTCTTCATCTGACATATTAATAGAATTAATAGTATTCGATAAAATCTGAAAATATCCTTCAAATCCATCCAAGTGTTGTTTTAAGTTTTTAGTAATTCTTGAATCTGAAGAACAACTAATTACAACAGTATGCAAAGGCTCTTCTATTGTACTACATTTATAACTATAAAATATAGGTAACAACAATTGCCAATTCTGTGGATGTCTTTCGCTGTAAATACTTCTTTTAGGATTCACCTTATCAAAAGAAGACATCCTTACCATACACATACCTGCTAAAGCAATTGATTCCTCACCATTAAAAAGTTCAACGAACATTCTATCCTTTAAAACTTTATGACGCTGAACAAACTTTAAGGAAAAATCATTTCCATCAACATAATTTGCATAACATCGAACAATACCATAATCTTCAGATAGAGTGCGGAACTTATTCACAAAAGTTGAAATCGAAGATGGAAAAGAAAAGTAATCATCACTGTCCGGCCATATTAAGTATTCACCAGAAACATACTTTAAACCTTTGTCTATAGCAGCAGCTTGTCCATTGTTGTTCTGATATATGTATAACAAAGAATAACCTTTTTCTTCAAATTTACTCTTGTATGATTCGATTGTTTCTTTGCTATTATCTGTTGACCCATCATCCACAACTATCATTTCAATATGCGGATAATCTTGAACGAGTACAGAGTCCAATAATCGATGTATGACTTTTGCCCCATTATAACAAGGAGTCAAAATTGTAACTAAATTCTTAATTGTATTAAAAGTCATATAACCTAAATTTTATCTAATAATTGCTATTTTAATCAGAAACATTTTAATAACTCTTTCCAGTTCTGAACTTTAATTAAACCAACATGGTTGGAAGTATTTGGATTAGTACCATAGGCACTGTAGTAAAGCCAAAGTTTCTGATTAGCCCAAACTGCAGAAGGGCGATATATCACTCTGTCATCCCAGCGTCCCCGTTTTCCATGTGAAAGAAGGATACCCTCATATTTATAGTCCTTTTCATCAGGCGAAACAAAAGAGTATAGTCTTAAAGGGAAACCGTCAACAGATACATCATTACCAACAAGCCAATATTTTCCATCATCTTTAACAACATCTATATGCGACAAAATTCCTTTAGACAACGCATGCTTTGATTTCGATTCCATCATATCGCCATCTATCATCTCATAATAATTTATGGTACGATACTTACCCTCAAAATCCTCAGCAGAAGAACACCACATGCGATATATACCATCTTCATAAATTAAAGCAGGACTGATACATAACCTGGTTTCATTAAAAGGATTTTTTAAGTCAAGCATAACTTCTTTTTCAGACCAAGTCCTGCCATCATAAGTAAAACGACGGTATATTATCTCTCTGTTTTTTCCATCATCAGTAGGATATTTATCTCGTTGAACTCTTCTCCACCAACATTCAATTCGATTCAAATCAGAATTATATACCAGTTCTGGATCAGAATTATATTCCTGTTCTTTTGGGAGCATGATATCATCTAAAGGATTAGCTCCTTCTAAGGATTCAAAATTTTCACCATCCTGAGAAACATAAATACAAGGGTTTTCTATGGCATCATTCATTCCTTTATATGGTGTGAAAACAAACCAGAATTTGTAGCCATTCCATCCTTCTTTAAAATATAGACAAGATGGATGCAACCCTTCATTCCCACCATCATATGTTTCAATATTAAGAGGAGACTTTGCATTCAACTTTTTAAAACATATAGGTGTATTCTTTATACGGATTAAGCGATGGCGTACTTTAAAGAAAAATTGTTTTATTGTCATTTTTTGAATTTGCTTTTAATTTTTTCAATGATTTTTAATCTCATTTCTTTATCTATCATATATTTATATCCCAATACAGCTGCTAACAATGAAGAAAGACATACTGATAATATAAAACGAATCCAACCTTCTTCCAGACAAAAATGCAACATTACTACAGGTATAGCTACTGCGCCAAAGAATATAAAACAAGGTAATATTGTCTTGTACATAAACTCAGATAAACGAAGTTGTGGAATATATGTTGTCATATAATATACGTTGCACATAGTACCAGCCATATAAGCTACTCCATTATAGGCAAAAGGAACCCAAGCAGGTGCACCCATTTTGAAAGCTATATATGAAATAGGAAGGACCATAATATATATTGTACCATTAGTCAAACTTGTTTTTTTAATATTGCCAGTTGCCTCTACTATATCCATAACTATGCTGGAAATTCCACTCAAAATGCAAAATATCATAACCAAATTGGTAAATATACAAGCACTTTCTGGCACAATGCCTAACCATAGATTTAACACAAAATGTATTTCAGACATTAAAGGAATAGCAAGAAAAGCCATGAGTACGAAACATAAAGATGCACCATCATGAGCTAATTTTATCATTGCTTCATATTCGCCATCTGCGTAGCGCTTGATTATCTGTGGGCGAATAGCCATAATAATGTTGTTAGCAAATCCACCTACAGCATTAGTTACAGTTCCAGCTATACCTGAAGCCGCATTTAGTGCCGTTCCAAAAAACAAATTAATTAAGATTGAGATACCAGATCCTCTTGCCATTACAGCCACATTACCTAAAATATCCCAACCTGAATATGAAAAAATCGGCTTCAATAATGTTTTGTCCCATATAAAATGATAGCGAGTTTCAGGAAAGTGTCGAACACAATAAATTCGGTTAAGCACCATAATAAGAGTAGAAACACATAGAGTTAATATTCCATAAAGTATCAATTTATCCATATTACCTATTAAAAGCAAATAGATAATAACTAATTTCAACACTGTATTTAATATATCGAAATAAGCATATACATCCATCTTTTCATGGGCAACAATTGCAGAGCTATAAGGAGTTTGAGTAACTCCAAACATAAGAGAAATGATACTGAACTGATAGACACAATTAGCTGCAAACATTCGCCCCTCAGGGATAACCAATTTATAATTGACCATCCATAAACCTATAGTTTCTAAAAGAACAAAAAGAATGCAGGCTATCATAATGTGTATAGTCAAAGTTGTTGAAAATGTATCTTTCAATCGCTTTGCATCACCGCGACCTAACTCAAAGGTAATAAAACGAGAGGTAGCCCCAATCATGCATACTTGAATAACATTAAACATTGCAATGACACTACCTACAACTGCATTTATTCCATAATCATCTACTCCTAATGTTCTGAGAACCACTCGACCTGTCACCAATGACAAAGCCAATGATATGAACATACGAAGATAAAGGAATAGGGTGTTCTTCACCATTCGATTGTTTTTTTCTGATGTTTTATTTGACATACTTTATTCTTCAAAAGCTAGTTTTATTGCTGAATAATTCCAATAATATCTTCCGTCAAAACCTTTGTAATACATTTTTAAATGCGTTCCTTTCCAATGTACAGCCTCTGGACATCTATTTCTATCAACTTTCTCAGCATTATAGAGAACAATTATTTTCAACTTGCTTGCATCGTAATCTGAAGCTGCCATGTCACATTCTGTTTTGATATAGCTCCGATTATCGATACTATATCCTTTCTTACACGAAGCACATTTTGTAGTTGTTGGAGCTATATAACTATTGCACCAAAAACATGCACCGCTGGTAACCGTATTGGTTTGTTCACCCACAATAAGTACGAAAGTCTTACAATAATTCATTCTGGTTCTCAAACTACTCTTAATTGAACAATTCTGACTTGAATCTCTTGATTGGGTGAGGTTATGAATATCTGTAAAACTAAGTCCCCAATGGTCACTTTCATTCCATTTATGTAATTCTTCTATAGCAGAAGAGTCCCCTGTCCAATCTCCTGCTATATATGTACATGTTCTATATGATCTATCTGTTATTGTCATATTTATAATATTTTCCAGTTTTCAAATAAAATCTTTATTACATTCAGATTAATACTATTTTTTATGCTTTTGCCATCATACAATATAATATTGATTCCATTCACGACAGCCAATCTGTCTGTCAAACAGGCAGCTTGTACCATAATATTCAACAATTGCATATTGGTATAGCCAAAACCTGCTTGTCCACCACCTATCAATGGTATATTTACTGTTTGTGCATCATTCAATTGTTCCACAGAATAAAACATTTTCTGCATGATTCCCATGTATTCAGAATCATCAACCTCCACATGCTCATTTTCATTGAATCGTGTCACTGCAACTAATAGATAGGTTTGATTATTGATGGTTACACGAATAGTCGTACCCAAAGGATAACGATTTTGCGGCAAACCTTCAACAAGAGTCCTCTCACGATTAGAAGGCAAGGTGTCTTTCAATGCTAATTGGTCATCTATCATACGTCTCAACTCATTAATATGAGCCGTTAATCTTGCTAGAAACTTGCCATGAATGGTATTAGGAGCAATAATTCCATCACCCAAATGAGTATCAAAATATTCATTGACAGGTATCACTCGTATGCCCTGTTCATTAAATAAGTCACCATAATAGGTTGAGAGTTTCGTTCGTTTATTAATGGATAATTGTATTTTTTTCTTCCTGAACAACAAAAAACTGATTCCCCAAAAAGCACTTGCAATCAACAAAACAACACCTAATATAAAAGAATGAGTTTTAAGACATTCACCAGTGTCCAATAGTTCCAATAACTTTTCTATTGAAAACAAAACTCCCAAACTTTTCAAGAATTCTGAAAAAACAATCGTTTTGTAAGTCCACAGATTCTTTACAAACATAGATATCTTATCGATTCGCATAACGTAAAATTCCTTTTGAACGGTACAATTTATTCAAACCTGTTTCACCTTGTCCACCAAGATTTAACAAATCTATTACATATAGATTTGGAAACATATTCAAATCAACCGTATACTTAATCTGTAACTGTGGGCTTGCACTTTCGCACACAATTTGACCACCCAAGCTATAACTACGTATTTCTTGACGAAGACGTAATCTTGGGGGAATACTGATTTTCATCCCCTTCATGAAAGTTACTTCTTCATACAACCAAGGAGAAAATGTTGCATTATCAATACCGTCTTGTAAGGTAAAAGAATGTTCACTATTCAATACGATGCAACATTCAGACCTGTTGATAATACTATGCATAGCCATAGATAACATGGCATGGACATGTGATGTTGAAAAATTACGGGAATTGTAATTATATGTTTGTCCATCTTCATTTAGGCAATATATATCATCAAGCCTTTTCAATAAAGAATCAGCACTATGCCATACTGTAGAATCAAGGAAACAATTTAAACCACAATTATTCTGTAAATAAGAAGCAAGATACAAGGCTAATTCCTCGTCATTGTGGGAATAGGATATAAACACATGATAATTATCCCGGAGCGAAGGAAAATTGAGATTTTGAAGCTGCGAACCATCCAAGACCCCATCATTTCCTAATACTTTTGTAACAATGTCATTATAAAAGGCATCATTAACAATAGATTGCCTTAACAGCGAAACTTTTCCAACTTGCAATCGCAATTTTTCTATAGTTTCAGAATTAATCTTAAATTTAGCAAACATAAAGTTAGTACTCAATTTAGGGCATAACCCTTTGTTTAGGCACTTTTACAAGTGTCTATACATTGAGATGTTAAAAATTTTACGTGTTTATTAACTATTTCATACATTTTACACACAAGTGATTTTCGGCTGCACTCGGCATAGCTCAAACAAGTTTGGCTCTGCACTCGTTGGCACGAAAATTCTTAGCTCGACAATTTAAAAGCAAGCTTTTATTGTTCTCACTTATCGAAAAAGTTCCAAATCTTCACTGTTGTACATAATTCAAGGTTTAAATTCAGCAGCAAAGAGATTTATTCTGATATAAGTGCTAATTTGAGGGGTTACAATAAATTTTTATATTAATCTTCCACTCTCACGCAATCGTTTCTTGAAACCTTGCAACACTGTATCAGCCCATTCTTGAAAGTTTTTTTTCATCTCCAGTTTTTGCTTTTCATCAAAACTGGAATAGGCTATCTGTTGCTCAATACATGTCTGAGCCGTTTCCTTAACTAAGTCCAGCGCATGTTCTGTCACTTTGCAATTGGTAAGTTTCTCGCCTATTTGGGCGCAGAAGTAGCCTTCACAAAAAGCTTTACAATATTCTTTTGCTGTCATAAGTAAGTGATCTAAATTATTTACTTAGTAATGGGTAATCAACTAACCTAATGATTAGTGATCATTGATTAGTAATTCACTACTGTCCCGTTAAAGTGGACTAATCATTCTTTGAATTAATTGAAATACAGTCTATTAGGTGGTGTTTGGGAATGAAACGGACTTGATTTCGTAACTTTGCAGTCAAATTAAAATGACTGCTATGTTCCAAGACAAATACGTTTTTGCCCAGCTCACCGCTTTTTTGAACAGAACTCAGTTTAACAACTATGTTCGCAAGTATGATGGAAACCGCTATGTGAAGCATTTCACTTGTTGGAATCAGTTGCTT
>OQWI01000223.1_pt1 | contig 27103 bp, 26 predicted proteins | sample 1691551 | NCBI WGS metagenome assembly OQWI01 (sample SAMN03418259, study PRJEB22391) | human gut metagenome | biome: human-gut; feature: organic feature; material: feces | host: Homo sapiens | place: Tanzania | collected 2013-01
GCTGGACGCTGGTCAGAACAGCGATTATCGCTTGCTGCAGCGCCGAACGATTCGCCTGATCCGCTTCGGCGGGAGTGAACGATTCTGCGGCATATTCCTGTAGATGCAGTGCCACCAGGCCGTCATCTTCACCCAGTTTTTTTTGCCCCGACCAGATAACCGCACCGGTTGCCAGTAATAGAGGCGTTATGGGCGCTGGTCTGGCAAGGCGTCATCACCAGCGACATTTGGGCACCGTTACGCGCCCTCACCCGCAGCAGTTCCAACGCACGCACCTCAACTCGCCGCAGTCACCGGGCTCGTCGTGGACGTCCTGTCTATGCGCAACCCGTCTCGCCGCTGGTATCTTACAACACACCAAATCTGGCTGGACGCTGGTCGTTATTGCAGGTGGAGCCACTAAACGATACCGAAAGGATGCTGGCGCTGGCGGAAAATATGCTCGACCGCTACGGCATCATCAGTCGTCAGGCGGTGATAGCCGAAAATATCCCTGGCGGGTTTCCATCGATGCAAACGCTTTGTCGAAGTATGGAAGACTCCGGGCGAATTATGCGAGGTCGTTTTGTAGAAGGTCTGGGTGGCGCGCAATTCGCTGAACGTCTGACTATTGACCGATTGCGCGATCTGGCGACACAAGCCACGCAAACGCGCCACTATACACCAGTGGCGCTCTCTGCCAACGATCCGGCTAATGTGTGGGGAAATCTTCTGCCCTGGCCTGCACATCCGGCAACGCTGGTTCCAACGCGTCGGGCGGGTGCGCTGGTGGTCGTTTCTGGCGGCAAATTGTTACTCTATCTGGCGCAAGGTGGCAAAAAAATGCTGGTCTGGCAGGAAAAAGAGGAATTACTCGCCCCAGAGGTTTTCCACGCGCTGACTACCGCACTGCGTCGCGAACCACGGCTGCGCTTTACGCTAACAGAAGTGAATGATCTACCGGTCCGGCAAACGCCGATGTTTACGCTGCTGCGTGAGGCGGGATTTTCAAGTTCGCCACAAGGGCTGGATTGGGGATAGAGAAAGGACTGACGGATGCCCGTTCGCATCCGTCAGTATTGCAGGACGGATTATTCCGCGTCCGGCTCTTCAGACTTGTATTTAGCGGCAGTTTCTTTGATCAGCTGCTGCAGTTCGCCACGCTGATACATTTCGATCACGATATCACAACCGCCGACCAGCTCGCCGTCAACCCACAGTTGCGGGAAGGTCGGCCAGTTAGCATATTTCGGCAGTTCCGCACGAATGTCCGGATTCTGCAGAATATCAACATAGGCAAAACGTTCGCCACATGCGGCAAGCGCCTGGACTGCCTGGGCAGAGAAACCGCAGCTCGGCAGTTTCGGTGAACCTTTCATGTACAGCAGGATCGGGTTTTCAGCAATCTGGCGTTGGATTTTTTCGATAGTGGTGCTCATTGTCTTGCTTCCTCAAACTTCTTTACGGCAGTAATCTGACATTGTAGCGGGTCAGTGCGGCATCGGAAAATAACATTTTCATCACGCTTTTGCTATTTTATCCCTTTGCTCTATTTGTTGCATTTTAAATATTCGTTTCTTCCCTGATGCTCGGCAAACTGGCGTATTTATAACCATTTTTAGCTTTCACTGCTGCATTTTTTTGCGCTCGCCAACGAAACGTATTTTTTAACAATAAAAGCTATTAACTTTCTCTTCTTCTATGCATTAGAATCATCAAGTTTTGTAAATCAGACGCAGGCATGATAGACCTGCCTTAACAGAGGGACGCTCAGTGGCGCGGATAAACCGTATTTCGATCACGCTCTGTGCTTTACTTTTTACCACCCTGCCTTTAACGCCTATGGCCCATGCTTCAAAGCAAGCCAGGGAGAGTTCTGCTACCACTCATATCACCAAAAAAGCAGATAAAAAGAAAAGCACGGCAACCACCAAAAAGACCCAGAAAACAGCGAAAAAAGCCGCCAGTAAAAGTACGACCAAAAGCAAAACCGCTTCTTCCGTTAAAAAATCTTCCATTACCGCTTCTAAAAACGCCAAAACTCGCAGCAAACACGCCGTCAATAAAACGGCCTCAGCCAGCTTTACCGAAAAGTGTACCAAACGTAAGGGCTATAAATCGCATTGTGTGAAAGTCAAAAATGCCGCGTCAGGAACTCTTGCCGACGCGCACAAAGCGAAGGTGCAAAAAGCTACGAAAGTGGCAATGAATAAACTGATGCAGCAAATTGGTAAGCCATATCGTTGGGGTGGCAGCTCACCGCGTACCGGTTTTGATTGCAGCGGCCTGGTTTATTACGCTTATAAAGATTTGGTGAAAATTCGTATTCCGCGTACGGCGAATGAAATGTATCACCTGCGTGATGCAGCGCCAATCGAACGTAGTGAACTGAAAAACGGCGACCTGGTCTTTTTCCGTACTCAGGGACGCGGCACAGCCGATCATGTCGGCGTGTATGTCGGCAACGGCAAATTTATTCAGTCACCGCGCACAGGTCAGGAAATTCAAATCACTTCTCTCAGTGAAGACTACTGGCAGCGCCACTATGTTGGCGCTCGTCGGGTAATGACCCCAAAAACACTTCGCTAAAACTTTACCCTGTTGTTACGGCAACAGGGTAAGTTCATCTTTTGTCTCACCTTTTAATTTGCTACCCTATCCATACGCACAATAAGGCTATTGTACGTATGCAAATTAATAAGAAAGGAGAGTAGCAATGTCATTCGAATTACCTGCACTACCATATGCTAAAGATGCTCTGGCACCGCACATTTCTGCGGAAACTATCGAGTATCACTACGGCAAGCATCATCAGACTTATGTCACTAACCTGAACAACCTGATTAAAGGTACCGCGTTTGAAGGTAAATCACTGGAAGAGATTATTCGCAGCTCTGAAGGTGGCGTATTCAACAACGCAGCTCAGGTCTGGAACCATACTTTCTACTGGAACTGCCTGGCACCGAACGCCGGTGGCGAACCGACTGGAAAAGTCGCTGAAGCTATCGCCGCATCTTTTGGCAGCTTTGCCGATTTCAAAGCGCAGTTTACTGATGCAGCGATCAAAAACTTTGGTTCTGGCTGGACCTGGCTGGTGAAAAACAGCGATGGCAAACTGGCTATCGTTTCAACCTCTAACGCGGGTACTCCGCTGACCACCGATGCGACTCCGCTGCTGACCGTTGATGTCTGGGAACACGCTTATTACATCGACTATCGCAATGCACGTCCTGGCTATCTGGAGCACTTCTGGGCGCTGGTGAACTGGGAATTCGTAGCGAAAAATCTCGCTGCATAATAACTGATGGCAAATGCAGCATTGCCTGATGCGCTTCGCTTACCATGCCAACGCGGATGAGGCGTTAACAGCGCATTCGGCAAGATAAATCGCACGTTGTCAGCAACTGTAACGCAGAAGGTTATCCTTCTGCGTTTTTGTTTAATTAGCTGTTAGCAACGCAAACTGTTTCAGGTTGTTTTCTGGCTGACATAAACACCAGCAATAATGCCAGTCCCGCGACAATCGCTCCCATCACCGGCACAAAGCTGTATCCCAGCCCAGCGGAAATTACCGCACCACCAGCAGCTGCTCCCAGCGCATTTCCAAGATTAAAGGCACCAATATTGACTGATGAAGACAGACCTGGCGCTTCACTGGCGACACGCATCACGCGCATCTGTAACGGCGGTACGACCGCAAAGGTTGCTGCGCCCCACACCACCATGCTAATAGCTGCGCCGAACTCATTGCGGGCCAGGAACGGGATTGCCAGCATAATCACCATCAACAACAACAAAAAGCCTTTCAACGTGCCGTTAACTGAACGATCTGCCAGTTTGCCGCTGAGATAGTTACCGATAGAGAATCCGACACCAATCAGCACCAGCATTGCCGTGACGAACACCGGTGTTGCGTGGGTAATACTTTGCAGTACCGGAGAGATATAGGTGTAGAGAGTAAACATTGCACCAGCTCCCAGTACCGTCGTCAGCAATGCAGACAGCACCTGCGGACGCATTAATACCGCCAGCTCTTTTTTCACTTCAGGTCGTGCCCCTGCACCACCTTTAGGTAATGAGAAGAACAGACTTACCATTGAAATCACTCCCAGCCCCGCCGTTGCCAGAAATGACATCCGCCAGCCGATGGTTTCACCCAACCAGGTCGCCGCCGGCACGCCACCGATATTTGCCAGGGTTAACCCCATAAACATAGTGGCAACTGCGCTGGCCTGTTTATGTTTTGGCACCACGCTTGCGGCCACGACTGAACCCAAACCAAAAAATGCTCCGTGATTCAGGCTGGTCAAAATGCGTGAAAGCATCAGGGTCATATAATCCGGCGCGATGGCGGAAAGTACGTTGCCGAGCGTGAAAATTGCCATCAGGAAAATCAACGCACTGCGGCGGGCACGATGAGAAAGTAGAAGCGTCATCAGCGGCGCGCCCACCATTACGCCAACTGCATAGGCACTGATTAACATTCCGGCAGCGGGAATCGAGACATCCACACCGCGCGCAATGACGGGCAACAAGCCCATTGGCGAGAACTCCGTTGTCCCGATACCAAACGCGCCAATCGCCAGCGCCAGCAACGGATAGTTAATTTTCATGCCTTATCTCCACCTCTTCGCGTCATTACGCGATATTCATTAAAGTGGCGAAAGCATGACAGCAATCACAAAAAAATGAAAATAACAAAAAGAGAAAACACTTTTGCCATTTTGCTAACAAACAGGAAGGAGATGCGAGGGAGAACGCGCTCCCTCGAGAGGAAATCAGTGCAGCGCGGCAGTCAAACCCACGGCTACGATCAAACCGAGGACGATAATCGTTGTTACCAGTGAAAATTTAAGGTCGGTGCTCATCAAGTTTTCTCCTTTTTTATTACCACACAAAAAGTGATATTACGCATTTTTACACACTGTGATGAAAAAATCTCCCGTCATTTATAATGATAAGTGTTTTTACCACTTCCCCTTTTCGTCAAGATCGGCCAAAATTCCACGCTTACACTATTTGCGTACTGGCCATTGACCCCTTCCTGACGCTCCGTGTCGTTTTTCCGGCGTACCGCAACACTTTTGTTGTGCGTAAGGTGTGTAAAGGCAAACGTTTACCTTGCGATTTTGCAGGAGCTGAAGTTAGGGTCTGGAGTGAAATGGAATGGCAACAATAAAAGATGTAGCGAAACGAGCAAACGTTTCCACTACAACTGTGTCACACGTAATCAACAAAACACGTTTCGTCGCTGAAGAAACGCGCAACGCCGTGTGGGCAGCGATTAAAGAATTACACTACTCCCCTAGCGCGGTGGCGCGTAGCCTGAAGGTTAACCACACCAAGTCTATCGGTTTGCTGGCGACCAGCAGCGAAGCGGCCTATTTTGCCGAGATCATTGAAGCGGTTGAAAAAAATTGCTTCCAGAAAGGTTACACCCTGATTCTGGGTAATGCGTGGAACAATCTTGAGAAACAGCGGGCTTATCTGTCGATGATGGCGCAAAAACGCGTCGATGGTCTGCTGGTGATGTGTTCTGAGTACCCAGAGCCGTTGCTGGCGATGCTGGAAGAGTATCGCCATATCCCAATGGTGGTGATGGACTGGGGTGAAGCAAAAGCTGACTTCACCGATGCGGTCATTGATAACGCGTTCGAAGGCGGCTACATGGCCGGGCGTTATCTGATTGAACGCGGTCACCGCGAAATCGGCGTCATCCCCGGCCCGCTGGAACGTAACACCGGCGCAGGCCGCCTTGCCGGTTTTATGAAGGCGATGGAAGAAGCGATGATCAAGGTGCCGGAAAGCTGGATTGTTCAGGGTGACTTTGAACCCGAATCTGGTTATCGCGCCATGCAGCAAATACTGTCGCAGCCGCATCGCCCTACTGCCGTCTTCTGTGGTGGCGATATCATGGCAATGGGCGCACTTTGTGCTGCTGATGAAATGGGTCTGCGCGTCCCGCAGGATGTTTCGCTGATCGGTTATGATAACGTGCGCAACGCCCGCTATTTTACGCCGGCGCTGACCACGATCCACCAGCCAAAAGATTCGCTGGGTGAAACAGCGTTCAACATGCTGTTGGATCGTATCGTCAACAAACGTGAAGAACCGCAGTCCATTGAAGTGCATATGCATAGGGATGGTGCCAACACATTTCGCCAAACCGTGGCTTAATGAGGGGAAGTGGGTAGCACTTGAATTGGAAAACCCCTTCCCGGATTCGGCATGTTGTCTGACATGGCCAACTCCAGCTTAGCATCCCCATATCCCGGAAGGCATAACGACCGCCTACCGGAATCGCGCGTGTTGCGCCAATCGCCAGTTCCACGCGCCCGTCGGAAAGCGCATCCCAGACACCGTTGAACACTTCCTGAAAGACAAGAAGTTCGACATCATCAAAATGGCGATAAAAATCAACGATCATCTGCCGTGTACGTTCTGGCCTGACAATATTATCCACTGCGATAGCTAACTGACCGCGCCAGCCGTTCGCTATCTGCTGACATTGCTGGCGGGTGATCTGCATTTTTTTGACAACAGAGCGCCCTTCTTTGAGAAACCACGCTCCAGCAGCGGTCAGCTCCACATCACGGTGCCGTCGTTCAAAGAGCGGCACCGCCAGCCACTCTTCCAGCTGACGCACGGTATAGCTGACCGCAGAAGGAACGCGATGCAGCTCCTGTGCCGCAGCGCTAAAACTACCATTACGCGCTACCGCATCAACAACTTCGAGTGAATATTCTGACCACATAGTCTGCCTGCAAAATTTTTGAAACCAGTCATCAAATATTACCGTTTCACAACACTAATTTCACTCCCTACACTTTGCGGCGGTGTTTAATTGAGAGATTTAGAGAATATACATGCAACCTGGGAAAAGATTTTTAGTCTGGCTGGCGGGTTTGAGCGTACTCGGTTTTCTGGCAACCGATATGTATCTGCCTGCTTTCGCCGCCATACAGGCCGACCTGCAAACGCCTGCGTCTGCTGTCAGTGCCAGCCTTAGTCTGTTCCTTGCCGGTTTTGCCGCAGCCCAGCTTCTGTGGGGGCCACTCTCCGACCGTTATGGTCGTAAACCGGTGTTATTAATCGGCCTGACAATTTTTGCGTTAGGTAGTCTGGGGATGCTGTGGGTAGAAAACGCCGCTACGCTGCTGGTATTGCGTTTTGTACAGGCTGTGGGTGTCTGCGCCGCGGCGGTTATCTGGCAAGCGTTAGTGACGGATTATTATCCTTCACAGAAAGTTAACCGAATTTTTGCGACCATCATGCCGCTGGTGGGTCTATCTCCGGCCCTGGCTCCTCTGTTAGGAAGCTGGCTGCTGGTCCATTTTTCCTGGCAGGCGATTTTCGCCACCCTGTTTGCCATTACCGTGGTGCTGATTCTGCCTATTTTCTGGCTCAAACCCACGATGAAGGCCCGTAACAATAGTCAGGATGGTCTGACCTTTACCGACCTGCTACGTTCTAAAACCTATCGCGGCAACGTGCTGATATACGCGGCCTGTTCAGCCAGTTTTTTTGCATGGCTGACCGGTTCACCGTTCATCCTTAGTGAAATGGGCTACAGCCCGGCAGTTATTGGTTTAAGTTATGTCCCGCAAACTATCGCGTTTCTGATTGGTGGTTATGGCTGTCGCGCCGCGCTGCAGAAATGGCAAGGCAAGCAGTTATTACCGTGGTTGCTGGTGCTGTTTGCACTCAGCGTCATTGCGACCTGGGCTGCAGGCTTCATTAGCCATGTGTCGCTGGTCGAAATCCTGATCCCATTCTGTGTGATGGCGATTGCCAATGGCGCGATCTACCCGATTGTTGTCGCCCAGGCGCTGCGTCCCTTCCCACACGCAACTGGTCGCGCCGCAGCGTTGCAGAACACTCTACAACTGGGTCTGTGCTTCCTCGCAAGTCTGGTAGTTTCCTGGCTGATCAGTATCAGCACGCCATTGCTCACCACCACCAGCGTGATGTTATCAACAGTAGTGCTGGTCGCTCTGGGTTACATGATGCAACGTTGTGAAGAAGTTGGCTGCCAGAATCATGGCAATGCCGAAGTCGCTCATAGCGAATCACACTGATCTATATCGATATATTTATACTTAGGCTGCTAACAAAATTTTGTTGTATGATTGAAATTAGCGGCCTATACTAATTTCGAGTTGTTAAAGCTACGATAAATATTATGTTTTTACGGGGACAGGATCGTTCCCGACTCACTATGGATGGTCATTTCGGCAAAGGTTCCTCCTTTCCCTCTGTTCTACGTCGGATTATAGACTCGCGGTTTTTTCTGCGAGATTTCTCACAAAGCCCAAAAAGCGTCTACGCTGTTTTAAGGTTCTGATCACCGACCAGTGATGGAGAAACTATGAGTTCATCGTGTATAGAAGAAGTCAGTGTACCGGATGACAACTGGTACCGTATCGCCAACGAATTACTTAGCCGTGCCGGTATAGCCATTAACGGTTCTGCCCCGGCGGATATTCGTGTGAAAAACCCCGATTTTTTTAAACGCGTTCTGCAAGAAGGCTCTTTGGGGTTAGGCGAAAGTTATATGGATGGCTGGTGGGAATGTGACCGACTGGATATGTTTTTTAGCAAAGTCTTACGCGCAGGTCTCGAGAACCAACTCCCCCATCATTTCAAAGACACGCTGCGTATTGCCAGCGCTCGTCTCTTCAATCTGCAGAGTAAAAAACGTGCCTGGATAGTCGGCAAGGAGCATTACGATTTGGGTAATGACTTGTTCAGCCGCATGCTTGATCCCTTCATGCAATATTCCTGCGCTTACTGGAAAGATGCCGATAATCTGGAATCTGCCCAGCAGGCGAAGCTCAAAATGATTTGTGAAAAATTGCAGTTAAAACCAGGGATGCGCGTACTGGATATTGGCTGCGGCTGGGGCGGACTGGCGCACTACATGGCATCTAACTATGACGTAAGCGTGGTCGGCGTCACCATTTCTGCCGAACAGCAAAAAATGGCTCAGGAACGCTGTGAAGGCCTGGATGTCACCATTTTGCTGCAAGATTATCGTGACCTGAACGACCAGTTTGATCGTATTGTTTCTGTGGGGATGTTCGAGCACGTCGGACCGAAAAATTACGATACCTATTTTGCGGTGGTGGATCGTAATTTGAAACCGGAAGGCATATTCCTGCTCCATACTATCGGTTCGAAAAAAACCGATCTGAATGTTGATCCCTGGATTAATAAATATATTTTTCCGAACGGTTGCCTGCCCTCTGTACGCCAGATTGCTCAATCCAGCGAACCCCACTTCGTGATGGAAGACTGGCATAACTTCGGTGCTGATTACGATACTACGTTGATGGCGTGGTATGAACGATTCCTCGCCGCATGGCCAGAAATTGCGGATAACTACAGTGAACGCTTTAAACGAATGTTTACCTATTATCTGAATGCCTGTGCAGGTGCTTTCCGCGCCCGTGATATTCAGCTCTGGCAGGTCGTGTTCTCACGCGGTGTTGAAAACGGCCTTCGAGTCGCTCGCTAAAGGCTATTCTATCGCCCCCTCTTCGGGGGCGAGTTCAGATCAGGCTTCTGTACCTGGTTGATTCATGGCATTTTCTCGTGCCGCCAGCACACGTTCTACCGTATCTACCACTGCCTGAGTTTGTGGATCAATTTCAATGTTGACGCGTGCGCCGAGTTTTTTCTTCCCAAGAGTCGTGCGTTCCAGTGTTTCCGGAATTAAATGGACGCAAAAACGCGTTGGCGTGACTTCGCCGACGGTCAGGCTAATACCGTCGATGCCAATAAATCCTTTGTACAGAATATATTTCATCAACTGACTATCCTGGACTTTAAACCAGATCTGGCGATTATTTTCTGAGGTTAATATTTTCGCCACTTCAGCAGTGGTCATAATATGACCTGACATTAAGTGTCCGCCAATTTCATCACTGAATTTCGCCGCACGCTCAACGTTTACCCAATCCCCCACTTTTAAATCGCCAAGATTGGTAATGCGTAACGTTTCTTTCATCAGGTCAAAACTGACATGGTTGCCGTTAATTTCCGTCACGGTCAGGCAGCAACCGTTATGCGCCACGGACGCACCGGTTTCCAGGCCGTCCAGCATGTGGTCGGGGAACTCCACCACATGCGTGCGAAAATTTGGTTTCTCGTCAATCGACACCAGTTTTGCGGTGCCCTGTACAATCCCCGTAAACATACTTACAACTCCTGAAATCAGTTAAGACATTCTGTTCAGCACAATAGCAGGTGGAAAACGCCCTTACCAGTGAAGGGGTAAGAATGACTATTTTTTCACTGGAGAATTAATAAATCCTCGCTACAATAGACTGAATTTCCCCTGCTTCTTCTTTTTGCTGCCCATTCAGGCGGCTTTTTAGTCTCTCATATAACTACAAATAAAAGGTGTTCACGTGCAGAAGTATATCAGTGAAGCGCGTCTGTTATTAGCATTAGCAATCCCGGTGATTCTCGCGCAAATCGCCCAAACTGCGATGGGTTTTGTCGATACCGTGATGGCGGGCGGCTATAGTGCCACCGACATGGCGGCGGTCGCTATCGGTACTTCTATCTGGCTTCCGGCGATCCTCTTTGGTCACGGACTGCTGCTGGCATTAACGCCGGTTATCGCGCAATTAAATGGTTCCGGTCGACGTGAGCGCATTGCGCATCAGGTGCGACAGGGCTTCTGGCTGGCAGGTTTTGTTTCCGTCCTCATTATGCTGGTGCTGTGGAATGCAGGTTACATTATCCGCTCAATGGAAAACATCGATCCGGCTCTGGCGGACAAAGCCGTGGGTTATCTGCGTGCGTTGCTGTGGGGCGCGCCAGGCTATCTTTTCTTCCAGGTTGCCCGTAACCAATGTGAAGGTCTGGCAAAAACCAAGCCGGGTATGGTAATGGGCTTTATCGGCCTGCTGGTGAACATCCCGGTGAACTATATCTTTATTTATGGTCATTTCGGTATGCCTGAGCTCGGTGGCGTTGGTTGTGGCGTGGCTACTGCGGCGGTGTATTGGGTCATGTTCCTTGCCATGGTTTCTTACATTAAACGCGCCCGCTCCATGCGCGATATTCGTAACGAAAAAGGCACCGCGAAACCCGATCCTGCGGTTATGAAACGACTGATTCAACTCGGTTTGCCGATTGCGCTGGCACTATTCTTTGAAGTGACACTGTTTGCCGTCGTGGCTCTGTTAGTGTCTCCGCTCGGTATTGTTGATGTCGCAGGACACCAGATTGCCCTGAACTTTAGTTCACTAATGTTCGTGCTTCCAATGTCGCTGGCGGCAGCGGTAACTATCCGCGTAGGTTATCGTCTGGGTCAGGGCTCAACGCTGGATGCGCAAACCGCTGCTCGGACCGGGCTTATGGTGGGTGTCTGTATGGCAATCCTGACGGCCATTTTCACGGTTTCACTGCGGGAGCAAATCGCCCTGTTGTACAACGACAATCCCGAGGTTGTAACGCTGGCTGCGCATTTGATGTTGCTGGCGGCGGTATATCAGATTTCTGACTCTATCCAGGTGATTGGCAGTGGGATTTTGCGTGGTTATAAAGATACGCGTTCCATTTTCTATATCACCTTTACGGCTTACTGGGTGCTGGGCTTGCCAAGCGGCTATATTTTGGCACTGACCGATCTGGTCGTTGAACCTATGGGGCCAGCAGGCTTCTGGATAGGCTTTATTATTGGCCTGACGTCGGCAGCCATTATGATGATGTTGCGTATGCGGTTCCTGCAACGTCTGCCGTCAGCCATCATTCTGCAACGAGCATCCCGCTAATAAAGACAAGGCGCAACCTTCACGGGTTGCGCCTGTATTTTTACGCAGGCTGGAGCGTTGCGCCAATCCCGTCTTCGTCTGGCTGTAGTTTCAGTGCGTTACACAGAGTTTGCCGACTGGCATCTGTTATCTCAACGTGTATATCACCGGTAACTTCCCCTTTCACATTGATGAAGTCAGGTGAGATTTCTTTCGCACTGGTTTGCAGGCAAATCGCTCCCTCTCCGCGCAGGCGTTTCACTTTCAGTTGCACATGCGTTGCCGCACCAGTGATCAGCCACAGTTTTCCGCCATTCAGATTGATGTTACCAACAACAAAAGTGACACCGTCACCTTTTACCGTACTGCCGTCGAGAATCAACACACCGCCCTGCTGTACAGTAATCGTTGATTGTTGCAGATCTGCGCCATAGCCAATAATCATTGAAGCGCCGTCCAGTAATGCAACACTCCCGGTCAGTTCAACCGGTGCGCGATCTTCCTCTACGACAAAATTTTCGTCCGCGCTGGTGGGTGACAACAGGATCACTGTTCCACCTTGTATTACCGCATTTTCCAGCGTACCGGCATGCACTTCAGCCCGACCACCCACATTCACGGACAGGTTTTGCGTCTTACCGGAACTGTAGAGCTGAAGGCCATCCGTCCCCAGACGATAAATGGATCCATTCTCAACAATAGTGTCAGAGTCTTCACCACCGAGATTATTCATGGTGCCACCAGCAAGCAACGTATCATTGGCTTTCCCCGCCAGCATAAAAACGCCGCCCTGATTAATCTCACAATTGCTGGCTTCCCCACCTGGATACACCAACAATTCACCACCTTCATCTACCACGACCGCTGAGGTTGTCCCATTGACCAACAGGCCGCCCTCTTGATCGAGAATAATTTTTTCCGCGCGATGGCCTTCCAGTACACGCAGGTTACCGCCATTTTCCAGCAACAAACCGCAGGCATAACCTTTATCAACGCTGAATTCACCTTCGGGATGGCGGCCATTAACCGTAGCGAGCGTAGAGAGACTAATTGCGCCTCCCTCGGACTGAACAATATCTGTGGCAATGGCACCGTCGCTGACCGATAGCGTGCCATTGTTACCGTACTGTGTGCATTTGGCGATCCCACCGGTTGTCACTTTCAACCAGCCGGCCCCCGTGACCACGGTATTTTCGGCTCTTCCGCCAGCTTCAACAATCAACTCGCCTTCAGTAAGTTGCGTCGCGCCAATGACCTCGCCGGTCTTAACAATTTGCACATTCCCGTCGCTCATCAAGTTTTTCGCATCAGATCCCATGATTTATTCCTTTGCTGCATCTGTGTGCCTTTATTGCTACCTAAGTGTAAAGGCTACGGAGGATTTATCCACGAAAGATTTGAGATGGTGGCAAACAACTCTGTTTAAACTCTGATACACGAATTATTGGGTTGTATCAGATGTAAATGCGATCCTGAATAAAAATCGCCCTTGCAAATCAACAAAATATAGCCAATTTGCTTAAAAGCTCTGCAAACGGTCGAAATAGCGCAGAAAATTACGTTTTGCCTCTTGCCACCTTCCCACTCTACCGCTAATATTCGTCCCCGTTGTCACCTACAACGTTGCGTTCATAGCTCAGTTGGTTAGAGCACCACCTTGACATGGTGGGGGTCGTTGGTTCGAGTCCAATTGAACGCACCATCCTGCGTCCGTAGCTCAGTTGGTTAGAGCACCACCTTGACATGGTGGGGGTCGGTGGTTCGAGTCCACTCGGACGCACCAGATTTTCTTAATCTGGTCTTCTCCTTTTTCCCTCTGCTTCTTCTCTGTATCCAATACGTTAAAAGATTTACACTGTCTTCGTATGCGTTATCAGAAGGAGAATCGCTATGGCAACTTTGTTACAACTTCATTTTTCTTTCAATGGCCCATTTGGCGACGCAATGGCTGAGCAGCTTAAACCGCTTGCTGAGTCGATTAATCAGGAACCTGGTTTTCTGTGGAAAGTATGGACCGAAAGTGAAAAGAACCACGAAGCCGGTGGGATCTACCTTTTCACTGATGAAAAAAGCGCCCTTGCCTATCTGGAAAAACATACTGCCCGACTGAAAAATCTCGGCGTTGAGGAAGTTGTCGCCAAAGTTTTCGATGTCAATGAGCCACTTAGTCAAATCAATCAGGCAAAACTCGCCTGACAGAATTTAATCAAGGGCGGTTAGCGCCCTTTTCATCCCTGTCTGAAATTTCTCAAATTCTAAAAATCTCAACCAAACTTATCTGATAACACTAAATTCGAAAGAATGCGTACAGGTAAGTAACAATGAAAAAAATTGCTATTGTGGGTGCCGGGCCTACGGGGATCTACACCTTATCCTCGCTTCTACAGCAACAAACTCCACTTTCTATTTCTATCTTCGAGCAGGCTGACGAGGTCGGTGTCGGGATGCCATACAGTGATGAAGAAAACTCAAAAATGATGCTGGCAAATATTGCCAGTATTGAAATACCGCCGATTTATTGCACGTATCTCGAATGGCTACAAAAGCAAGAAGCCAGCCATCTCCAGCGTTATGGCGTTAAAAAAGAAACCTTGCACGATCGTCAGTTTTTACCGCGAATTCTGCTGGGCGAATATTTCCGCGATCAATTTTTACGATTAGTAGACCAGGCACGAAAGCAAAAATTTGCAGTGGCTGTTTATGAATCATGCCAGGTTACCGATCTGCAAATTACAAATGCTGGCGTCATGCTCGCTACAAATCAGGATTTACCCAGCGAGACGTTTGATTTAGCGGTGATTGCCACGGGTCACGTCTGGCCTGATGAAGAAGAAGCAACCCGAACGTATTTTCCCAGCCCGTGGTCAGGCCTGATGGAAGCAAAGGTCGATGCGTGTAACGTGGGTATTATGGGAACATCCTTGAGCGGACTGGATGCGGCAATGGCAGTGGCTATTCAGCATGGTTCGTTCATTGAAGATGATAAACAACACGTCGTTTTTCACCGCGATAACGCAAGTGAAAAGCTAAATATCACGTTGATGTCGCGCACGGGTATTTTACCCGAAGCCGATTTCTATTGCCCTATTCCCTACGAGCCCTTACACATCGTCACCGATCAGGCATTAAATGCTGAGATTCAAAAAGGCGAAGAGGGCCTTTTGGATCGGGTATTTAGATTGATAGTAGAGGAAATCAAGTTTGCTGATCCAGACTGGAGCCAACGCATAGCCTTAGAGAGACTGAATGTCGATTCCTTTGCTCAAGCCTGGTTTGCCGAGCGCAAACAACGCGACCCATTTGACTGGGCAGAAAAAAATCTCCAGGAAGTCGAACGCAATAAACGAGAAAAACATACTGTTCCCTGGCGTTATGTCATTCTGCGCCTGCATGAAGCAGTACAGGAAATTGTTCCACATCTGAATGAACACGACCATAAACGGTTCAGTAAAGGCCTTGCCCGGGTTTTCATCGATAATTATGCCGCAATCCCTTCAGAGTCTATTCGTCGGCTGCTTGCCTTACGTGAAGCGGGAATCATTCATATTCTCGCCCTCGGTGAAGACTACAAAATGGAAATTAATGAGTCGCGCACCGTCCTGAAAACGGAAGACAACAGCTACTCGTTTGACGTTTTTATTGATGCCCGCGGGCAGCGTCCGCTTAAAGTGAAAGATATTCCTTTCCATGGACTACGCGAACAATTACAGAAAACAGGGGATGAAATCCCTGATGTTGGCGAAGATTATACGTTACAGCAACCCGAAGATATTCGTGGGCGCGTAGCGTTCGGCGCGTTGCCCTGGTTAATGCACGACCAGCCTTTCGTTCAGGGACTTACGGCATGTGCAGAAATTGGTGAGGCGATGGCTCGGGCGGTCGTAAAACCTGCATCCCGTGCTCGTCGGCGTCTTTCGTTTGATTAAAGGTAAAGCTATCAGCACTCAACAAACTGATGCTGTTCATTAAGACGATAGCGGACTCCGGCTCGAATATTGTTTTCACCTTCAATGGCGACGGCGTGAACGATGTCATGTCGCCAGTAATGGTGACCTGGTGCAAATCGCCAGCTTTGGCGCAAACGCCAGAATAGCCAACAGCGGCGACAATGTACACATCATTGCCAGCGGTGAAAATTCAACGGTTCTGGCGTTATCCTCACAACAGCCGATGCGAGCATGATCGTCGCTGCGGGCAAACTGACTGCAAAATGCTCTCTCTCCGGGATCTGTGGCCAGTTTTTGCATAGAGGAAACTTCCTGATGCGCGAAGTTTTCATCAGCCAGCCATTTTTTCCACGCATACTCAACCAGACTCTCCGCCCAGTCCGTATATCCTTCCTCAATCAGTGCATGATGAATATCGGCATAACTACCGCCGCGTGGGAAATGGCGCAGGAACCAGCGATACATCACCGCTCCGATACGCCATTCTCGCAGGTCTGCTCGTGTAATGATCATTCGTTAGTGCCGGTGATAGCCATCGACCATGCTTTTAAAGGTTTCGTGTGGCGTACGCCCCGTGGTGCAAAGATAAAGATGACCGAAGATAAAAAAGAGGCTTATAAATGCCAGAGCAAAATGCGCCTGCAATAACCAGTATCTTACGCCAGGAAACACATCTCCCACGGCTTGCGGATAGAGACACAGCAGCCCCGTCAATAGTAACAACGGCAGCAATCCATACATGACACCAACATAGGCAACCTGCTGTAAGGGATTAAATTTAGACTGGGTTGTTGCCGGGAAAGGATGTTCTTCCCCCTGCATAATGCCAAACAAATAAAATCGCGTTTGTTTTGCCGCCCGCTCCAGCCAACCCTGACGACGAATGCGATAGTGGTGACCATTATCCCCAACGGCATTGATCAGCACAAAGCCGAGCCAGCATGCCAGTAACAAAAATCCGCAAACTTCATGCACCGCAACCAGACTTTTAACCGCAGTTGCGCCCACCAGCGCAAAGTGATTTATCAGCCCACTTGCCAGCAACAATACAAAGAGTAACGCATTCGACCAGTGCCATAATCTGACCGCTTTGCTGTAAAGATAAATCCTCTCACCATGATCGGTGGCTGATTTCTTCACGCCACGAGCACGAAGCAAGGCGTGCAGCCCCAGCACCAACCACATCCCAACCAGCAATACTCCGGCAATGATCAACCACACCGGCCAAAATTCGGGAGTGAACTGTGGCACATAGTTCGCTAACTGGCTCTGAAACTGTTCAGCATGTTGCGACGGGTTCATACATTTTCCTTTTTAATCAAATGTTGACCGAACCGGCGATACAGATGCGGTTTCCCGGCACCAGGTAGCTGATATTGATAGTATTTATTATCCTGCAACCACGCCTGAATTTCTGGGCTATCTTCGCGACCAAAGATCAATGCGTGTTCCGGGCAGGCGCTGACGCAAATGGGCGGAAAGCCTTTTGCCAGTCGGGACTCAGCGCAGAAATCACATTTATCTGCCACTTTAGTGACAGGGTTAAGGTAGCGAACCTGGTACGGACAAGCGCCAATGCAATAACTGCAGCCGATGCACTGCGATTTTTCTACCCGCACGATCCCCTGCTCATCACGCCACGACGCCCCTGTCGGGCATACGTCGATGCACGGAGCATCTTCGCAGTGCTGACATGACTGGCGAAAAAAGTGATACTGCGTTTCGTTGTCGTTATCGGTGACTGGAATGTGTGCTATCGATAAACGGCTTCCCTGAGCGGGGACGTGGTTAGTTTTACGGCATGCGCGGGCGCAAATATTACAGCCATTGCACCGTGACTCGTCATGAATCATGGCATACCGAACTTCCTTTTCTTGCCTCGTGTTCGCTAACAGAGAAGACGCAGAACCAGTAAAAAAGATTACTGTTCCCATCCCCAGAACAAATTTGCGTCGAGTGAAGGACATCTGATTATCCCCTAATGCAGTGGCTGCAACTGTCCACCCTATCCATGACATCTCCCTGAAATTTCAGGGGTTCTGAAACTGCTCTACCTCGAACCATTCGCATAAGCCATAAGCCTTGCCATAGGTCATAAATCGCTCGCTAAACAAGTACAACCCCGCCGTCGATGACTCCACCTGCCGTATATCGGCATATTCAGGTGCAACATCCATCGCGGCGATCGCGGCTTCAATCTGCGCTTCCTGGAAGTAATATGGCGCTTGCATCAGCATGGCGACTTTGTAAGGACGAGGATATGTCTGGCACTCAAAACGAACGGCGTGTGCAATGGCGCGACAAATGTCCTGCTCCACAACTTGCAAAGACATCGCCGCGTAGTTTTCACTCATGGCCTGCGTTGAGTAATAGTAATCATCCTGGCTTCCCGTCATACAAGCGATATCAGCGTAGTCTCCGTTCTGCTTAATGCTTTCCAGCAAAACTGACAGCTCCTCTTCTGCAACCGAATAGGGTGGCGAGAGAAACACGGCGCGCGCCACCAGTTGCCCAGCCACAGAATGCTGGCGAATGAACTCTGCCAGGATTTCAGCCGGTTCTGGATCGGTTACCGTATCAACGGGGTGACGCATCCCCTGCAACCATTGCCGCTTCGCCTCGTCAACTTCGCTGACTTTCGCTAACGGCAATTCATCCTGATGGTTCATCTTACCCATTCCTTACGCAGGCAGTAGATTGTGTGCTGCCAGATCGGCGGCAATATCTTCCAGCCCCAGACGCTGCAATGTTTCGCGGGTCGGACAACCAAGCTGTGGGTCCCAGCCCATTTCTTTGTAGAACATCGTGAGCGAGGCATGCATATCATCACGATCCATTTTGTCAGTACCTTCAGTAAAGACCGGGATCTGCGGATCCTTGTCGAATACCCAGGAACAGATAAGATCGTGTTCATTACGCATATCTTTGGTTTGCATCAGTTTCACCGTGTAGGCACGATGCAACGTAAAGATACGCTCTGCAGCTAAATCTAATTTTTCCTGAGTCATCTCTTCGCCAGTGATCGCTTTGAAGAATTTGGCTTCAAGCGCCAGATCGCCCCGGTAATTACGGCTTTTCAGCGGCGAAACGGTCATTGGCCAGACCCAGTTGCACAGGGTGACGGCGTTATGCAAACAGACCCGCAACAGCGACCACTTAGCATATTTAATTTTTGCGTCATTGATCGGCGTGTAGTTTTTGGTTTCATCGTAAGCATCTTCAGAACCAAAAAGCTCTTTCGCCACTTCACGCTGCAGTTTCAATGGCAAACCCGAACCAATAAAATTGATATGGGTATGCGTCATGCAGTCACGGTTGAACATACAGTTAACAATGGAACCGACCTGCGCTGACGCTTCATTGGCATGGTGAACCGGATAACCAAACGGCGACCAGAGTTTATTTTTCGCGTAGCCCCAGTACTCTTCACCCAAATTCCAGCGTTCTGCGATGGCATATGAACCATCAGCCAGGTGGCTCAGCTCACCCACACGATGCGCCAGACGGTAGTAAAAATCTTTAATGAAGTTAACGTCACCCGCTTCCAGTTGATCCCAGCGAATTTCCGCATACTCTTCAGCTGGCAGAACACGCTTGAACACCCCTTTGCTGTAACAGTAGGTAAAGTCGCGATGCAGCTGCCCGTAGTTACACCATAGGCCGTAGTCATCGAACAAATTCAGACCAACCAGGTTACCAATCACACGACCATCGTCTTTATCTTCAAAATCTTTCGGCCCGTTCGGGAAGATGGTGGTATGGACAAAGTTTGCTACACAAGTGTTACCACCTGTGCTGGGCACGCCAAACTTTTTGACCCGAGGAATATTCATTTGGGTCATACAACGGATCGGGCAAGAGTGGCAGCCGCTCATTTTTACTGTGTATTTCTCTGCCGCCGGTCCTAAGTCAAAAACGGATTTATAGGTACGAAAGCCGACCGTATTCTGATTGCCTGGCGGAATTTCCCCCGTTTCAATCGGACCACCTTCAGCCGCTCCCCAAAACAGCCCTATACGTGCTGTCCAACGTGACTTGGGATCTGAATACTCTGCCCACGATTGTGGCGTACTTGGCACGACATGGTTGTTATTCGCACCGATAAGTTCAGTCATCATGTAATCGTTAAGACGCTTCATCTCCTGACGATCGGCAATGTTGACCCCTTTCGTCCCTTCAACCGCAATCGCTTTCAGGTTTTTCGAACCCATTATTGCGCCAGTTCCCGCACCACCGCTGTGGTTACGGCTATTCAACATGCCAGAGAGAGGAACAAGGTTTTCCCCAGCCTGACCAATAGCCGCCACACAGGTTTCCGGACTGGTCAATCGACAAATTTCTTCCGTCGTTGCGCGCGTCCCTTTTCCCCATAAGAAATCGGCTTTTTCCAGGCTAACTTTGTCATCTTTAATCTTCAGCCATACCGGTGATTTCGCCTTCCCTTCGATAATAATGACGTCGTATCCAGCGAATTTCATTTGCGCTGCAAAAAAGCCACCCATATGGGCATCGACGACTAAATTTCCTTTGGTAAAAGTAGAAAGTGAGGTGATATTTACGCGAGAACTACAGGGGGCACCAGATCCAGTTAATGGGCCGGTAGCAAAGACTAATTTATTCGCTTCATCGAAAGGTTTCGTGCCTGGCGGTACTTCGTCATACATAATTTTGTAGCCGAAGCCCATGCCACCGACAAAACTTTTAAACTTACTGGAATCTTCGAGGGTAATATTTCCTGTCGTGAGATTGACTCTTAATATATTACCTGTCCAACCGTTAGCCATGATTTTTTCCTTTGCAAGATTCACACAGTAATATCTTTCCACTCGATAATTTTTAACGCCCCTGTTGGGCAGGCGTTTGCGCATTCACCGCATAACACACATTTCGAGGATTTTTTATTTTCGGTATTTACGGTGGCCATCATCCACGGGCATGCCGTAGTACAGGCGCTACAGCCAATACAGCGTTTATGATCGACGGTAATACAGCCTTCTTTCTGCTGCCAGGTAATCGCACTAATCGGGCAGACGTTCATGCATTGCGGCTCTTTGCATTGACGGCAGGTGTCCGCGGTATAGTTGAGATCGCCATACAGGCCGCCGCCAGAGCCAACCCCGTTGTCGCCAAAGAAATAATTGCGATGGATTTTGATACGGGAGAAGAATGTCCCTACTGAGCCATCGTTGAAGTTGGTACAAGAGATTTCACAGCGGTGGCAACCCGTGCATCGCGCTCGCTGGGTCACCAGCACCCCTTTGGGTGTATTTATCAACCCTACTGTGCCGCTATCAATATCTTCCTGTTTGCAACCCAAAAGTGACAGTAACGCAGGGGCAATTGTTAGACCAGCAAGGCCTTTTCCTGATATACGCAAGAATTCTAATCGCGTTAAGCCAATATCTAATAGTGGACGATCAACCGGGTTCATTTATTTCGCATCCTCTTCGCAAACACAGTGCTGACAATTCAGCAGCCTGATATTAAGCATTCAACTAATACGCTGCTGACTCTGTCCCCAACACCAGATATTTTCCCTAACCCGATAGTGTATGAGAAAAGATTTAACGCCGATAAACTAATCCTTTATGGTTAGGAGAAAAAATAATGTGATTATTCTGAGCCCTTAACATTGATCGTTATCAATTAAAATTACAAAGCAAGAAATTATAAGTGAACTGATATTTATTATCATTTGAAATAAATTTAACTTAAGCGACAATTATTTGTGACGTTCATTGCAGAAAATAAAAATAATATTATCGTTATAAATTAAAATACATACCGCAATTCGTATAATTTCAGCAGTTGTTATTTAGAATGATTAACTGGACCGCAACTGAAGCAAGAATATCAGGATGAAGCTTACCGCCTCATCCTGAATGGTCATTTTACCAGTGCGTTAATGACGGTTTCCATCGCCTGCTTTTCCAGCTCACTGCGCTGAATGCGTTTATTGGCTAATGCTGTACGTAATACGCCTGCGATAACAATATGCTTTGGTTCCTGCCCCAGATCGCGCATTTCCAGCACAACTTTACCGACAACTCTGCACATTTCTCGGTACAGTTCATCCTCTTTTGTCCGATTTCCCATTCTTTATACCTATTTATCATGCCAACTATCAGCATATATCAATCTAACCAATTAAACAAAAATCAAACAAAATCAGACAAATAACGCGATAAATTATTTTAACTGTAGCAATTGAGCGATGATATATTTATACACCGGATGAACTTTCACTTATCCTCACACTGACAACTTCGGCACCAGACGTTGCGCAAACAGTGAAGTTTTTGCGTAACCTTTTCCCTGGAACGTTAAATCTTTGATAACAATTTATTGTCTAACAAGTTGTATATTTTTTGAAACGCTGTTTTTGTTTTCCTTTTGGATTAATTTCAGCGTATAATGCGTGCCAATTGACTCTTGAATGGTTTCAGCACTTTGGACTGTAGAACTCAACGACTCAAAAACAGGCACTCACGTTGGGCTGAGACACAAGCACACATTCCTCTGCACGCTTTTTCGATGTCACCTATCCTTAGAGCGAGGCACCACCACTTTCGTAATACCGGATTCGCTTTCCGGCAGTGCGCCCAGAAAGCAAGTTTCTCCCATCCTCCTCAACTTAAAGACTAAGACTGTCATGAAAAAGACCAAAATTGTTTGCACCATCGGACCGAAAACCGAATCTGAAGAGATGTTAGCTAAAATGCTGGACGCTGGCATGAACGTTATGCGTCTGAACTTCTCTCATGGTGACTATGCAGAACACGGTCAGCGCATTCAGAATCTGCGCAACGTGATGAGCAAAACTGGTAAAACCGCCGCTATCCTGCTTGATACCAAAGGTCCGGAAATCCGCACCATGAAACTGGAAGGCGGTAACGACGTTTCTCTGAAAGCTGGTCAGACCTTTACTTTCACCACTGATAAATCTGTTATCGGCAACAGCGAAATGGTTGCGGTAACGTATGAAGGTTTCACTACTGACCTGTCTGTTGGCAACACCGTACTGGTTGACGATGGTCTGATCGGTATGGAAGTTACCGCCATTGAAGGTAACAAAGTTATCTGTAAAGTGCTGAACAACGGTGACCTTGGCGAAAACAAAGGTGTGAACCTGCCTGGCGTTTCCATTGCTCTGCCAGCACTGGCTGAAAAAGACAAACAGGACCTGATCTTTGGTTGCGAACAAGGCGTAGACTTTGTTGCTGCTTCCTTTATTCGTAAGCGTTCTGACGTTATCGAAATCCGTGAGCACCTGAAAGCGCACGGCGGCGAAAACATCCACATCATCTCCAAAATCGAAAACCAGGAAGGCCTCAACAACTTCGACGAAATCCTCGAAGCCTCTGACGGCATCATGGTTGCGCGTGGCGACCTGGGTGTAGAAATCCCGGTAGAAGAAGTTATCTTCGCCCAGAAGATGATGATCGAAAAATGTATCCGTGCACGTAAAGTCGTTATCACTGCGACCCAGATGCTGGATTCCATGATCAAAAACCCACGCCCGACTCGCGCAGAAGCCGGTGACGTTGCAAACGCCATCCTCGACGGTACTGACGCAGTGATGCTGTCTGGTGAATCCGCAAAAGGTAAATACCCGCTGGAAGCGGTTTCTATCATGGCGACCATCTGCGAACGTACCGACCGCGTGATGAACAGCCGTCTCGAGTTCAACAATGACAACCGTAAACTGCGCATTACCGAAGCGGTATGCCGTGGTGCCGTTGAAACTGCTGAAAAACTGGATGCTCCGCTGATCGTGGTTGCTACTCAGGGCGGTAAATCTGCTCGCGCAGTACGTAAATACTTCCCGGATGCCACCATCCTGGCACTGACCACCAACGAAAAAACGGCTCATCAGTTGGTACTGAGCAAAGGCGTTGTGCCGCAGCTGGTTAAAGAGATCACTTCTACTGATGATTTCTACCGTCTGGGTAAAGAACTGGCTCTGCAGAGCGGTCTGGCACACAAAGGTGACGTCGTAGTTATGGTTTCTGGTGCACTGGTACCGAGCGGCACTACTAACACCGCATCTGTTCACGTCCTGTAATATTGCTTTTGTGAATTAATTTGTATATCGAAGCGCCCTGATGGGCGCTTTTTTTATTTAATCGATAACCAGAAGCAATAAAAAATCAAATCGGATTTCACTATATAATCTCACTTTATCTAAGATGAATCCGATGGAAGCATCCTGTTTTCTCTCAATTTTTTTATCTAAAACCCAGCGTTCGATGCTTCTTTGAGCGAACGATCAAAAATAAGTGCCTTCCCATCAAAAAAATATTCTCAACATAAAAAACTTTGTGTAATACTTGTAACGCTACATGGAGATTAACTCAATCTAGAGGGTATTAATAATGAAAGCTACTAAACTGGTACTGGGCGCGGTAATCCTGGGTTCTACTCTGCTGGCAGGTTGCTCCAGCAACGCTAAAATCGATCAGCTGTCTTCTGACGTTCAGACTCTGAACGCTAAAGTTGACCAGCTGAGCAACGACGTGAACGCAATGCGTTCCGACGTTCAGGCTGCTAAAGATGACGCAGCTCGTGCTAACCAGCGTCTGGACAACATGGCTACTAAATACCGCAAGTAATAGTACCTGTGAAGTGAAAAATGGCGCACATTGTGCGCCATTTTTTTTGTCTGCCGTTTACCGCTACTGCGTCGCGCGTAACATATTCCCTTGCTCTGGTTCACCATTCTGCGCTGACTCTACTGAAGGCGCATTGCTGGCTGCGGGAGTTGCTCCACTGCTCACCGAAACCGGATACCCTGCCCGACGATACAACGCTTTATCGACTAACTTCTGATCTACAGCCTTATTGTCTTTAAATTGCGTAAAGCCTGTTGGCAGTGTGTATGGCATTGTCTGAACGTTTTGCTGTTCTTCTGCTGATAGTGGTCGATGTACTTCAACATAACGCATCCCGTTAGGTTCCACGGAATATTTCACCGGTTCGTTGATCACTTTCACCGGCGTTCCCGTCCGCACGCTGGAGAACAAGGCTTTAATATCCGGTGCATTCATGCGAATACACCCTGAACTGACGCGCAAACCAACGCTGTCCGGCGCACTAGTGCCATGAATGAGGTATTCGCCATTACCATGCGCGAGGCGCAGTGCGTAACGTCCTAGCGGGTTATTTGGTCCGGCAGGAACGACTGGCGGTAATTTAATGCCACGCTCCAGCGAACGCTGACGAATGCCTGCCGTAGGCGTCCAGGTTGGGTTAGGGATTTTCTGCCCAACACGCGTTTCCATCACCGGCGTTTCCAGCCCCTGCAATCCAATACCTATTGGATAAACCTGCACAATATTTTCTCCCGGCGGATAATAATAAAGGCGCAGCTCTGCAAGGTTAACGATAATCCCCTGACGCGGTGCATCAGGTAATAACAGTTGTGAAGGAATAGTTATCGTCGTACCAGGTTTTGGCACCGGGGCGATAGTGTTATTGGCTTCAAGGATCAACATTGCCGCAGTATCAAAACGTCGGGCAATAGCCTGAAGGTTTTTATCCCCTTCTTGCACCGTATACGTTTGATTTTGCCCAACCAGTCGGCTTCCGGTTGGTGGTAGCGGATAATCAACCGCCCAGGCAGCCTGGATGGCGCTAAAAGCGCCGATAAGCGTGAGTGTAAGCAAAGACGCGCGTTTCATTGTAAACCTCCTGTATTTGCCGGAGACTCACGCTGAAACGTCGGATGGCGCTTATGTTCACCTGAAACCAAAACACTCCTGTGCAGGTCAGTGTAAACATTGACCATCCGGCAATGTGAGCCAACCGGATGAAAGCTGTCCCTTTAGTTTAGCTAAGTGCAGCGGCTTTGGCGCGAATTGCGCGAATCATCGCTTCCAGACCTTGTGAACGAGATGGGGTGAGATGTTGGGTGAGCGCCATTTTTTCAAACCACGGACGCACATCGAAATTGACAATATCCTGCGGCGTCATCTGATCGTAGAGAATAAAGACGACCGCAATAAGCCCTTTCACAATCGCCGCATCGCTGTCGCCCTGCAATTCAATAATTCCCTGCGCATTCTGGCGCATGACAATCCACACCTGACTCTGGCAGCCCTGAATGCTATTTTGTGGGCTTCGGTCTTCGGCGCGTAATTCTGGCAGACGCTGGCCCAGCTCAATAATGTAGAGATATTTCTCTTCCCAGTTGGCGCAGCGTAAAAAATTACGCAGCAATTTTTCTTTATCCGGCAATAAAGCCATAGTGCCTCCCTGTTATCCCAGCAGACAGTGAATACGTTGCAGTCCGGTCACCAGACGATCCACTTCTTCATGGGTGTTATACATGGCCAGCGACGCCCGACACATAGCAGGGACGTTGTAATAGGCCATTAATGGCATCGCGCAGTGATGTCCGGTACGCACAGCAATGCCGTAGTTATCGAGAAAACTGCCAACATCATAGGCGTGGTGTTTACCAAGATTAAAAGCAATAACGCCAAGCCTGTTCCGCGGGCCATAGAGAGTGAGATCCGGTACAGATTCCAGCTGTGATAGCGCGTAGTGCATCAGATTCTGTTCATACTCGGCTATGTTATTAAGCCCCAGCGCCGAAACATACTCCAGCGCCGCGCCAAGACCAATGATGCCCCCGGTATTGGGTGTACCGGCTTCAAACCGCCATGGTGCTTTGGTCCAGGTAGTGCCTTCACTCAGGCTGACGGTGGCGATCATAGAACCGCCCCCTTCCCACGGCGGCATCTCCTGCAACAAGGCTTCTTTCACATAAAGAATGCCAATTCCGGTGGGGCCATACAGTTTATGCCCGGAGAACACGTAAAAGTCGCAATCCAGCGCCTGAACATCCACCGGATGATGCATCACCGCCTGAGCGCCATCCACCAGCACTTTTGCGCCATGCTGGTGCGCAAGCGTGATTATTTCCGCCAGCGGATTTTCTGTTCCCAGCACGTTGGAGACATGAGTAATTGCCAGCAGGCGAGTTTTCTCATCAAACAGCGTAGGCAGCGTCTCCAGTTGCAGCGTACCGTCGGGGTTGAGAGGGATCACACGCAGCTCTGCGCCAACGCGTGCGCAAAGCATCTGCCAGGGGACAATGTTAGCGTGGTGCTCCATCTGACTGATGATGATGTTATCGCCCGCCCGCACATTGCTGTTGCCCCAGCTATTGGCGACCAGATTGATCCCTTCCGTCGTGCCGCGGACGAACACCAGCTCTTCCGCCGAACGGGCATTAATAAACAGCGATGCCCGCTTGCGCACGTTCTCCATTTTCTCGGTCGCCTGAGCGCTTAAGGTATGAATACCGCGATGCACCGCCGCGTAGCCATGACGATAAAACTCGGCCTCGGCGTCAATCACCTGGCCCGGTTTCTGCGCACTTTGATCAACGTCGCGCAGCACGCCCTC
>OQWI01000224.1_pt1 | contig 27034 bp, 20 predicted proteins | sample 1691551 | NCBI WGS metagenome assembly OQWI01 (sample SAMN03418259, study PRJEB22391) | human gut metagenome | biome: human-gut; feature: organic feature; material: feces | host: Homo sapiens | place: Tanzania | collected 2013-01
CATCCCTATCTTCCTGGGCATCATGCTGGGTTGCGGCTCACGTTCACGCCATAGGTCTGTCGCATGTGCAGCGAGCCGAGAGTCTTGCCGTTGAGCTTGGAGCGCGTCATCACAATCACGCGGCTCTCCACCGACGAGTCGATAGAGTTCCAGTCTATTTGCTCGCGGTTCCAGTCCTTCTCCACACGCTTGCCGAAGAGAATGTCCATTGCCGATACCTCGTCGCGCTTGGTCACCACGAGCACGTTGTCGCCAATTTGCATCTCGGTAGTGGCGATAGGCACAATCACGCGGTCGCCACGCCAGATGCGCGAGATGATGAAGTGGCGGTGGGTCATCTGCGATATCTCGGCAATCGTCTTGCACGAGATGGCAGGGTTCACCACCACAAACTGTCCGATGAATGTCTGGTCCTCATCATCGTTGTGGTGAGGCAGCAAGTCGTCGGGAGTGACGAGGAACTTGCGCAGCAGAATCATCGCGAATATCACTCCCACAACGCCCAGCGGATACGTCACGGCACATCCAAGAGCGGCACCGCTGCTCGGCATGTGGGCATTGGCAAGGGCCTGCTGTGCGGCGCCAAGAGCCGGAGTGTTGGTTGTGGCTCCGCAGAGGATGCCCACCATGTCGGGCACGCATATGGGCAGTACAAGGCAGAGCGAGAGAGCCATCACCGTGCCGAGAACTATTATTCCCATGCTCCATATATTGAGCGACACACCCTCCTGGCGCATCATGCCGATGAAGTTGGGGCCCACGTGCAGTCCCAAGGCATAGACGAAGAGCGACAAGCCGAGCGTTTCGGCGAAATTGAGCATCTGCGGGTCGGCAGAGAAGTGAAGGCTACCAGCCACAATACCGATGAAAAACACGAATGCCACACCAAGCGATATTCCCTTGATGTGCATCTTGCCGAGGGCGAGTCCTATAGACACGATGAGCGACAGCACAACGATGGTTTGTACTGCCGAGTGAATCGTGAAAAGACTTTCAATCCATTCCATTTTTTTACTGTATTCTTAACAAGTACTATGATTTTTATTATTAGTAGAGCTTAAATCGGTTGCAAAGGTAGTGCAAAAATCCGAAACCCTTGCTCTTTTAATTTTCTTTTATAGTTTTCGTGGAGTGGGAGTCTTCTGTTTCTGATGATTGTAGCTGTGCAAATGGCGTAAGTCTTAACAAATGAATCCTTCGGGATTCGTTCGGGATTTGTTCGGGATTCGTTGTGTATGCTTTTGGCTTAATTTGGGTTATGCTTTCTTGATTTTTAGTGTAATTATGCAAAAGGCGGAATGAAATTCAAGATTCAAATATCCTCTTCCTGATTCTTTCAAATTCCTTAAATTTCCCATAAATGCAAGACCAGCAGTTTGTTTGTTAAATTGTAGTTTATTATCCCTATAAAAAAACGTTTTATAGCCTTTTATCCTTTCTAAATCATTAATTAAACATAAAATTAATGTATTTTCGCTACTCCTTACAATTAGTATAAGTAACTTTGTGCGTAAAAAATAGAAAGCATAGAAAAATAACAATAATAATTCTTACAACAAAATGCAGAAAAAGAATCTATTTATCTTGTCAGCAGCATCGGTACTGCTGATGTCATCATGCTCAAAGCTCGGTGCTTTGTCTGCCGACAACTTCAATGTAATTCCTGATCCTCTGGAGTCGCAGGCTGGTCAGGTGCCTGCTACTATCAACGGCACTTTCCCTGAGAAGTACATGAAGAAGAAGGCTGTTGTAACTGTAGTTCCTGAGTTGCGTTATGCTGACGGCCAGGTGGCTAAGGGTCAGAGCGCAACATTCCAGGGTGAAAAAGTGATGGGCAACGACCAGACAATTGCTTACAAGGCAGGCGGTCGCTACTCAATGAAGACTTCTTTCACTTATGTTCCCGAGATGCAGAAGAGCGAGCTCTACCTCACCTTCGACGCACGCATCGGCAAGAAGTCTTACAATGTTCCTGCTGTTAAGGTGGCTAACGGTGTAGTTGCTACTTCTGAACTCTACAAGCGCACACTCGTTTCTGAGAACGGCGTAATCGCTCCTGATGGCTACCAGCGCATCAACGAGCAGAAGCAGGAAGCTGCTATCAAGTTCCTCATCAACCAGGCTAACATCCGCAAGAGCGAGCTGAAGAACAACTCTGTTAAGGAGTTTGTTAAGATGCTCAAGAAGATCAATGCCGACCGCGAGGGTCTCAACCTCAAGAACGTGGAAATCCAGGCATACGCTTCACCAGATGGTGGTGTTAAGCTCAACGACAAGCTCGCAGGCAACCGTCAGAACGTGTCGGAGAAGTATGTTAAGGGTACTCTCAAGAAGCAGAAGATGAACGCCGACATCGACGCTCACTACACAGCACAGGACTGGGACGGCTTCCAGCAGCTCGTTTCAGCAAGCAACATCCAGGACAAGGACGTTATCCTTCGTGTGCTCTCTATGTATAAGGACCCGCAGGAGCGCGAGCAGCAGATTCGCAACATGTCTGCAGGCTTCCGCGAGCTTGCCGACGGCATCCTTCCTGAGCTCCGCCGCTCACGCCTCATCATCAACTACGAGACAATCGGACGTTCTGACGAGCAGATCGAGCAGCAGTACAAGGAGGATCCTTCTAAGCTCAGCACCAACGAGCTCCTCTACCTCTCTAACCTCGGCAGCAAGTCATCTGCTGAGCAGGAGGCTATCTTCAAGACAGCAGCAGCTCAGAACAGCAACGACTACCGTGCTTACAACAACCTCGCTGCCCTCGCTTTGGCTAAGGGCGACAAGGCTACAGCTCAGCAGTACGCTCAGAAGGCAGCTTCTGTTTCAAACGAGACTCCTGAGGCTCAGGCCAACCTTGGCTTGATTGCCCTCATCAACGGCAACGTGCAGGAGGCAGAGCGCGCCATCTCTAAGTCGGCTAACTCTGAGAACGTGAAGGCTGCCCTCGGCGCCCTCAACATTGCCAAGGGCAACTACGCTCAGGCTGAGAAGGACTTCGAGAATGTGAACAGCAACACAGCTGCTCTCGCCCAGCTCCTCAACAAGAACTACGACGCTGCTGCCAAGACTCTCAACAACGTGAAGAACCAGAACGCTATGACCGACTATCTGCGCGCTATCGTTGCAGCTCGTCGTGGCAACAAGCTCGAGGCTACTTCTTACCTCAACGAGGCTTTGAAGAAGGACTCTTCACTCAAGCAGTATGCTGACAACGACCTTGAGCTCAGCTTGCTGAAGTAAATTCAAGGTTGATTGGAATATCAGTTGACAGATAGTTGATATCTAAAAAGAAAATATCAGTTGACAGATAGATAATGGACAATGGACAATTGTGGTTGGCTCCGTTGCTAATGAATAATTCGCAATGGCAAAGTCACAATTGTTCATTGTCCTTTTTTTTATTCCTGTCGGTATTTGTCAGGTCTTTGAATCGTTTGTTTCTTAAACACCATATTACGTATGAAACAATTATTTTCCTTGCTCGCCATAGCCCTCCTTCTTCTCTCGTGTGGCACGGACAGCCGCCACTTCAGTATCGACGGTCGTCTGCTCAACCTCAACCAGGGCGAGTTCTATGTCTATTCGCCCGATGGTACTGTGCCTCACGGCATGGACACCATAAAGGTGCAGGCAGGACGTTTTTCTTATACCGTGGAGTGCGACCGCCCCATGACCCTGATGATAGTGTTTCCAAACTTCACCGAGCAGCCCGTCTTTGCCCAGCCGGGCAAGAGTGTCGACATAAAAGGCGACGCTTCGCATCTGAAGGAGATGACGGTAAAGGGCACCAAGGACAATACCCTCATGAATTCGTTCCGCGAGCAGATACTTTCGGCTTCGCCTGCCGAGGCGAGGAAATATGCCGTGAGCATGGTCGAGGACAATCCTGGAAGTCATGTGGCTCCCTATCTTGTGCGCCGCTATCTTGTGGCTACCGACAAGCCCGACTATGCCACCGCCAGGCGTCTGCTTAAGCAGATAGTGGCTAAGCAGCCAGAGAATGTCTATGCCCAGCGTTTGCTCGCTTCGTGCGAGGGCAAGCAAAGTCTGAGCGTGGGCTCGTCGTTGCCTTCCTTCTCGGCTTACGACATCAACGGCAAGGCTGTGTCCAACGCCTCGCTCCTTGCCAAGCCAACCACCGTGGTTGTGGCATGGGCATCATGGAACTACAGTTCTACGGCTATGCTTCGCTCACTCTGCCAGAAGGCAAAGAATTCGAATGGTACAATGGCTGTCGTGGGCATTTGTCTCGACCCAAGCAAGCAGTCGTGCCGACGCACCTTGAAGCAGTATGATGCCGAAGACGCGACTACGATATGCGATGGAAAGATGGTTGATGGCGATGTCTACAACAAGCTTGGAATGTCAAACTTGCCCGACAATGTTGTAATAAAGAATGGCAAAATCTCGGCAAGAAATTTGTCGCAGAACGAGATAAATGATAAGATTGGGAATTAGGCGACTTATTTCTTTATAATGTTTTTCTACTATGGGGTTGGGTGAATTACGCTCAACCCCATAGTATCTATAGAGGCCTTAATTGCCTAAACTTCTATTCTTATCTTCTTTTTCTTCTAAGCCGCTAAGTCTTCTTTTTCTTCTAAGCCGCTAAGTCTTTAGCTTAGCAGTAGTTTACTTCACGATAACAGTCCAGTCTGCTTTTCTTTCAGCAGCCGGTTTGGGCTCACGCGAAGGGTATCCGAGCGAGAGTGCGCCAATGCCTATGAGTCCCTCCTTAAGTCCAATTTCCTTCATGATGTTCTTGCCCTCCTCGGTCTGGAACATCTGATATTCGCGATTGATCCAGCATGTGGCGAGTCCTAAGGCATGGGCGGCAAGCATCATGTTCTCCAATACGCATGAGCCGTCCTGGAAAGCGTTGGCATTGTCCTCAGAGGCAAACACGAGGAGATAGGTGGGCGCGTCGTAGTAGGGATTGCTGTCTACGCCCATCACCTCGGCATTCATCTTGGCAAGACGGGCTTTAAGCTCCGGGTTCTGCACAGCTACAATTACTGGGTCCTGCTTGCCGTGGCCGGTAGGAGCGTAGGTGCCAGCCTCGAGCACAGCGTTGAGTTCCTCGTCGCTAATCTGTTCAGCCTTGTAGTGGCGGCATGAGCGACGAGTCTTGATAAGGTCTAATAATGCGTTGTTCATATTCTTGAATGTATTAATACGTTTTGAAATAATTATCTGTTCTTGTATCTCAACTCTTTTTTATTCTCAAACAAAAGTCTTCGCCTATTTCCACATCCTCTCTACCTATGTAGCCTTCTATCGCTCCATTGTCAACGAGTTGGCGTGGTGAACCCTCTCTGATACCGTCTTCTTGCATAAGCCAAAGTCGGTCGGCAGTCTGCAGGGCAGTCTCAAGGTCGTGTGTTGAGAGGAGAATCGTCTTGCCTTCTTCGTGGGCAAGTCGGCTGAGCAGCAACATCAGTTCCACCTTGCCGGGGAAGTCGAGAAAAGCCGTAGGCTCGTCAAGCAGAATCACGGGCGTGTCCTGTGCGAGCGACTTTGCAATCATCGCCTTCTGGCATTCTCCGTCGCTCAGGCTGCACAGTCGTCTGTGTTTCATGTGTTCTATGCCCACCATGCGCAAGGCCCTGTCGGCAGCCAGGCGGTCGTTGTCGCTCAGTTGTCCCCAGAATCCCGTGTAGGGTGCGCGTCCCAATTGCACAAGCTCGCCCACAGTCATGTTCTCGGCGTCAGGTCGGCGTGTGAGCACAATGCTTAGCCTTCGTGCCAACTCCTCGCGCGAGAAGTCGCTGATGTCTTTGTCGCCAAGCGTCATCTTGCCTTCAAGCGATTGTTGCAGTTGGGCTATGCTTCTAAGGAGAGTCGACTTGCCTGCTCCGTTGCGCCCTATGATGCACGTCAGAGTAGAGGCAGGAGCCGTGGCACAGAGCCCTTCAGCCACTTTGCGCGAGCTGTGGCGGCGTGTGTGGTAGCCTATGGCTACATTGCGAAGGGACAAATTGTTTGACATAATCATATGTGTGCAAAATTAGCAATTATTTGGTAAAAAGTAGTACCTTTGTCTTTATAAAATGAACGAAATGTTTTCAACGATAATTCTTTAAATACAATGAACAACCCAATACTTCAACTCCAGCAGCAACGGCTGTTGCTTGAGATAGAATACAACCACGAGAAGGAGGAGTTTCGCCGCCAGACCGAGACTATGGGCGTTGAGCGCAAGGTGCGACGAGGCGACGCATGGTTTCCCGTACATATAGGACGCAACTACTACAACTCGCTCAATCAGATGGTGGTGGAGGTAGAGCGTAAGCCGGGCTCCGACATAGAGCACAACTTTGAGCCTGGTCGTCCCGTGTGTTTCTTCACTATGAAGCGCGACTCCAAGACGGGCAAGGACAATATACATTATCTCTCGTTCACAGCCACCGTCAGCTTCGCCGAGCAAGACCGCATGGTGGTGGCTCTGCCCGATTCTGGCAGGATAGTAGACCTTCAGCGTGAGGACGCGATGGGCATCCAGCTCTTCTTCGACGAGACGAGCTATCGCCTTATGTTCGATGCTCTCGACCGTGTGCTGCGTGCCAATAGCGGACGTCTTGCAGCCCTTCGCGACATCTTCTACACCAAGGCTCCTGCCTCTAAGTTCTCGTTTGAGCCTATGCGCTTTCCGTGGCTTAATCCGTCGCAGGAGCGTGCCGTGAACGAGGTGCTATGGGCTAAGGACGTGGCTGTGGTGCATGGACCTCCCGGAACGGGTAAGACCACAACTCTCGTTGAGGCTATTTATGAGACTCTTCGCCGCGAGAGTCAGGTGATGGTGTGCGCCCAGAGCAATATGGCTGTCGACTGGATCTCGGAGAAGCTTGTGGATAGGGGAGTGGCTGTGCTTCGCATAGGCAACCCTACGAGAGTGAACGACAAGATGCTCTCCTTCACCTACGAGCGTCGCTTTGAGGCCCATCCCGACTATCCCCAACTGTGGAGCATACGCAAGGCAATACGCGAGTTGCGCTCGCAGAAGAAGCGTCCCGACTCATGGCATCAGAAGATGGACCGCCTGAAGAGCCGCGCCACAGAGCTTGAACTTCGCATTCGCCAGTCGCTCTTTGGCGAGGCTCGCGTGATAGCCTGCACGCTTACGGGAGCAGCCAACCGGGTGCTTGAGGGCGAGAAATATTCCACCTTGTTTATTGATGAGGCTGCCCAGGCTCTTGAGGCTGCCTGCTGGATAGCCATACGCAAGGCAGGACGAGTGATATTTGCTGGCGACCATTGTCAGCTTCCGCCTACTGTGAAGAGTATTGCCGCTCTGAAGGGTGGGCTCGGCAAGACTCTCATGGAGCGCATAGTGGAGCAGAAACCGGAGGTGGTGACTCTGCTTAAAGTGCAATACCGCATGAACGAGCAGATAATGCGTTTCTCGAGCGACTACTTCTATAATGGCGAGGTGGAGACGGCTCCCGGGATAACCCACCGCAGCATTCTCGACTACGACCTGCCCATGATGTGGATAGACACCGAGGATGTGGACGGAAAGGAAGAATTCATCGGTGAGAGTTGCGGACGCATCAACCGTGCCGAAGCCGAACTTACGCTCTCCACATTGCAGGAATACTTCGATAAAATCGGCAAAAATCGCATATTGGAGGAGTCAATCGACGTTGGCATCATCTCGCCTTACCGTGCCCAGGTGCAGCTTCTGCGCAAGATGATACGCCAGAAAGAGTTCTTCCGTCCCTACCGTCGCCTGATAAGCGTTAATACGGTAGACGGGTTCCAAGGTCAGGAGCGCGACATTATTCTTATCTCGCTTGTTCGCTCGAACGACGGCGGTGAAATCGGCTTTTTGCGCGATTTGCGACGTATGAACGTGGCAATAACACGTGCCCGCATGAAACTCATAATTCTTGGAAATGCGGCAACGATGACTTCGCATCCGTTCTACCGCAAACTGTATGAGTTTATTCAAAAAATGACGGATTCATCGGAGGATTATCCTTCTGAAAAGGAAAGAAATGTGTAAAAGTAGTCTACAGCTTTAGTTATTCACCGAAAGCACTCCTAAAGGTCCTGTGCAAGTGGCTCTGTATTTTATAAGTTTCTTGCCATTAGCACACAGTCCGTTGTTGTTGAGGTCGTATTCTCTTTTGCATTTGGCGCATGAGGCAATGCCGTTGGATGCAATGGCGAGTTTATAGTTAGCCATATTGGTTTCGGCATAGCAGTTGGGGCATTGCGAGTCGTAGCAGTAGAGTGTGGCAGGATAGCTCAGGTTGCCATAGCCCACGATGATGCCCGTCTTGGGCAGTATGCCGAGAATACGTGAGGGGCGCAGGTCGTCGGCAGTAGCTTTCTGTTTGGTCTTCATGTTTTGGTTGCTTTCGAAATAGAAGAACAGGCTGCTGCCTTCATTGCCCTCATAGATGCGGCAGAACACGCCAGGCGACATCGGGTTGAGCGCACTCTGCAAAGTTGCGTCTTGATGGATGGAGTTGTCGTAGAAGAAACGGGCGTGAATGGACGAGAAGTCGAAGGAGTCCTTGGAGCATGACGACGCCAATAGGATGAGGAGTGAAAGGAAAGCAAATGTTATATAGTTGTATTTCATAAGAAACAAAAAATTATATTGTAGCGTGTAATGGAAGTATAAATTTATACGTCCATTACACGACTTAAGAACTACACGCTTTTGTTTATTCCATCAGCAAGTTGCGTTCTGCCTCGTCCACTCTCTCAAAGTGGAACTCCGCCAATGTCTGGTCCATCAGTTCCGCAATTCGGTCGTTGCACAGATTTCCCATAGAGCCTTCGTGAGTGTGGTGAATGTTGTGGTCGGCATGGAAGGTGCCGTTCTCAATCTCCAAGCCCACCTGCTTGTAGGCATCGCGGAATGGAGTGCCCGAAGCAGCAAGGCGGTTCACCTCTTCTACAGAGAACATCGGGTCGTACATCGGGTTGTCGAGAATATGCTCGTTCACCTCAATGCGCTCGATGATGTAGGCAGCCATGGCGAGGCAGTCCTTCAGTTCGGCAAAGGCAGGCAGGAACACCTCCTTGATAATCTGAAGGTCGCGGAAATAGCCAGTAGGCAGATTGTTCATGATGAGCTGAATCTGTGTTGGCAGACTCTGCAACTTGTTGGCCTTAGCGCGTATCAGCTCAAATACGTCGGGGTTTTTCTTGTGTGGCATGATAGAGGAACCTGTGGTGCATTCCTTTGGCAGTTTCACAAAGGCAAAGTTCTGACTGTTGAACATGCAGGCGTCGAAAGCCAACTTAGCCACGGTGCCAGCCACAGAGGCAAGTGCAAACGCCACATTGCGCTCCATCTTGCCGCGTCCCATCTGAGCGTAAACCACATTATAGTCCATCGAGTCGAAACCAAGCAGTCGGGTTGTCATTTCGCGGTTCAAGGGGAACGACGAACCGTAGCCGGCAGCCGAGCCAAGCGGGTTGCGGTTGGTCATGCGATAGGCAGCAAGCAGGAAGAGCATGTCGTCGGCAAGCGACTCTGCATGAGCACCAAACCACAGGCCGAAGGAACTCGGCATGGCTATCTGCAAATGTGTGTAGCCAGGCATGAGCACAGCCTTATATTGCTCGCTCTTCTTCTGTAGCTCGCGGAATAGAGCATCGGTAGCCTCAACCACCTCGCGCAGTTCATGGCGTGTGAAAAGCTTAAGGTCGACAAGCACCTGGTCGTTTCTTGAGCGTCCGGAGTGAATCTTCTTGCCCATGTCGCCCAGTCGGCGTGTGAGCATAAGCTCCACTTGTGAGTGAACATCCTCCACGCCCTCCTCGATGGTGAAAGTGCCTTGCTCGCACTCTGCGTAGATGTTCTTCAGTTCAGCCAAGAGCTGTCGCAGCTCGTCTTTCTGCATGAGTCCTATCGACTCCAGCATAGTGATGTGTGCCATGGAGCCAAGCACATCGTACTTGGCGAGATAAATGTCGAGTTCACGGTCGCGTCCCACTGTGAAACGCTCAATCTCCTCGTTTACGGAGAAATTCTTTTCCCAAAGTTTGCTTGCCATAGTTTAAAATTTAAAAACGGAGTGATTTTGTAGACAAGGAGCCAAGAAGTAGGAAGTAAAGAAGTTCTTGCAAGCAAGCGGCAAGAACTTCTTTACTTCCTACTCCTTAACTTCTTATTATTAGTTATACTGAATCATTTGCAATACGTCGGCAATCTTCTCAATGCCCTCGCTGAGTGGTTTCTTCACCATCTGCTTGATAAACGGGTTGAGGTCGGCCTTGATTGTGAGCTTCATCTTGCACGAAGTGGTGGTCACGGGCAGCAGCTGGATCCAGAAGTTGAAAGGCACCGGGCTCTGCTCGGTTTCAAACTTAATGCACTTAGGTTCCTCTCGGTCTACTACCTTCAAGCGAATAGTTCCCACTGGCGGCACGTTCACCGTGAGCGAGTCCTGGTCGAACTGCAAGTCCTTGATGGCCTCAGCCTGCTTGCGTGCCTCCTCGGGCATGTTGTCCTTCATCAGCTCGTAGCGTTCCTTGAGAGTCTTAAGGTTGCTAAGGTCGCTCAGTTTGTCGTACACGTTCTGTTGAGGATATGGAATCTGTCGTATTGAACTTTCGAATGTACTCATTTCTTATTCTCTTCGCTGTATAAAGATTTATTTCTTCCAGTTAGCCGGGTCCTTGCGCCATTCAGCGAGCACCTCAAGGTCTTCCTTCTTGATGTAGCCAGTCTCGGCGGCAATAGCTGTGGTGTGCTCGTAGTCGGAGAGGGTCACGAGGCGCACGTTGGCAGCCTTGAAAGCTTCCTCAGCCACAGGGAATCCATAGGTGTAGCTTGCCACCATGCCCACAACCTCGTAGCCAGCCTTGCGCAGAGCGTCGACAGCCTTGAGCGAAGAGCCGCCGGTAGAGATAAGGTCCTCTACAACCACCACCTTTGCTCCCTCGGGAATAGTGCCCTCAATCTGGTTGCCCATGCCATGATCCTTCGGCTTCGGACGCACGTAGCAGTAGGGGAGAAGCAGCTCGTCGGCAACGAGGGCACCCTGTGCGATGGCTCCAGTAGCTACACCAGCCACGGCATTTGCCTCGGGGAATTCCTCGTGGATGAGGTGTACAAGCTCCTGCTTAACGAAAGAGCGCAGCTCGGGATAGGCCAAAGTCTTGCGGTTGTCGGTATAGATAGGCGATTTCCAGCCCGAAGCCCATGTGAAAGGGTCGTTTGGCTGAAGCTTGATAGCCTTTACTTCAAGAAGTTTTGATGCAAAAATCTTTTTCAGTGTACTCATAGTTATAATTGTTTTAAAATGTTTGTATTCTATAACAATGCAAATGTAGGCAAAAAAAGCGAGATAGCCCACATTTTGGACAATAATTAAGATTTGTAGCAGTTCTTTATTATGGCTCATCTGATATTTTGAGTGAAGTAAACTGGTTCTATAATCCTATAGTATTATATACGTTGAACGGCTTCGAAATTAAAAATCTGTTAAAAGAATTGTTTGTTACATGGAATATTTGTACTTTTGCAGTTACTAAAACAAAGAACAATCATACCGTCTAAATCCTAAAACAATTCAGATGCTGCAACAGCAAAAGTGTGAAATCTACAATATTCTTTGCATAAAAACACCCTAAAGATACAAAAAACAAGCCCCCTAAACGTACAAAAAGAAACAATCTTATACAATTATCAATAGCAATGAAATCTAACATCAATCAAATCGTTGAGAAGATGATGGGCAAGCGAAGCGTAGCTGCGTTGTCGCTCGTCGCTTCCATGTCGATGGTTGGCTATGCAGCAGACAAGGCTCCAGCCTCGCCTGTCGGTTCGGCAAACCGTCTGACGGAAAGTTTGGCACAGGATGCCAATGGTGTAGTGAAAGGTACTGTTGTCGACAAGCAGGGCGAACCGCTTATCGGCGTGAGCGTGAAGGTGGTGGGCACTAAGGAAGTGACCGTTACCGACATAGATGGCAACTTTACTATCAAGGCACGTCCTGGACAGGAGCTCGAACTCTCCTACATGGGTTATGCTCCGCTCAAGGCCAAGGCCAAAGTGGGACAGATGGACCTCACGATGCAGGAAGATACTCAGGTGCTCTCGGACGTGGTTGTGACAGCCCTTGGCATCAAGCGTTCGGAGAAGGCTTTGTCGTACAATGTGCAGAAGATGGGTGGCGAGAACCTTAACGAGGTTAAGAACGCCAACTTCATGAACTCACTCTCGGGCAAGGTGGCAGGTGTCAACATCAATGCCTCTTCAGCCGGTATGGGTGGTGCCACACGTGTAGTGATGCGTGGTCCGAAGTCAATCTCGCAGAGCAACCAGGCCCTTTACGTAATCGATGGTGTGCCTATCAACAACCGCAACAACGGTTCTGAGTCAAGCTCTATCTATGCCAGTCAGCCTGGCGGTGAGGGCATCTCCGACATCAACCCCGAGGATATTGAGTCAATATCTGTGCTCTCTGGTCCTGCTGCTGCCGCCCTTTATGGTTCGGCTGCCGCTCAGGGTGTAATCATGATTACCACAAAGAAGGGCAAGGAAGGCCGCGTGAACGTAGCCATTTCCCACAGCTCTCAGTTCTCTCGTCCGTTTGTTCATCCTGAGTTCCAGAATAGCTATCTCAACCGTCCTGGTGAGGTTAAGTCATGGGGCGAGAAGGCAGAGTCGGCTTATGGCTCTTATGACCCAATGGACTTCTTCAACACAGGTTCGAACATACAGAACAACGTGGCTATCACAGCCGGTTCTGACAAGAACCAGACATACTTGTCGCTCGGTTCAACCAATGCCGACGGTATCATCACCAACAACTCTTACGACCGCTATAATGTGACCTTCCGCAACTCCACATCGATGCTCGACGACAAGCTCACACTCGACTTCTCGTTCAACTATATCAAGGAGCGCGACAAGAACCTTATGGCACAGGGACAGTACTTCAACCCGCTGCCCGCCCTTTACCTCTTCCCGCGTGGCGAGAGCTTTGACGCTGTGCGCACATTCGAGATATGGAACGCCTCTCGCGGCATCTACGAGCAGAACTGGAACTTTGGCAACGCTCTGCAGATGCAGAATCCCTATTGGATTGCAAAGCGCATGAACCGCACCAACGACCGCACACGCTACATGCTCAGCGGCTCTATCAAATACAAGATAACCGACTGGCTCGACGTGACCGGACGCTTGCGTTGGGACGACACACGCTCTAAGGCCGAGGACAAGCGCTATGCTTCCACCATCGACCTCTTCGCTCACTCGAAGTATGGATTCTATGCCTACAACAATGCTGCCGACCGCAACCTCTACGGCGACATCATGGCTAACGTGAACAAGACCATGGGCGACTACTCTGTAGGTGCCAACGTTGGTGTGTCGCTTTCGCGCACTCACTACTCACAGCACGGCTATCAGGGCGGACTCAAGGCTCCTTCAAACGTGTTTACTCCTAATGCCATCGACTACGGTCAGGTGACCAACGACAACCGTCCTATCTATGCTGAAAACCGCCATAGCATCAATTCGGCTTTTGCCAACGTGGAGCTTGGATGGCGCTCGATGCTTTATCTCACACTCACAGGACGTAACGATTGGGACTCAGCACTTGCCGGAACCACACACGAGTCGTTCTTCTATCCTTCTGTAGGTATGTCGGCTGTCATCTCGCAGATGGCTAAGATGCCGGAGTGGATCAACTACCTCAAGGTGCGCGGCTCATGGGCATCGGTAGGTTCGGCTATCTCTCCCAACATCTCGTCAGGAGCACGCTACGAGTACAACCCGGCTTCAGGCACATACAAGACCGTGACATATAAGTTCCCGAAGACATTCTATCCTGAGCGCACCAACTCATGGGAGGCAGGTCTTACAGCACGCTTCCTCAACAACTCGCTCACATTAGACGTCACTCTCTATCAGTCGAACACAAAGAAGCAGACCTTCCTGCGCTCTATAACAGCAGGCGAGGGCTACGACCGCGAGTATATACAGACAGGTAATGTGCGCAACCAGGGTATCGAGCTTTCATTGGGCTACAACAAGACCTGGGGCGACTTCACATGGAATCCTACCTTCACCTTCTCTGCCAACCGCAACAAGATTATCACTCTCTTCGACGACGTGGCTGAGAGCGACAACTATCTGAAGCAGGGCGGTCTCAATGGTTGCGACATTATCCTTAAGGAAGGTGGCACCATGGGCGACGTCTATATGTCAACCGACTTTGCACGCGACGCAGAGGGCAACATCCTTATCGACAACGGCAAGGTGAAGCAGGTGAACCTCGACAATCCTCAGTATCGTGGCAGCGTGTTGCCTAAGGCCAACCTTGGTTTCAGCAACGAGTTCTCATGGAAGGGACTTAACCTCGGATTCCTCATCACAGCACGTCTGGGCGGTATCTGCATGTCGCAGACACAGGCCATCCTCGACAACTATGGTGTGTCGAAGGCATCGGCAGTAGCTCGCGACAATGGCGGCATTCCAGTAAACACGGGTAAGATATCAGCCGAAAACTACTACTCGGTAGTGGGTGGCGACAACCCTATCTGGTCTGAGTACATCTATTCTGCCACCAACGTGCGCTTGCAGGAGGCACACATCAGCTACACTCTGCCACGCTCTATCGTGGGCAAGATGGGTGTGACACTCGGCCTTACAGCAAGCAACCTCTTCATGATTTACAACAAGGCTCCGTTCGATCCTGAGTCAACAGCCTCTACAGGCACCTACTATCAGGGCTTCGACTACTTCATGCAGCCAAGTCTGCGCTCGTTGGGCTTCAGCGTGAAGGTGAACTTCTAAGTTGTAATCCGTATTTTAATATATATATAATGTATAATTAATTTATACTGTAGAAATGAAAACTAACTTATCACATATATCAGGCATGTTCCTTCTTGGAGCGGCATGTCTGCTGGGTGCCGGATCGCTCACTTCATGCACCGACGGTTTCGATAGCGCAAACCGTCCTGGCAACAAGATCGACGGCGAGGAAATCAACCGCGACAACTATGCTGTCGGCGCATTCCTCATACAGCTCCAGAATGAGGCTTATCCTGAGCAGGAGAACACCTACCAGATGAACCAGGACCTTATCGGCAACTATCTCGGACGTTTCATGACCTATGCCAACAACGGTTTCGCAGGCAAGAACTTCGCTTTGTTCAATGCCCCGAATGGTTGGGTGCGTTATCCGTTTGCTGATAGCACACCAAAGGTGGTTTCGGCATTCAAGGAGGTGGAGCGTATCTCTGGCGGTGAGGGCATCAACTACGCATGGGCCCTTATCCTGCGTGCGCAGAGTTTCCAGCGTCTTACCGACATGTACGGTCCGTTCCCTATCGGAGCTGAGGAGGATGCCAACGCCTACAGCTCTCAGGAGACTGTATACCACTCGCTCATTGCCGACCTCAACAAGGCCATCAGCATTCTCAAGCCTCTTGTGGCAGCCGACCCGAAGCTCACAGTCAACGAGGAGACCGACCACGTGTATGGCGGCAAGTTTGCCAACTGGCTCAAGTATGCCAACTCTCTAAAGCTGCGCATGGCTGTGCGTATGCGCTATGCCGACCCTGCATTTGCCAAGCAATGTGCTGAGGAGGCTGTGGCCGACGGAGTGATCACCGACAACAGCGAGAACCTTTGCATCACCTATACTCCCAACGGACAGTACAAGACTTCGGTGGAGTGGGGCGACTCGCGTGCATGTGCCGACATAGAGACCTTTATGAACGGCTACAAGGACCCGCGCATCACAGCTTATTTCAAGCCTTCTGCCACAAAGGGCGACCGCGAGATTATCGGATGTCTTGCTGGTGCCAACATTGGCAATAAGAATACTGCCGACGCTATCTATTCGGCTGCCAACGTGTCGAGCAACACTCGCGGCGTGTGGATGTCGGCTTCTGAGGTGACCTTCCTCCGTGCAGAGGGCGCTCTTGCAGGCTGGAACGGAATGGGTGGCACAGTAGGCGAACTCTACAACAAGGCTGTTGAACTCTCGTTTGAGCAGTGGGGTGTGAGTGGAGCCGACAAGTATCTTGCCGACGACACTTCAAAGCAGGCCGACTATGTTGATGCCGATGGTGGCTATGGCAAGTCGATGTCGCATGTGTCGGACATCACCATCAAGTGGGACGACAATGCTACAGCCGAGCAGAAGCTCGAGCGTCTTATGACACAGAAGTGGATTGCTCTCTTCCCCGACGGTCAGGAGGCTTGGAGCGAGATACGCCGCACTGGTTATCCTAAGGTGTTCCCTACGGCACAGTCAAACGGCTCTTCGCTCTATGTGCCCAACCGCATACCGTTCGACAACGAGGAGATTGTGAACAATGCAACCAACTACACCAAGGCTGTGCAGTTGCTCGGCGGTGCCGACAACTACGAGACCAAGATGTGGTGGCAGAAAAAGAAGTAAACCTAACTTTCTTTCTATTTAAAAAACATTAGAAGACAATGAAAAAGATATTCATGTATATGTTTGCCTTCGTCGCAGCCATCTCGTCAATGACATCGTGCGACGACTGGACAGACACAGAGATAAAGAATCCTGCCGACCTGACCCACTCCAACAAGACAGAGGCTTACTATCAGCAGTTGCGCGAATACAAGAAGACCGACCATCAGGTGGCTTTCGGATGGTTTGGCAACTGGACTGGCACGGGACTCTCGCTCGAGAACTCGCTCGCAGGATTACCCGACTCAGTAGACTTCGTGTCTATCTGGGGCAACTGGCGCAACCTCTCGATAGAGCAGAAGGCCGACTTGCAGTTTGTGCAGCAGGTTAAGGGCACACGCGCCCTTATGTGTTTCATCGTGCAGAGTGTAGGCGACCAGCTCACACCAGAGGGCACAGATGCCGCTACATTCTGGGGCACAGGCGACGAGGCAATAGCCAAGTATGCCAATGCCATTTGCGACTCTATCGACAAGTATGGCTACGATGGTTTCGACTGGGACTATGAGCCTAACTATGGTCACCGTGGTGACATTTCGGGCGTTCCCGCCGCCGAGAAGGTGTTTGCCGAGACAATGGCAAAGCGCATTGGTCCTAAGTCGGGCACCAACAAGCTCTTCGTCATCGATGGTGAGCCACAGAGTGTGAACAAGGAGCTTGGCCCATGCTTCAACTACTTCATCGTGCAGGCCTACAGCTGCTGGGGAGCTGGCGATCTTGACAGCCGTCTTAGTTCAACCATCAGCAACTTCGAGGGTGTGCTTTCTGCCGAGGAAGTGGCCAAGAAGTATATCGTGACCGAGAACTTCGAGAACTTTGCCAAGGCAGGTGGCGTGAAGTTCACCGACCGTCGTGGCAACACCATGCAGAGTCTTGAGGGTATGGCACGCTGGACACCTATGGTCGACGGCAAGTATGTCGATAAGGCAGGATGTGGCACCTACCACATGGAGTATGAGTACAACGTGTCTGGCTTCGGCACCACATATCCTTATCTGCGCAAGGCCATACAGATTCAGAATCCTTCAGTAAAATAAATGTTACTTAAGCAAACAAAGCAATGAAAACAAATATATCAAAACTGTTGCTCGCCGGCACAGCGGCTCTGTCGTTGATGTTCATGTCGTGCAACGATGCCGAATACGACGTGCTTGAGAATCAGGCTTACATAGCCCAGACCAACACCAACGGCAATACTTCTAAGAAAATCACCGTGGGCAACGATGATGTGCAGACAGAACTTAGTGTGCGCTTGTCGTCGCCAACTACAGCCAACCGTACCTTTGAGGTGGCTGCCGACGAGTCGGTGCTGGCTGCATACAACGCTGCCAACACCACCAACTATGAGTTGCTTCCTGCATCGCAGTACACAATGTCGTCGACAGAGGCTACCGTTGAGGCTGGCACATCAGCCTCGCAGCCTATCGAAATAAACATCAAGCCCCTCTCTCAGGAGCTGAAGGAGAGTGGCAAGAAGTTTGCCATCGCCCTCAAGCTCAAGAGCAAGGACGCAGGACAGGGTGTGTTGCAGTCGGGCAGCACCATTGTGTATGTGCTCGACCAGGTGGTTTATCAGGCTGTGCCTACAATCAACTCGCGCAACAATGTACACATGACCATGCGTCAGGACTATGAATTGACAGAGTGGACAGTAGAGTTCAACATCAACATCGACAAACTTGGCACAGCTGTGGGCGAGCTTAACAACCAGACTATCTTTGGTGCTTGGGGTCCCGACGGCAAGGATGGTGAGATTTACATCCGCTTTGGCGACGCTCCTATCGAGGGCAACCGCTTGCAGATAAAGACTCAGGGCACACAGATGAACTCGAACATGCTGTTCAACGCCAACACCTGGTATCACCTGGCATTCGTTTGCACCGGCACAAAGCTCTATATGTATGTGAATGGTGTGCTCGACAACTCAATGGACCTCGCCGGTAAGATAGTGAACCTTGGCTCTAAGAAGATACAGCTCGGCAATATGGACTATCTCAAGGCTAACGTGAAGTACTCAGAATTGCGTTTCTGGACCAAGGCACGCTCTCAGGCTGAGGTGGCCAACAATATGTATGTCATCGATCCTAAGTCGAATGGCCTTGAGGCCTACTGGAAGATGAACGAGGGCGAGGGCAACATCTTCAACGATGCCACAGGCCATGGCAACAAGGCTGAGGCTGCCGGCACAACAGAATGGACTCCCAATGTGCGTATCGACGGCAAATAACAAAAACCTAAAAAAACGAAGAAAATGAAATCATTTATAAAGAACATAACATTGCCCGCCATTTCGGCTATGCTTATTGCTGCAACGCCACTCTTCACGGCATGTAGCGACGACATGGAGGTGGGCGACACTCTTCACCCCACAGAGGCAGAGAACTATGAGGCTAAGCTCCTCGTGTCGGGCATGGCCGACGGCACAGAGAAAATGAAGTCTACCATCGTAATAACTCCGAGCGACGCTGTCGCTCCGGAGGACGTGATGGAGTTTTATGTGCGTGTGTCGCAGCCCGTCGACCGCGACGTAAAGGCTACTGTGGCTTTCGATGCCGACAAGAGCAACAGCAAGATTGGCTCCGAAGCATTTGCCTTGGAGAATGCCGAGGTAACTATTCCTAAGGGACAGAAGCAGTCGACCGAGCCTGTGCGCGTGAAGCTGCAGAAGACCGAGAGCATGAAGGCTCTGAAGAATGGCGAGACATCCGAGGCTGTGTTCAGCGTGTCGTCTACCGACCTGCCTGTGAGCGCAAGAAATTCTATAGCATGGGAGCTCAAGGGCGAGTTCAACAATGTCAAGTCGGAAGGCTCGCTCGAAGGCAAGACAGCGTTTGATGGCAGCCTGCTCTTCTGCTACTCGTTTGGAGCTGGCGACTATATTGGCGAAATGACCAATGGCGACTTCACCGACTACGACTACAACAGCGATTGGGGTGGCGACGCATGGATAGTAGGTTTCAACGACGACGAGGCTCAGAACATCTCGTCTGTGGCTATCTATCCATACAACTATACTGATTATGGCTATGGCTTTAGTGTTCAGAGCTATACAGTATACACCAGCAACGATTGGGATACATGGACCAAGCAGGGCACAGCTTCCACATCCGAAATGCCTACCGACATCGACCAGCCTCTCGTGGCAGAGTTCTACTCGCCAGTTAAGGCCAAGTATGTGAAGATTGTTGTCAACGACAACTTCTATGGCGGCTACTGGAGCTATTTCGCAAGCGAAATCCAGCTCTTCAAGTAGACGACATTTTCCAATAAATAATAAATACTTATAGCGTGGTGTCCGTGAGGATGTCACGCTTTTTTATTTGCAATATTTTGCCGTTCGGAATATTATCGCTAACTTAGCGTCACGAATCCAAAAACATCACTCTTATGGCACTTAAGTTATATCCTATAGGAATGCAGACCTTCTCGGAGATACGCGAGAAGGACATGCTGTATGTCGACAAAACGGAGTATGTGTACCGTATGTCGCATGGCAGCGGCAAGTTCTTTTTCCTGAGCCGGCCGCGACGATTTGGCAAGTCGCTTCTGCTCTCTACTATGAAGAGTTATTTTGAGGGTCGCAAGGAACTTTTTCATGGACTTGCAATGGAGCGGTTGGAGACCGAATGGATGGAATATCCAGTGCTCCACTTCAGCATGGCAGGAGGAAAGCACATGGACAAGGATACTTTGGAACAGTTTATTGGCAACCGCCTTGAAGACGAGGAACTTCGTTTTGGGATTACCGAACATTCGGAACATAACAATATCCGCCTTATGAATCTCGTCAAGACAGCCTATGAGAAGACGGGCAAACCCGTTGTAGTGCTTATCGACGAGTATGACGCTCCTTTGCTCGATGTTGTTCATGAGGACGAGCAATTGCCAGCGCTTCGCTATGTCATGCGCAATTTCTTTAGTCCGCTGAAGGATTGCGATCCTTACCTGCGTTTTGTTTTCCTTACAGGCATCACGAAGTTCTCGCAGCTAAGCATATTCAGCGAGCTGAACAACATCATAAACATAAGTATGGACACCCGTTACGACGGGATATGCGGCATCACAAAAGACGAGTTGCTTAACTGTATGTCCGAGGATATTGACAACCTTGCCGAGCGTTTGCATCTCACACGTGAGCAGACTATAGAGAGTCTCACACAACAATACGACGGCTATCATTTCACATGGCCTTCTTCCGACGTATTTAATCCTTACAGCTTGCTTTGTTGTTTCGACGGTGGACGTTTGGGGTCTTACTGGTTTGGCTCGGGCACTCCCACTTATCTGATTGAGATGATGCGCAAGTTTAAGCTAAAGCCGGCTAAAATAGAAAACATGAGAGCTGACTCTGCCTCCTTCGATGCCCCGACAGAACGCATGACATCAATAGTGCCGTTGCTATATCAGAGTGGATACCTCACTATCAAGGACTATGACAAGGAAATCGACCTCTACACTCTCGATATACCCAACAATGAGATTAGAGTGGGGCTTTACAACAGTCTGCTTTCCAATTATCTTGGAGAAGAGGCTGTGGAGGGTAGAGTTGTGATTGCCGACATGTCGCGAAGCATAAACAGTGGTGATATAGATGGAGCTTTGGAGTTGTTGCAGACTTTCCTTGAGACTGTGCCTTATTGTGACAACACAGCATACGAGGGACATTATCAGCAGCTGATGTATGTGATATTCTCGTTGCTTACACCGTACCGCATAACTGTGGAGCAGCGCACATCACGTGGACGTACCGACATCATATTGGAGACCGAACGCTATGTGTATATAATGGAACTGAAGTTCAGCAAGTCGGCTGATGAGGCTCTGACTCAGATAGACGAAAGGAAATATGCCAAAGCTTTTGCATTAAGCGGAAAAGAAGTAGTGAAGGTTGGCATAAACTTCGATGTTGCAGGTGAACATAATATTGTAGAGTGGAAGGTTTCGTAATAAATGTTTTGAACAGTTGCTTAATATATAATGAATAGAATTTTACATTCTTTAGATGTTTCAATACAGCCGCCCCTCCAGTTCACTTATCCTTTCTGCTACGAACCGCATCCTCTTTGTGTGGCTGCTGCCAAGCAGGTGCAGCGGTATATAGAGGAGTCGGGAGTATGGAAGGGTGAGCAAAGCCCGGGCAAGATGTTTGGCGTGCTTGTGGTAAGGGGGAGTGATAAGGGAGGAGCAGAAAGCGAAGAGTCCAATTGTCGTGATGGGCAGTTGGGCTTCCTTGCCGCTTATTCCGGATTGCTTGCCGCACGCAACGACTGGGAGTATTTTGTGCCGCCAGTATTCGATGCCCAACAGCCCGATGGACATTTCAAGGTTAGGGAAAGGGAAATATCAAATATAAACAAGGAGATAGAAGCCCTTGAGAAATCGAAGGGTTATCTTGCCCAACTCTCGCTATATGAGAGCACCAGACAAGGCATAGAATTGCGTTTGGAGCAGATGCGCAAGCAGGTAGCCGAAGCAAAGGCCATGCGCGATGCCCGCAGACGTGAGGCTGAGCAGGATGGGGAGCCATTGTCGGCAGAAGAAAAGGCAGCAATGGTTCGCGAGAGCCAGCATCTTAAGGCGGAGCAACGTAGACTCAAGCAGCAATGCGATACAGAACTTGCCATTCTGCATCAACCTATAGAAGAGCATAAGAAGCGCATTGCAGCCTTGCGCAATCGTCGTCGCAATATGAGCGACGAGTTGCAGCAATGGCTGTTCCGTCAGTACCTCATGCTCAATGCGCTTGGCGAGGAACGCGACCTTGTCGACATATTCCGCGACACCATTCATGCCATACCGCCAGCAGGCTCAGGCGACTGTTGTGCGCCTAAGCTCTTGCAGTATGCCTATAAGCATGGGCTTGAGCCTGTGTGCATGGCAGAGTTCTGGTGGGGCGACTCGCCCAAGCAGGAGATACGCCATCACTTGCACTATTATCCCGCCTGTCGCTCTAAATGTCTGCCCATCCTCACCCACATGCTTCGTGGACTTAATGTGGAGCCAAATCCATTGGCTCAATCCAGAACCGAAGAAGAGCCAAGCGTGATTTTTGAGGATGATTATATTATGGTGGTGAACAAGCCTGCCGGAATGCTGTCGGTTCCTGGGAAAAAGGAGACAGCGGAAGAATGCTTAAATAGTAGTAACCTTAGCATCGAAGAATACTTCGCTGACAATTCAAAACTCAAAACTCAAAACTCAAAATTCAAAAATGAACAACTCCTAATCGGCGAAGCCGATAATTCAAAACTCAAAACTCAAAATTCAAAATTCCTCAAAGCCGTTCACCGTCTCGACATGGACACCAGTGGTCTGCTTGTTCTCGCCAAGTCGGAGCCAGTATATATAAACCTTCAGCGTCAGTTTGCCTCTCGTGAGGTGAAAAAGCGTTATGAGGCAATCCTCGATGGTCGTCCGGCCATTAGCGAGGGCAGAATCTCCTTGCCCTTGATAGCCGACATCATGGATCGTCCACGCCAGCGTGTGGATTATGAGAATGGCAAACAGGCCATTACCGATTACCGTGTGGAGCAGTTGTTGCCCGAAGGCCGCACCCTTGTCTGTCTCTATCCCCTTACAGGCAGGACCCATCAGTTGCGTGTGCATTGCGCCCATCAGTCGGGTTTGGCTTGTCCTATTCTTGGCGACCCGCTCTACGGACATGGCAACCGCAAGACCCGCATGTGCCTTCATGCCGCAATGGTGGAGTTTCGTCATCCCGTTACGGGCGAGAGAATGAGGTTTGAAGCATCAAGTGGGTGGCGAAATAAATAATTCGACTACAAAATCACAGTAAAATTTGTGAGTTTCCATATAAAATGTTATCTTTGTATCTGAAAACAACACACGCCTTGCCGTCTGATACCATATATAAGGCCAGATAGCGGACTTGTGGAGTTAAAACGATAATATTAATAACTTAAACTAATAATAAAAATGGCAGAAAATAACAACCAGCAGCCCCAGGGTCTTCAGATTGAGCTGAAGCCAGAAATCGGAGTAGGCGTTTACGCTAACCTCGCACTCATCACTCACTCTTCGAGCGACTTTATCCTCGACTTCACATGTATGCTTCCTGGTATGCAGCAGCCGCAGGTACGCAGCCGCGTTGTCATGGCTCCTGAGCACGCTAAGCGTCTCCTCATGGCTTTGAACGACAACATCCAGAAGTACGAGCAGCAGTTCGGCAAGATCAACTTGCCTGAGCAGCAGCAGCCTCGCACAGCTACTCCTTTCGAGCAGCCAGCTGAAGCATAATCATATAAGATTATAAGAGAATAAAAAAAATGGCGTGTCAAGACTTTATTGTTTTGACACGCCTGTTTTTTTTGCTCTTTCTTTAAATTTTTACTCATAACTCAATGAAAAAAACATTTTGTTAGTTTTTTACCCCCCCCAATGTTAATATTTAGTTAAAAAGGATAACAAGCATATATACAATAATAAAAAAATTGTAATTTTGAAAAGTGAATAATTAACTATACAATTATCGTAATATATAAATGGAACAAACACTAACAAGCGGTGACTCAAGTTGGTCGAGCATGGACATTAGTAAAATAATGAACGTGCTTGATTCAGCCTCTATGGGTATATGGCGTTTGACGATGCGTGAGGGAAAGAAAACTTGCCTGTCTGCTTCGCCAAAGATGCTTGAGTTGTTGGGACTCCCGAGAGACTGCAACAAATCTCCAGAGGAGCTTTATGAGATATGGCATGAGGGAATATGCCATGAGGAAGCCGAGAGAGTGAACGGCTACATACAAAAGATGATGAATGGAGAGAAATGTGAGGTTACATATAAATGGATGAATCCAAGGTTGGGACTCCGGTATATCCGTTGCGGAGGCAATGGATACAGGAACGCTGACGGTTGTCAGATACTTGAAGGCTACCACTATGACGTTACCGACTTTGTGAGCCAGCACATGCAGGACAAGCTTGTTGTCGAATCGTTCGCCAACACCTACTCAAGTCTTTTCTATGTGGATCTCGAGAAGGATTGGTATACATCCTATATATACAACCGTCCTTATATTGGAGATCTCTTTCCCAAGTCGGGTAGTGTGAAAGAGGAAATGCCGAGGTTTGTACAAACTCTTTGCCAAGAATGCGAACGTGAGAGAATGAATGCCTTCACCGACCTCTCGACACTCAACACACGCCTGCAAAACCGCAACTCCATATCCATACAGTATCGTGGCACAAAGATAGAATGGGTGGAGCTCTCGTTTGTTGTGTGCGACCGCAACAAGGATGGCGATGTGACTCACATGGTGGCGTCGGTAAAGGACATTACCGCACAGAAGCAAGAGGAGCTGGACAGGCTTGCCGAGCTCAAGGAGAATGTGGATGCCAACAAGGCAAAGACCATGATGTTGCAGAACATGACTCATGAGATTCGTACTCCTTTGAATGCTCTCTATGGATTCTCACAGCTGCTCTGTATGCCCGATGGCAGCTACTCTGAGGAGGAGAAGATGGAATACTACGACTACATCTACAACAGCTTCAATATGCTGTCGATGATTATTGACGACGTGATGGACCTTACCGATGTGGAGCATGGCAACTATCGTATGCAGATAACACGCTTTGCCGTTAACCGTGTGTGCCGCGATGCTGTGCAGATGGCTGAGCTAAGAAAGCGGGGACCTATTAAGATGTATTTCACCACCGAGGTGGACGATGACTATATGATAGAGTCGGACAGCCGACGCATACAGCAGATTCTTGTCAACCTGCTTGGCAACGCATGCAAGCACACTATTGAGGGCGAGATACATCTTCATCTCTCTTCCACAGAGACTCCCGGTCGACTCACGTTCTCCGTCACAGATACTGGCGAGGGTATTCCTGCCGACAAGGCAAAAGACATATTCAAACGCTATATGAAGGCCAACAACCTTGTGCAAGGCTCTGGACTTGGTCTGCACATCAGTTGCACTATTGCCAATAAGCTCGGAGCTGAGATAAAGCTCGACGAAAGCTATACTGATGGAGCACGCTTCTTGTTGATACTGTAGAAAGCTTTTAATTAGTGGGTATGGCAAGGATGCCATACCCTCGTAGTCCCAGTACCACTTCAGTTTTAATTAGCTGGTACTGGAGTTTATTACGGCTGGTACTGGAGTTTATATTAGCTGACATTGCAGTAACACTCAATTGGTACTGAGGTTAAACTAAATTGATGTTTTTGAGTATTGCCGCTCCCTCTTTGCTTGTTTATGTGTTCTCATTAGCAAACTTAGCAAATGGCACAACCTTAATGTTGTATCCGTCCTTATTTATTTCCCTCTCATCGTTGTTGGTGATGATAATGAGATTGTTGCATTTCAGCTCTTCGGCACATTCTATGAGACTTGTAACCTCGCGCTTCTCCGTTTTGGGCGAAGTCATATCATAGCATACCTGAATCAGTTGATTGATGTGTGCGCCGTTACGCGTAACGAAGTCCACTTCCCGGTCGTTGCGCGAGCGATAGTAGAACAACGAAGTCTCTACCTGGAAACCCTTACGCAGCAGTTCCACGAACACCTCGTTCTCAAGTAGGCGCCCAAGATTCTCGCTAATATTAAAAGCCTTGGATGTTACGAAACCGTTGTCGATGACATACACCTTAGTGGCAGCCTTCTTCATCAGTTTCAGTTTGTTGTTGAAGCGCGGCAAGTAGTAGAACAGATACGGCTCGTGCAGATAGTTCATAAACTTGCGTGTTGTCGTGACGCTCGTCATCGACAGCTCCTTGGTTATATCGTTGGCAGAAAGCGGGTTGCAGAAGTTGGACAGCAGATAAATAGCGAGGTTGTTCAGATCGCTTATGTTGCGTATGTTATGGCGTTTTGCCACATCCTTCCATATTATAGAGTCGAAAAGTGTAGACAGATAGCTGCGTGTGATGCTGCGCATGTCAATGGTCTCGGGATAACCGCCGTTGCGCAGGTAGTCGTCGGCTATCACGATAGCCTCTGTTTGTTGCGCATCGTTGTTGGCATTGCTGTTGACGCCTTTCCATTCCATTGTTTCAGCGAGGCTGAACGGCAGCATTTCCACTTGCAGGTATCTGCCAGTGAGTACAGTAGCCATTTCACTGCTCAGCATCTTGGCATTGCTGCCCGTGATGACGAGATTTTTGCCACGGCGGTACAGCTTCGAAACCCACACATCCCAGTCTTTCAGGTTCTGCACCTCGTCGAGTAGCAGGTATTCGTAGTCTGGATACACCTCATCAAGAGTGCGCATCACGAGTTCCTCGTCCCAATCAGACAGCAGAAGATTGTCATCGAAGTTGAGATAAGCAAAGTTTTTGCCTTGCAGCATCAGCAAGGCGTATGTCGATTTGCCCACACGTCGAGGACCGGTGATAAGTTTTATCATCGGATTGGCGAGAAGAACAGCTGTATCTGTGTTCGACTTGCGTACAAGATAAGGTCGCGCGAGCAGTTCATCGCGTTCCTTGCGCTGATTTTGTATGATTGTGTTCATATTTGCTCTTTGTTTAGTTGTCGTTTACAATGGCAAATATACAGTTTTTTATCCAATAAATGCGTTGTAGTGGATAAAAAAGCCGGTTTTTATCCAGTACAATGCAGTTTAGTGGATAAAACTGG
>OQWI01000228.1_pt1 | contig 26811 bp, 25 predicted proteins | sample 1691551 | NCBI WGS metagenome assembly OQWI01 (sample SAMN03418259, study PRJEB22391) | human gut metagenome | biome: human-gut; feature: organic feature; material: feces | host: Homo sapiens | place: Tanzania | collected 2013-01
GCCGTTGCTGTCAAATGACAATACTTTCTTGATCGGGGACAAGCCGAAGGTCATTGAAATGGCATTGGTCGCAAGAATTGTATTCGTTTCTGTGTGAACGACATTGACCTTCATCGAGACTGTTATACAATCTTCTTCCATAGCAGGTTTCATGGCATGACCTATCTGCATTGAAACAGACGCCGGATTAATTGACTGAAAATCAAAGTCATAGTTAAATTTATATTCTGTCTCAAGGATTGACACAAGTCTATATTTTATATTCATAGCCATTCAAATATTTTTATGCCAATGACAGCACATTTGTAACCGCAGATGCATCCCACTTGCCGTCCATACGAATGTAGACAGCCTCACATACCATAGCATACGTATGCGGAGATCTCGTACGAGCCACCTTGATGCTTGATTCCTCAGTCGAAATCGTCCTTGTCCTCATAGTCGAATCCGCAAACAGGCTAATCCCCAAGCAATCGCCAATGTCAGACAACGTATCTACTGTAAAATTTCTATTCCCGGAAAGCCACTCGGAAACCTCAGATTCGCTTTTACCCATAAGTTCAGCGAAACGCTTCTGGCTAAGTTTCTTTGCGTCCAATGCATCAGCGATCTTTACCGCAATCAACATCCTGTCGCGAGTATGCCTCTTATCTTCTTCCGTGATAGAAGACATTATCTCAGATAATACGGCAGATGGTTTTCGTCTGGAATTATTCATATCTCGAATTCTGCAAAATCTGTTATTATTATAGCCCCATCGTTCTCAATTCTGATATCCTTTTCAATGATTGCTTTATTAATACAAGCTGCTATCTTTCGCATCTGCTGAGCTTTTGAGTTCAATAAAGCATCTTCCTGATAAGCAGATATCTCTGACGGTTTATATCCGCCATCACCCAATATGATACATGCACTTCCTATTCGCAAACAATACATACGCATGCGTTTATACCAGAAAACTAACCAATTCCCATGACAGTCTGCGGACCAATGGGGGAGTGAAGTGACAAGCCAATAAATAACTAAATGGTAAACATCAACAAAGCGACTTCTGTGAGACATGGGTAGGGTAAGTACTCATGACAGGGAGTTGATGGTCCTGTCATTCTGATGGTGAAAACATAAAAATGAATAACGTGAAAACGAAACAAAATAAAACTAAACGAAATATGAAACAGACAATTTTAACCATTGCTGTCACAGCACTATGCATCGTAGCTTGCACCAGTGAAGACCCTATCAGTCAAGACCCATTGGCTGATACTCCTATCAAACTCAACGTGTCGGTAACCAATCCTACAACACGTGCAGGATATTCTAATGACTTGAAACCCGATACGTTTTGGTTGAAGGTCTATCATGACGATTATCATAATGATAAATATAATTATGACATTTTTGCAGAAAAGGATGGCGATACTTGGAAAACATACGACCTCATGGAATTTATTTCTAATAAACGCAAAAAAGAGGTTACTATGCTTTGGGCAAATATGAAGGATCCAGTAACCGTAAATGCCTATGTGAACAATATTGTATCAGGTGATTTCCCTACAGACCAGTCTGATGTGGAGCAACTGAAGAAAGCCGATATCCTATACATGCCCATTACTCCATTTACACCGAATAAAGCTGGTATCAAAGTGGAGTTTCAGCATATCATGAGTAAAATCAACCTCACCATCGAACTGGGTAGTGAGTATGACTTTACCGATAAAATCGACCAGAAAATTACGGATGTGAAGATTGGCGGAACAATAGCTCAAATCTCTTATGGTGATGATGGCAAGGGAAATGTTATAATAAACCCCTTTTCACATGGTGACGTCAAGTCTATCACACCATTCCGTACGGGCACTACACCTTTTAGTGACAATGCCGGATCCATCACCAGGGCATCTGCCACCTATGAGGCAGTCCTCATTCCGCAAACTATCGCCAGCGGTAACTTCTATGTCAGCTTCAAGGTGGATGGCAAAGCCTATGACTGGTACTACAATGAAGGCTTGACGCTCAAAGCTACCAAAGCCTATGTACTCAAACTGACTGCTGGAAGTGATAAGGTATATTCTGCTGCGTTTTCTACTAAACCATGGAATGTAGGAAATGGAGAAAATGGTGAAAACAAACAAACCGACTAATAGCTTACGACTATGAAGATGATGAAATATATGACGAGTATCGCCACTGCACTCTTTGCATTGGTGGCATGTTCTGATGCAGACGATATCCTCTCTGCATACCATAACGATCCTAACGCGGTACATATCAACGCAGAGGTGGGCAAGGCTTCTGCCGATGGCTTCACTCGCAGCAATCCACTCGGAAAAGATGCCGATGAGCAGATGAAGTTTAACCAAGACGATGAGATCAGCGTCAAGGCTGATGGGCAGGAGGCCGTAACCTATAGGTTTAACGGATCAGAATGGATTCCACAAGATAGTAAATTCCTGAAGTGGGAGAGTGAAAACATGACCTTCACTGCCTACTATCCTGCTGCTTCTTATAGTGGAGGCACTATCGACCAGCCTCAGAAATACGACAATGTAGCTTCGCTGGCTGCTGCCGACTATATGAGTTTTAATGCTCCGATAGACAAGCCCAAAGACAATAATGCACTCACCCTTACCATGGAGCGCCAAATGGCACGAGTGGTAGTGGAGGTTGTTGGTTTCAACGACCAGTATGCCTCAGGTACTACAGTCAATAGCGTTACCATCAATGGCGTGAAGGCGTATAAGCACAGCGTGGGCAACAAGGACAAATATTATGCTCTTATGGTGCCATGCAAGACCCCAAGCTCCGAAACCTTCCTTTCTCTTGAAGTTGGTGAAGGCAACACAGAAACCTTAAAGGGTATTCCAGCGCTTGAAGCCGGCAAGAGCTACACTTACCAACTCACCGTAGGTAAAAACAAAGTTGTAGTTAACGGTATTACCGTAGCAAATTGGACTACGGGTGAAATTACTAATGGTAAAACGGACTGTTATCCCTACGTCACCTTTACGGCAACAGGAGAACAGATATTCAAGATGAAAACCGCTGGAAGTTACACCATCGCTGGTCTTCAGTATTCTGTGAATGAAGGCGAATGGAAGAAAGTTGTGGCAAATGAAGATGTTCCTTTCGGTGGCGACAAAGGTAACCTCCGCCTGCGTGGCACTAATAATCCAAATGGAACATCGACGGGTTTTAATGAGAGTACGAACAGTCTTGATTATAGCTATATTCAATTCGGCACCAACGCGGAAGTGGCATGCACAGGTGATATCCGCACACTGTTAGACTATAAGACCTATAAGACAGTTGATACCAGCAATGCCCGTTTTTGTAAATTGTTTTGGAATTGCACAGCATTGACCTCTGCTCCAGATTTACCTGCTACTACGTTAGCAGAATACTGCTACTATAGCATGTTCAATAGCTGTAGTTCACTTAAAGTAGCCCCTGCTTTGCCAGCTACAACGTTAGCTGCAAATTGTTACGAAAGTATGTTTATTTGTTGTTCTAATCTTCAAGAAGCGCCAGAATTGCCAGCTACAAACTTAACACATAGCTGCTACTATAGCATGTTCGAGCGTTGTAGTTCTCTCAAAAAAGCCCCAGCATTACCTGCTCAAACATTAGAGTCTGTCTGCTATACGAGCATGTTCAATGGTTGCACAAATTTATCATCTGTCACAATGTTGGCACCAAGCAACCAAATTTTAGGTGATCGCTTCACTAAATGGTTGCTAAATGCAGGAACCGGTGCCACTTCTCGCACACTCATAGTAAAAGATGAGGATGCCTACGATGCGTTGGTAAGTAAAGGTTATCTTCCAGCAGACTACTGGCAGATTGGCAAATGTACCATACTGGATGAAACTGGTTTGGATTTAGAAACTCCCTACCTCACCTTTACTGCTAATGCAGCACAGACATTCAAGATGGCAATCACCGGCTCTTACGCAATCTCTGGTCTTCAATATTCTGTGAACCATGGCACATGGACAGATGTTGAGGCAAACAAAGGAGTCACCTTCGGTGGCGACAAAGGCAACCTTCGCTTACGTGGCACAAACCAATATGGAACTGCGCCTGCATGGGATAAATATTCAACCATCACATTTACTGAACCCAGTGTGAAAGTAGCATGCACAGGCGACATCCGCACGCTGTTAGACTGGAGAAACTATGAAAATGTTGCAACCGACCAAGCCAGTTTCTGTAATTTGTTCTTGAATTGCGAGGCATTAACCTCTGCCCCCAAATTGCCTGCTACAATATTAGCGGAAACTTGCTATCAAAACATGTTCCAGAAATGTACAAGTCTCACGTCTGCCCCAGAATTGCCTGCTACAACCTTAAAGGCTTATTGCTATCAAAACATGTTCAGCGGTTGTACAAGTCTCGAGTCTGCCCCAAAAATGTCTGCTGAAATATTAGCACAGCATTGCTGTGAAAATATGTTCTTTAATTGTACAAGTCTCACGTCTGCCCCAGAATTGTCTGCTACAGAATTAGCGTATGGCTGCTATGCTAAGATGTTCGCTAAATGTACATCTCTCAAGTCTGCCCCAAAATTGCCTGCTACAAAATTAGAAGATCTATGCTATTTGGACATGTTCTTCGGTTGCTCAAAATTATCATCTGTCACCATGTTGGCACCAAAATCAGAAATTACTTCAAAATCGTATTGTGTTGCCAATTGGCTTTATAATGCCGGAACCGATGCCACATCTCGTACGCTTATTCTGACAGATCAGGATGCCTATAAAGCGTTGGCAAACAATCCTGGCTATCTTCCCGACAACTGGAAGATAGGCTCTAAAGGTACTACTGTACAAGACGCATTAGGTAGTGCGATTACAGAGTAGTTTTAGATCAATAGACAAGAGAAGTCCGAGTGGTAGATGTTGCTCGGACTTTTCTTTTTGGGTAATGGGATGGGGTCGTGTTGGGCAATGAGACATCGGAGTGGCAGGAGAAGTATGGCAGGTGGGGTATAGACCCTTCATCGTGTCCTGGTGCCTGTTGGATGGATGATATTACTTAAAAAACGTCTTCTTAATCGAAAAATATGGCACAAAAACGTTTCTTAATAGAAAGAAATGGCTATCTTTGCAGAAAAACAAACGTTTAATTGAAAAATATGGCACATTTTCTCGCCATGGCAGAATCAAAGCGAGCTTTATTCTGCTCATTTGGCTTAACGAAAACGTTCGGCATACTGCTTGGCTTTCATCTGCCCTTCGGCAGCATCCACGCCACCGTTGTTGCTCAGTTTTAGCTCCAGTACAAAGATGAAGTTGGTGGTTGAAACTATAATATGGTAGAGACCGAAAATGCCAGATTCCTTTTTGTGTGAATCAGGGATGCTTAGAGTAAACTTTTTATTGCTATTCCTGTAAGAATTGCTATAGTGAAGCTAGAAAAAGTGCCTATCAAAACATACTCTGTTGTGCGAATTTCCTTGGCTTTGTTTAATTCACCAAAACGGAAAACAGACTTTGCAGCCAGCAAGAAGCCGACTCCTTCGAAACTGCCAACAAGGACGAATGTCAGAATCATGATTCTTTCAATATAACCTATCCATTGTCCGGCATTAGGCAAACTCTGGGCGTTAGAAGATACAGGTGTCCATTTGTTAAGAAACAACCCCAATAAGATAGAAGATGGTCTTAACATTAATATATATGCGACGACGGTCAACCAAACATTTGCAGAACAATGGTCCTCAATATATGAAAGAATGGTACCATCTCCGTACAAAACGAACCATAATAATCCAATTATTATAATGTGTAAAAACTGATCTGCAAGAAATGTAGAAAGAGAATCCTGATAGTACCTACATTTAATTAAGTCTATTATAAAATGGCTGGCAAAAATGACCAAAGGTACAAGCCAGCATAACCAATCAGCCACCAACATATATGCCACACATGCATGTATGGTACTATGAAGTAACAGATAACCAACCCCCTTAATACCAGGTTTGCGCTTCCCATTATTGATACTATCTGTTTGAAGTATAAAATCAGAACATAGATGGGCGCAGAGTAACTTTATAAAAATGATGATTGATTCCATGTTACTGCTTATTGTATTTTGAAATTAACGATTTGAAATATTCCACATAGTCAAGAATTAGCTGACCCTTAGCAGAACTCCAGTGATAATTAAAGTTTTGTCTCGTCATGCCCAAATCCTCAGCAAGGTCTTTCTGAAGTTTAGGAAAGAGTATTGCCTGATAGACTACTTTTGCCTGTTTAGCAGTCCATGACGTAATTACGTCATCAGCAAAACGAGTGACCAGCTCCATGTCTTTATCAAAATCAGACCATGTAGTCGATATACTCAATCTTTTTTTTCCGATGTTGTCAAACGAACGGCCAGATAATCTAAAAGCCTCTCCATCGCTAGTTACAATATTGTCGCTTTCAAAAGAAATGTCACCAATACCAATGGATAATCTAGCATCCCAAAACTGCTGTTTGCCTGGAGTCATTGCTTTAAGTTTTGCTCTTAACGCAATAGCTACAGCCAAGGCATAGTCTGGTTTATCAACAACTATTTGAAAACTATCACCTCGATACATTTCCAGATTGCAGAGAGTTAGAGGCAGAAAATCTGCAACGCATACATTCAATGCATCCAATACCGTTTGCCTCCATTTTGCAGCAATATTTGTGGAGTTTACTAGATCTCCTGTAATCACGCTTTTTATCATAAACTTGAATAATTTGATTAATTCTTCTGCAAAGATAATGCAAACGAGCGCAATGAAAGCTTGTTTTCAAATTGCCGAGTGCAGCTTATCTTCTGCAAAGATAATTTTTTTCTTTTGAAAAATCAAAGATATTACCTTGATTTCGCGTAATCAAGCTATTTTATTTGATTTCTCCCATTTTTTATTAAGGAAAAGATGGTGATGAGATAAAAAGGGTCTATATGCCACGATGATAGGTGGGCACATAGTAAGCCTATAGAGCGAAGAAAGTTTCAACCAACGAATACAATTGTTCAGCAGTTAGATTTTCCGTACCAACCCTATCAATCAATCCTTGTCCCAAAGCAATATTTTTAATGAACTTGCTATCATGACTTCTTATGTCTTATTCGTTGAACTTTCTTTTCTTCCTTCATCAAGTACGCAGATGGCGGTAAATCCGGCATCAGCTCATCAAGGGCACTAATCTGCCCTATCGCCTTCAGCAGCAAAAGAAATGTGCCCAGCGAAATATTGCTGGATGTACCATTCTCAAACTTATGAATGGTTGTGATTGTAATACCCGATTGTTCAGATACATTTTCAGATAATCTCATTGATCATGAAGATTTTCTGTTTTTTGCATGCTTTTTAACCTTAGAGTAATTTAAAATTCCTAAAAGCATTCAAGGATGGGGTTGTGTTGGGCAATGAGACATCGGGGTGGCAGGAGAAGTATGGCAGGTGGGGTGTGTATGCTTCTCGCGTACGCACATGTGTATATGCGCACATGCGCAAGTTGCGTATTTTTCGACCACTCGACCACCACTCTTTGTAACATGTTGTGCGATAACGGTTTGCTGGTGGTCGAAAGGTGTTTTCATCGACCACCCATCGACCACCGACCGACCACCGAATGTGGTGGTCACGCATTTGTCACGTCAAATGGTTTGGTAATTCGATAACTTAATCGTACCTTTGCAGCTGCGCTGTCTAAGGTAGGCTGCACCTCGGAAATTCAAAGAAAACTTTGGTTTTCCTTTGTATTCCTCTCGGTTTGCACTACCTTTGATGCTTTGCATCTTAGTTACTCACGTTCGGAAATGAAAATAAAAGCGTGCTTTTATTTTGCATTTCTCTCACTTAATCGTACCTTTGCACTTGCAATCAACATAGAATCGGAATATCGACGCTAACAATTCATAAAAACAAAAGTATATGAAGTCAACAACAATTCTTAGTGCCTGTTGCACCGTAATGATGCTGGCAGGCGGCATGGGCGCTGAAAAGGCATTTGCCCAACAGCCAACCAAAGTGCATGGCTATGCCAAAGAGAACATGAACACGGCAGTGAAGCCCGGTGACAACTTTGTGGAATATGCCACTGGTGCCTGGCTGAAAAACCATCCGTTGCGCGACGACCAAGTGACCAACGGCGCCTTCATGGACCTCTACGAGCAGAACCAGAAGCAGATTCAGGAACTCATCTTGCAGTTTTCTACCACACCACAGCAGAAAGGTTCGCTGGGTCAGAAGATAGGAACGCTCTACAATCAGATGATGGATTCGGTGCGCCGCAATAAGGAAGGCTTCCAACCCATCGTGAAAAACCTGGAGAGAATCCGTGCCATCAAGGACCGTAAGGAATATCAGCGCGTGACAGCCGAACTGGATCGCCGTGGCGAATCGACCATGATGTATGGCATCGGTGTGTCAGCCGACCAGCGTCAAGCCGACCGCAATATCGTGGGCATAGGACAGGGAGGACTCGGTCTGGGCACTCGCGACTACTATCTGAACGATGATGCTCAGACGAAGGCTGTGCGCAAAGCCTATATGGACTATAATACTAAGTTGTTCACACTCGTGGGCTATGACGAGGCAACAGCCAAGCAGAAAGCCGATGCGGTATATGCCATAGAGAAGCGCATTGCCGAGAAGAGCTATTCCAGAGTGCAGCTGCGCGACATCAATGCCAACTATCACAAGATGTCGTTTGACGAACTCTGCGAGCAGTTCCCCGGTATCGACTGGACCACCGTATTCTGGGTATCAGGATTCCCCGCCTTCGACAGTGTGGATATGGGTCAGCCCGAACCCCTTCACGAGGTAGAGAAAGTATTGGCAGAGACGTCGCTCGACGATCTGAAGAGCTATGCCGAACTGCGCATCATCAGCGGTTCAGCCTCTTATATGAGCGATGACTTCCGCAAGGCTGCCTTTGCATTCTCAAGTGTGTTGAGCGGTCAGCAGCAGGACGATCCCCTTTGGAAGCGTGCCACCAATCTGGTGAATGGAGTGATGGGCAACGCCATTGGTAAGATGTACTGCGAGAAATACTTCCCCGAATCCAGCAAGAAGCGCGTGCTCGAACTGGTGCGCAATCTGCAAGTGGCACTCGGTCAGCGCATCAACGAAGCCACATGGATGAGTGCTGAGACCAAGGCTGAGGCTCAGGACAAACTGTCTAACTTCATTGTGAAGATAGGTTATCCCGACAAATGGAAAGACTATAGCAAGTTGGACATCTGCGATTCACTCTCTCTCTGTGAGAACCTTGCCAACATCTCTGAGTTCTTCACGATGGACGAACTGCAGCGTAAAGTGAACAAACCCGTTGACAAGACCGAGTGGCTGATGACCCCACAGACTATCAATGCCTACTACAATCCTACCACCAACGAGATTTGTTTCCCTGCCGGAATCCTTCAGGCTCCCTTCTTTGATCCTACTGCCGACGATGCCATCAACTACGGTGCCATCGGTGTGGTTATCGGTCATGAGATGAGTCACGGTTTCGACGATCAGGGATGCCAGTTTGACAAGACCGGCAACCAGCGCAACTGGTGGACTCCTGCCGATAAGGCTAACTTCGATAAGCGTACCGCAGTGCTCGTAGATCACTTCTCTTCTATCGAGGTGGTGAACGGCAAGAAGGTGAACGGCAAGATGACTCTTGGTGAGAATATCGGCGACAACGGTGGTTTGAACATCGCGCTGCGTGCTTTCCATAACGCGCAGAAAGAGGGTCATGTGATTTCGTCAGACCAGAAAGACTTCACTGCCGATCAGCTCTTCTTCCTCGGTTATGCTCGCATCTGGGCAAGCAACAACCGTGAGCAGTATATGGATATGCTCCTGACACAGGATGTTCACTCGCCCAATATGGCTCGCGTGAATGGTGCACTGCCCCATATCGATGCTTGGTATCAGGCTTTCGGTGTGAAGAAGGGCAATCGCCTCTTCCTTCCTAAGAAGAAGCGTGCACAGGTGTGGTAACATTGCTGTTGCTCCTATGGAGCGTCAGATATCATGGGTGTAAACCTTGCATAGCGCTGTTGCGCATGCTGGGTTTACACCCTTTCTGTATCGTGTAGCGGTGGTGTGAACGGCAGATGGCTGAGGAATTTCATTGTATTTGCTGAGCAAATTCATTGAAATTGCTGAGGAAATTCATTGAATTTGGTTTGCAAATTCATTGAATTTGGTTTTGAATGTCACACGGATATCGCGGAAACACGGATCTTTTTGTAGCCTAAAGGCTAGATGTTTTGGAGTAGCGAAGACAGAGAGAGAGCTCGGTTTCACTATGCTGAGTCACGACAAAACAAACCATAGGTAAATCTTGGAGGAAATCTTTAATTAGATGTTGCTCCGCAAGAAATATTGTGTATTCGTAGATTATCTCCCAACAAAATCTTTAACTATAATCCTGACTGAAAATGCGTTTGTTTTCTTTTTTTTCTGATCAGAAATCTGCAGTTGCGTATTTATTCCCCCTACCCCAACTCGACACTGTCAATGCGGAGGCGTACTGTGCCGGCAGGCACGCGCACCGTGACCTCGTCGCCAGGTCGATGGTTGAGGAGTGCCTGTGCGATGGGCGACTTGATGGAGATTTTGCCCTCTGCCATATTGGCCTCGTGGGGACTCACTAAGGTGTAGGTCATGGAGTGGTTATTGCCGATATTGGTGAGGGCAACACGGCTCAACAGTCCTACGCTGTCGGTCTTGAGCAGGGCAGGGTCGATAACGCGTGCATTCTCCAGCACGCGCTGCAGGAAACGGATGCGTCCCAACAGGCGTCCCTGCTCTCGCTTGGCGGCATGGTATTCGAAATTCTCGCTGAGGTCGCCCTTGTCGCGCGCTTCGGCAATGGCGTCGCGCACACGGGAGAGTTCTGTGGTTTCAAGCTGATGTAGTTCGTTGGCTATCTTGTCGAAGCCTTCTTGTGACATGTATTCCATAAATAGATATCGGTTATGTGTGACTGATGGGCGCACCTCAAAACTGCAGGGGCTTGCCACGATAGAAATCGAGGAGGGCTGATTGGTAGAGGTGCTCATAGCGTGCCTGCACCAGGTCGCTCTCTGCCTTGAGGAGTTGGCTCTTTGCCTCGTTGAACTCGGTGATGGTGGCTTTGCCGTTCTCGTACTTCGCCTGGGTGAGGGTGAAGGCATCGCTACCCGACTGGCATGCCAGTCGGCTGCTCTCGTATTTCGCCTGTGCTGCCACGGCATTGTAATAGACCTGTTGGATCTCCTTATAGAGGCGCTTCTTCACGAGGTCGAGTTGGAGGACTTGGTTGTCGCGGTCGAGTTTCGCCATCCTCACGCTGTTGCGCGTGGTGAAGCGGTTGAAGATGGGGATGCTGAGACTGAGTCCGATATACTGTGCGAAATTGTTTTTCAACTGTTTGCCGAATCCATCGGCAGCCAGTCCGCTCGTCTTGTAGTAGTTGCTCTGCAGTCCGCCATTGAGCGACAGCGTGGGGTAATAGCCCGCCTGCGCAATGCGGATGTTGCGGTCGGAGGCATGGAGCCGCAGCTGTTCTGCCTGTACCTCCGGCTTGAGGGCAACAGCCTCGGCAAACACCACTTCGGGACTGGCGGGAATGGCAGCAATCGCCGTTGTCGCCGGGCGCACAATCTGAAAACCGTCAGGCGAAGGGAGTTCGAGCAGTTGGGAGAGGTCGAGCAGCGCCAGTTGGACATTGTTGTCTGCCTGGGTAGCCGTAGAAAGCGCCTGTCCGAGGGTCGCCTGCTGTTGGGAGAGTTGTGCGACACTCGCCTTGCCATTATCGACAAACGACTGAAGGCGCGCCACCTGCATGGAGTCGATAGCCACCTGTCGGTGAGCCACATCGGCAATCTCCATGTTGTAGAGGATCTGCACGTAAGCCTGTGCCACCTGCATGCGAATGTCGTTACGGGCTTTCTCCAAATCCTGTGTGGCAGCTTCGAGATTGAGTTGTCGGAGTTTGACGGTATTGGGGATTTCGAAGCCCGTAAAGAGCGGCACAGAGGTGGAGATCGCCAGCGAGGTGCTGCTGGTGTTGCGGTCGGCATAGGTATTCTCCATGGTCAGTCCGCGACCGAAAGAGAACGATTCGCTTGCCGAGGCATAGAGGTCAGGCAGTCGGCGGTGTTTCGCCGTATGGAGCTGTATCTCCTGTTGGCTACACTGGTTGCGCTGTTGGCGGATGGTGATATTGTGTGCCACGGCATAGTCGGCACATTCGCGGAGCGTCCACTGGTGCTGTGACGGAGTTTGCGCCTGGGTGGCGGCAGCAGTCAGCAGAGCCACTGCCATGAGTGCTGCGCGAGAAATGATCTGGTGTTTCATACGCTTATTCCTCCTTGTTATCATCGGCAATGATCTGTGGACCGCGCACCCTGTCTTTGAGGGAGAGTCCTTTCTTGATCTCGATATTCACGCCATCGCTCAGTCCGGTGACCACAGTCTGGCGGGTATAGGTCTTCTTATCGGCAGTACCGCGGACGAGATAGACGAAGGTAGAGTCGCCACTAAACTCGATGGCACTCTCCGGTACGGCGATGACCTTTGACGCCTTTGCCAAGACAATCTCGGCATTGGCACTATAGCCCGACCGCACCTTGCCGCCCTCGACAGCATGGACGGCAGCCTTCACCTCAAACTGGTTGGCACCGTTGTTTTCTATGGCTTTCGGAGAGATATACTCCAGACTGGCGTCAAACTTCAGGTCTTGCAGGGCGCCGATGGTGATCTTCATGGGCATGCCCGCCACGAGGCGTCCCACCTCGGTCTCGTCGATATTGCCACGGAAGATGAGGTCGTTCATATTAGCCACCGAAGCAATAGTAGTACCGTCGTTGAAGGTGTTGCTGAGGATGACGGAGTTGCCCACCTTGACAGGGATGTCGAGGATGACACCGCTGATGGTAGATCGGATGAGGGTGGATGAAGCATTGGCATTAGACTTCGACACGCCGTCGCGCACCACCTCAAGGGCATCCTGTGCAGCCTTCGCCTCTTCGGCAGCCTGCTTCATCTGCTGTCGCACCTTATCGTATTCGTCAGCCGAGACGAGTTTCTGGTCGTAGAGGTTTTTCTCGCGATTGTAATCGACCTCAGCCTGTCGCATATTGAGGGTAGCCAGGCGCACTCGGCTCTCCGCCGAACTGAGCTGTCCCATGTCGGGGATGACCTTCACCTTGGCAATGACTTCGCCAGCCTGGACATAGTCGCCAGCCTCCTTGCATAGCTCGGTGATGATGCCGCTGATCTGCGGTTTGATGTACACCTCGTTGCGTGGTTCTATCTTGCCCGTGATGACGGTCGTTTTGAGGATATCCTCCACCTTCGGAGTGTATTCACTATACTGCACCTCTTTGGGCAGCGATTTCTGATAGAGGAACACGAAGGTTCCGATGAATACCAAGGCAACAATGGCTGCGATGATGAGTTTTGAGTATTTCTTCATATCATTTATATGTTTTTGTTTTCTTGTTTGGTTTGCTGTGTTTTATTCGTCGCGCATGGCATCAACGGGCTTGATGCTCATGGCACGCCATGCGGGAGCGAGTCCTGCCAGTCCGCCCAACAGACTGAGCAGCAGGGTGGCGGTGATAGCCGTCCAGAAGCCCACTTGGAAATGGGCGGCGAGGATGCCGTCTTCGGTATTTGCCAGTTCGATGAGTTGAAGCACACCCACGCCGAAGAGGATGCCGCTCATGCCCGCCACGGCAGTCAGGACGATGCTCTCCGACATGATCTGCGAGAGAATCATCTTCGGTGTGGCGCCGATGGCACGGCGGATGCCAATCTCTGTGGTGCGCTCCCTGACCGTCACCATCATGATGTTGGACACGCCGATAGCACCTGCCAGCAGCGTACCTATACCCACGAGCCATATCAGGAAGTTGACTCCGTTGAAGAGGTTGTCGAGCATGGCAAAGAGCACCTCGGTATTGAAGGTGGTGATGGCTTTCTCGTCGGTCGGGTCAATCATGTGGGCACGGGCTATGACGGTGCGGATGCGGTCGGTCAGCGTGCTCATCACCACTCCGGACTTGCCCGTCACCGCCAGACTGTGGATCTGGTCGCCGGTGTTGTAGGTTTTGCGGAAGAGGGTGTAGGGGATGGTGACGAGTTGGTCGGGGCGTCCACTGATATTGATGCCGTTGACCTTGTAGTCAACACCCACCACGGTATAGTAGGCGGCATCGACACGGATACGCCTGCCACAAGGGTCGCCACCTCCGGGGAAGAGTTTCTTATATACCTCCTTGCCGATGACACACACCTTGCGTGCCTGTCTGACGTCCATCTCGTTGATGTAGCGCCCGTAGTACATCATGGGCGGTGCCACCCTGGCATAGTCGTAGTCCACGCCGGAGACAGTGGCATCGAAGGAGTACTCTCCCACCACGGCTTTCTTGTTGCCGCCAAACATATAGGGCGTGATGATGTCGAGTTCGGGCACCTGCTGGCGCAAGCGCGTCATGTCATTCTCCACCATCGACACATAGCGGCCCTTGCGGAATCCCTTGTAGGGCTTGGTGGTGTTCTGCGTCCATATCATGGCAGTATTGGTGGCAAAGCCTGCGAAGTTAGACTGCAACATCTCCTTCAGTCCCTGTCCGCCGCCTATAAGGACGATGAGCATGAACACACCCCAGAACACACCGAAGCCTGTGAGGAAGCTACGGCTCTTGTTGCGGGTGATGGTGTCGAGTATCTCGCGATAGGAATCTATATCAAATTTCATAGGGAATGAATATGTATTTTATCTGAATGATGCGTTAGGTCAGTCTGCCCGCAGGGCTTCTATCGGTCGCACGCGGGCTGCCTTGACGGCAGGGATGAGTCCGGCAACGGTTCCTGCCAGTACGATGAGCATGGTGGCTTGGAAGCAGACGTCGAGACCTACGGTGGGATCTACAAACATGGTGGCTTGAAAGAGTCCGGTGTCTATCACCTCGTGGCCGATGGTGGCATCCATATACTCGTTGGCGGCTACGCCAAGCACCATACCTATATAGCCGAAGAAGGAGGTGATGATGACGCTCTCGGTGATGATGAGTTTGAGGATGGACCAGGGTTTGGCGCCAATGGCTTTGCGGATGCCAAATTCACGTGTGCGCTCCTTGACGGTGATGAGCATGATATTGGACACACCCACTATGCCGCTCAACAGCGTGAAGATGCCTATCACCCACAGGGCGACGCGTATCATCCTGATGCCTTTTGCCATCTGGATATTATCCATATAGCGGTTCCAGATGTAGATGGCAGACTCGTCGGCAGGATCGGCATCGTGCTGGGTGTTGATGGTGGCGCGGTAGCGTTTCTCAAAAGCGTCGTTCTGATCTTCGGTGACCAGATTCTTGATTTCAAACTGGATGACGCCTACCTTGCCGGCACTGCCCATATAGATGGCATTGAGGGTGTGGTAGGGTATGCAGGCATTCTGGTTTCTGCTCTGCTTGTCGTCTTTGGCAACACCCACCACTTGAAACGATATGTTATCGACGTTGACCTGCTTGCCAATCAGGGCACGAGGGTCTTTTGCCAACTCTTTGGCTTGTTCTTCGCAGAGCACGATGACCTTGCGGCGCTCCTTCATATCGATATCGTTGATGAAGCGGCCTGCCAGCAGTTCCACCTTATTGATACGTTGGTCGCTGGGATATACACCCGACAGGTTTTGAGCTGAGAGGTAGTTGTCGCCACAGGTGATATTGACCTCATACTTCGACAACAGGGCACCCACCTCCTGGGTGTTGTCGGAGAAGGCACGATTGGTGATGTCGAGGTCCTGGGTGCGCAACTGTATGTCGCGACCTTCCTTCAGTCCGCGATAGGCTTTAGAGGTATAGCCTCCATACACCTGCATCGAGGTGGAGAGTCGTCTGTCAGACTGTTGCAACTGTGCATTGATGAGTCCGTTGCCTGCGCCCAACAGGAAGATGAGCATGAAGATGCCCCATGCCACGGCAAAACCGGTGAGCGAGGTGCGCAGTTTGTTGCGCCTCGACGTGCTCCATATTTCTTTGATGAGTTCTCGCATAGTGTATTATTTCACATAGTCTTTCGACACCAGGTGGTGGTCGGAATTGTTTTCTATACTTCCTATCAGTCCGTCTTTGATATGGATGACCTTATCGGTCTCGTTGGCAACACCGCTCTCATGGGTCACCACAACGATGGTCATGCCATCCTTCTGATGGAGTTCCTTGAGTAGATCCATCACCTCGACACTCGTTTTAGAGTCGAGCGCACCCGTCGGTTCGTCGGCAAGGATGATCTGCGGTTTGGTGATGAGGGCACGGGCAATAGCCACACGTTGCTTCTGTCCGCCCGACATCTCGTTGGGATAGTGGTCTGCCCAGGGTGCCAAACCGAGGCGGTCGAGATATTCCATCGCCATCTGGTGGCGCTTGCGTCTGCCCACGCCCTGATAGAAGAGTGGCAGTTCGACATTCTCCACTGCAGTCTTGAAGGAGATGAGGTTGAACGACTGGAAGATGAAGCCGATCATCTTGTTGCGGTACTCTGCGGCACGGGTCTCGCTGAGGTCGCGTATCAATACGTTGTTGAGCAGATATTCGCCCGAATCATAGTTATCGAGGATGCCGAGGATATTAAGCAGGGTTGATTTGCCTGATCCTGATGCGCCCATGATGGACACAAACTCGCCACGGGCTATGTCGAGGTTGATGCCCTTGAGCACGTGGAGCGGTTGTGCGCCCTGATAGGTCTTGTTGAGGTCACTGAGGTGAATCATCTTGTTGTTTGTTTTTGTTTCATTGTTTCAAACCGATAGTGGGTTTGCGCTTAAAATTGTCTGTTTGACGCATCATAGCGAAAAAAAGTTGCACCATAGCTAATATTTTTTCTCTGGCAGCCTGTTCTGTGCTGCATCAAGGCTGTGCGTCGAGTGCTTGGCGCAATGCCTCATCCACTTCGCCTATACTGATGCCGAGCAACTTCATCTGCCGTGCTAATTCGGGGAGGTGCTGCTTCATAAACTCGGTTTTTCTCACCGTTTGTATTTGGTCTTTTGCACCTTTTGCCACAAAATAGCCCAGTCCGCGCTTGTTATAGATGACACCCTCGGCAGCCAACAGGTCGTAGGCCTTCACCGTGGTATTGGCATTGACCTCCAATAGCACAGCATATTCTCTGACACTGGGAATGCGTCCGTCTTCCTCATACATTTGTGCCAGAATCTCGTCACAGAGTCGGTCGGCTATCTGTACATAGATGGCTTTGTCATTACTGAAATTCATAGCAGTTTCATGTTACGTTGGTTATAAATTGATCCATTTGTTGCAGATGACCTGCATACGGGTGAACACCTTATAGGATAGCCAATACTGAAAACCTGCGAGTAGCAGTTCGGCGGCTATGAGGAGACTATCGAGCAAGAGACTGTCACCATGCATCAACCAGGTCGTCATACTGCCTGATACGCTTTCAATCACATAGATCACCAGATAGGTCATCGCGATGAAGAGAATGCCTGACACCACGACGGTGTGTTTGCGGAAGAGCGTTCCACAAAGGATGAAGAAACTATGGGCGCACACTACACAAACCACAATAAACAGACTAAGCAACAGGCTTCTGGTGGAATCGATGTTTTCTATAAAAACATTCCATATCTTCCATAGCAATGCCACGGTAGAGAGGCATACGCTCTGATGGTGACCAGGCAGGAGTAGGAAACTGAATATCAGTTGCACCAAGTCGGATACTACGATGGCGGTGAGCATTGCGATGGCTGCACCAAGCGTAGAGAAAAGGAATCTGCTGATATACTTTTCAAGATTGCTGGCTGGCAGCATCAGAAACTGTTCGCGCTGTCCGTTGGTCTTCATCACCATGAATATCTGTGTCGCCATCATATACATGGCTATGCTGGAAATAAATAAAATATATTGTGACATTCCCCAATAGCTGAGGTCGATGGTATCGGGAGAAAGCTGATCCTGCTTGCTCAACTGATACAACTGCATAATCAAGATGGGCAACAGGGCGAAGGTCATGCCAAGTGTCATGTTCAGATAGGTCTTCAAGTTGGTAAACACATCCCAACGCATCACCATCAGCAATCGGCTGAATTGAAAATTATTGTTCATCGTCTTCATTGTTTATTGGTTTGTTTATCTCAGTTTTCCAGCGATTACTGCATTAAACAGCAATTCGAGGTTCAACGGTGTTTCGGGGTCGGCGGGCTGTCGGCGGACTATCACGGCATTACCCTGCAAACTGGGTTCTGCATAGAGCACGCTATCGTCCATCTCTGCCGGAGTGCGGTACTCAAACTTGTAGTCATTGCTGATATCGCTTACCGAAGCATTGAGCAAGAGATTGCTCTGACTGAGGATCAGCACGTGGTCGAGCAACGACTCTATGTCGTGCACCTGATGGGTGGAGATAATCAGGATGCGGTCGTCGGTCATATTGTTGGCTATGACCTTGCGAAACTGACTCTTCGAGGGGATGTCGAGACCGTTGGTAGGCTCGTCCATCAGGAGCAAGCGAGTGCCCGTGGCAAGTGCAAAGCTCATGAAGGCTTTCTTCTTCTGACCCATCGAGAGTTGATGAAGCTTGATTTGGCGGGACAATTCAAAGTCTGCCAGACAGCGTTCAAGTACCTCTTCGCTGAAATGCGGATAGAATCCCTTGTTCATCTTCACATAGGTATCGAGGGTCACTTGAGGTAGCGTAAACTCTTCGGGCACCATGAAAATGTCTTCCAACATGGAGGATTGACGGTCGCTGGCTGATGCCCCGTCGATGAATACCCCACCCTTCTTGGGGCGCAACAAGCCACAGAGCAGATAGAGCAACGTACTCTTGCCTGTGCCGTTCTTGCCAAGAAGCCCATAGATTTTGTTGTCTGTCAGTTGCATACTGAAGTCGGAAAAGACCTCACGTTTCGTTCCAAGATAATTGAAACTTAAGTTTTCTACTTGTATCATATACTTATATTTTAGTGTACCACTGTAATAGTACACCGCAAAGGTATGCATTATTTGAATACCATCCAACTTTTTCTGCTATTTTTTTTGCGCTACACACAACATTTAACATTTACACCTTATTATATAAAGGGCATCGGGTGATGAGGTGGGAAAAATGCGGCAACGCCTTACACAGCAGTCGATGCGCAGCGCAATCCATGGTCTGACGCTCTTCGGGAATCGCTTGCTCGACAAGAAAACTGCTTTTTGTTTGCTTGTTTGCAAGAAATGGAGTACTTTTGCAAACCGTTTCAACAACAAAGAAAGACATGAACACAATAAAACACATGCAGGCTGTCAGTCGCCTGTTGGCTGCCCACGCTTCAGTATTTGTCATAGGCGTGGCACTCGTCACCTTCTTTTTCCCACATCTCTTCGACTGGGTGCGTGGCACAACCCAAACTGTCATTCTCGGCATCATCATGCTCACCATGGGTCTGACGCTCACCACCGACGATTTCCGCATCCTGGCGCAACGGCCGTTTGACGTATTGATCGGCACCTGTGCACAATTTTTCATCATGCCTGCCGTAGCATGGCTGTTGGTTCATGTGTGGCACCTCGATGCCCCGTTAGCCTTGGGCATTCTCTTGGTAGGCTGTTGTCCGGGTGGTGTGTCAAGCAACATCATGAGTTATCTCTGCCATGGCGATGTGGCTTTCTCGGTTGGCATGACATGTGCCTCAACACTCCTTGCACCGGTAATGACACCACTGCTGATGCAGATTACAGCAGGCGAAATCATCCACATCGATGCCGTCGGCATGTTCATCAATATTCTGATTGTGACCATTATACCTGTGGCAATAGGTTGTGCACTCAACAAGATCTACAGCCGAAAGGCATGTTTTCCCACCATACAGAGTCTCATGCCGGGCATTAGCGTCACGTGCCTCGCCATCATCGTGGGCGGTGTCATCTCTACAGTCCATGACGATCTGTTGGAAGGCGGCGTGATGCTCTTCTTCTGGACTTTTGCCGTGGTGTTCTGCCACAATTCATTGGGCTATCTGTTAGGATGGCTTGCCGGACGCGCAGCCGGTTTCAATACTGCCAAGAAGCGCACCATCAGTATCGAGGTGGGTATGCAGAATGCCGGTCTTGCCACGGTATTGGCAAGCAATTTCTTTGCAGCACAACCGCTCGCCGTATTGCCATGCGCCATCAGTTGTGCGTGGCACAGTATCTCAGGCACCATCCTTGCCGGGCTTTACCTGAAGTATGACAAGCGCAAGGAGCAAACCAACTGAAGCAGTAACACATAGCCTATCATACCTACATCACATCGTCCCACCTTTTCAATCTATGGATTGGAACGGTGGGATGATGGTTAAAAAAACACAAGAAAACCTATCAAACGACACAAGGTAACGGATTAAACCGTAACTTTGTGGTGATAACCATATTATTATAAACTAAATTATTCAGAGCTATGGCAACAAAGAAAAGAGAAATTTACAGATGCACCACCTGCGGAAATATCGTAGAGGTGTTGCACGAAGGTGCAGAAATGTCATGCTGCGGAAAAATCATGCAGCGCATGAACGAGAAAGGTATCGATGGTGCTGTAGAGAAACATGTGCCCGTAGTAGAGCGCATTGAAGGCGGCTACCGCGTCAGCGTGGGGAGTGTGGAACACCCCATGACACCTGAACACCACATCGAATGGATTGAACTGCTGACCGACCGTGACGTGATGCGCCACGAGTTGAAGCCCGGAGAGGCTCCTGTGGCTGAATTCATAACCGATGCGAAAATGGTTACGGCACGTGAATACTGCAACCTCCACGGACTCTGGAGAGGCTGACAACTGACGCTGACAAGGCGGACAACAGACTTTTGCGAGGCTGACAAATCATTCCCGCCATCCACGCATCAACCGCGTTGATCGGCTCCCCACATCATTTTGTCGCGCAGGGTATGGAAGTATTTCTGACCTGCGCGCTTCACTACCTTCACCCGGTATGGGGCTTTGCGAAGCGTCAGTCGGGTGGAATCGGGCAATTTCTCCGAACGACCGTCAAGTGCCACCAGGAAATTGTGGGAACGGCTCTCTACGGTGAGGGTGATTTCTGAATCTTCGGAAAGCACCAAAGGACGCACATTGAGCGAATGGGGAGCTACCGCCGTAATGGAAAACACATGGGTGCCGGGCACGATGATCGGACCGCCTACTGAAAGGGAATACGCCGTACTGCCGGTTGGCGTACTGATGACCAGTCCGTCGGCCTGATAGGTTGTCACGTAGTCACCATTGATCGTGGTGCGCACACTAATCATCGCTGCCACATCACGCTTGAGAATGGCCACATCATTCAGCGCAAAAGGACATCCTGACAACGGCTGTCCGTCGGTCTCTACCTGTAGCACCGTACGGGTATCGATAGCATAGTCGCCCTCATAGATGGCTTGCACCATGGGATCTATCTCTGGGGGATTGATGTCTGCAAGAAATCCAAGCCTTCCAGTGTTGACACCGATGATGGGAATTTGCTTTTCTCCCACCATAGAAGCGGTTTTCAGAAAAGTGCCATCACCACCCATCGACACCGTAAAGTCTGCTTCAAAGTCATTGCCGTCAAACACCTCTACCCCATCAAGTGACAGGTGCTGACCATGAACGAGGAATCGGTGGAACTCGCGCTCCATACATACTTCAGCCTCATGCATAGCTAAACAATTCAGTATCTTTTGTACAGATGCCGACTTTTTAGCTTGGTAGGTGTTGCCGACAATGGCAAATCGCAGTTTTCTTGAAGTCATATAAAAAATCTAATTTATTAGGCGTTAATTCACAAAGTTTTAGTACCTTTGCGCTGAATATACGCCACAAAATTAGTATTTTTTGGCGAAACATCACTATCTGTTAAGACAAATTTTTGAAGAAGATGACAAAACTAAGCGTAAACATCAATAAAGTGGCTACTCTGCGCAATGCACGAGGAGGCAACAACCCCGATGTCATCGAGGCTGCACGCAACATCGAATCGTTTGGTGGACAAGGCATTACCGTACACCCACGCCCCGACGAGCGTCACATACGCTATCAGGACGTGCGCGACCTGCGCCCCATCATCACCACAGAGTTTAACATCGAGGGCAATCCCATCGACTCGTTTGTCAAATTGGTTCTGGAGGTTGTACCCACACAGGTGACACTTGTGCCCGACGGTCACGACCAAATCACCTCCAACCACGGTTGGGATACACTGGAAAACCGCAATTTCCTGACCGACATCTGCCACACCTTCTCACAGGCTGGCATACGCACCAGCATCTTTGTGGATGCTGATCCGAAGATGGTGGAAGGGGCAAAGGCATGCGGAGCAGACCGCGTAGAACTCTACACCGAGCCTTACGCTTCAGGATACAACAGCGACAGAGAGGCTGCCATTGCTCCTTTTGTGGCTGCTGCAGAGGAGGCACGACGCATAGGCTTAGGACTCAACGCCGGCCATGACCTTTCGCTCGAAAACCTCCACTATTTCCATTCTCGCATTCCTTGGACCGATGAGGTGAGCATCGGACATGCACTCATCTGCGATGCACTCTACATGGGACTGAAACCCACCGTCGAGAAATATCTCATCGCACTGAAATAAGCATACGGCCATTATGGCATCATATTCAGAAAACTAACCAACACATGATATAACTATGGCAAAAGCATACGTATTCCTTGCTACGGGATTTGAAGACATCGAAGCGCTTATCCCTGTTGACATCTGGCGGCGTGGCGGTATCGAAGTCACTACCGTCAGCGTTACCGGTCAGAACGTTGTGACATCAGCACACGGTGTGAACATCGAGGCTGATACTTGTTTCGAACAGTGCGACTTGACTGATGCCGACCTGCTGTTTCTACCGGGTGGTATGCCTGGGGCTACCAACCTCTATCAATGTAAGCCACTCTGCGAAGCACTGTGCAAGCAGGCGGAAGAGGGACGACTCGTGGCAGCCATCTGCGCATCGCCTGCAGTAGTATTGGCAGCTATCGGACTGCTCGACGGCAAGAAAGCCACATGCTATCCGGGATTTGAAGGCAGTATGCCCAACACGCATTACACGGCTGACCTGGTGACCATCGACGGCAATATCACCACCGGTGAAGGGCCTGCGGCAGCATTCCCATTTGCCTACGAACTGCTGGCACAGCTCAAAGGTGTGGATGTGGCAGATGCCATTGCAGAAGGTATGCGCTATAAACACCTCATGGGATGACCGACTATATCATCATCGTAGCCGGTGGCAAAGGACTGCGCATGGGTAGCGACATTCCCAAACAGTTTCTCCCCATCGGCGGAAAACCCGTGCTGATGCGCACCATCGAGCGCTTCCACCATTTTTCGGAAGCGCTCCAGATTATCCTTGTGTTGCCTAAAGCCCAACAAGCCTACTGGCATGGGCTGTGTGAGCAGTATCAGTTTGACGTGCCATACCTGTTGGCTGACGGCGGCGAGACTCGCTTCCATAGTGTGCAACACGGACTGGCTCTCATCCCCGACGATGCACAGGGGGTGGTCGGTGTGCACGACGGTGTGCGCCCCTTCCCTGCTATTGACGTCATTCGACGCTGCTACGACACGGCACGCACGGCAAAAGCGGTGATTCCCGTAACTCCTGTGGTTGAGACTTTGCGCCACATCACAGAGGGCACAAAGCCCAGAGGTGACTACCGTTTGGTGCAAACTCCACAAACTTTCGACATCCAACTACTGAAGGCTGCCAACCGCCAACCTTTCTCCGAGGCGTTTACCGACGATGCGTCGGTGGTAGAGTCCTATGGACATGCCATCACAATGGTAGAGGGCAACCGCGAAAATATCAAGATTACCACTCCCTTTGACTTGGCTATTGCCGAAACGCTCTGCCGATGACCGACATACTGCAACAGGATATCCAGTATATGGCGGGGGTCGGACCCAACCGCAAAAAGGTGCTTAGCGAAGAACTGGGCATCAATACCCTTGGCGACCTGTTGCAATATTACCCCTACAAACATATCGACAGAAGTAGAATCTATACCATCCACGAACTGACGGGCGATATGCCGTTTGTCCAAGTATGCGGCAGAATACTCAGTTTCGAGTCGTTTGACATGGGACACCGCAAGACGCGCGTAGTGGCTCACCTATCCGATGGTACGGGCGTGATGGACCTCACATGGTTCAACTATGCCAAGGATGTGCCCAAACGCTACAAGACGGGCATTCCATACATCGTTTTCGGGCGACCCACCGTATATAACGGCAGGGTACAGGTGGTGCATCCTGACCTTGAACCTGCCGAAAACATCCAACTCTCGGATATGGGGATGCAACCCTACTACAATACGACAGAGAAGATGAAGAAACGTGGGTTGAACTCACGGGCGCTCGACAAGATGACCAAAACACTACTCGATTTGCTCAAACAGCCTATTGCCGAGACACTACCCGACTTCATCACGCGCCCCAACCACCTCATCAGCCGAGACGAGGCGTTGCGACAGATTCACTATCCGCACAATGCCAAAGAACTGGAACGCGCACGGCTGCGACTCAAATTTGAAGAACTTTTCTACGTTCAGCTTAATATATTAAGGTACGCGAGCGATCATCGGCGCAAATACCGCGGTTATGTTTTCTCGCATATCGGCGAGTGCTTCAACGGTTTCTACCACAACCACCTGCCCTTCCAACTGACCGAAGCACAGAAACGAGTGCTCCGTGAGATACGCAAAGACACTGCTTCGGGCAGACAGATGAATCGGTTGCTACAAGGCGACGTGGGTTCGGGCAAGACACTGGTGGCACTCATGACCATGCTGATGGCGCTCGACAATGGCTATCAAGCCTGTATCATGGCGCCAACCGAGATACTTGCCGAACAACACCTGCGCACCATCAGCAGCTTTCTTGAGGGCATGGACATCAGCGTCGGACTGCTGACGGGTATGGTGAAAGGCAAACGGCGTGAACAAGTGCTCAACGATCTGGCTGAAGGGACGTTGCAGATTCTCGTGGGCACTCATGCCGTGATAGAAGACACGGTACAGTTTGCACGACTGGGCATGGTGGTGGTCGATGAACAACACCGTTTCGGTGTGGCACAACGCGCCAAACTATGGAGCAAAAGCGACAATCCACCACATATCCTCGTAATGACAGCCACACCCATTCCGCGCACCCTGGCTATGACACTCTACGGCGATCTCGATGTCAGCATCATCGATGAACTGCCGCCAGGACGCAAGCCCGTGGTCACCACCCATGCCTTCGACAGCCGAATACCATCGCTCTACGATGGACTGCGCAAGCAGATGCAACAGGGACGACAGGTCTATGTGGTCTTTCCACTTATCGAAGAGAGCGAGCGCATCGACTTGAAAAGCCTGGAAGATGGCTATGCCACGCTGTGTCAGGTGTTTCCGGAATACCGACTGAGCAAGGTACACGGCAAGATGAAAGCCAAGGAGAAAGACGAAGAGATGCAGCGCTTTGCACGCGGTGAAACACAGATGCTTGTGGCAACGACCGTGATTGAGGTGGGCGTCAACGTGCCCAATGCCTCGGTGATGGTCATCATGGAGGCGCAACGCTTCGGACTCAGCCAGCTCCACCAACTGCGCGGACGTGTGGGCAGAGGTGCCGAACAGAGCTACTGCATCCTTGTGACCACGCCCAAACTGGCTGAAGAGACGCGCAAGCGCATAGACATCATGTGTGAGACCAACGATGGTTTCCGCATTGCCGAAGCCGACTTGAAACTGCGTGGACCGGGCGATCTGGAGGGAACACAGCAGAGCGGCATGGCTTTCGACCTCAAAATTGCCGATATCGCACGCGACGGACAGATTGTACAGATGGCACGCGACGAGGCACAACGCATCATCGACGCCGATCCCACCTGTCAGTCGGAGCGCTACCACATGCTTTGGGACCGTCTGCGCCAACTTCGCAAGACCAATATCAACTGGTCTGCCATCTCGTAAAAAGTGGGGAAAACGAACTGGGAAAATCTATTTTTCCCATAGAAAATGCACGATTGTCCCATAAAAACGAGGGCAAAAACAGGCAAAAGACCACCTGCGACAAATCGAAAAAAAGGCAAAATCCAATACGTAAAGTGTTAAATTACACACAAATAGTGTTAACACTTTACCGATTTTAGAAATAATTTCGTAACTTTGCATCGTTCTGTTTTAATTGAAACCGAACGAGAATACGAACCGAAAAGAATAATTATGTTTTTTAAAAATCTAAAGAAAATAGCATTCCTGACCGTTGCAACCGTATGTACTCTCCCGACGATGGGACAGGATCTGTTGGCACGTCAGGCCCCTATAGACAGAAAGATGAAAGCAGTAGATAGCATGGCTCTCCGTCGTCTCATTCAGGCAGAAAGCTATGAATCACCAGCAGCCGACCTCTATAACGACTGGGATAACAGATATGCCCATAAGGCAACCAACCTCCCCGACACTTTCCGCATCAACCTGCGCAACTTCTGCATGCCCACCACCAACCGCGTTATCACCAGCAACTTCGGTTCGCGTTGGGGACGCCAACATAAGGGACTGGACATCAAAGTATATATCGGCGATACCATCCGCGCTGCCTTCAGTGGCAAGGTGCGCATCGTGCGCTACGAAGGACGTGGCTACGGAAAATACGTAGTCATCAGACACAACAACGGACTGGAGACCATCTACGGTCACATGTCAGCACAATTGGTGGCTGAAAACCAAGAGGTGCGTGCCGGAGATCCCATCGGACTGGGCGGAAACACCGGACGTAGCACGGGTTCACACCTCCACTTCGAGACGCGTCTGTGTGGCAT
>OQWI01000233.1_pt1 | contig 26583 bp, 19 predicted proteins | sample 1691551 | NCBI WGS metagenome assembly OQWI01 (sample SAMN03418259, study PRJEB22391) | human gut metagenome | biome: human-gut; feature: organic feature; material: feces | host: Homo sapiens | place: Tanzania | collected 2013-01
ACATTCGCTATCATCCTACAAAGGAGGGACAGTGGATAGACGTGCGCGGGGGATGGCATGACGCTTCGGACTGCCTTCAGTACACGACCACTTCGGCCAACGCCATCTATCAGATGATGTTTGCCTACCAGAGTAATCCGGAAGCTTTTGGGGACGAGTATCTTGCCGACGGTACTCCGGGCAGGAACGGCATCCCTGACATAATTGATGAGATCTACTGGGGCTTGGACTGGCTTGACAGGATGAATCCGGAGCCTGGTGAGTTCTACAACCAGATAGCGGATGACCGCGATCATGTAGGAATGCGTGAGCCTGCCAAGGACATCGCGGACTACGGTTGGGGAAAGAACAATGGTCGTCCGGTCTACTTTGTCAGCGGTGAGCCTCAGCAGAGGTACAATCTCACCAATGCAACCACAGGCACTTCCAGCACAGTGGGGAAGTTCGCGTCAGATTTCGCGCTTGGCTCGAAGATTCTGGCTCCGTTCTATCCTGAGTTCGCCGCAAGGATCGGGGCTAAGGCTGAGGGAGCCTATCAGCTTGGAATAGATAAGCCGGGAGTTTGCCAGACGGCGTCTGTGGTCTCTCCATACATCTATGAGGAGGACAACTGGGTTGATGACATGGAACTTGCCGCGGTGGAAATGTACCATAGCACAGGAGATGCGAAGTATCTCTCGCAGGCCATTGAATATGCCAGAAGAGAGCCGGTGACTCCGTGGATGGGAGCGGACAGCGCGAGACACTATCAGTGGTACCCGTTCATGAATATGGGACACTATCACCTTGCCAAAGATGGCAACGCCAGAGTCTCGGCGGAGTTTATCCGCAATCTCAGATCCGGAATCCAGAGGACATTCGAGAAGGCGGAAGGGACCCCTTTCCTTTATGGAATACCATCAATCTGGTGTTCCAATAATCTTACGACCGCAATGCTCACCCAGTGCATTCTCTATCGTCATCTTACTGGAGACGAGACCTACAAGGAGATGGAAGGCGCGCTCAGGGATTGGCTGTTGGGGTGCAACCCTTGGGGAGTCTGCATGATTGTTCAGATGCCCGGGGCTGAGGTCTATCCTACCCAGCCGCACTCGTTCATCGTCAATCTCAACCTTGGCAACACAAGTGGAGGACTTGTTGACGGACCTGTCTACAGCGCGATATTCTCTGGTTTAAAGGGCGTGAATATGGAAGGTGGAATCAACTATCTTGATGTCCAGCCCGGCATTATGGTCTACCATGACAGTACCCATGACTATTCAACGAACGAGCCTACTATGGACGGCACGGCGTCTCTGACATTCCCGTTCTCTGCCTATCAGATGGAGGGAGCCGCACTTAAGGGGGTAAGGAAGGATAAGAACGGTGTGGTGAGCAGAGTAAATGTCAACGAAAAGAAGGTCTATCTTGTCTTCACGGCGCATTACAGTTCGGATGACAAAGGACATTTTGAGAATTTTGACGGTGTGGTTCCCGTCCTGAACACCCTTAAGGCCAAGGGTGTGAAGGGATCTTTCTTCCCGACCGGCGAGTGCTTCAGGCAACCAAGGTACAAGGCTCCGATCAAGAGAATCATCCGGGAAGGGCATTATCTTTCAGGCCATTCAGACAAGCATCTGCTTCTGTGTGAGGGTGGGGTCAGTCTTGTGTCCTCTGATTCCCTTGTCCGGGACATCCGCGGTATGGAGGCGGAGCTTGAGCGTTTCGGACTCACCAAAGACCGGTTCCGCTGGATGATACCTCCTTACGAGACCTGCGACGAGGCTTCCGCCTATGTTCTCAAAGGTTTGGGCTACAAACTGGTGAAGCCTACCTCAGGACTTGTCACGGGGCTTGACTGGGCCGCAGAGGTGGAGACCGCCTACAGAAGTGCCGGGTCGTTGGTTCAGAACATCTGGGACTTTGATGACAAATATGGTCTCAACGGGGCCGTCATCCTTGTCCATGCGATGAACTATCCTGGCAGGGCAAAGGAAGACCGGGTATATTCCCATCTCGGAGAAATCATTGACGGGCTTCGCGCGCGTGGATATTCCTTTGGTACATTCAAAGAACTCTAACGTTCAGACATTATGGCGGTAATAGCGATAGACCTTGGTGGTACAAAGGCGCTTGGGGCGGTCTTCGATGCTTCGGGCAAGATGTGCGCAAGGCAGGTTAAACTCCTTGACGGAGCGAAGGGTGATGCGGTAGGAGACATTGTCTTAGACCTCATCAAGGCTCTTTGCGGCTCCTGCCGGGGAGAGAGGGTCGAGGCGGTGGGAATATGTGTGCCAGGGATAGTCTTCTCTAAGCAGGATGTTGTCTGGACCCCGAATATTCCCGGTTGGGAAAGGTACCCGCTCAAAAAAAGGATCTCCGGTCTGGTCGGCCCTGACGTCAAGGTGGAGATTGAGAGCGACAGGACATGCTACATTCTTGGCGAGGTCTGGAAAGGAGCAGCCAAAGGATGCGGCAATGCCATCTACATCGCTGTCGGGACTGGTATCGGGGTCGGTATTCTGGTTGACGGCAGGGTGCTCCATGGCGCTGAGGACATCATCGGAGCCGCAGGCTGGATGGCTCTTCATTACCCTTACCAGCAGGAGTATATTCCTACCGGATGTTTTGAATATTATGCCTCAGGCAACGGCATCGCGACCCAGATTCACCGGGCGCTGCGCTGCAACCGCAACTACACCGGGGTGCTGAGCGGCAGACCTATAGATGAGATCACTTCCCATGACGTGTTTGACGCCTACCATAAAGGCGACCGTCTGGCCGCGAAAGTTCTTGACAAGGCTGTGGAGATGTGGGGAATGGCCGCCGCTAATCTGGTCAGCATCCTGAATCCTGAGAAAGTGATCTTCGGAGGAGGAGTCTTCGGGCCTGCTGAGGAGTTTATCGGGAGGATTTACGATGAAGCCTGCAAGTGGGGGCAGCCTATAGCGATGGATCACGTGGAGTTCCGCGTCTCAGAGGTTCAGGGAGAAGCTGCCCTTTATGGTTCTGCCTATCTGGCTTTCAAGACTATAGGACAACAAGAGAAGTAGGAAGGCCATGCGTGGATATTCAACATCATCAGTTTTCGTCTCGGCTTGCGCCGGGATGGCGTTTTTCGGGGTGGCGATGCTTTCCCTGGCTCCGATTCTCGGACAGTTGAACGGCATTGTGGACGGAGCCAACGGCTTGCCGTCGACAATGTCTCTTGGAATCCTTTTGGGTACAATAGTGTTCGGTCCTGTGGTTGACCGTTTCGGCTACAAATGGCTTCTCGCGCTCAGTTCCGTCCTTGCTCTCGCGGGGCTTCAAGGCCTTGCGAACTTCAGGGAGATAGGAATGCTTCATCTTTCCATCTTCTGTCTCGGAATAGGCGGAGGCATACTCAACGGCGAGACCAATGCCCTTGTGTCAGACATCTATGACGATGACAAGAGGGGAGGACGCCTCGGTCTGCTCGGCGCGTTCTACTGCGTCGGAGCATTGATGTGGACCTTGCTGAACTACTTCATCGTGGATTTCACAATCACTCTCAACGCAGTGTCAGCGGTGATGGCGGCGTTCATCGTCTTCTTCGTGTTTACCCGTTTCCCTGCCGCCAAGCCATCGGAGAACGTGTCGATGAGGAAGACAGCCGGGCTGCTGAGATACCCTGCTCTTATTCTCTTTGCGGTCATCCTTTTCTTTGAGAGCGGCTTTGAGGGAGCGCAGGGTAATTTCACGGTCTCGTACCTTAGTGACAAAGAAGGGATGAGCATGGCCTCCGCCACTCTTGCCATGACTTGGTTCACCGTCGGGATGTTGGCTGGTCGTCTGCCTCTTGGCTTCATCCTTGGAAAACTTGGAGCTATCGGAACCCTATATTCCTATCTGTCCGCCGCTCTTGCAGGAGTGATGCTGCTCCTTCTTTGCTCCGGGAGCGTTTTTGCGGCCTACCTTTCGATGATTCTGATCGGATTTGGAGTCGGCGCGACTTATCCTGTCATTCTCAACTACATCGGAGGAGCCTTCCGGGAGCTGTCCGGCACGGCGATCTCGATTGCGTTGTTCATTGCGCTGCTGGGGCAGTACACTTTCAACAAATTGACCGGAGCCGCTTTTGACGCCGGGCGCGAGATGCTCTTGCCTGTTCTTCTTGTCGTTGCGGTTGCATGCATGATGACGCTTGTCCCTTTGGCAGTCAAGGTCTCGTCGCGGATGAAAGGATGACACTTTTATGAATATTCAAACAACTCAATAGTTAAACTTTTTAATCTACAAACAATGTTAGCAAACGAATGGAAACAAAACGCCTTCGATGTCATGAATGAGATCGAGGCTACACAGATGGAACAAATCAAGAAAGTTGCTGAGGTGATGGCTGATTGCATCCAGTCAGGTCATCTTGTACACACTTTCGGCTGCGGTCATGCCAATCTTCCGATCGAGGAGATGTATCCGAGGATCGGTGGCATCGTAGGATTCCATCCTCTTTGCGAGCTCCCTTTGACATTCTTCACCCACATCGTAGGCGAGATGGGTATCAACCAGTTCCTGTGGCTTGAGAGAGAGGAAGGCTATGGCCAGGCGATAATGCAAAGCTGGAACTTCGACAAGAATGATCTTCTCTGGATCTTCTCGCACACCGGAGTGAACGCTGTCAACATTGATGTCGCCAATGAGGCTCACAAGCGTGGCATGAAGGTCATCGTCTGCGGATCGGCAGGCAGGACCGGTGACAAGAAACCTCGCCACTCAGGCGGAAAGAACCTTTTCCAGATCGCTGATTATGTGGTTGACACATGCTGCCCTCTTCAGGATGCGTCCGTGACTTTGAAGAATCACTTCGACAAGATCGGACCTCTTTCCACAATGGCTTCCATCACATGTGTCTGGATGATCATCACGACAGTCTGCGAGATTCTTGCGGACCGTGGAATGAAACTTCACATCAACCCGTCCCACAACATACCGGGCGACACCACCGCCAGGGAGCGTCTTGCCGAGTGTATCGCCGCCTATAAGGAAAGTGTGAAAGGCTGCTGATCAGGTTCGGAAAACACTGAAACTATTATTGAACTCTCCTCTGTCTGTCCTGTCGGAACCTGAGTATTCCGGAAGGCTCCCAGGGACAGGGATAGGGGAGTTTTATCTTTACCAATTATATTCAACCCAAAAACAGTTGTTATGCTACACACAGAAAAACGCTCGCTCATTCCTTGGACGCTCAAGGTCTGCGCCGCTGTGCTGTCGCTTTTCGGGATGAGTGTCATCCCCATGGGCGCACAGTCTGTTCTGAGCGGTACCGTGGTCACAGCCTCGGACGGACAGCCTATTGTAGGAGCTTATGTCCTTGTAAAAGGTACCACTGTGGGAACCACTACGGAAGTTGACGGTACCTTCAGGATTGAAGCATCCTCCGGAACCATTCTGGAAGTCTCTCAGATGGGCTATGTCACACGTCAGGTGAAAGCTTCGGATGGGATCAGGATCGCTCTTGATGAAGACCAGCTTTGGCTGGACGACGTTGTTGTCGTCGGCTATGGCGTACAGAAAAAGAAGCTTGTCACAGGCTCCACCGTGCAGGTAAAGGGCGATGACATCGCCAAACTCAACACCGTGGATGTCCTTGGAGCGTTGCAGTCACAGTCTCCGGGAGTCAACATCGTCCAGAACAATGGCTTCCTTGGATCCGGCTTCAAGGTCAACATCCGTGGTCTTGGCACAATCGGTGATTCCGCGCCTCTTTATGTCGTTGACGGAGTTGCCAACGGCAGCATCTCCGCGCTCAATCCGTCCGACATTGAATCTGTTGATGTGCTGAAAGACGCCGCATCAGCCGCGATCTACGGAGCAAGGGCGGCAAACGGTGTCATCCTCATCACCACCAAGAAAGGAAAAGAGGGGCAGGCTTCTGTCACCTATGATGGATACTACGGTCTCCAGAATCTTTATAAGATTCCTACTCTGTTGAACGCCAATGAGTTCATGCAGATTCAGGATGAATCCAGAATCATGGACGGTCTTGCTCCTTACAATTGGGAGAACCACATCGGTCCACGTCTCTATAAGGCCATAAAGGATGGCTGGACAGGTACCAACTGGCTCAAGGAGATCATCAATGAGGACGCTCCTGTCCAGAATCATTCGGTTAATGTCACTGGCGGGTCGAAGACGGGTACATATTCATTAGGACTTGCCTACACGGGGCAGGACGCCACGATGGGCGTGCCTTCATCCATCCCTCACCTTGACCGCTATAACTTCAGGGTGAACTCTGAGAACACAGTCTTCAAAAAAGGTTCTTTGGATGTGTTGAAGGTCGGCCAGACCCTTAACTACCGCTACCAGAAAACCACAGGATCCTTCGCTACGGAGGGCATATACTGGAACGGAGTCCACAACATGCTTGTGATGAGTCCGCTTATGCCGGCCTATAACTCTGACGGAAGCTACTATGTCTTTGAAGACAGGGTGGCAGACAGCTACGTCTGGGACACCGCCAACGGTGCGGCGAAGAACCCGATCGCCTACATGGACTATACCTCAAACCAGAATGTGTCCAAGAGTCATTATCTTCAGGCCAGTGTCTATGCGGTTCTCCAGCCGATAGAGAGGCTCAACATCAAGAGTCAGTTCGGTTACATGATGAGCGCTTCAAGCTACCGCTCCTACATGCCGGAATATGACCTCGACGCCACTGCCAAGAGGGAGATGGATCAGGTCTCACAAAGCATGTCTCTGTCTAACCGCTGGTCTTGGGAAAACACGGCCAGTTACTCATTCAATATCAATGAGCATCAGATTGACGCCCTTGTGGGAAGCTCTCTGGAAAAGTGGGGCTACGGTGAGTCTCTCAGCGCAAGCAATGTGAATTCCAATTTCGGAGACCTTGAGCATGCTTATCTTTCAAATGTGTCCACTACACCTTCATCAATGTCGAGCATCAGCGGATCACCTTCCCAGAAGAACTCCATAGCATCCTTCTTCGCCCGCGCGAACTGGAACTGGAAGGAAAAGTACATGGCTTCGGCTACGATGCGCGCTGATGGATCATCCGTTTTCGCAAGAGGCTATCGTTGGGGCTATTTCCCTTCAGCATCAGCTGGTTGGGTCATCACCAACGAAGACTTCTTCAAGGGGCTTGGACTTGACAGTGTGCTGGACTTCCTCAAGCTTCGCGCGTCTTGGGGACAGAATGGAAACTGCAATGTGACCGGTTTCCAATACCTTTCGCTTGTGACCTCGAACAACGGTTACGGTGGCTATGTCTTCGGTGATGTCATCGACAAGCGCGAAATAGGCTCCTATGCCTACAAACTGACCAACTCCGAACTGAAATGGGAAACATCAGAGCAAACCAACATCGGTTTCGATGCAAGACTGTTCGGGAATCGTCTCGGAGTGGAGTTTGACTGGTACAACAAACTTACAAAAGACTGGCTTGTGGTGGCTCCTGTGCTTTACTCCTATGGTGCCAACGCTCCATACGTCAATGGTGGAAATGTCAAGAACCAAGGTTTGGAATTCGGTCTGCACTGGAATGATAGCGTCGGAGAAGTGTTCTATGGCGTAAATCTGACCGGAGCGCACAATAAGAATAAAGTCACCAAGATCGCCAATGCCGATGGGATCATCCACGGAACGGGAAGTATTCCATGGGAAGGAGCCGAGGAACTCTATAGGGCAGAGGTAGGCATGCCTATCGGTTACTTCTACGGCTACAAGACTGCGGGAGTGTTCCAGAATCAGGCTGAGATTGATGCTTACAAGGGAGCTCTCCTGAACGGTGAAAACACAAACCCTGGCGATGTCATCTATGTTGATTCCAACAATGACGGAGTCATTGATGCAAATGACCGTACCATGATCGGAAACCCGCATCCGGACTTCACCCTTGGGCTTTCCTTCAATATTGAGTGGAAAGGAATAGATCTCTCAATCTCTGGTTTCGGATCGTTCGGACAGCAGATCTTCAAGTGCTACAGGGACTTCTCCTCATCACCTCTGAACAACTACACGACCGACATCCTGAAGAGATGGACGGGAGAGGGTTCTTCCAACAAGTATCCTCGCCTTGCCAGCTCTTCAAACAGCAACTGGAACAGGATCTCTTCTCTTTACATAGAAGATGGGGACTATTTCAAGGTGCAGAACATAACCCTCGGCTACGACATTGCCAAGGCGTTCAAGAAGTTCCCTCTCAAGACTTGCCGTGTCTATGTGACAGGACAGAATCTCTTTACATTCACTTCGTACTCCGGAATGGATCCGGAGATCGGCTACGGTGGTGGCAGCGGCGACTCTCGAAAAGCAGATGGGCATAGATGGCGGTGACCATCTCCTGCGCGTCTTTCTCTGTCTCCGGGAAGTTCTCGGTTGTCTTCTGGGTAAGATTCTTGGTGTCGAGAAAGTCCTCGCACGCTGACAGCGCAAACACCGTGGTCACACAGGGCCAACAGCGCCCTCGCGTCATTCGGGAATGTGAAATCATGGTCATCCGAGGAGGAGATGAACCGCCTTATCGGCGAGACCTATTTCCTTCGCGCGTTTGCCTACAATGAGCTTGTGCAGATTTTCGGCGGTGTTCCGCTTAGGACCAACACCGAGACTGTCAACCTTCCGAGGGCAAGCGTGGAAGAAGTTTACACCGTCATCGAGAGCGATCTCCTCCAGGCCATAAGCTTGATGCCGGACAAAATCTACACAGCCGGCTCTCCGATGACCGGTCATGCCACCAAGTATGCGGCTGAGGCCATGTTGGCTCGTGTGTTCCTGTTCTACACCGGACGTTATGGGAAGGATACCCTTCCAGGCGGAACTACCAAGGCAGAGGTCGTCAAGCATCTTGAGGATTGCATCAATAATTCCGGCCATGACCTTGTGAAGGATCAGCGTGAGATCTGGGGGTACACCAACACGACGGTCAACAGCAACAATTCCGGCTACAGGTACCAGTACCCGATAGATCATGACCTGCACTGGGTCGGCAACAGCTGCGTGGAGACAGTGTTCGCCAACAAGCATAACCTCACGTCAAACTGGACCTACACATGGTTCTCCAACACCTGGTCCATGTTCTGCTCTCCGTCAAACGACAACAGGGACATCAAGCAAAGCTATCCTTTCAGCTTCGGCTGGGGTGCAGGCCCGGTCTCTCCGAAAATGGTCGATGAGTGGAAGGATTGGGCCGCGAGGCAGGCTTACACAGATGGCTACACAGAGGATCCGCGTCTGACCGGTTCTATCTGGTCCTACACTGCGTACGATCCGAACAACAAGGGCAATGTCCTTCTTGACAGAAAACTCGACAAGGGAGAGCCTGACTATACCGTCTCCTATCGCTATTACGAGCAGACCGGCTACTTCCAGAAAAAGTACATCAATGTGGGTGCATGGGATGACGAGTCCAACTCTTTCAAGAACTCTTGGGCTCTTGTTGAGAATCCGGGTGTCACGGCCCAGACTTCCGCCCAGCTTGTGCAGACGACCGACCTCATCCACATCCGTTTCGCTGATGTGCTGCTGATGCACTCCGAACTTACCGAAACCGCTGACGGCATCAACAGGGTCAGAGAAAGAAGCCATCTGGCCCCGGTGTCCTACTCTCTGGAGAATCTCATGAACGAGCGCCGTTGGGAACTTGCGTTCGAGTCTGTCCGTTGGTTTGACCTTCTCCGTTGGGCAGGTCCTTCTCTTGAGTCGGCCGGAAAGATCCTCAATGATCAGACAGGTTTCGACCTGATCAACGAAGGAATTGTCACCCCTATGGTGAGATACGATTACGCGGCACGTCTCAAACAGACCCAAGGTTACTGGCCTATCCCTCAGGATGAAATTGACATCGCGGGAGGAACCCTTGAGCAGAATCCGGGGTGGGATGCCTCAGCGGCATTTGTTGATTGGAACAATTTCAAATAGCAGATGAGAATATGAAAAAGATACGTATAATTACTGCCATAGCGCTTCTTGCGAGCATGGTGGCATGTAACCCGATAGAGGACAAGTCGTTGCGTGATGACTACATCACCAACGCCGGGACCCCTGTCACATCTGAGGAACTAACATCCTATCTCCATGTGGATCAACCGTATCCGAACACGGATACGGCTGTGGAAGGAGACCAGATCGTCTCCCTCAAGAATGATCGCCCTGAGATCGGAGGCGTGTGGCATGTCGTCACTTCCATGGGTGAGACCATCCTCAAGAGCGATAGTTGCACCTACACTTATGAGTCAAATGGTGAGTTCGAGGTGTACTATGTCGCCCTTTCCGCGGGAAAGATTGTCGAGTCGGCACATTTCCCGATCACTGTCACCAATGTCTTTGATCCGTGGGCCGGCTATCTGACCGGAGCAAAGGACAAGGCCGACAGGGGCGCGAAAAAGACATGGACCTGGAGAGAGGTCTCATGGGGCTCTGTCTGCAACATGGGAGCGCATGGTGGCTGGAAGTATGCTTCCGCCGGCTACACTCCCGAGTCCAACTTCTGCTGGTGGGGCAATGTCAAGATGAGCGATGTGTCCGCCGATGAGAAAATGGTTTTTGAATATGCGGGCAGCAAGATGACAACTTACAATGCTGACGGTTCAGTAAAAGCCACAGGAACATTCGGTTTCAACAAGGAAGTCCCTGAGGACGCGGTACTTGGCAGTCTGATCACCACCGCTCCTACCATCGGAGCAAGATTTGATGAGGTCGGGCAGGGACAGAACAACTCCTTCTACCTGCTGACTTTTGACAATGACTACATCACGATCTTCCATAAGACTCCATCCTCTGCCATGGCGGACTGGAGCGACTATGGTTGGTACGCTTATTTCAAGGCGGTGGAATAATAACGGCCATGTGTCTCCAAAGGACGGTGGGCCAGCCGGAAAACCGGTGGCCCCCTGGCCTTTGATATTCATAAAGTTTTTTCAGATGAAGATGCCCTCACATATTCATGCTCTAATGTTGGTGTTCGCTGGATTTGTCGCCTTTGGTTGCTCGCAAGGAACGACGATGACGATTGAAGGCAGCATTGACAGACGCTATGACGGTCAGACCATATTCCTTGTGCCACAGCCTTATCCCACTTTGGAAACAGTTGATTCCACCAAGGTAAGGAAGGGCAGGTTCCGTTTCACGGCGGATGCGTCCACGGTGAGGATGTGTGATGTCACCATCTCCAACAAAGCCCGCGCTCCGTTTGTCCAAAGGCTTCTTGTGGCGGTGGAGCCAGGCACGCTCAATGTGCGTCTGGACACTGTCAGCTCGGCCTGCGGAACACCTCTCAACGCTTTCCTGCAGTCCTGGAAGGAGGCACTTCAAAGGGGAGAGGATGTCGAGTCTGTCACCATGGACATCATACGGAATAACCCCAATCCGCTTGGGGGCTATCTGTATTACATGTACGACAGGGCGATGTCTGAATCACAGAAAAGAGAGTTGGACTCGTTGGGCATAAACACTTTCCGTCCAGATGTCGGCAGATAGATCCACAAAAAGGCAGATAGCGCTTGCAGGAGCAGCTTTCATCGTGCTTTGGGCCGTTCTCCAGATTCTTTGTCCCTATCATCTTGCCTTCAAGGAGCAGGCGGATTATTTTCTGCTTGACCGCACGTTTGTCCTGTCATTTCTCATGAAACCGGCTTTTCTGAGCGAGTTGGCAGGCGGCTGGCTGACGCAGTTCTACATGCTTGTGGGATTCGCTCCGGTGGTGCAGACTTTGTTGTGTGCCCTGCTGTGGGCAGGAATGTCCGTCTTCCTGAAAAGAGAAGGCGTGTCCTCACCGTACCTGGCCGCTTTGGTCCCTGCTTTGCTGGAAGGGGCTCTCTCATGCCTTTTCGAATATCCTGTCAGCATGACCATCGGCGCTGTCGTGTCCGCCTGGGCAGCCGTGGCCTGCCAGTCGTTCAAAGGGCGGTTGCAAAGGCCTCTTGAACTTTTGCTTCTTCTTCTTGGCTATCCGCTGATTGGTGCCCCTGTCTTTCTCCTTTTGGCTCTGTTGCTTTACAAGAACCGCCGGAGTCCGGGCCATGTATTGCTCCTTGCAGTTTCCCTGACCGCTGAGATATTCCTTTTCAGGAATATCTACAGGCTGACATCCGCGCAGGCTTTTGTCTATCCGGTTGTTCCGGGCTATTATTTCGGGCGCGCGGCCCTCATTTTCTACGTTGAGGCCGGAACCCTGCTCGCAGCCCTCGCAGCCATGTCGTCAGACAAGTGGCTGAGACGTTTTTTGAGGATCATTTGCGGATTGATGGTCGTGTTCGCGTTCTGTCTCACTGTGAGGCCAAAGGAGGAATGGGACATCAAGATCAGTTCTCTGGCCTATTATGGAAAATGGGACAAAGTAAGCGAGATGGGAAAGACCAATCCGTACAAGAGTGTGACAGGATCATATTTCTACAATGTTTCCTCAAGCCGCGAAGGCACATTGCCGGAGGATATTCTGGAGGTCTATCAGCCATTGTGGAAAGGACTGTTTCTGGCCATCAATGAAAATTCCGGCTACAGAAGGGTCTTCGACAGTGTGGAGGCTCTGATGGTTTGCGGCGATTTCGCCCAGGCGCAGCACTCCGCTTTGCTTGGCATGACTTTCACTCCGAGACAACGCTCGTCCAGAATGCTCCGCAGACTTTGTGAGATCGCTATGGCGAACGGTGACTTTGCGGCCGCGGGGAAGTACGCGGACATGCTTCAAAAGACATCGCTTCACCGCGGCTGGGCCTCGTCTGTGCTTACAATGGTGGAATCATGCGAAAGACAGCCTGTCTATGGAAGCGCCGACGACATCCTTTTCAGTGCCAATGATTGGTTCGCATCCCTGCGCAATCTTGCGGAAGAGAATGATGCGGCTCTTGACAGGCTGTTGTGCCTTGACCTTCTTGTCAAGGACATAGCCTCTTTCAGAAAAGACTATGACACCTACTACAAGCCGAAGCACTCCTCTGCTCCGGCATTGTACCAGCAAGCTTTGATGATGACATTCGACGGGAATGTTTCTCCGTCAGAGCAACTCTCTGAATATGCCATATCCTCGGATGTGTCGGAAATGTGCCTTGAGTTCATTTCAAGACGCGAGGCAGGGGAGGTTTTGACCCCGGATTCAAGCTTCGGGAAGACATATTGGTACTACTATTATTTCGCTCAACCACAATGACAGGAAAGAACAAAATGATCATCGCCGCGGTCATGGCTGTGATGACTGTCTTCGGATGCCGCGAGTCGGATCACGCGGATCATCCTGACGGAATTGTGATGACGCCAGACTACAAGGATATTGTGATTCCGTTCAATATCGCTCCTTTGAACTTTTCCCTGGAGGGGGTAAAAGGCAAGGTTGAAGTCACGGTCTCCGGTCCACGGAGGGACTACATGTTCAAGGCCAGGGCTTCCAGAGTAGTGTTCCCGTTGAGAGAATGGCACACAATGCTTGGCTGCGAAAAGGGGAACAAGTTACGGGTTACTGTGACCCACGGCGGGACTTCCATTCAGGAGTTTTTCTGGGATGTCTCTCCGGATCCTATTGATAAATATCTCAGTTACAGGTTGATTGAGCCTGCCTACGAAGTCTGGAACCTGCACTCGGTCGAGGAACGTGACCTTGAGGGCTACAAGGTCCGGATCCTTGGAGACAACAACACGACAGACCATTCGTGCATGAACTGTCACACGTCGAACAAGGCTGATTCACAGGCCACGTTCTTCCATGTCAGGGGAAAGACAGGTGGTACTTTTTACGCGAAGGATGGGGCGCTCCGCAAATTGGACACGAAGACTGACAGCACTGCTGGAGCCGCTGTCTATGGAGAGATAGAAAAGTCGGGCCGTTTTGGAATATTCACAACGGCCCGGATAATGCCCATCCTGCATTCGGGGCGGTTGGAGAGGCTTGAGGTGTTCGACACGTCCAGCGATCTGTTTGTTGTGGACTTTCAAGACAACACGGTCTCGGACAATCCTTCTGTCAGAGGAGATGAATTTCAGGAGACTTTTCCATGCTTTTCCCCGGACGGGAAAACAATCTGTTTCTGCCGGGCAAAGAGTCTTCCTCAGCCGGAAAGTACCAAAATGATGCGGTATGATCTTTACAGTGCGCCGTTTGATCCTGAAACCGGTGTGTTGTCGGACTCTCTGACTCTTGTTTTCGAAGCCTCGGCCCATGGAAAGTCGGTGAGTTTTCCGAAATTCTCGCCTGACGGCAAACGTGTCCTTTTCTGCGTGTCTGACTATGGCACTTTCCCTATCTGGCACACCGAGACCGATCTGTGGATGCTGGATCTCCAGACATCGGAGGTGGACACTCTGGCTGGTGTCAACGGAAGATACTCGGACTCTTATCATAGCTGGAGCTCTAACGGGAGATGGATTGTCTGGGCCTCCAAAAGGGATGACAGGGTCTATGGCAGGCCTTATTTCGCCCATGTGGACGAGAACGGCTCGGTCAGCAGGCCTTTTGTCCTTCCGCAGCGTGACCCGGCCTACTATCTGAGCCAGAACAAATCATTCAACATTCCGGAGATATACCCGATGCCTGAGACATATTCTCATAGCGACATATCCAGGAAGTATTTCAATACACTTCCGGAAAAGATGACCTATAAGAAGATGTTTTGAACAATATTCATTATTTTTATCAAAACGACTGATTATGCGAACAGTGAGACGTACTCTGATGATCTTGGCCGGCTGCTTGGCCATCGCCCTTTCATCCTGCGAAAAGGATGACTATAAAAAAGGCGGCCTTATTCCGGGCGGGGGAGAATACACCCCTGTCCTGCTCGATAAGGTGCCTGGAAGAAATGTGGTGGCCTACTGTACCTACTATGGGAAATCCATTCCGGACGTGAATGCCGTGACGCAGATCAACTATGCTTTCGCGGAACTCTATGTCAAAGATGGAGAGTATAAAGGATTCAAGCTTCAGGGAGAAGAGTCCAGATTCCGGCAGATAGTTGATCTGAAGAAGAAATCGTCCGGTCTTAAAATACTTATCTCATTCTCTCATACGGTCGTCAATCCTGACAACGCTCAAGGTGGCGGCTTTTCAAAGATGTCTTCAACTGAGGCCGGGCGTAAGGCTTTCGCCAAGGATTGCCTTGCGTTCTGTCAGAAGTGGGGCATCGACGGAGTGGACATAGACTGGGAGATGCCGGGTGTCTCATGGAGCGGTCACGCCTGTGATCCGATGCATGACACGGAGAACTTCACTCTGCTGATGAGCCAGCTCAGGCAGACCCTCGGAAACCGCTATCTGGTGACCTATGCCGGCTATGTCAAGAACAAGGTGTCAGATGACGATGGCTCAGGCAGATATTTTGACCTCGTGGCACTCAAGGACATAGTTGACTATGTGTATGTGATGACCTACGACCTTGACGCGGCCCCTCATCACCATAGCGCCATTGACGATCCAAGAGCCTATTGGGACTGGAAAAGAACTTTTGAGGAATATGAAAAAGCAGGCTTCCCGAAGGAGAAGATGATTTTCGGAGTCCCTTTCTATGCCCGGCACTCTTTCTCTGAGAATCCTACGGCGATCAACTACAAGAAAATTCTGACACTGGATGAGTCGTTGTACAAAATTGACAATTGGGATGACAAGGCTGGGTGTCCTTACATCTCGGTGAAAGCCTCCGGCGCTTTCTATGCCGGTTATGACAATGCCAGAAGCATTGCGGTCAAGGCTGAATGGGCGATGACCAGAGGTATGTCGGGACTGATGTGCTGGGACTACGATGCGGACGACGCGTCGGGTACCCTCAGAACGGCTCTTTGGAACGGAGTCATGGACAAAAGATATTAACGGAATGAACAATAAGACAATAAAGATCATCGGTGGAAAGGTCTTCACCCCATCTGGAGCGAGGAAAGCCACGGTCATCATCAAGGATGGCTTGATCTCAGAGATAACCGGGGATTCAGTCGAGATCCCTGACGCGGAGGTCATTGACGCCAAAGGAATGAATGTGGTACCCGGAGGGATTGACATCCACATTCACGGAGGCGGCGGGCATGAATTCATAGAAGGTACCGAAGAAGCGTTCAGAACAGCCGTCGAGGCCCATGCCTATTACGGGATGACCTCCATCCTTCCGACTTTGCCGGCCTGTCCGGCCAGTACGATGACTGAATCCGTAAGAATCTGTGAAAAACTCATGTCCGATCCGGATTCTCCTATTCTCGGACTGCATTTTGAAGGCCCGTACCTCAATCCGAAAAAGGTCGGAGCCATTATTCCTGAATATGTCACCCCGCCGATCAGAGGAGATTACGAATCAATACTTGACGGCACCAAGATTGTCCGCCGTTGGGACGCCGCCCCGGAACTCCCGGGGGTAGAGGAGTTCGGACGCTCCTTGGTGAATCATGGAGTGCTTGCCTCGATCGCCCACACGGTGGCTGAGTTTCCTGATGTGAGGAAAGCGTTCGACGCGGGATTCACACACGCCACTCATTTCTACAACGCCATGACAAGTGTGCACAACGTCAGGGAGTACAAGCATGAGGGTACAGTGGAGAGCGTCTATGCCATCCCGGAGATGACAGTTGAGGTCATCGCTGACGGCAAGCATATTCCTCCAGTGATCCTCCGTTTGATCTGGATGATCAAAGGAGCGGACAGGACGGCCCTTGTCACAGACGCTTTGGGGTGTTCCGCGGGAGGTTCGGACCGCATTTTTGATCCAAGGGTCGTGATTCATGACGGGGTTTGCAAACTGTCCGACCATTCCGCCCTGGCGGGAAGCATCGCCACGATGGATCGTCTGGTCGGAACGGCTGTCGAGGCCGGAATCCCGTTCGGTGACGCTGTACGGATGTCATCTGAAACCCCGGCGCGTATCATCGGCGCCAATGACCGTAAAGGCTCCCTTGAGAAAGGCAAGGATGCCGACATCGTGTTCTATGACAACGACATCGAATTGAAGTTCGTGATGAGAAAGGGTCAGGTACTGAGAAACGATTTGTGATTATTCTGATATAATATTCATTAATAATGAGGAAGAGATATAATATCATGCTAATGTCTTGCCTTGCTTTTCTGGCCACCGTTCCGTGTCAAGGCCTGTCAAGGAAAGAGAGGGCGGTCAAAAAACAGATTCGCCCGATCATCGAAGCCATGAGCGTGCGGGATAAGGTCGCACAGCTTGTTTTCGTTGATGTTTATCCGGGAGGAGATTCCGCTTTTCAGGCCAAGGCTGACAGCATAATCGCGAAGGAGCAGGTCGGAGGCATCATCCTCATGGAAGGGAACATTGCCCGGACGGCCGAGACTTGCAACCGTTCGCAAAGTCTGGTGAAGGTTCCGCTGGCTGTCACCATTGACGGAGAGTTCGGTCTGGGAATGCGGATCAGTGAATTTCGTAAATATCCCCGTCAAGGTGTTCTGGCCGGGCTTCCTGATGACGGGTTGATGTACGAGATGGGGAGGCAGATAGCCAGGGACATGCGCTCCATGAAGATTGACGTGAACTTTGCTCCGGTTGTGGATGTGAACCTTCATCCTGACGTGAACACCATCAAGGACAGGAGCTTCGGTCCGGACAAGAACCTTGTGGCTGACTACGGATCAGCTGTTATGCGAGGTATGCAGGATGGCGGTGTCGTGGCATGTGCCAAGCATTTCCCCGGCCACGGAGACACAGAGGTTGACTCACACAAAGCCTTGCCTGTTCTGAAGTTCCCGAAGGAGAGATTGAATTCTGTAGAGCTTTATCCTTTCAGGAGGCTGATAAAGGACGGGGTTGAAATGGTTATGGTCGGACATCTTCTTGTCCCTGTGCTTGACACCCTTCCAGCTTCGGTCTCAAAGGTGGTCGTGACAGATCTCCTCAGAAAGAAAATGAAATTCAGAGGGTTGATAATCACTGACGCGCTTGGTATGGAGGGGGTTTTGGAACCGTTCGGCGGATCAGGTGCGAAAGCCACGCTCGCTGCCTATAAGGCTGGGGTGGATATCCTCTTGATGCCGGATAATGTTTCGGAAAGTATAGATCTCATAGTGGACTACATAGGTGATGACCGCAGGAAACTCAAGGACTTGGATGCAAGAGTCTCAAGAGTGTTGGCTCTGAAAGGAAAATGTGGGAAGTTGACCAGAAGGGATGACTTGCGTGTCGATCCGGCTGCCGTGGACACTAAAGGCACCGATGCCCTCATCACCACAATAGAGGAAACGCTGGCCGCAGGAAGATGACCCTACACGCTGATGCGGTTCTTTTTGTACAGGTTCCGGTACTCTTGAGGAGTCTTTCCCATCCTTGACTTGAATATCCTGTTGAAGTTCGACAGGTTGTTGAATCCGCATGCCTTGCAGATATCAGCGATCCTGTCGGACGTGTCAACAAGACTTCTGGCGGCACTTTGGCACTTTAGGTCAATCAGGTACGAAGATAGCGTCATCCCGGATCTCTGCTTGAAGAGCCGTGCGATGCTTGTTGTGCTCAATCCTGTCAGTTCAGACAGTTGCGAAAGGCGGATGTTCTTTGAGTAGTTCAGCTTGAGGTATTCCTTGATGAAACCAATCTTGTCTGGATTAGCCCCGTGTTCCGGCTCCGTTGACGATTTGGATGTCAACAGCCTGTAGTCGGATTTGGAAAGCGTGTGTAGGATTCTCTCAAAGATGAGGAACTGCTCAAAACTGCTTTTCTCGCTCGAAATGCTGTCCAAAAAGGTGTAAACTTTGAGAATGGCGGACATCCCGAAGGTGATTCCGTGTCTGGAGTCCTTAATCATTTCCTTGATGGAAGCGAACTGCTTTTTCTCAATGAGATTTCCGTCGAACAAGTTCGCCGGAAAATGTATGGTTATTTCGCGGACATCCTCCGATGAACATTCTCCCTGTTCCCAGGCGTGCTCGATGTCCTCCCCGATTAGGGCGATCTCGTAGTCGCCGATTTCCTCACTACTGTCCCCGACAACCCTCCGAACTCCTTTTCCGTTTTGTATAAAGTTGAGTTCCACAGCTTTATGGCGATGCATCGGGTAGGTGAATCTTCTTTTGTGCCTTTCGACTATTCTAAAACAATCCTCAGAGGAGAATTCCGGTTTGACGGTTATGATTTCTGACATCCTTATTAAATTTGCGGATAAATAATAGCTTCAATAAACTTGCGAATTTACAAATTAATCTGTTTCTCTGAAAATCTGGATCGGGACGAATGACGAATGATCTGTGGTTTCGTCTGTGGTTTCGTCGAACGTAAAGTTATAAACTATTTCTGAAGATGTCGGCATTCTTTACGCTTCGAACCTCCCCGAAAGGGTAGCCGTGGAACGCAATGACTTGATTCTCTGTAAATAAGACATTCTTCTTTAGATGATATGAACTAAAGGACATTGCCTATCTTGCTCTTTATGAGGACATTACTACTCACTTGCTGATGCTGAGCCCGGTGGATGTCAATGCATTGTTCATGAGTATCTTAACGCAGTCTCTTGGGTGGAATCCAACTGAAGGAAAAGTGCTATGATATTCATAGGCAACGGTTTGCACTCCTCGTCGTGATTATAGATGGCCCTTGCCGCAAGAGGCAACCGCCGGACTCCTCGATCGATGAAAGTGGCCTGAAATGTTACTTAAGAAGAGATGCCGGAATCCTTGGGTAACGAAGATGGCGCAAAATGTTGCTGTAGGGATGGTTCCGGAGTTGTTGGGCGGCGGAAACGCGCGGAGGTGTCGCTCAAGCGCGCCGCGCTGCACCCTTGGGCGACGAAAATGTACGAAAGTGTTGCCCACGAGAGCCGTGCTGCACTCTTGGGCGACGATAAGTGTGGTTTTCGTCGCCGAAGGGTTTCCTTCATCCATATATCATTCTGCCCTGCGCCCTTGGGCAACGGAAAGGCGCGGAATAGTCGCCTGACTGTGCCGCGCGTCACCTTCGTGTGCGGGACAGTCAGGCGTCATCGTTTCCGGGGAGTTCGGCGCGTCCCCTGCTCCTGTCGTTGGAGGGGTTCAGGTGGCCGGTCGCATGGTCGGGCGGCCATTATATCGGCCATTATATCCGGCATATTCGTTTGATATTTGGAAATTTTTATTATTTTTGTCCTGAAGCTCGCCACACGGCGTCACGTCCCGTGCCGGTGACGCAAGGCTGGAACGAGATACAGACCGAAAGGGTGACCGATGGTCGCCAAGTTATTTACCAAGGCATCGCTGAACCCATAGGACTCACGAGACTATAACCAAAACATCAATCGATATGAGCGTTTTTACACACACACACACACGGCGCGCGCTGCTGACGGCTGCCGCCGCCATCCTTCTCATAACATCCTGCGGTAAGAAGGAGGAGACTGTCGGAGTCTCATCCGTGACCGTCACCCCGTCCCGGATAGAGATCATTGAGGGCGGATCTGCCGCACTGTCCGCCAGGGTCTCTCCCGAAGCCGCGTCCGACAGGGCCGTGGCGTGGTCGTCGTCCGACCGGAGCGTCGCCACTGTTGACAAGTCCGGCACTGTCCATGGCCTCAGACCCGGCACCGCGACCGTCACCGCGACGGCGGAGGGCAAGTCCGGCACCTGCGCTGTGACGGTGAAGGCCAAGGCGGTAAACGTGACGGATGTCACTCTGGACAGGACCGAGCTGACATTGACGGAAGGTGAGACGGAGACGTTGACCGCCACGGTGAAGCCCGACAACGCGGACAACCGGAAGGTGACGTGGAGTTCGGACAAGACTGAGGTCGCCACGGTCGACGGCGCCGGCAGGGTGACTGCCGTGAAGGCCGGTGAGGCTGTGGTCACTGTGACGACCGAGGACGGCGGGAGGACGGCGACCTGCAAGGTGACGGTGAAGGCCAAGGCGGTCAGCGTGACGGAAGTGTCCCTGGATAAGACCGAGCTGACCCTGACGGAGGGCGAGACGGAGACGCTTACGGCCACGGTGAAGCCCGACAACGCGGACAACCGGAAGGTGGCGTGGAGTTCGGACAAGACTGAGATCGCCACGGTCGACGGCGCCGGCAGGGTGACTGCCGTGAAGGCCGGCGAGGCTGTGGTCACTGTGACGACCGAGGACGGCGGGAAGACGGCGACCTGCAAGGTGACGGTGAAGGCCAAGACAGTTCCGGTGACCGGCGTGGAGGTCAATCCGTGGGCGGTGACCCTGTCCGTACGCGGCACCTCCAAACTCTCTTACACGATCAGACCGGCGGACGCGACCAACCAGAATGTGAAATGGGAGTCAGAATCACCGTCCGTCGCGACAGTCGATTCCGAAGGCAACGTGCAAGGCGTCGCCGCCGGAACGGCGAAGATCTGCGTGACAACCGAAGACGGCGGCTTCAAGTCCTACTGCACCGTTACCGTGAAAAAAGCGGAATCAAAATTCGAGGTTGGCGGACTGTGGTATGAATATTTTTATGCTCCAAACCTGGCAAGGGTGATTCCCGATCCTGACGGAATCAAATACGGCGGGAATATCTCCATCCCCGGACAGATTGAATATGGCGGGATCACATATTCGGTCGTTCAAATATGGAGCGACGCGTTCTGCGGGTGTGCAGATCTTAAGTCAGTGACCCTTGGCGAAGGGATTGAATACATTGACGCCTATGCTTTCTATAATTGCCCAAATCTCGAAAGGATAACATTCTCCTCCACGATGGAATCGTTCAACACTGACAATCCTGTGTTTGTACGCTGTCCGAAACTTGAGATAGTCACAACACCTAAGACCTCGGAAAGCCAGCTGTATTATTTCTACACCCACGGCGGTGCGTTGTATAAGCACTGCTATTATTCAGCAGATACCGGAACATTCAGCAAAGAGACAGAAGCACTCTCCTGGCTTCCTGAAAAGACCACCGGCGTGTTCGCCATCAGGGATGGCGTGGAGGTTATTGATGAATACTCACTTTCTTTCACGGGTATCGACAAGATCATCATCCCGGAATCAGTAAAATATATCGGGACAAGATTCTTTGATGACTCCAAGACTCCTCTTGAGATCGAGTTGAACTGGAGAACGAAAGAGGACATCGACAGGATTTCCACAATAGAGTCGGATCCTTCGGGATTCTTTTTCGTCCGCACAGACCGCTCAGCCGTCAAGGTTACCGTCCCGAAAGGCACCAAGTCTCTCTATGAGTCGCACTGGCTCTGGTCTCACCTCGGCGGCATCGAGGAGCGCCCGTAGAGTCCAAGGTTGTCTCGTGAGCAAGACGGTGCGATCTGCTCACGAAAGAGTCTGCCAAGGTCGTCTCGTGAGCGAGACGGCGCGATCTGCTCACGGAAGAGTCTGCCGCTGTGCTTCTGGGCGACGAAGAGTGTGTGTTGTCACCGAAGAGTCCCGTCATCCTTACTTACGTAATTCTGCCCTGCACCACCGAGCGACAAAATGGTACGAAAGTGTCGCCCAAGCGTGCCTCGCTGCACTCTCGGGCGACGATAAGTGCCAAAAGCGTTGCCCTGGAGTGTCGTCTTGGAGTGGCGCGAGGAAGGATTCTGGAACGATCAAAGGAGCATAAATGGATGGTTTTGCTCTTGTCAAAGACAAAAACGCATACGACGGTGGCATTATATGGAGAAAATGCGGCCGTCGTGATTGGTCAAGGCTCCGGGGGTGCGTTTCAGGGGATTTAGTTCCGATGTCTTAGGCTTATAACTTATTATTTTTTGTATATTTGTGAATCGGGATGGCTTCGGGAGGCGAGGATGCCGATTGGAGGAGGCCTTGATTAACCATTTAAGATTCTGGAAAGCACTATGTACAAGAGAGTTTTGCTTAAATTGAGCGGAGAGAGCCTGGGCGGGTCCGTTGGAAAGGGACTAGATCCGGAGAGTCTGCGGAAATATTCAAAGGAGATCGCGCAGGCGGCGAAGGCCGGGTTGCAGATCGCCATTGTCAACGGAGGGGGCAACATATTCAGAGGTCTTCAGGGTCTTGACAAGGGATTCGACCGCGTCGAGGGAGACAGGATGGGAATGCTGGCTACGGTGATAAACTCATTGGCGCTCAGTCAGTTCATCAAGGACGAAGGCGTGAAGGCAGAGGTATTCTCAGCCACTCCGATGGAACCGCTTGTACGCTACTATAACCGTGACAACGCCGTCAAGGTGCTGGAGGAGGGGGGCGTTGCCCTCATCGCCGGGGGAACGGGCAGCCCGTTCTTCACTACTGATTCCGGCGCGGCTCTCAGGGCTCTTGAGATCAAGGCCGATGTCGTGCTGAAAGGAACACGTGTCGATGGAGTCTATACCGCTGACCCAGAGAAAGATCCTACCGCTGTCAAGTACGATGAACTGACCTTTGACGAGGCGATGGCGAAGCATCTCAAGGTTCTCGACCAGACCGCATACGCCCTATGCAATGACGGGAATATGCTGATCATCGTCTTCGATGTGAACGGCGAGGGCAACCTGCTGAAACTGGTCAACGGAGAGAAGGTCGGGACGCTTGTCCATAAATAGTCTTGTTGGAAACGGACAAGGGTACGACCACAAAAGATTGATAAATAACAATTAACACAATACACTATGCTTACAGACAAAGCGAAAGAGATCATCAATGGAGTGAAGTCCAAAATGGAGGACTCTATCCAGTTTCTTGAGGAAGACCTCAAGACCTACCGCGTGGGAAAGGCCAATCCGTCCATCCTCAACAATGTGATGGTTGACTACTATGGTTCCCAGACACCTATCCCCCAGGTCGCCTCAGTGACGGTTCCGGATGCCAGGACCATCGCCATCCAGCCTTGGGAGAAGAACATGATCGGGCCGATCGAGAAGGCGATCATCAACGCCAATCTCGGCTTCACGCCTCAGAACAACGGCGAGGTGATCCGTTGCCCTATCCCTCCGCTCACCGAGGAAAGGCGTAAGGAACTCATAAAGAAGGCCAAGGCCACGGGCGAGAACATTAAGGTCGCTGTCCGCAACGCCCGCCGCGACGGAGTTGACGCTTTGAAGAAGGCCGAGAAGGCCGGACACGCTCGTCCGGTCCTCTACCTGCCGCGGTAAAAGAAATAAAATCCGAAAGAATAAAATCGTGTGCTCATCATCATAACGATGCAAAGATAGTAAAATCCGAAGAAAATGTTCCTAAAAATTTAATGAGGCTGTCCGGTGCTTTTCCGGGCAGCCTTTTTTATTTGGTTGATTTCTTCACCGCTGCGGTGAGAGCAAGTCCCTCCTATAAGGGGGGGGTGACGTGAAATGATGATGAATATGACAAAAGTCGCGATACAAGGTTACCGAGGGTGCTTCCACGAGCAGGCGGCACGGGAGTTCTATTCCATGCGTGGGGAGGAGATCTCCATTGTGGAATGTCCGACCTTCGAGGGACTGTTCAAGGCTGTGGCCTCCGGTGAGGCCCAGGCGGCGGTGATGGCCATCGAGAACACGATTTCCGGAGGACTCATCCCCAATTTCGAGCTTCTGAGATCGAATCCCTACAAGATCAAGGGCGAGGTGTACATCCCCATACATCAGAACCTTATGGCACTTCCGGGACAGGATATCCATGACATAAAGGAGGTGCGGACGCACTATATGGCCATCAACCAGACTCGCCGGTTTTTCGAACGTAACTGCCCTTGGATCACTATGGTGGAGTCTGAGGACACAGCCAAGAGCGCCATTGACATCGCCGCCAGTGGGCTGAAGGGAGTCGGGGCGGTCGCCTCTGAACTGGCAGCCAGTCAAAACGGTTTGGAGATCCTGGCCCGCAGCATTGAGACCTACAAGCAGAACTTCACCCGCTTCCTGATTCTGGACGACGCCATCACGGTGCCACGCAGCGAAATCAACAAGGCGTCCCTCTGCTTCACCCTGCCACACAAGCCGGGTTCTTTGGCGCAGGTGCTTACAATTCTCTCGTTCTACGACATGAATCTCACCAGAATCCAGTCCCTGCCGATCCCCGGGCAGGAATGGCAGTACTTTTTCTATGCGGACATAAAGTTCGCGACCTACGGACGCTACCGTCAGGCACTTAGGGCGGTCAGACCTCTGATGGAAGGACTTAACATTTTAGGCGAATATAAATCTTCGATGTAATCATGATCATTGAACCGGCAAAAAGAACATCATCTGTTCAGGAATATTACTTCTCCCGCAAACTTAAAGAGATGGACGCGCTCAATGCGGAGCGTGTGGCTCGCGGGGAAGACAGGATAATCAATTTGGGAATAGGCGCTCCGGACGGGATGCCTCCGCAGACGGCGATTGACGCTTTGGTAGAGGCCGCCCAAAAGCCAGGTAATCATGCCTATCAGAACTATAGAGGTCTGCCGGAACTCAGACAGGCTTTTGCGGATTGGTATTCACGTTATTACGGTGTGACGCTTAATCCGAACGGCGGCATCCAGCCGCTTGTAGGGTCAAAGGAAGGAATCCTTCTTATCTCGATGGCGTTTGTCAATCCGGGAGACAAGGTGTTGGTTCCTGATCCGGGCTATCCGACCTACACTTCGGCATCTAAACTGGTTGGTGCCGAGATTGTTACATACGACCTGACGGAGGAAAACCATTGGTGGCCGGATTTCGGCGCTTTGGAGAGGATGGATCTGGAGGGAGTGAAGATTATGTGGACGAACTATCCGAACATGCCGACCGGTGCCAAGGCCACTCCCGAGCTTTATCAGAAGCTGGTGGATTTCGGGCGCAAGCACAAAATCTTGATAGTGAATGACAATCCATATTCATTCATCCTTTGCGGGAAGCCGCTGTCGATTCTGGCGGCGAAGGGGTCGGAGGAGTGTTGCCTCGAACTGAATTCGCTTAGCAAGGCGCACAATATGAGCGGCTGGCGAATCGGAATGGTAGGCGGCGCTCCGGAATATATCGCTGAAGTGCTGAAGGTCAAGAGCCAGATGGACTCGGGGATGTTCAAACCATTGCAGCTTGCGGCGGTCGAGGCTCTTAACCAGTCGCCTGAATGGTTCGAGGAACTGAATTCTGAATATGTCCGCAGACGCGTGGCGGCAGGGAGGATATTTGACACCCTCGGTGCGGTTTATGACCGCGACACGGCTGGGCTGTTCCTTTGGGGGCGGGTGCCTTCGGAATATGCCGGGAACGGAATGACGGCCGGAGAGGTGGTTTCGGAACGCATTCTGCGTCAGGCGGGTGTGTTCATCACACCGGGCTTCATATTCGGAAAGAACGGCAACGACTTCATCCGGATTTCGCTTTGCGCCAAGCCGGAGGTTCTTGACCGGGCGAACAAAGAAATAGAAAAAGTTATAGATTAGGACACTTCGATGCTTCGGCAAGCTCAGCAACCGGCTCAGCGATTGCAAGCTCGGCAACCGAAGATTCAGAGACCGAAATGTTTGGTCGCCGAGCCTGTCGAAGCGACATTAAAGCAACGATGATATGATAGTAGGAATCATTGGTCTGGGCCTGATAGGCGGTTCGATGGCCATCGACCTGAAGAGAAGAGGATTCGCCCGGATAGTTCTTGGAGTGGAGGCTGACCCGGTGAACGCCGCCGCGGCCGAAAGGATGGAACTTGTGGACGAGATCGTCCCGTTCGAGGAGTGCGTCCGCAGGAGCGACATCACTGTGATAGCCATACCGGTCGGCTCCGCTGTGAAGATGCTCCCGCAGGTACTCGACATATTCAAAGAGGAAGGGAACGGGAAGAAGATCGTGATAGACACATGCTCCACGAAGAGCAACATTGTCCGCGC
>OQWI01000234.1_pt1 | contig 26530 bp, 18 predicted proteins | sample 1691551 | NCBI WGS metagenome assembly OQWI01 (sample SAMN03418259, study PRJEB22391) | human gut metagenome | biome: human-gut; feature: organic feature; material: feces | host: Homo sapiens | place: Tanzania | collected 2013-01
CCGGGGCGTCTGGAAGTCATGGCTGTGGCCGTGGCAGGAAGGTTGTCGAAGAACAACTTCTTGCAGCGGAGGTATTCGGCGAAAGTCTTGTGATAGTCGAGGTGGTCATGGGTGAGGTTTGAGAATATCCCGACCTTGAACTCGAGGCCTGCCACACGTTCCTGCTCGACTCCGATCGAGCTGACTTCCATGAAGCAATACTCGCACCCGGCGTCAACCATCCGGCTCATCAGGCGGTTGATCGTGACAGGGTCGGCTGTCGTGTTCGCTGTCTCAAGACGCTTCGGGCCTATGTAGTTGGCGATGGTGGAAAGCAGCCCGCAATTGTAGCCCTGCGACATGAACAGACGGTAGAGCAGGGTCACGGTGGTTGTCTTTCCGTTTGTGCCTGTGATGCCGACGAGGGTGAGTTTTCCGGACGGATTGTCGAAGAAATCCGCTGCCATCATCGCCACGGCATGACGGGAGTCGGCCACCTTGACGAAAGTAAGACCCTCCAAAGTTGTGCTGTCATATTCAGAAACCGCTTCGGACAAGGCTTCCTCGTCCTCGTAGGCGATGGCCGCCGCACCGGAAGCGATGGCTTTTCCGATGAAGGCGTGTCCGTCCTGGGCGTACCCTTTAACGGCGATGAATATGGCTCCGGGGGTGACCTCCCTTGAGTCGTTGCGGATGTCGGTTATCTCAAGGCCGCGGTTCCCGCGCACCTCGATGACTCCTGCGTTCCTTATGATGTTTTCCAGTCTCATTTCAATGTGATCGTTATTGATGAGCCGTCAGCGGCTTTCTGTCCGTTCCTCGGGTTCTGTGACACGACATGCCCTGTCCCTGTATATTTGCATCTGAACCCGCTGTTTTCTATCACATACATGGCGTCTTTCAGCCCCAGCCCCATGACATTCGGCACCGTCGGATTCTTGGATTCCGGCTTTGCGGCGCTTCCCGTGTCCGATGTCATTTTCGGGACTTTGGCGGAGGTGTTGAGCTCCGTGCCCCATTCCGGGCCAAGCGCATAGATCGCATCGACAATCTCACGCATGGCCGCGGCGGGAATCACGCCACCGTAAACGCTGCCTCTGATCAGACCTGATTTCACACAGATGACGGCGCTGTATTTAGGAGCGTCGGCAGGAAAGAATCCTACAAAGGTCGCCAGATTGTGATAGCTTCCGTCTTTGGTGACGTACGGAGTCTCCATTCCGTATCTGCTTATCTCCTTGGCGGAAAGCACCTGTCTGGAAGTCCCGGTCTTTCCGGCCACTTTCAGCTTCGCCCCTTTCAGTCTCGTGGCTGTTCCCTCGGAGGTGACGGCGCGCATGGCTCTGAGCAGAGTGTCGGCCGTGGCTTTCGAGCAGATTGACGCGTTCAGCACGCTTGGACCTTTACGGGTCTTGACCGAGCCGTTCCTCTCAATGCTCTCGACCAGATACGGCTTCATCATCCGCCCCTTGTTGGCGATAGCGTTGTAGAATGTCAGGATGTGCAGAGGAGTTTCCTTGACCGCATAGCCGATGCTGACGGAACCGAGGTCGGTCGCGCTCCATTTCGGAGAATCCGGAGAAGGAAGCTCCGGCTCCGTGAGTCCGTCAAGATCGAAGTCGAACGCCTGTCCCATCTTGTAGAGATAGAGCTTGTCGAGAAACTTCTTCGGGTCGCCTGAGTAGTTGTTGACGGCCAGATAGCGGAACACGTAGTTTGACGAGATCTCGAAGCCGCGCAGAATGGAGATGTCCTTCATCCCCTGGACATGGGTGTCCGGTTTGTAGCCCGGAATCACTCCGTTGTTGGTGGGGATCCTGTCGTCAAGGGATTTGATCACGCCGTCCTCCAGGGCGGTCATCAATGTCGTGGTCTTGAACACTGAGCCTGGCTCGGAAGCAAGCCCGATGGCCATGTTGTAGGTCTCGTTGAGGGACATGTCCGTGGAATCCCTCGTAAGGTTCACCATGGCTCTGATCGCCCCTGTCTTGACATCCATGATCACGGCGCATCCCATGTCGATGGACATGTTGTCCTGAATCTGTCTGCGGAGTGCCTTATCTACGATGTCCTGAAGGGTAATGTCCAAAGTCGTCCTGACATCCAGTCCATCTTCCGGCTTGACGTAGGTGCTGTCGTAGTTCTGGATCTTCTCGCGGTTGTCCGTAGGCCTGAGCCAGATCTCACCCTCCTTGCCGTGGAGGACATAGTCATACTTCCCCTCGATCCCTATGTGGCTGCGTCCTCTCTCGTCCGCCTTTTGGTTACGATTGTCCTTGACATAGCCGATTGTCCTCCTCGCCAGCATCCCGTAAGGGTACTGTCGGGTGTCCCTTTTCCTGATGATGAGTCCGCTCTTGTACTGTCCTTCCTCCATCAGCGGAAGCTTTTCAAGGCGCAGCAGGGTCCCTCTGTCAAGGTTTGTGAGAAGCTTCATGTACCGTTTCCTCTCGTTTCTGCCTTTGACGATCATCTTGTAGTACTCGTCGGCGTTGATTCCTGTCTCGGCGGAGAGGCCGGACGTGAATCTCCGCGCCTTGCCCAGCCAGTCGTTCTCAAGGCTGTCCGCCTTCCGTGGATCCTTCTCGCTCATGAAATCCTTCTTGAGCACGGTACAGTCCATGTAAAGATCGTACATCGGAGTTGACAGGGCCAGCAGCTTCCCGTCGCAGCCGATGATCGCACCACGCTTTGGCTCTATGACGCTCCTTGTGCTTGAAGGGACGAAGTATCTGACCAAATCCTTGTCGGGCTCCCAGACAAACATGATGTAGAGCATCCTGCCGAGCACGGCCAGGCCGACGAACAGCAAAAAGATGTAGAAGCAGTACAGAATCAGACCGATCCTGTCCTGCTCTTTCTTTGTCGTGTTCTGTTTTGGTGCAGCCATCGCCGTTATTCGTTTAACCTGTCAGCCGGTTTCTCCGGCATTGTCAACTTCGAGCCTGATTCCTCCAGCATAGCCTGGACCTTGCTCATCCTTGAAAGACCCGCAAGCTCGACGGTCTTCTGAGCGTGGTAAATCTCCATGTCGGCAAGGACCTTCCTGTTGTCCTCCACCCTGGTCAAGGTCTTCTCGATCCTGAGACTCAGCCAGATGCTGACCCAGAAAAGGAAGAACGTGTAGATGATGTGGATGAAATAGCGGCTGACATGCAATCTCAGCAGCAATTCTCCCTTAAGTGTCGCCAGGGCAGCGTTCTTGAGCCACGCCCAGATGTCGGAGAATTTCCATTTCCTCAATTCCGTCATGGCCTGTTCCCTCCGTCTTCAATTTTCTCGGCGATCCTCAGCTTCGCGCTCCTTGCCCTCGTGTTAGAGGCTATCTCTTCCTCTTGAGGCAGGATCGGTTTGCGGTTCACTGCCTTGAGGGGCGCATGAATATTCCCGAATATGTCCTTTTCCTCCCTGCCGTCGGCCCTTCCGGTCTTGATGAAGTTCTTCACCAGCCGGTCCTCAAGTGAGTGGTAGGTGATCACCACCAGTCTGCCGCCCGGCCTGAGGGTGTCTGCCGCTCCTTCGAGGAATTTCTCCAGAGATCGCATCTCATGGTTCACCTCGATCCTCAGGGCCTGATAGACTTTCGCAAGGTACTTGTGCTCAGCGAATTTCGGAAGGGCGGCCTTGATGGCCTCATCGAGCTCGCCGGTGGTGCCGATCGGATTTCTGTCCCTTGCTGAAGTGATCAGCTGGGCGACCTTGCGGGCGTTGTCCACCTCGCCGTAGATCCGGAATATCCTCTCAAGGTCTTCCTGTGAATATTCATTGACCACGTCCGCGGCTGTCTTGCCGCCCTCGCGGTTCATCCTCATGTCCAGAGGCGCGTCGTAGCGGAAGGAGAACCCTCTTTCAGCCGTGTCGAACTGATGGGATGAGACTCCGAGGTCGGCGAGAATGCCGTCAAGGCCGTTTAACTTCCCCTTTAATGTCTCGTCTGAGGTTTCGTGCGCCTCGTTCAGCACGAAATTGTGTATGAACCGGAAATCGGCCCGCACCATTGTCAGGCGAGGGTCGTCTATCCTGTTGCTGATTGCGTCGCTGTCACGATCGAAGGCGATGACGTGACCGTCTTCATTTAAGCGTGAAAGTAGTTCGGCGGTGTGACCACCGCCCCCGAATGTGGCATCGGCGTAAGTTCCTGATGGATTGGTGACAAGGGCGGAAATGCTCTCGTCAAGCATCACTGGTGTGTGGTATTCTGACATCGTCCGGCCCTCCTATCTCTCCTGAGACAGCTGTCCGGCAATATTCAAGAATTCTTCGTTTGAGATTCCGCTGGCCTCGAATCTCTCCTTGGCCCAGATCTCGATCTTGTAATCGTTGCCCGAGAAGACTACCTCTTTCGTTACACCAATTGACTCCAAAAGCTTCTTGGGGATAGAGATGCGTCCGAGTTTGGCGTCCGGTTCGACGGTCGCGCGGTCGCGCATGTACTCTCTCCAGAAAGCGGCGTGAGCACGATTAAAGAAATTGAGTTTGGATTTGACCTCCTCGGACTGGCGCTCCCACTCCTCAAAGGTGTACATCTCAAGGCATTCCTCGAAGATGTCTTTCTTTATGACAAACCTCTGATCCCCCTCGGACGCCATCAGCGACTTGAACGGCGAAGGGAAAACCACTCTCCCTTTGTCGTCGATCTTGCCTGAATATTCTCCGATGAATGTAATCATAAGTTATCGCCTTTCACGCTTGGTGACAAAGTTAGGAATATTTTTCCATTTTATTCCACCTCTTTCCAAATTTTTCCACAATGATTTCAACAACGCTATTACACGAATATGCCCGATGCTGTTCCCTGACACCATCGGACACTTGGATGAATCTGTTGTGTCTCCAGTGCGGAACACTGGCTATTGTCTGAAAGAAATGCTGAAAACCATCTGCTCGGTGGCTGAGGATATGCTGGCGAAACTCAATTCCAATCAGGTCAAGGCATTGAGGAACGTCCTCTCAATCCGTTATGGATTCCTCACGCCTTGCTGAGCTTCAGCGAACAAAGCAGAAGGTAGAGTAGGCAAACTCCGATAACGGCGAGAGATCCGTTCAGATTTCCGGTGAGATCAGTGAGGATTCCCATGCAAGGCGGGATAACCGCTCCTCCGGACACGCCCATGATCATCAGCCCTGAGATTTCGTTGGCCTTTTCAGGACGGGCCTTCATCGCCTCGGCATAGATTATCGGGAACACACTTGAGCAGAGGAATCCTGTAAGTCCGATGACAATGAGCATCGCAGCTGTCCCTTTGACAAAGAACAATGTGGCGAATACGATGGCCGCTGGGATAATGTTCCATCGGAACCATCTGATTCCGTTGATTTTGCTGAGCGCTACAGCTCCTATGAGCGAACCCGCCGTGCGGCAGATGAAATAGACGCTGGATGCTATCCCGGCCTTTTCCACAGTCCATCCGGCCCGACCGATGAGAAGTTTCGGGGAGACGGTGTTCACTCCGACATCAACACCGCAGATGAAGAATATTCCGAGAAACAGGAACAGTATTGTCCTGTCTTTCAGTATCCCGAACACGGAACCGACAGATGTTGAGGCTTCGCTGTGGACTTCTTCATTTATCGGAGTGGCAAGCAACCAGGTGGCAGACAGCAGTGTGATCGCGGCGTAGATGGGGAAAAGGTACTTCCAGTTGCCGAGTGTGCCGGCAGCGAATGCCGCTATGAACGGTCCGCAGAAAGACGACGCGGCCTTGATCACCTGACCGGCGGTGAGTGAGCTTGTGAGCGCGCTTCCCTTGACCACATTGGTGAGAAGCGGGTTGAGGGAGACCTGGAGAATGGTGTTTCCGATGCCGAGAAATGCGAATGCGGTCAGGCAGGTAGTAAGGTTGTAGCTGATGAACGGCAGCAGCATTCCGATGAAAGTGACCGCGTTGCTCAGTTGTACCATCTTCTTCCTTCCGAAACGGTTCATTGCCATAGCCGCCGGAACGGACAGAAGAAGGAACCAGATGAACACCATTGATGGAATAAGACCGGCGACGGTCTCGCTGAGGTTGAAATCCTGTTTGGCGTAACTGTTCGCGATTCCGACAACGTCTGCGAATCCCATGACGAAAAAACCGAACAGGACGGGAAGAATCTTATTAATGTTTTGTTTCATTATCTGTCATGATTGATGTGTTCGTGCACTCTATGGAATAGGTGAATGAATCCGCGCGATAATAGCCTATGTTGTATTCGACAGGGATGTCGTTGACATCTAGCACGTGTCTCTTTCGCACGAGAATAGGGGCACCTTCCTGTATCCCGAGCTTTTCGGCCAGGAACTTGTTGCATCCCCTCGCGGAAATCTGCTCGCGTGAGGTCTTCACCTTTATCCCATAGTTTTTCTCAAGAACATCGTAGAGAGGCCTGCTCATGTCTTCCGACACGGAGATCGGGATGTCAGGATTGAAATATGAGATGAAAAAGACGAATGGAAGATCCGGCTTTCCGCGAAGACGCTCCAGACAAAGCATTTTCTTGTCGTGAATCCCGAAGAAATCCTCGACATCCTTCGGCGCGGTCTTCCAACTCAGGTGCAGTTCAAAGTTCTGTACCGTCATGCCCTGTGCGGCCATTTCCTGAGAGAAACTCATCCAGTTCTTGGCGTTGCTCATCACGTCCTGAGGCGCCACATACGTTCCGTAGCCACTCTTCCTGACAAGCAATCCCTCGAACACGAGCTTATTGATGGCCTGCCTTAAGGTGTTTCTGGAAATATTGAGACTTTTGGAAAGATCGACCTCGTTAGGCAGCAACTTGCCGTTCCTATACTCGTCTTCCTGTATCATTGTCCGCAGAAGTTCCTCTGCCTGTCTATGCAGAGGAATATTGGAATGGTGGTCCAGTTTCATGATTAAATATGATTTGGTTTCAGACAAATATACTGAATATTCAGTACAAACCGTAATTTATCTTGAAACCGGAGGCGTGGAACCACTCCACACGTCCGAAGGCTCCGTCCCCATTGTGAGGACAAGTTCTCCGCCGTTGAAAACATCTCTGCGGTAGAGCCAGCAGTTATCGAGCGGTTTGCCATTGAATGTCGCTGACTGGACATACATTGCGTCAGCGGAATTCCCGATGGTTCTTATCTTGAACTCTCCGCCTTTTGTGTTGAACTTGCTCAGATGTACGATGATCTCGTCAAACTCAGGGCTTCCGATCTGATAGGTAGGCTCGCTGCATGCGCCACCCTGGACATCGAACAACCCCATCGCCGAAAGAACATACCATGAGCCCAACTGTCCCTGATCCTCGTCCTGACCATAACCGTAGCCGTGCTCGCCGTCAGTTCCATAGAACTCGTCGCAGATAAGCCGTGTCCATTTCTGGGTCAGGTAAGGCTTGCCTGAGAAGTTGAACAACCATGGAATATGCAGGCTAGGCTGGTTCCCGTGGTTATACGGGCTTCTGAGTCCAGAGAATGCGTATGCCACCTTGCCTCCTCCGAATATGGTCTTTCTCGCCTGTGTGAATATGGTGTCAAGCCTTTCGTTGAATTCATCCCTGCCCATTCTCGTTATGAGTGAATCCGGATTTTGCGGAACGAAGAAAGTGTACTGCATCGCATTGCCTTCCTGAAATCCTCTCCATGACTCGTACGGGTCGAAATTGTCAATCCAACTGCCGTCGCCGACCCTCGGACGCACGAGTTTCAGGTTGTCATCGAAGACCTTTGCCCAGCCGTTTGAGAGTGACATCAACTGCTTGTAGTCATCCTCATGTCCCAATTGTTTCGCGAGCTGAGCGGTGGCGTATGCGCTGAAACTGTATTCAAGAGTGTGGGATACGGAGAATGTCGCTCCTCCTGAATGCGCGACAAATCCAGGTTCGTCGGTATATGGCACATATCCCTTTTCCACAAACTGCTGTACATCCATCTTCCCGGCACCCTCCGGGCGTCCTTCCCATTCGAGGTTGTCCTTGCGCGCCGCAGCGTACATCCGTTCAATGTCGAAGTCCCGGATACCGCTGTTGTAGGCTCCAGCCAGGGCGATGCTGACCATGTTGGTTCCGACACCAGACACGTACTTGCTGCATGCGATTCCATCACCAAGCCATCCGGCATCCTGATAGACAAGCAGTTGGCTCGCGCACCAGTCGTTATAGTATTCCGGATAGGCGAGCGCCCATAGCGGAGTCAAGTTCCAGTAACCGCCCCAAATCGCGTCGGTGTTGTAGTGGTTGTGCTTGGGCTTGCCATCCTTTCCGAGTTCAATCTGTCCGATTGTCCCGTCGTTCTTAGGGTAGGCTCCGTTGACATCGCTTGCGAGTCCGCGTCCGAGCAGGCAGTGGTAAAGGCCGGTGTAGAACTTTATTCTGCTGGCCTCGCTTCCTCCCTTGACCTCAATCCGTCCGAGCTGCTCCTCCCATTCAGATGCGGCGTTCTCGCATGCCCTGTCAAACGACAGACCCTTGGCCTCGGCAATGTAGTTAAGCCTTGCGTTTTCCACGGATGTGTAGGATAGGCCGATCTTCACATCAATTCTTTCGTTATCCTTCGTGCTGTAGTTGAGCACAAGGACGGCGCCAGGTCCGGAGACTGAGTCCCCATCCTTGAGCTCTGAACCATAATACTGGAATCCGGACACCGACTCCGGCGCCTTGCTGAGCTCCGCATAGAAGTACATGCAGACAGTCGCTCCTGCCTGATACTTCTTGACGTATTCAGGCTCGGTGATGATATATCCCGAGACGATGTTGCCCTCACAAGCAGCATACGAATCCTTCACGTTTCCGCTTTCGCCCTCACGGTTTCCGACATTGAATATGATGTGCGAATCCGCAGACTCAGGAAAGGTGTATCTCTGGAACCCGACACGCTTTGTGGCTGTGAGCTCGGTACGTATTCCATAGTCTTTCAGAAGTACGGAATAATATCCCGGATGCGCCTGTTCGTCTTCCTTGTCGAAAGTCGAACGCCATCCGTCCTGTGGGTTTTCCAACCTTGCTGGGGTTGTCTTGACTTCTCCAGTGACAGGCATCAGCGAGAGACCGCCGACCTGAAACTCATGAAAGCATGGAAATCCGTCGATGGATCCGTGTATGTCCTCATATCCGACAGCCTCCCAACCCTGTTCATTGCCGTAGGTCCCGTTTGTGGACGCACCAAGTTTGCCCATTCCGAACGGAACCGATGCCGGGGTGTAGAAGAACCAACGGCTGTGCACAGTTCCTATGTTGGGGTTTACATATTCTGTAACCCCACTGTCATTTACTGAGGAGCAGGCGGACAGAGCCGCGGCTCCTATTATAATCGCAAATATTCTTTTCATTTTATCTGATTTTTATTTCTCCGTTTATCAGAGCCGCGCGGACGAGAAATTCCGGTATGCAGGAAGAGTCCAGCAGCCATTTCGGCTTTCTCATCTCGTCTTTTCGGCCCGTCCAGTCGTTGCAGATCAGCCCGTTGGCATCTCTTGCGACCTCCCAGGCCTTGTCGAGCGCCGTGATCAGGATGTCAACATATTGCCTGTCCCCGGTTATTTCCCAGACACTTTGGTAGCCTCTCAAGAGAACCACGTCAAACCATGGTATGTTGTCTGTGAACGGGATTCCGTCCTCCGTGTGGTGGAAGAAATATTCCGCCGATCCTTTGCATAGTGCGAGAGCCTCGTCGAGATAGCTATGTTTCCCCGTCACCTTATAGAGATAGGCCGCTGCCTGTATGGAAGTTCCTGTGTTGTAGGTGTACGGATCGAACTGCGCGTGCCCTTCGCCTTCCGTTATCCATGCGTTCATGATTATGTTCCTTTCCCTGTCGAGGAGATATTTCCGTATCCACCGGTATATCCTTTCGCCGGTTTCGAGATAATACTCGTCTCCGGTGGCCTCGTGCAGCTTCAACGCAAGTACCATCGCCTTGCCGTTGGAGCACGCCGGTTTCTGGTCCTTCTTGCCTTCAACCCATGGGACACCGCCCTCGAACCGGTCATCCCATCCACTGAGAATGAACGACAGAATCTGTTTCGCCTTTTCGAGGTGTGAAGGATTGTGGGTTATGGAATATGTGTCAATGTAGTCGATTCCAACCAATCCGTTGTCATCGTAGTATCTGTCAACACGGTCAAATCTTGTTGGATAGGCCTGATAGGCGAAAGGAACTCTCGTTGTGTCGTAATATTGTTCCATGGCCGTGACCATCGAGTCGAGATACGGCACATATTTCCGGGGTTCCGCCTTTGCAAGCATCACCGTTGAGGAAAACACCCCGCTCATTGGCCAGAGGAAACTGGATTCCTGCGCCTGATGGGCACCGTCATCGAAATAGTCGAGATCCGGCTTGTAGGAGTTCGGATAGTATTCGGAGAAAAGCCCGTATTCCGGAATGCGGTAGCACTTCCAGACATTTCTGAACGCCTCTTCCGCCTTGCGCATATACCCGTTGTGCTCCCCGTGCTGTATGCAGGAGAGCGCAAGGAACGGTGTTAATATTAGAAGAACGGACTTTTTCATTCTTTTGAATATAAGGCGATCACTGCCAGTGATTCGAGGACTGCATCCTGCATCAGAAGGCTCTTGTCCCTGTCATGCTTTACAGTCTTTCCGGTCCAATCCTCAAGAAACAGTCCGTTGGATCCTCTCGCATGCTCCCAGGCGTAGTCAAGATTAGCCATGAACACCTCGATGTAGTTCTTGCATGCCTGATGTTCAGGCGCAAGCTCAATGTAGCTCTTGATCAGCTGTATGGTGAACCATGGATCGTTTGTCGGGTAACAGAGCGCGATTCCGTTCCGGCTTCTGACAAAATAATTGTATGCCCCGTCGGCTGTGGCGATCGCCTGGTCGAGATATTTTTTCTCACCGGTTATTTTGTGCAGCCTTGTGCCGGCGGCGATCATAGCACCGCTGTTGTAGGTCCATTTGGTCCTGTTTATGACTCCGTCAGCACCCTTGCTGTTCCAATAGACATTGTCTTCTGAGTCGCGGAGGTTTTCGTATAGCCACGAGTACAGGGACTTCGCCATCTCCAGAACCTTTGTCTTTTCGGCTGCGGGGCAGACATCATAGTAGCTTAACAGAAACCATGTGGCAAACCCGTTGGCACAGGCCGGCTTGTTTGAACTCTCGTTCCCCAGTACGTTCCGGTAGCTTTCGTTCCACCAGAGCGCGCCCCCGAATGTGTCATCGATTCCGGATTCGAGGAAACTTACAATTTGTGCGCACCAATCAAGGTATTTGTTGTCGGATGTCTGCTTGTAGGCTTCCACGAGTTCAATTCCGACGATGGAATTGTCGTCATAGAACCTGTCTCCGGAGCCAGTTTCCCCGTTTGTTGAAGACCCGAAACCGCCGACCGCGACAGTGCCTGATTCCCTGTAGTAGCGTTTGAAGTTGTCAACCGCAGTCTTGTAGCCGACATCCTCGCCGAGCTTGTTCATTGCCGCAAGTCCCGAGACAAGGCCGTCGTATGGCCAGAGGAATGACGCGGCTCCGTCTCGCTGTTCTTTTGGACAGTTCTCGTTGAACAGCCCGGCGGTACCTCCAGACATGATTCTGTAGTTGGAGACTATGCTCCTGTATGTCTCAACGGCTCTTCCGCGCCAGTCGATTTCATTCGTCTGGCCGGAATCGCCGCCGTTGTTCCCGCCACCGTTCCCTCCGTTCCACTCCTCAACGCCGTTATTGCATGAAAGGATGAGGACGGAGGTGGCGGCCGCGAGAACCGTTCTGAAAAGTCCGTGTGTTGACATCATTATTTCTTGACGATTGAATGTGTCATCTTGTTGTCCTTGTTCGTGTAGATGGTGAACTCGGCGTCTTGGAGATCAAGGGCGTGATCCATCTTCCAAAGATGCTCCCACTGGCTCCATGTGTATTCGGCGATGTCGAAGAATCCTTCTGTTCCGTCCGGAGTGGTGGCTTGGGCATAAGTCGAGCCCCAGCATGCGTCGCCTCCGTTCACCTGGGCGATGAAATAGTAACGCTCCTCAACCCATGAGCACCATGACGGGGTGCCTTCTCTTCCCGGGCCGAGCAGGACGATATGTCCATCTCCCTTAAAGTTTCCATTTCCGGAATATTCGAGAACAGAGATGTTCGTGAAGGTGGCTCCCCAGATGGCTCTGACGCTCTTTCCTACCGGCTCCATGGTGAATTTGAGGGTGTTGAAATTGACCGTGATCCTCGCAAGGCCTGTTGCCGGTGCCTCGCTTACTGTGTATTCACCTGTGCCTTCATTAAGTTTGCCTTCCGCATCCGCATAGAACGTGAATCCTCCGTTTTTTTCAGATGTAAGCTTGATTGTGCCGCTTCCTATCTCGGTGTAGATGACGAAGAGCCCGTTTTCCGCGGCCCTGAATTCCTGGCCTTCCTCAAGAGCGGCGGTGCCGCTGATGAAGAGAGTCTGAGGGATGTTGTCGATGCCCTCGCCACGTACCACTTTCAGTTCCGCCGAACCGTCGAATGTCCGTGTGACACCTCCCTTTGACGCGCTGACGGTCCAGATGAAGCTTCCCGCCTCGTTTGGCTTGACTCCTGCCTCGCGGGCGAGAGTGTTGACCTGCGCGTGGGTTAGGGTCAGCGTGTTTCTTGCCCCGAGGTCACTTTGCATTGTCGCGATTGGTGCGGAAAAGTCGCCACCCTCCTTGTCGAAGAGCACGTTGTAGAGGACGATGCCTCCGTCTTCCGCCCCGCCTCCATTCCAGCTGAGGACGATGGTTTCGGAAGATGTCACGTCAAGTTGCACGGTCGGTGGCGCCTGAAGTTCGGTCGGCATCGAGAAGTCTGTGTTGAACTCGTATTTTTGACAGCCAGTCACTGCTGCGAGTGCCACGGCTGATATGAAAAGCAATGTCTTTTTCATTTTTTTCTACCAATTAGGATTCTGTGAAAGGTTCTTGTTCAAATCCCTGTCTTTCTGAGGAATTGGCCAGAGGTAATGTTTGGCCGGATCGAACGTCCTGCTCTCCACGACAACATAGCCGTTGTCCGTCCCGACTGTCTCGCCGGTGTAGAAGCCGTGCACGTTGCCGTTGAGGACCGTCTCAGCTGTCTTCCATCTCATGATGTCCTTCAGGCGTGTTCCTTCAAAAGCCAGTTCGCAGCGGCGCTCGTTGCGGATGATTGACCTGTTGTCCGCGCCCGCGTTGAAACCGAGGGCTTCGGATGACGTGAATCCGGCACGCTCGCGGATGGCTTTGATTGTGTTGTTCCAGATTCCCTCTGTGAGGTCTCCGATCTCAGCATGAGCCTCCGCGTTCATCAGCAGTACATCGGCATAGCGGAGCACGATGGTGTTGAGACTTGAAAGCAGGGTGAGGCGATAGGTCGGATCCCACCATTTCTTGAGATAATATCCGGTAGGGGTCACATCGGATGTCGTGCCGTATGCATCCCTGCTTGCCGGATCCTTGCAGTCAATCACGCTTTCCGAACCATCGGCGAGAGTGTAGGAGTTTCCGGAATAGACAATGGTCGCGGCAAGACGCGGATCCCTGTCTTTGTAGGGGTTTGACTCATCATAGCCGGAGCCGGTCTCCCTGATGCTCTTTCCGTTGAGCATTACATAACTGTCAACAAGTTCCTGTGTCGGAGCCATGCTACAGTAGCCTCCGAGAGATGGTGGGAGGAAAGATGCGGTTCTCATGCTCCATTCGCGGAGGACAGGGGAGTATTGCACGTCAAGCATGACCTCGCTGTTGCTCTCGTTTTCCACAGTGAACAGTCCCGAATAGCTTGGAAACAGTGAATATGTGTGTGAGTCCATTATTTCCTGGGTGAGCCTTGCCACATCCTGCCATTCCCCGTCAAAGAGATGGACCTTCGCAAGCATGGCTTTTGCCGCACCTGACGTGACACGTCCGCGTTCGCCTGCTCCGTAGGATTCCGGAAGGTCAGGAATAGCGGCCGTGAGGTTCTCTATCACATTGGCCTTGACGGTCTCACGGTTGGTTCTGCCAATAGTCTCGCTTTCTTCCACGGTCAGCACCGCGTCAGTGTACGGAATGTCACCGAACCGTGTGTAGAGTTCGTAGTAGAATATTCCTTTGAGCGCCCTGCATTCCGCGATGTATCTGGCCTTAAGCCCGGCGTCGAGCGACGGAACCCTGTCAATGTTGTTAAGCAGCTCGTTGCAGAGGCGGATGCTTGCGTAGTAGTGGTCCCATATGCTCTTGACGTATGCGTTGTCGGTGCTGTAGGAACCGTTGCCGATAGGCTGGGTCTCATTGAGTGTCCTGATGTAGGCGTTGTCTGTCGCGCCTTCCGACCAGAGAATCTCAAATATGCTGTACATTGATGCGTAGCAGCTGTTGAGCACGGCTTCGGCGGAACCGGAATCCTTGCTCCAATATGTCAGGTCTGTGACCCTGTCGTATGGCTCTGTGTCAAGGCCGATGCAGGAAGACGCCGCCAGAGCGGTTCCGGCCACGATGACCATCTTGTATAATGACTTTCTCATAAATGTTGCCTTCAATTAAAATTTAACGTTAAGACCTACGGACCAAACTCTTGCCACTGGATAAGCGCGGCCTGAGCCGTCGGCGTTGTATTCCGGATCCCAACCACCTCTCATTTTTGTGAACACGAACGGATTCTCGCATGAAAGATAGACCTGCAGGCTCTTGAAATTGATTTTCTGCATCATGGCCTCCGGAAACGAATATCCGGCCTGAATATTCTTGATTCGGAGATATGCCGCATTCTGGATCCAAAAGTCGGACTTTGTGGCGTTGTTGGTGGATTCCGCCCCCATCGTGAGTCTTGGATATGAGGCGTTCCTGTTCTCCGGTGTCCAGCGGTCAACATGGAAGTCGAGTACAGGACCCTCATTGTTGTTGTGGAAAGCCTCCACTGACTCGCCTCTCATCCAACGGCTTCTCTTTCCTACACCCTGAAGGAACATCGAGAAGAAGAATCCCTTGACTTCGAAGTTGTAGTTGAAACCGAAGGTGTAACGCGGGAAGTCATTGCCCACGATGAAGCGGTCCTCATCATCAATCTTGCCGTCATTGTTCTTGTCTATGTACCTGATGTCTCCGGCCTTAGGCGTGACGCCGACAATGTGAGGGCTCGCGGCGGCTTCCTCGTCGCTCTGGAAGAGCCCGTTGCTGCGGAGGGTGTAGTATGACCAAAGCGGGTATCCTTCCTTGATGATCGTGGAGACGTCGGACCCGTAGTGGAGCTCATGACCGTTGGTGCTGACCACCTTGTTCCAGCTGTCGGAAACGTTTCCGGAGATTCCGTGGTTCACGATGCCGGTCTTGAACTTGTAGTTGAGCGCGAGCTCCCAGCCTTGGGTACGTACTTTAGCCGCGTTTGAGACCGGTGAGCCGTTGCCGAATATGCCTGGAACCGAAAGGTTCACGAGGATGTCCTTCGTCAGGTTGTTGAAGTAGTCGAACGAGACTGTGAGGTTGTCTCTGAAGAAACCAAGATCAAGACCTATGTCTGTCATGCCTGTGGTCTCCCATTTGATGCCAGGATTGGCGGAGGAGAAACTTGCTGAAGGCGCGGCCACGTTGTCGAACACCATGCTGTTGCTGACTGAAACGCTCTGCTGATATTGGTATGCGCTGATGCGGTTGTTTCCGACCAGACCCCATGATCCCCTGAGCTTCATGGACGTGACATACGGACGGATATTGTCCCAGAAACTTTCCTGAGAGATTCTCCAACCGGCTGAGACTGACGGGAATATTCCCGAACGGTTGCCCTTGGCGAAATAGGAGGAATAGTCGTTCCTGATATTTAATTCGAGGAGATATTTTTCGTCATAGTTGTAGTTGACGCGTGCGAATCCAGAATAGAGTGACCAGTCGGACGCGTCGCTGTAGTTTGAAATAGGGAGCGCTTCGGTGCCGTTGATTTCTCCGACCATGACATCGAAATTGTGGTCGGCGGTGGTGCGTTGTGTGCCGAACCAGTTGCCGTGCTGCCCTTCATAGCCGTAACCGACGAGGGCGCTAAGGCCGTGCTTCTCACCAATTTTCGTGTTGTATGATAGAATCGCCGTCGCCGTGTACTTCGTGTAACGGTTGAACGACTCCGAGATATGGTTTTCCGTGTCGCCCGAAAGAGGGTTGTCGGAAGCCTGTCTGTTCTCGTGCGTGTTGTTGTTCAGGTAGCGTGCGCCACCTGAAAGCGAGAGTTTGAGGCCTTTCCATATGTTCCAGTCCGCGGTGAGGGTGCCGCTCATGTCGTCATTGACGCTTTTGCGGTAGCCTCCGGTCTCAAGCCTTTCGAGCGCGTTGCTGTTGGAGCCGGAAGGGTAGTTGTAGCTGCCGTCCTCATTCTTTATGTTGTAGATCGCCGGCATTCGGTTGCACTGCTCGATGAGCCATTCTGTCCAGTAGGCATGATCCTTTATTTCATTGCGCGTGAACTGTGAGGTGAGGCTTACGGTAAGATTCTCGCGAACCTTGTGGGTCACGTTCAACCTGGCGTTGTAGCGGTCATATCCGTAGTTCGGGCCCTTGAAGAGCGAGTTCTGGTTGAGGTATCCTAAGGAAGCCATGTAGGAAAGTTTCTGAGTGCCGCCGGTAACGGAAACCGTGTGCGTCTGCTGTGGGGCGTAGTCCTTGTAGATTTCGTTAATCCACTTGCAGTTGGTCCCGCCATTCCTGAAGCCAGCGATGTCTTGCGCGCTGAATTTGGTGGAGCGTCCAGAATTGACTGCCGCCTCGTTGTAGAGTTCGGCGTAGATCCATGAATCCACCACGGTAGGAAGCTTGGTAGCCTGCTGAATGCCGTATGTCATGCTGTAGCTGACCTCGGACTTTCCATCATTCCCTTTCTTTGTGGTGACGAGTATGACACCGTTTGATGCCCTTGAACCGTAGATTGCCGTAGAGGATGCATCTTTCAGTACGGAGATCTGCTCGATGTCTGCCGGATTGAGGTTCGTGAGCGAACCCTCTATTCCGTCAATGAGTACAAGAGGGTCGTTGTTGTTCATTGTGTTGTAGCCTCGGATGTTTATCGACGGAGAACTTCCCGGAGTGGATGAGCCCTGCTGGATTACGAGACCGGGAGTTGTTCCTTGGAGACCTTCGAGGACGTTAGCTATAGGCTTGCCCTCAAGCTCCTTTGTGGACACGCTTGCGACCGCTCCGGTAAGGTTGACCTTCTTCTGGACACCATAGCCGACCACCACGGCGTCAGCAAGGTTGAGAGCCTCTTCGGCAAGCGTGATGTTGACTGAAGTCCTGCCGTCCACGGCGGTCTCCTCGGTCGTGTAGCCTATCGCGGACACCATAAGCACCGCGTCAGGGCTGACGCTTATCCAGTAGCTTCCGTCAATGTCTGTGACTGTGCCGCTTCCGGTACCTTTCACCATGACAGATGCGCCGATGACTCCTTCTCCGTTGCAGGTGACCTTGCCTGTAACCTTGATGGTCCCGGTCTGTGCGAGAGCGGTCTGCGACAGTCCCGCGCCGATGAATATGACAGTCGCGGCGAGGACTGCCTTTGCAAGAGTCCTGACGCGGCGTGCCACTTCATTGAATTTTGATGATTTCATGACTATTAATATTGGTTTTAGTTGTCAAGATTGGAAAGGGCGAATGTGTATGCGCCCAATGCGATTGCCGTGCTGGTTCCGATTGAAGAGACCGCTATGCCGGTTTTCCCGCGCCCTCTGTACCTTGCTGTTTTATTTGACTTGGGTACTTTTATCAGAGTGGATTCATCCTTGAGGAATGCTTCCAGACCGTTTCTGTCTGTCAGGTCGAAAACCTCGCTTTGCAGGTAGGGGAACTTGTCCCCGGCGAATGTCCTGAGTGAGGAATTCATTCTTTCCACCATGGATGGAATGATGTATTTGTGCGCTCCGGACAGACCACCACCGATGACGACAATTCCATCGACAATGTCAAGCGCGGAAGTCAGTGCGTCAGCGGCTGCATGTCCAAGTTGTTTGAAAGAGCGGATGGCCGCCTCCCGGTTCCCTTCCATCAGCCCCTCTGCGATGTCGAATATCTCCTTGGGTGAAAGATCCCTGACATCATCCTCGGCCAGTTCTCCGTAAACCCTGCGGACAGCCCTGATGCTTACGCTCTCTTCGGCGATCATTTCCGGACAGAGACTGTTTCTCATGCACCAGACATCCCCTCCGCATCCGTTGTCGCCGCTTAGCAGTTTCCCGTCAATCACGACACCGGCGCCGAATCCTGTCCCGAAAGTCAGTCCTACTATATTCCTGTACCTCATTGTGCTGCCAGACTCCGCCAGCATTGAGTTGATTTCCGTAAGTTTGCCCACAAGCGCCTCCCCGTATGCGAACAGGTTCCCGTCATTATTTATGAACACCGGGATCCCGAAAGTCTCCGAAAGAAAAGGACCCATGGCCACACCCCCTCTGAAACAAGGGAAGTTCGGCAAGTCTCCGATAATGCCATTCGCATAGTCCGCGGGACCGGGAAATGCGAAGCTGATTGCCAGAGGCTTTTCCGGCAGCAGTTCCTCGACTTTTCTGAAGCCATCGGCAAGTGCGTCGAGGCAGCGATCGATATCATCGCTTACTGCATTCATCCTTATTGGCGACACTATTTCCCGGCAGCCCTGAATCGCTGAGAACACGAAGTTCGTGCCTCCGGCGTCAAGTGTCATTACAATTCTGTGGTCATTCTCGTACATGCTTTAAAATATTAGGCGTGAAACCTTACGTATGCCCGGATCACCATACATTTCCTTCCTTCCGATGCCCCGTAAGGCCGTATAGTGTATTTTTTTACACTCTCCGGAACGATGAATGTCTCGGCATAGTGGACGATGAACGGCTCAAATTTTCCGTCCGGACTCTCTACCACAGCCTCTTCTCCATCCACAAGGTTGAGCACCTGCACTCCACCGTCTGTTTCGAATGCCACTGGAACAGAGAACTCTGTCCTGCGCGTCTCTATGAATTCATTAGGATGGAGCCCGGTGCGTGTCTCGCTCCAGCCTTCTCCCTCCGCGATTCTCTCAAAATGATTCACAAGATGCTTGTGTACATAGTCAGTGTCCCTCTCCCACGCTATGACCTGCTTTCCACGTTCGACATTAATCGGCCTCGGCTTGCCGTCAAGACCAAGACGCTGCCAGTCCCAAAGCTTGAACGTGAATATGTTAGGCGTCGCACTGATTTCAAGTACCATGCTTCCCGCTCCTGAACAATGGATCGTTCCGCCTGGGATGAGATAATGATCATGCTTGCGGGCAGGAATCTTGTTCACATATTTCTCCGCATCGAAGACAATCTCGCCACGCTGCGCAGCCCTTAGGTCTTCAATCATCCGCTCTTTGTCAACACCGTTTTTGACACCGAGGTAAACTACGGCATCCTCAGTCGCGTCAAGCAGGTAATAGCTCTCGTCCTGCGTGTAGGGCATCCCCATGTTTTCACGTATGAACTGCGTTGTCGGATGTACCTGAAGGCTCAGGTTTCCACCTCCTATTGTGTCAAGGAAATCAAAGCGGATGGGGAAGTCCTTCCCGAACCTTGCCTCGACCACCTCTCCGAGCACCTCGCGGCTTTTGGCCAGAATCAGATCCTGTGAAGGCAACTCGAATCTCGTCCCGTTGATCTCAAACAGGAGGCTGTTCTCCTCTGGCACGCAATCAAAGCACCAACCGTAGTTGGCGACACTTTTGTCAAGGCCGCAGACATCTTTCATCCATTGTCCGCCCCAAGGCGCCGGATCGAAGAACGGGACCACGCGGAACGGAGTGTTTGCCGTCTTCTCAAGTCCTTTGAGGAATGTCTCCCTGTCAGTGAGCTTCGGCATGTCGGCATTGTTTGTGTCCAGCCAATAGTCCATGCGCTTCATGATCTTGTCCTTATAGAGGTCGAGGACTCTCCAGTCGATGAACAGGCCCCTTTTATACTGGATGGAAACCGCATCTTCATGGTTGTCAATGCCAAGCCCTTTCACTTCATGACGGCGGAACCTCTGCTGAATCTCCCATCTTGCCATGTCGGCATACACGGTGGCCGCGTCCTCGGGCACGACGAGAGTCGCTCCGGAACCAATCACAAGTACGTTACCTTCTTCTTTGGCAACACACTCTCTTGCGTCCGCAAGTTTCTCATTGTCGAAGAAGTCGTGGATCCTGAGGCTCGTGAGGTAACCGAAAAGGACGTCATCCGTCATGAACGGCTTCGTCATTTCCCTGATCTCATCTTCAGATTTCATAAGTGTCCTTGTGTTGATCACAAGACCATATCCGTAGGAAAGTTCACGTACAACCTCGTCCTCGTAAGTGCCTGTGTACAGGTCAACGGCTGTAATCCTTTTCCCGGTGGCATTCAGGACTTCCCTGATTGACTCCCATCCGGTTTTTATGAAGCCACTGATCTTTGTGGACGGAAACTTGTCGTAGTTGCTTCTTCTCATGTTGTCGTGTTATTTGTATGAACAAACTTGATAATGTGCAAATATATTGAGATTTTATTAAATGGCAAATAATTTTTCGGGAAAAATCATAAGGCGTGAATATTTCCGTGATGGGCGTGATTACAAAAAGCCCCCGAATACTCCATCAAACCCTATGGGCGTGAATGGAATATTCAGGGGTGGATGCCTCTGATCCGGCCAGAATCTAACGAGTGTTGTCCTTGCTCATTATATCGCGTATGAGCAGACATGCAGGCGCCAGCACCGTAATATGGTCGAAGCCGCTGAGTTCGTGTATGGGTATGTGCTTGTTGCCCACGCCTTCAAGCACCGACTTTAGGTAGAGATTCTCCTCATAACGGGACATCTGCTCCAGACATCTTTCGCCGGTAATGAGTGTCAGGTCTGTGCCTAACTTGCGTGCGTTGTTCAGAGGTGCCATTTTGTCCACGATGGGCAGGGTGAACGAAATCTTCCTTTCCTTGCGTATCGTGTAGTGAGTGGCGCACTGTCCGCTTACGGGAAAATATCCCTTTATGGAGTCGGCGTCAACGCCATATTCGGCCAGATAACCCTTGTCCAGAGCAAGCATCAGCGTTAGATACCCGCCTGCGGAATGTCCTCCCACATACACCTGAGCCGGGTCGCCGCCATACTCGGCGATATGCTTTATTGTCCATGCCACCGCAGCGGCCGCGTCGCGCGTGTAGTCGGGGCATTTGCACTTGGGGAATAGACGGTAGTTGGGTGCCACCTGTGCGAATCCGCTGTTCATAAGTTCCGGACGTATCTCCTTGTTGCCTCCCTCCAATCCACCGCCATGAAACCATACGATGGTCTTGAAGCCCTTCTTGCCCACAGGAGTGTATATGTCCAGTTTACAGCGTTCCTTGCGGTAAGCAGAGGTGTCATCGGCGCTGATGTAGGGGATGTCCTTCAGTGTCATGTACTTGTCCTGCGCTCTGGCTGTAAGCGCTGTGGCCAGCATGATGATAACCGTTAGTAGATGTCTCATTTTGTTCTTGTTTTTTGATGTTTTGTGCTGATTTGTACACTATGTGCATACAAACTTACGCAAAACCTTAGATTTGCAGAGTGGTTCACTGCACCAAGGAATGCGGTGCAAAATTAATAAATTTGTGTCAACAAGTAAAGTATAACAAAGGACAATGGAGCCGGGCGGTTCTCAATTTTCGCAAACCTTGCGACATGCTGGCCTTATATAATATAAGCCAAAGAGATTATTTCTTCCGTGGCAGAAACGCGAAATGTCCCGGGATGTCGCCTGTGGTCGCACTCCATTTCTGCACACCGGATCTGGAATAACAATAAAGTGTGCCGCTGGAGGTGTAGTTCTTGGCGTCGGTGATGTAAATGTCGCCGTTTGTCGGATGAACCGCGATTCCATAAGGCGCCACAATCTGGCTTTCCGTTCCGTCAGTGATGACTTTGCGTGAAACGACACTTTTACGGTCAGCGTCCACGATAGCGTAAGATATTGTGCTGCTGGATGTGACGTAGCTGTACTCGCTGCTGTAGATGTAGAGCGAATCGTTCGCGATGGTCATATTGGACACGGGAATATTCATAGCCTCGGCGACTTTGTACTGAGTTCCGTCATTTTCCAGGCGGTACAGGTTCGAGGCGACATCGACATAGTTGCCGTTGGATGACACCCACAGGTTGCCCTTGGAGTCGGCTTTTATGTGGCATAGATTAATCGCGACATCAATTGTGTAAAGCTCTTTCATCGAATTCACGTCGATGACGGAAACCGTTGAGTCATAATCCGGAGCCCTATAGCCGCCGGAGTTCGCCACGAATGCGTTGGAGCCTATGATGACAATTTCTTCGGGTTGGTATCCGACCGGTGTCTCGCCTTCGATCTTGTAGGTGTCCAGATTGACCTTGAATACGGAACCTTTACGGTCGGCCTGGAACTCTGCGTCGGAACCAACATAGGCTGTGACGTAGGCGTAGTTGTCCTTGAACGCGATGTACCTGCAATTCGCTATGTCGATCTGGGTGATTCTTTCGGCTGTGTAGGCGTCCATTACTTCCACCTTGTGTGAACCGTTGATGACGGCGAACAATCTTCCGTCATAGATCTGGAGGTCATTGCCCGTGTCCCCCAATCCTTTTACGACCGTCGGATTCTTTTCGGCGTAGATTCCGCAGGCGTAGGATGCCTCACGGTAATCGAGGAAATCAATGTCGGCCTTGTTGCTGCCCATATTGCCCTCATTGAGGACGTACATTCCGATCGGATCCGCATCCGGGTCTGTCTGGAATCCCAACGGGCCATACACAGGAGGAACGATAGTCTCTTCCTTGCGGCAGCCGCAGATTGCCACGCCGAAAAACAGGACTATGGCCAAGGCTTTGATGATTTTGTTTGTGTGTCTCATAATGTATTGATTTAAAAACTAAAACTCGTGACAAACCTGCAATTGGTCTTCGGCATCGGATAGCCAGATTCCATATATTCCCTGGCACAGCGGTTCCGCCGTGCTGGCGGTGTCCTACAAAGGTTGGGGACTGAACTACAGCTTCATCTACACAGGTTGTCCGTGATGAGGTTGTGGTAGGCGTCCACGGAAGCGTCAATCATCCGCAGAGCGGGTATATTCATAAAACTCCTCGCGTATTTCAGCCCGACGTTGAACTGCTCGGCATATTCGGGTTTCAGGAAGGCGTTGCCCATGTCCGTGTAGTAGAGGTCGTTGAACGTCGGCATCCGGAACATCCGTTTGTAGAACGCCCTGAGCGACAGATCCTGCCTGAGGAACGGCTTGTAGGACAGAAAGAAAGCCGGTGTGGCCACAGCCTTGTCCGGACGGGCCTCGAACCGCTTCACCTTCTCGTGCGCAAAGTAACCCAGCACGCTGGCCTGTCCTTTGAGCCTGCCCCATTCGAACGCCGTGGCAAGCGCCGCCATCTGCGGGTAGCGGGTAGGGAAGGGGAACGTACCGTCGCTTTCGGTCGGCATATAGAATGTCGCGTCAAGAGTGTTCCACTGGAAATCGTATGAGAACGAGACCTCCCAGTTATCCATTATATTATAAAGGTTCGCGCAGGAGGCGTACAGCTCTTTCTGCTTGTAGGTGTTCTTCGTCTGGATCAGCTTCGCGTCCTGATTCTCGTAATGGGTGTAGTCGGCGGCGTACTTGGCGTTGACCAGAGATCTGAACTTCGGTGTCCACCTGTTTGTGAAAGTCCCTTGAATGAACGAGTTCGTGTCCCAAAGACGTTCTCCGTTCCGGAACACGTTGTTCACGATCGCCCCAGGAATGCCCCTCTCGGAGTTGTATGAATATGCCCGGACGATCCACCGCCCTTCATTGGTTGTTCCGTGAAGCGCTGCCTCAAGCCTTGTTGCGTTGATGTCTCCGTTGTGACGTACCGCGGTGGTGTCATAGACAGTCTCTCCGAGCGAGTTCCTTCGACGGTAACGGAACTTGTACTTGCCTGTAGCGTTGACCCATTCTCCGCTGAACGAGGCACTTACGGCATCCGAGATCTTGTACTCGCTGCGGATGGACGGATTGATGAGGCCGAAAGATCCGGTCTTCATCGTCGCCTTGAAATTGGCGTTCCGGCCGTTCTCGAACCGTGGTCTCCTGGTCGTGATGTAGATTGTCCCAGAGGCTCCGAAGTCCTTGGCGGACTGGAAGATGTCGCTTTTCTGGCCGTTGTAGAGCGAAATCTCCTCCACGTCATCGAGAGAGAAACGTCCCAGGTCCACCTGTCCGTTCTGGGCGTTGCCGAGCTGGATTCCGTCATAGAACACAGCCATATGGTTCGTGCCCATTGAGCGGATGTTCACAGTCTTCAGTCCGCCGACCCCGCCGTAGTCTTTCAGCTGGATCCCGGAGAAGTGTCTGATCGCGTCCGCGACCGAGAAACTGTTCAATCTTTGGAGTTCCTCTTCCTTAAGGGTTTGTGCCGGGATCACCTCTCGGTATTTGTATTCTGCCGGAACGCCGATGATCATGGCCTCCTTGATCACTTGGACACTGTCCAAAGGCGCATCTTTCCGGTGGACAGAAGTCGTGTCACCGGAAGTCTGTGCAAAAGCCACCAGCCTGCATCCCAGGAGGCAGACCGAGACTATGAGACGGTATATTCGTTTCATAAATTCATGTGCGGCAGCCGCCCGTGATCCCGCAGGCAATGCCGTAAAGTTCTATGAAGGCAGGTCTTCTGACTTGTTCCTGACGCGGCGCCTTCCCGGTTGTGGACAACTGAATATCCAGCGTCCTGCCAGTGGCATAAGAAAGCCGCGTCAATCTTCTGGCTGTTTTTAAGGACAGCCGCCCCTGACACTCAAAATGTCAGGCGGAACTCACAGCAGCGGGTACTGTCCCGGATTCGCACCGGATTCCCTTTTGATCCTTGGCATCAAAACCGATCCAAAGAACCTTCATGGGGCAAAGATAGCAATCATTGAAATCATTGTCAAATCTGAGAAGCTGTTTTGATTTGTTCGAACTATTCTTGAGTCCACTTGAAAAGTCTCGACGAGAGCAGAAAAGTCTGTACCCCACTACAGGGGCGACTACGAATTTTCAATTCTCACTGGGGGGTACTTTTACTTTTAAGACAGTCTCCCCCCGTTGGAAGTACCTGTGTGGCGCATTTTTAAAAAAAAGACTTTTTCAAGTGGACTCATTCTTTGAAGTGAAAAACTTCTCCAGGACAAGTTCCTAACATACGCCAATTTTTCTTAAATTTGGACTATGAAAAGAATCATGCTTACCGCAGTGCTGTCACTGCTTTGCGCCGCGATGCTTCCGGCGCAGACCAAGATTATGTCCCACAGGGGCTTCTACGCCCATCCGGGCTCTTTTGAAAACACATTGACGAGTCTTGCCGGCGCTCAGAAACTCGGCGTTGAGAGCGTCGAACTGGATGTGCACCTTACGACTGACGACTCGCTCGTGATCATGCACGGCCCGATGATCCCCGGGACGAAGTACAAGGATATTCAGAAACTTGACTACGCCACCGTCAAAAGATGCGTCCTCCCGAACGGCGACCATATTCCTTCATTGAGGGAATATTTCACCCAGGCGAAGCGCACTCCTGCATTGAAGCTTTTTCTGGAACTCAAGTCCCACCCGACCCCGGCGAGGGAGACCCGGCTGGCGGAGGAGGTCATCGCCCTCAGTGATGAGATGAATATGTACGACCAGATGTGCTTCATCTCTTTCAGCGAGCATCTTTGCGACGAGATTGTGCGCCTTCACCCGGGTGCTGAGGTGGTTCCTATCACGTCGAGGAAGACATATTCGGTGAAGGAACTCAAGGATCGTGGCTATGCCGGAGTGTCCTATAATTATAATGTGGTGATCAACGCCGCTCATTATCTGGATGACGTGCGCGCCGCAGGCCTTCAGACGGTTCTCTGGCCGGTGAACAGTTACGATCTTGCGGACTTCGCGATGAGGCACGGTGTCACCTACGTCTCCACCGACCAGCCGCAGGGCATGAAACGCCTGATGGACTCCATCCGCGAGTTGAGGTGGAAACAGGAGAAGAAGCTGATCTGCTTTGATCTGGACGGAACACTGACCCAGCACAAGACCCCGTTGACCGCAGCCAACAGGGCGGTTCTTGACACGCTGGCCAAGCGCTATGAAATCATAATGGCAGGAGGCGGGAACTGTGCGAGGATCTACAAGCAGATGGGTGAATATCCAATCACAATACTTGGTAACTATGGTATGGAGGAGAGCCGCATTGTCGACGGCAAGTTTAAGATGGTGATGGAAGAGAAGGCTCCGATAGACAGAAAGTTCTTCCAGAAGAACTGCGACTATCTCAGGAAGAAATATGGCTACACGGACTACAAGGGTGATCCTCTTGAGTTCCATGAGTCTGGTATGGTGACTTTTGGCCTTCTCGGAACCAAGGCGGACAAGGCGGACAAATTGTCGTTCGATCCAGATAAAATCCGCAGGCGTGCCATGTTCCCGGAGGTCAAGGAGATATTCAAGGATTATTCCGTGTTCATCGGTGGCACGACATCGTTCGATATCACGCCTAAGAGGTATAACAAATTCGACGCTGTGCTGCGTTATGCCGCCGAGCATGGCTACTCGTTTGATCAGATTCTCTTTGTCGGTGATGATTTCCTCGATGGCGGAAACGACAGCCAGATCCGTCTCGGCGGCATGGACTACATCAGGATCGACGACTACACCCGCCTCCCGGAGAAGCTGGAATTCCTGTTT
>OQWI01000236.1_pt1 | contig 26402 bp, 30 predicted proteins | sample 1691551 | NCBI WGS metagenome assembly OQWI01 (sample SAMN03418259, study PRJEB22391) | human gut metagenome | biome: human-gut; feature: organic feature; material: feces | host: Homo sapiens | place: Tanzania | collected 2013-01
TAATCGAACAGGAAAGAAAGGAACAGCGGGTACACATGAGAAAACTATCGGAAAAACTCGGCAAGATAGCAGACATGCTTGGCAACTTGCCGCCGGACAGCGACACTTTAAAAATGATTGATGAGGCTCGTAGTGCATACTCACGACTTCTTAAAATCCAATAATATCATAACGTATGAAGATAGACAATTCAGTTGTAGAGGTATTGAAAACCTCCGAGTTTGACGGCAGTCTTTTACGCCTGCCCGGGCAGTTAGAACGCAAGCTATACGAACGTGTAGCCAAGGTACTGAAGAGTATCGGCGGCAAGTGGTCGAGTGCGAAGAAGGCTTTTGTATTCAAGGAGGATGTAGGCGACCTCATTACATCCATCGCCGACTCTGGAGAATACATCCCGGAGCGACAAGCACTTCAGTTCTTTCCTACTCCCGAGTCTCTCGCTCGCGAGATTGTGGAGATAGCGGATATACGTCAAGGAGAGAGCACGCTTGAGCCTTCTGCAGGACAAGGCAATATTGCGAAGTTTATGCCATCGCCCGACTGCATCGAACTCGATTCTAAGAACCGAGCTGTACTTGAGGAGCGAGGCTTCCGCGTCGTCGGCAAGGACTTTCTAAAATTCCCGTCGTCGGCATCGTACGATGTTATAGTAATGAACCCACCGTTTTGTAAGCGACAAGACGCTTTGCATATCCTCAAGGCGATCTCAATGGCAAACCGCAAGGTCGTAGCTATCGCTTCTCAGGCTGTGATGTGGCGTACTGACGGTCCGTACAAAATACTGCGCGACGCCGTCGCACACTACGGAGGCTATATGCGCAAACTCCCGGACAAGTCGTTCAAGGAGGCTGGCACAATGGTTAATACGGCCCTTGTAGTGATAGACAAGACAAAGCCCCTATTGTAAGAGAGTCATAACGTATATAAGCAGTTGTTTACATTTTTGTTGATTAGTTTCGGAGCCGCTGGCGCGTGATGCGTCGGCGGTTTTTTTACATTTCGTAGTAAAATAGTTATTGTTTTGTTTGGTTATTCGTAGTAAAATTACTACCTTTGCAGTGTTGAATTATTAAACAAGCGATCTATGAAAAATGTAAAAGTTTCTAAGATTCTGAGAATCTTGACTGACGACGGTTGGTACTTAGACCGTTGCAAAGGGGACCACCGAGAGTTCAAGCACCCTACAAAAAAGGGTGTTGTAACTGTCAACGGTAAGCCTTCAACATCTATCTGCGGATGGCTCCTCAGTAGTATTGAACGGCAGTCGGGGCTTAGGTTCTGACTAATCGGGGTGGAGCAGAAGTTCCGCCCCTCCCCTACATTCGAAGCAGACGCTTGTTTTGATATTCGACAAAGAAAGGTGGCGGTCGTGGCTGCCACCTATTTTAAGATTAACATATAAAACAATATATTATGAACGATGTTGTGATTAAAGCTGCCCGTACTGATGGCGGCTACTGTTGCGCTTGCGACTTACTGCCGGGTTGGGTCGTCGCCTATGATGGCGACCTTGAGGGCTTTAAGGCGTATGTCCAGGAGAGTGTTGACTTCTGGCTCGAAGGCAGACGTAAAGACGGTGATGTATACCCGGAGGTGTTTGACGGTGAGTATAGGCTCGTCTACGATTTTGATGTAGCTACGTTGCTCGACTACTATCGTGGCATATTCTCGTTTGCCGCTCTTCAGTCAATAACGGGCATCAACCAGAAGCAGCTTTCACACTATGCGAGCGGCATATCGAAGCCGCGCCCTCAGCAGGTGGAGAAAATAAAGTCGGGATTGCGCCGACTTGCCAAGGATATTGAAATGGTCACTGTTTAATAAATTCAACACCGCCGCCCGACCATGCGGCACCATGACCGCTGCAAGTTTCTAATTCGCAGCATTCATTATATTAAAGAGCTTATTGGAGTCCTCGGTGCGTGACGCATCGAGGGCTTTTTGTATCATAGGCACTCGCTATAAAGCTTTCCAGTTCTTTAAATATTGGAAAGAACTGAAATTCTATGCTACTTTCTATATGTTTACGATTGTAAACAAAACTTAACAAACTAATAATTGCGCCACAATGTACCAAAATGCACCCAAATGCGCCATTTGTCATTTTAAAAGCTACTATAGTAGCTGTATCTTTGAGGATAAAAAGGCACACATACATGGGATTTTGGCAAAACATAACGAATTTTTTTAGAGGAGAATCGGGCAAGAAGGAAGAATCCGGAAGCAAAACGACCATCGCCGGAGACTACACAGGCTTCTTCGGCTACGGATCGGGAGCTACAGCCATGTCCGTTGCAACGGTGTACCGATGCGTGAAGCTGCTCAGCGAGAGCGTCGCCAACCTTCCGCTTCTATACATGAGACTGAAGGACGGCATCTTTGTAGAGGACAAGACAAGCCGCCTCCACTACCTGCTTGACGTACAGCCCGACTTCACAAAATCAGCGTTCGACTTCTGGAAGGAGACCGTAGAGCACGTGCTGCTTGATGGCAACGCCTACATCGTGCCAGTATACAACACGGCGACGCTGGAGATAGACCGACTCGTACTCTGCGGACGCGGCACAGTGTCGCACGATGTCCTGCGCGACACATACAACGTCACCGACATGATTAATGGTGTGTACGGCTGCTACAGAGAGCAGGACATCATACACATCAAAGGACACAGCGCAGACGGAAAGACTGGCATCAGCGTGCTGCAATACGCACGTCAGACTCTCGACATAGCGCTTACTGGCGACCGTGAGACGCTGAAACGCTTCGCCAACGGCGGTAACGTGCGAGGTCTCGTGACAAACGACAAGTCGGTGACAGGCTTCGGCGAGTACCAGGACGCACAGCTGGAGAACACAGCCGAGAGCATTGACGGCAAGTTCCAGAGCGGCGAGCGCATCGTGAGTCTCCCGGGACAGGTGGACTTCAAACAGATTTCGCTCTCGTCAACGGATATGCAGTTTTTAGAGAGTCGTAAGTTTACGATACGAGACATTTGCCGCTTCTTCGGCGTGCACCCGTCTTTCGTGTTCGACGACACCAGCAACAACTACAAGAGTGCCGAGATGGCGAACGTCGCGTTCCTCTCCAACACACTCAACCCGCTGCTGCGCAACATAGAGAACGAGATGCTGCGAAAGCTCGTCGCTCCGTCGCTGTGCTGCAAACGCAAGTTTCAGTTCGACCGCAGAGGTCTGTACGCCTGCGACCTCGACAGCAGGGTGAAGTATCAGGCGAAAACCATCGCAGCAGGCATCTACACAGTGAACGACTGGCGTAAGGAAGAGAACAAGCCGCCGGTGGCAGGCGGAGACAAGGTGCTCGTATCGGCGAACCTGAAGGACATCAACAAGGGCTCCTTCGGCAATAATATCCAGTAACAAACCCCCATACGATATGAAAAAGACAGAAGATACCAACAAGATCATTAAGCGTTGTTTAAGTACCCCGAATATGTTGCATGTGAGGGAGGCGGCAGAGGGCGAAGCCCCGAGCCGCACCATCACGGGGTACGCAATACTTTTCAATACTCCGTCAGAGCCTCTGTGGAGCGACGATGACAGCGAAGCCCGGGAGATGATAGCCCCGGGCGCTGTCAGTCAAGAGTTTCTTGACAGCCAGGACATCAAGATGACGATGTTCCATGACAACCACCTGCTTCTTGCGAGAAGCGACAAGGGAGAAGGAACGCTCACCTACTCCATCGACGACAAGGGCGTGGCCTTCGAGTTTGACGCCCCGAACACCGTAGACGGCGACAAGGCGCTCGAACTTGTGCGCCGCGGCGACATCAAGGGTTGCAGCTTCGCCTTCTCGACCCGCTACTACAACCGCGACTTCGTGGAGCGTACCAGCGAGACGGCGCCGAACGGCACGGTAAACATCACATACACCGTAAAGAGCATTCTCGGCATCTACGACTTCACGCTTGCCGCCAACCCGTACTACCCTGACACAAGCGTAGAGGCGCGAGAGCTTACCGACAAGCTGCGCGACGATCTGCGCCAAGCTCCAGCGAAAAAGAATAACGAGGAGGCAGACAAGCAGCTGCGCGAAATGCGCCAGGCAGCACAAAAACGAATTTTCTAATCATAAATCAGTAGTTATATGACGAAACCAAAGAACAACATTATCGTTCGCGAGCTTGTAAACAAGTATCAGGCGAACTGCGACCGCATCACAGAGATTGCGGACGCTTGCGAGAAGGAGAAGCGTGAGCGCAACGAGGCGGAGAACGCCGAGTTCGAGGCGCTTACCCGTGAGAACCAGATTCTGCAGATGAAGATGCAGGCAGCAGCAGCCGAGCACCTCCGCGAGAATCCTAACGCCATCGAGGAGGCTACACGCATGATCCGCGAGAACAGCGCACAGGGCCAGCGCACGGAGATTCTTCTTGTGCGAGACATGATGATGGTGTCTGACGTGAACAACGGCGGCATCGTACCTCTCAACGTACAGGAGATTATGCGTCCGCTGCAGGAAGGCTTTATCCTCGACAAGGTAGGTCTGCCTATGCCTACGGGTCTCGCAGGCGATTATGTATGGCCGCTCTACGAGAACGTGGACGCTGAGCTTGCCGGTGAGGGTGTAGAACTCACCGACAAGAAGATTAAACTGAGCAAGCTGAGAGCTACACCGGAGCGCATCGGTATCGCTATCCCGGTAACCAACCAGTCGCTCAACCAGTCGCAGGGCATCCTGGAGATGATCGTGCGTGAAATCATGCCACTCGCCCTCCGTCGCCTCCTCAACAAGGTAATCTGCAGCACCAACAAGTTGAACGCCTCGACAAAGCTCACAGGTCCGTTCGTAGCCCTGAAGGCCAAGGCTACTACGCTGTCTGCTGTGCCTACCTTCAAGGAACTCAACGGCATGAAGGCGAAGATGTTCGAGACCGGCATCGAAGGCTCGAACGCTTGCTGGGTAATGACAAAGAGCATGGCAGCCATCCTCGAAGGTACGCCTGTCAACGAGAAGGGTATCTACGTTCCGATGATTCAGAACGGCGTGCTCTGCGGCCTCCCGGTATACACCTCTAACGAGATCCGCGACACCGACGGCACGGAGTTCATCGGTCTCGGCGACTGGAGATACCAGCCGATGGGTCTCTTCGGCGACATTCGCTTTATCGTTGACCCGTACAGCAAGGCGCGCAAGGACGCAGTAGACTTCGTTCTCAACGCAGACTACGCTACTATTACCGTACGCCCGGAGGCCTTCGCGCTCGGCAAGGTTGCTAAGGCTGTGTGATTTTGAACGTTCGTATATCTAATAAAAACATCAATCATGGCTATAACGGATTTGGCACTATTCAAGAAACACGTGAGAGCTGACGACTTCGCCGACGATGACGAGTATCTTGCTCATATACTCGACACGGCGGAGATGGCCGTCATAACGGCGACCAACAGACCGCTCGAAGAACTTCTGGAAATGGGTGACGGCAATCTACCGACGCCCATCATGCATGCGGCGATGATGCTCGGTGCTCATTGGTACAACCAGCGAGAGAGCGTGAGCAGCGTCCAGATGCACGCCGTGCCCGATTCGTTGCAGTCATTGATTAAGCCTTATCGAAAACTGGTATGAGAGCAGGAGACATGAAGTACAGAATAAAGCTGCTCAAGCCCGTTGCGACCGCCAACGCTTACGGCGAAGAGGCCAACGCCTACGAGCTGCAGAGAACGGTGAGAGCACAGCGTGTAAAGCAGAGCGGCAACCGCAGCGAGGAGGTCGGAGAACACTTCCCCGACTATCGGGCTGAGTACAACATCCGTGACGCGCACCAGGTAGAAGAGAACTGGCGAGTGCAGCAGCTCGGCGGTTATCTGTATACCGTGGTGGCGATCATACCGAACCTCGACCGAGGCATGAAGACATTGATCTGCGAACGAGTAAACGAATAGCAAGTCCTATGAATCAAACCGTCAGTGACATCAAAAGGCCGTTCCTCGACGTCTACAAGGCGCTCGACGTGAAGACACAGCGAAAGGCCATGAAGGGTGCCATGCGCCGCGAAGGCAACCGACTGAAGAAAGCCGCCGTAGCCAACCTCGGCAGCAGCGGCATAGGCAAGGGCACCAAGCGCAGTCTGTCAAGCGGCATATACGTGCGAACCTATCCCGACCGCTACGGTCTGGGCTTCATGGTGAGCGTGAAACCGCACGGCAAACGCAAGGGCATACACCTTAACCGACAGAGCAAGGAAAAGCCTGTGCTGATGTGGGCAGAGGACGGAACCAGGTATCGTAAGGCAGGAAGAAGAATTTCTTCGTTCTTCGGCAAGAGCCGTTTTACGGGCAAGAAGATACGGCAATACGTACGAGGCGGTGCGAACCGCGGCAAGATGAAGCGTTACGCTTTCCTCGCCAAGACAGAGCAGCAGACCGCTGACAGCGTGGAGACGAACCTCTTCAACAACCTCCAGGACAACATCGAAAGGGCGGCGAGAAAACAAGGACTCATCTAAAAAGACAAGCAATGACAAAGAAGACATCTCTCAGCGCAGGCGCCATCATACGCAATATGCTCCTCTCTGACGAGGAAGTGAAGGCGAAGACAAATAAGGTGTTCCCCGTAGCGACGGATACGGCGCAGCTTCCTTACATTCTGTACAGACGTGCAGCACTGGCGCACAACCCAACGAAATCGGGCATGCCGGGTGCAGACACCGTCACGATGGAGGTGGTGTGCTACACGGCGCAGTATGCCGAAGGCGTAGAACTTGCAGAGGCTGCACGTGCAGCGCTCGATTACAGACAAGGCGAACTCGACGGCATCCGTATGCGCAGTTGCATTCTCGTCGATAGTGAGGAAGGTTATGAAGATGATGCCTACGTGCAGCAGCTTGTATTCCAAGTGAAGATTTAACCATTAAAAACTTATAGTTATGCCAGAAACAGGTAATTATATCAACGGCAGTGACATTCTGCTGAAAGTAGACGGCAAGGCCGTGGGCCACTGCTCTACACACACACTCACGTTCAACTCGGAGACAAAAGACCGCGCAGTGAAGCCTGTAGCGACCGCCGCCAAGGGCAGCGGCCTGTGGAAGGGCAAGGGCGTCACAGGACTCTCAATCTCCATCAGTGCGGAGGGCTTCCGTTTCTACAACGAGACCGAGAACGGCTACGAACAGCTTACACCTGCATGGGGTAAGGGCCAGAGCGTGGAGGTCGAGGCCTTCAAGCGCGGTGAAGACACAAAGCCTTACGTCAAGGGCAACTTTGTTATCGCCTCGATCGAGGAGACCTCGCCGGCGACTGACGACGCGACCTACAGCCTTTCGTTGGAGAACGACGGCGAGCCTGAGGTTTACCCGGGCAAGGCAGGCTCGGCTGTAGTTTCAAAATAAAGCGCAGAGACATGAAAAAAGTAGAAATTACCATCAACGGCAAGGCATACCCCTGTAGACAGACTATGGGGGCTATGCTCCGCTTCAAAATGGAAACGGGAAAGGAGGTGTCCGACATCTCGAACGACGTGACGGACATGTGTACATACCTGTTCTGCTGTATTGCATCGGCGTGCAAGCATGACGGCGTGGAGTTCGGTCTTTCGCTCATGGACTTTGCCGACAGCGTGACGCTTGACGATGTCGCCGCATGGACGGAGGCTATCAACGGCGACGCTGCAGGCGTTGAGGCTTCGGCTGAAAAAAAAAGTTAGAAATACTTGAGCTGCTGGGGATAGCCGTTGGCAACATCGGCATCCCCTATTCTGATTTTTGCGGCTTCACGCCCGAGGAGTTCGACCATATCTACAGGGCGTGGAACGAGCAGCAGGAGGCACAGCTTCGGGACAGATGGGAGTGTATGCGCATGATGGCAACAATAGCCCTGCAGCCGCACGCAAAGGGCAATCTGACACCGCAGAAAGTACTACCGCTCCCGTGGGAAAAGAAAAAGCCGATGCGGAAAGCACCGGCTGTATCGAAAGAAGAGGCGAAGCGAAGATTTGAAGCACTTGCGAACAAGGCAAAGAAAAGTTAGATCCAGGGCTCTTTTGCGGAAAGCGACAGCAGAGAAGCAAATCCTACCCAAAAGACCACGGTGCTTATCAAAAAGACGATAAGGGCTAACGATGATTCGTTGTCAGTAATAATAAGAGCAGCAACGGATGCAATCCAGGTGATTAAGGAATAGGACATTATTGTAGTCCATCGCTGCCATCGCTTTTTTCTATCGGAATTTTCTTCGTTGTTTCTCATATTCTTAAGAATTTTATGTTTACAAAGGCAAAGATACTGATTTTTTATATAACATACATTCTTCATTATAAGTATTTATGGCAAAGGAGATAAAATTTAACATAAAACTCAGCGTAGACGGAAAGGAGCAAATCGTTACTGCAACCTCGGATTTGAACGAGATGCAGAAAAACATCTCTCGTGTAAGAACGACTGCTTCTGACATGAGAGATGCTCTTATATCCTTCAACCAAGGCTTTGAAGTTTTAAGAAACATATCTTCCACCTTTAACGACCTCACAGAAGAAAGTCGCAGTTTCGGCGCAGCTATGAATACCGCAAATACAATGGCGGGCAAGAGTGGCGAAGACTTCTCTAAACTCAAAGACCAAGTTGCGGAGCTTGCCAAGGATATACCAATGGCGCGCGAAGAACTTGCAAATGGACTATATCAAGTAATAAGCAACAGTGTACCTGAAGACAACTGGATAACTTTTCTCCAGAAGTCAGCAAAGGCTTCTGTAGGAGGTGTCGCAGACCTCGGCGAGGCAGTTAAAGTGACCTCTACCGTCATAAAGAACTACGGTCTTTCATGGGATGCAGCAGGAGACATACAGGATAAAATACAGCTTACCGCCAAGAACGGCGTGACATCTTTCGAGCAGCTGGCACAGGCACTCCCGAGAGTGACAGGCAATGCTGCAACGCTGGGTGTCAGCATAGATGAGCTCATGGCGACATTCTCTACGCTTACCGGAGTGAGCGGCAATACCGCCGAGGTGTCAACGCAACTCGCAGCTGTATTCACCGCACTTGTAAAGCCTTCGAGCGAAGCAAGCAAGATGGCAGAGCAGATGGGTATATCGTTCAACGCTGCATCCATCAAAGCAGCTGGCGGCCTGCAGAACTTCCTGGCCGATCTTGACAAGAACGTAAAGCAGTATGCGCAAAAGAGCGGTATGCTGGAGCAGGAGATATACGGAAAGCTATTCGGTTCAGCAGAAAGCCTGCGTGCTATCGGGCCTCTGACAGGACAGCTTGCAGACAAATTCAATGAAAATATCTCCTCGATGAAGGATAGCGCCGGCACCGTCGACGAGGCCTTCTCGACTATGAGCAGTAGCGGTGCGGCGAGCTTCCAGATGATGAAGAACCAAATTGCAGAGTTCGCCGATGGTATTGCGTCCGCATTAAGCGGCATCATGCCGTATCTTAATATCGCGACGCAGGTAGGCAATAGCGTGATAGCCATTTCGACATTGGTAAAGGCGTGGCAATCACTCGGTATCACCCAGGCTATCGTAAGAATAAGGACAACTGCAGCAAATGCCGCTTTTGTGGTATCCAGAACAACGATGATAGGACTGACGGCTATTACGAGAACATTGAGTGCGGCTTTTACTGGGGCTGCTGTCGGAGCTACAACTCTTAAGGTTGCTATCAGGAGCTTGCTCATTTCTACAGGCGTGGGTATAGCAATAGTCGCCCTCACAGAAGTAATAAACGCATTTATTTCTAAATCCTCGGAAGCTAAAGACAAAGCAGACGAGCAGGCGGAAGCGATGAAGGAAATGAACAGCGCAGCCGACGAGGTGAAGAATGCCTATGACAGCACACTGAAGTCTACCTATTCGGAGCTAATGTCGAAATACGACAAACTCAAGGAAGGATGGAAGTCTTTGTCTACCGAACAGCAGAAAGTGCAATGGATAAAGCAGAATCAATCCGCTTTCGGCGAGTTGCGGCTGAAGATAGACAGCGTCACGGAAGCCGAGAATATCTTTAACAACAAGACGGACGCTGTGGTTGAGGCTTTCAAGCAAAGAGCTATGGCAGCTGCATACGCTGCGAAGCTCACAGCATTATACCAAAAGCAAATCGACCTGCTTGATAAGAAAAAGAAGGTAACTAAGAGTATTTCCGACGATGCCAAGAATAACGGAAGAAACGCCAAAGAGGGCGACATCGTGCCGGAAAGCTGGCGCAACGAGCGCTATGGTAAAGTTGGTAACGATGGGCAATGGAGATTTACCAAAATAGGAGCAGAAAGATACAATGGTACGAATGTTTCGGGCAACAAACAAATAAATCCAATAGACAAGAGTCTCAACGCCGTCAATCAAGAAATTGCCGACACCCAAAAACAGTTAGCCGAGAACCTGGAGGCAAACAAGGGCTTTATTACAGCAGGCAAGCCTGTTGGTAATATTGCCAACAACACCACCAATACGCCCTCCGCTGTTGAACCGAAGACGTACATCGAAAAGCTGCAGGCGAAGCTGTCTGCTGCTCAGAAGACCAAGGACAACGCCCTGACCATCGAAGCCAGAGTGGAGGCCGACGCAAAGGTGAAGAAGATACAGGCAGAGATAGACGAGGCGACAAAGGGCAAGGTTTCAATCGAAGCCGCTACCGAGCCGACCTATATCGTGGCAGGATCCGCCGCCGATAAACGCAAGAGCTACAGCAACGCACAGCAGCGCATCGGCAACATCCGCCAGGACTACGACTCTGGACTGATAGACAAAGCCTCAGCGCAGAAAGCTATTGCCGACATCAACGACCAGCTCTCTGCGCTCGGGCTGAAGCCTATCGAGGTGCACTTCAAGACACCTATCGAAGAGTTGCAAGAGCAACTGCAGAACGCACAGCGCAGTCTCGATGAGGCTACAACCATCGAGGCGAAAGTCAAAGCCTCAGCAAAAATCGCAGAAATACAGGCCGAGATAGACAGAGCGACAAAGGGCAAGGCTTCTATCGCCGCCGAAGTAGAACCAGAATACATCGAACAAGGCTCCGTCGCCGACAAGCGTCAGAGCTACAGCAATGCGCAGCAGAAAGCAAGCCGCATCCAGTCTGACTTCGAGATAGGCATCATCGGCAAAGATGATGCTATGAAACAACTCGAAGATCTGGACGCAGAGCTGACGCAGCTCGGACTGAAGCCACTGAAGATAGACATCAAGACAAGTGACATCGACGATGCGAAAAAGAAAATGGAAGGAGCGTGCTCAGCAGCCAGCGCAATGGGCAGCAGTCTTTCTTCTCTCGGTAATGCGATAGGCGTGCCTGAGCTGAATGTTGCAGGAGTGTTGGCGCAATCTATTGCGGTAATGACTGAGGGGTTCGCTACGGCGACTGCACAGGCTGCAACGCTCGGCCCTTGGGCTTGGATAGGCTTTGCTGCTACCGGCATAGCCCAGCTTGCCGCAATGATTTCTGCAATGAAAAACCTCAACGGCTTCGCCTCGGGTGGCGTAGTCGGTGGAGGTTCGACCTTTGGAGACCGCAAATTTGCCCGTGTCAACAGTGGAGAGATGATCCTTACCAAATGGCAGCAGGCTCGTCTCTTCCAGATGATAAATACGCCGAGGTATACGCCGCCGGTGTTCACACAGAGAACTCTGCCGGACATGCAAACAGCACAGACAAGCAGGCAGAGCATTGATGGCATACGCCTCGAAATAGGCATCAAGGGCAAGACGAGAGGCACGGAGCTGGAGCAGACAATAAGTAATGTGCGCAGGATAGCCGCCAAGTCGGGCCGACGCTCAAATCTTTCATAATCACGACTATGTACATACACGGACAATTCGTTAATCAGAAGGGCAACATTATCACCGTGGAGATATTGTCGCACGGTGACCGTACCGAAGAGAAGATCATCGGTACGGAAGCCGGAGGCATATACTTCCAGGAAGACGCGGTGGAGATAACTGACGAGATGAACGACACTTTCGACCATCTCCTGCGTCACAGTTGCACAATACGTCTCCTTTGCCGGAGCTTCATCAGTGATTTTTACAACAAGTCATGCCGTAATACTGTAGTGAACGTACTGCGTGACGGGCAGATCGTCTTTGCCGGCTTCATTGAGCCGCTTGTTTTTTCGCAAGGTTACAATGAAGAGTACGACGAGGTAGAACTGAACTGCATCGACGTGCTCTCAAGTCTGCAATACTCACGCTACCTCAACGTTGGCACTCCGGGCGTTGAATATACAACCATCAAGGACAACGCTGAGCAGAAAACATTCCTGCAGATTTGTTCTGCTATCCTTACAATCGCAACGGAGTCGCTTATCATCAGCAACGCTGCACAGCATCCCATACGCCTCTACTACGACAACAGCAAGGCTCTCAGCAGCGACGAGGTCGGCCCAACATCAGTATTCTCGCAAATTTCAATCTCGGAACTTCTCTTCCTCGGCGACGAGGAAGACGACGTATGGATGCAGGACGCAGTGCTCGAAGAGATAATGCGCTATCTCGATCTCCATATTGTCCATGACGGTGAGGCCTTCTACATATACGCATGGGAAACATTGAGCAGCAAGAATGCAAGCGTACAATGGAAAGACCTGCTGAGTGAGAACACTAAGGCGTCCGAACGCAAGGCGATAACCCTGCGTACTGACATCGTGGCCGACACGGAAACGCAGATAAACATTGATGAGGCTTACAACAAGCTCGTACTAAAGGACAATGTAACGAGCATGAAAAACCTTATCAGCAGTCCGCTTGAAGAAGACGATCTGACTTCACCATTCTCCGGGAAACAGAAGTACATGAGAATGATCACTTCCCCTGCTGAAGGAAGGACGGCACGAGAAGCCTTTTGTATGGCATGGAAAGAAAAGCCATCGGAATGGGGCAAGGCTTACGTCACAGACTGGTATATAAGGGTAATGACTAACAGAAAGTGGACGTTCTATCCGCAGTCGGTGCTCGGCACTACCGGCGGCACATCGTATTTCCCCTACTCCGGCGACAACGAATGGCAGAACGTACTACCTGACGCCATCGGCAAGGGCAGCGGAACGGCCCTTCTGAAGGTCGGATCCGTAGAGAAAAAGATGAACGCAAAAGACAATTCCATATCCGGCAAGTTGGATATGGAAACGTGGCTTGTGCTCGGCGTAGGACAGGCGCAGTCGAGTCAGGGCATCACGAGTAAAGGACTCATGGAGAGAATACCCTGCGCCGTATACGAGAGCAACGCCGCTCCGGGCGTTTACTCGCCAGCCGACGACAGCACAACGAACTATCTCGTAATATCCGGGCGTATCGCATTGACACCGACACGCGAGCTTTCGTGCCCGTCCTATAAAGAAACCGTGCTATACAGCGATAGCGACCTGCACACTGTAGCCGGCCCGGACGGCAAGGAATATTACTCTCATCAGTTCTACAAGGCAGAGACTCCGTACTCGCGTCTCATGCTCAACAAGACCATCGGCAACGGCTTCATTCCGTTCTTAGGAAAGACGCTCAAAGAGTGCCAGATGAAGAGAAACATGCACTTAGGCAAGGTCGACGATGTGTCGAAGTTTCAAGTTTTGTGCTGCATGCTTGTAGTAGGAGACAAATGTCTCGTCGAAAAGAGTCTTCGCCAGGCATTCTTCGCCGGCGACACGCCTGGCACGGGTAACGGTACGCCGGACGACTATGCCTGGAGACCGTACAAGACCAGGGAAGAGTGCGAAAGCGACAAGGAATACTACTCGCAGTCGTTCACCATCGGCTTCGACCCGAAGATCGACGACTACATAGTAGGCACGGAGTTCAGCATACAAAACAACATAAGTGTAGGCATGAACCTCGACGCCGAAGGCATGGCTATTCCGATATGCAAGGCAGACGGCCTGCAGGGCAAGGTTAAATTCACTATCCTTTGTCCGGCATGGTCTTTAAGATCAAGCGGCATCGGAGGTACTGAAATCGGAACGTCGGGAATCGTCGTATCAATGCCGCCATGGGAAGATGACGGCACATACAAGCCACTTGACAAAGAGATCATTCTGAGCTACGTGGAGAATATCTGCATCAAGAACTTCGAGATGAAGCTGTACAGCGACAACGACAACTACGAGTCGCTCGAAGACAACGACATCATATACGCAAGCGACACCGACGAAGACTTCTGTAACGTGAAGGACGATCTCGAATTTAAGATAACGTCCGGACTGACTGGTGACGAAGGATATGCCCTCGGCGTGAAAACCGGACTGAATATCTCGACTCCATCCAACTTAAAAACGGGAAGCCAGCTTCTCGACATATACGACCGCAACACCGGCAATACGGCAAAGCCCGAGCAGCACTACGTGTCGAATCATTACGACGATTGTCATGTGCCTCGTGTAGCGATGACGCAGAACCTCGAAGACGAGAACGGCAACGTCGGACTGTTCAACAGATACCGACACGAGGCTATGGGCAAGGACTTCTGGGTAACTGGCATAAGCCGGAATCTCGCGGAAGGCACGGCAGTATTGAAGCTGCGCGAAATCTAAAAAAGGTAAGCTATGATAAAAGTAAAGATGTACACCAAGCCAAAGACAGCGACCGGAGCTACAACAAGTTCTGGAGGCGGTGTTGTATATGCCAACACACAGGCTTCGGGAAGAGCTGGCTACGCTGATAAGGCAGGACATGCCGCTATCGCTGATGAAGCTAAGTATGCCGATAAGGCAGGTCTTGCGGAGAACGTGAATATAGAGGCCGAGGTGTTCCAGCACTTCCTGCGCTCTGATGAAGAGGACACAGCCGAGAAGCGCATAACCTTCGCAGAAGGGCTGTCTTCTGAAGCCGCAAGCACTTTTAAGAAGCTCCTGACGCTCCTCGGAGGTCTCACTCTTTCGGACGGAATTCATGGCATCACGGACGAAGGCGTAGCCACTCTCAAGAAGATGGTGTCGGCGGCATTCAAACCCGGTGTCGGCGGCAAGGGTTTCATGCTCGGCGACACTTACGGCACAACAACGGACTCATATTTGGAAGTAGACCGCCTACTTGTGCGTAAGACGGCAGAGTTCGTGCAGCTCGTGATACGCGAGCTACAGAGCGTCGGCGGCGAGATAGTCCTGTCGCCTGCATCCATGAAAGTGAGCAATGTCGAGAGTATTCCGAAAGGTTCGACGAGCTCCGGCTACGAGAGCGGAGCTCCCTACGAAATGACGCGATGCTACTTTCTGCAGAAGGTCGGAGACCGGGAGATTGTGAATCAATTCGTGGAAAACGACCTCGTGCGCTGTCAGACATTCAATATCAAGACCGGCACAAGCGAGAGCGCAAGAAACAGATACTACTGGCGCAGGGTTCACGCTGTTGGATCCGACTATATCGACGTCGTCAATAGTTCGGGCGAAGGAGCCGACCAGCCCGCAGCAGGTGACGAACTTGTGCAGATGGGTAATACAACCGATGTCGCACGTCAGTCGGTGCTCTACCTCTCGGCTTATGGCGAAGACTCTCCGTCAATCAAGCTGTACAAGGGTGTGAACGACTATACGCTTGACGGCAGAGAGGTGTTCTGTCTGTCGCCGAATGGCTCGCGCATAACATCTACGTCGTTCGAGTGGATATCATCATCTGGCCAGACTATGCACATGGTGAACTACCGCGGCGAATGGCAGCGTGGCATTACTTACGACTATTACGACCAGGTGAACCACAACAACGCTGTGTGGCTCTGCACTAACGAGAGCGGTACTGTAGCTGAGCCGGTAAACGGCTCGGCGGACTGGCTGAAGCAAATCGAAGGTGAGAAGGGCGAGAAGGGAGATCCTGGCGAGGATGGCTTGGCGTATCAAATAGTGATAACGAGTAGTTCGGGCACGGTGATGATTAACGGCACCGGGCAGTTGACTCTCGAAGCTAAACTGTTACGCAACGGCGAGGACATAAGCGACACCATAAGCGATAGCGCGTGGTCGTGGCGAAGGCAATCGGCAGATACGGCAGATGATACAACGTGGAATACTCTGCATGAGGGTATCGGTAGAGTCTGCGTTGTGAGTAGTGATGATGTCGTAAGGCAGGCGCAGTTCGAATGTGAGGTTTTAATTTAGATTTCATTTTTAACGATTTATATAGATATTATTAATTTAAACAAACAAGAAATTATGGCAAAAGTATTAGCGAATGGTCAAATCACAATCGTTGACCTTAACGACGGCAAAGCTGTTCAGTGTTTCACGCAAGCTTCGCAGGGTCAGACTCAGATCTTCACGCCCGATACTGGTGTGTACACTCCAAACTATTCGACAAGTGCACCTAACGTCATCACAGCTCGTGTGTATGTGACGGGTAGCTCGACCGACCAAGCTCCGACAGCAGCTTGTACCAATTGGAAGTGGACTATAGACGGCGCAGCAGCGACACCAGTGCAGGGCAAGTCGTATCAGCTCAACATCGTCAGCAACATTGCGAAGAATGGCAGCGTGAAGAATATCGAGTGGGCATGTACATATACCGACCCCGAGACCAAAGCTACCACGGAGTGCAGAGGCTATCTGACTATCAGCTTGGCAAAGTCGGGTGGTGCTTTACAGACGGTGCAGATAGAGACTCCTGACGGCAACACCTTCGACTCTACAAACAGTTCCAAGCCATTGCGTGCTGTGGCTAAATTCTTCCGCGGCAATGTGCAAGACACTACAATGACAAGCATGACGTGGGATGTGCTCAATATTAGTGCTGGCACCTGGAGTGCAGTAGCTGCTGGCAACGTCACTACATCGGGTGGCGTGAGCACGCTGAATGTGAATGCCGACGATGTGCTGAACTTCCAGACATTCCGCTGCACGGTGAAGGATGGTGCTGATACTGCTAACGCCATTGTCACATTCTTCGATGCCAGCGACCCTTATGTCGTAGAGGTTTACTCACTCACTGGCGACAAAATCGTCAATGGTGCTCAGTCTACAGAACTGTTCGCACGTCTATGGAAGGATGGTCAGGTGGTCGAAGACGGCACAGCTGTTAAGGCTGACAGCACTCACGCCTGCAAATATCAGTACAAGTGGACTAAGTACAACTCGAACGGCGTAGCAACAAACTGGAGCGGCACATCAAGTCCAGTGAATGCGTCAACAAAGCCGTATGTCACGGTGGCGAACGCTGATGTGGCAGTGAGAGGTACATTTACTTGTGAGGTGTCTAAATAGGGCACCTCACCCTATTTTCTAAAAACAAAAAGATATGGCAACAATACTTGCACGTGGCTGGATAACCATTGTGGCTGTGAAAGATGGCGACAAGGGCGACAAAGGTGATAAGGGTGACAAAGGTGATAAGGGAACTGCTGGCACTGATGCTTACACTGTTGAGCTACAAGGTGCACCTATCACCATCTCTACTTCTGATGACGGAGTACCGTCCGGCACAACATCGGGCGGCATCAACACCTATGGTTATGCTACAGTAGTGTGCCGCAAGGGTGGTGCCGTCGTGAGCGCAAGTTCTATTACTATCAAAACGCCTGTTAACTGCACGGCAAGTGTGTCGGGCACATCGGTTCGTATCAACTCCATACGCACATACAACGCCGGTAGCAATACTATGTACTACACCGATGGCTATGTCGATGTGTCGGTGGTGGTGGGTGGCAAGACGTTCGTCGTGCGCCTGACGTGGCACTTAGACTACACCAAGTATTTCGGTGGACTAAAGGCAGATGCGAAGAAGATGCAGTCAAACTACACAGAACTGACGAATAAGGTAGACGGTATGCCACTGCAAACAAGCTCTGCACTACAACAATACTCTTCCGAGATCCTGCAGTCGGCACGCGAGATATCTCTGAAGGTGGGCTACACTCTTGCTGAGCGACGCAATCTGCTCGTTGGCTCGTTGTTCCGCAAGCAAGGCGAGGGCTGCTATCTTCTGAGGTCTAAGATATACTGCACGTCGGCGCATGAGGGTGCCAATGTGATATTCGCGCCCGATGCCAAGATAGGCGGTGCACGATGGGGAGAAGCATCTAACTCTCGCAACATACACGTCACTAAGGGCAAGACGTACACGCTGGCTTTCTGGGCACGCACGAAGTCTGCCAAAGTAGAAATTACGGGAGAGGTGGTGTGGCACAGCTCGGCAACCGACACGTCGCGACCAAGTGGATATACCGGTCCGAAGGGTAGTGCGAATTTAGGAGGAGCAACGATAACGCCAAGCAATGGATGGTATCTCTACCAGAAAACCTTTACTGTGGCAGCGAACGCTCCGTATGAGTGGATTTCCGTGGCGTGCGTGAAAGTGGAGGCATCTACTGCGAGTCAGCAGGTGTACATCGCCCACCCTATCCTCATAGAGGGTACGGCGGAGGACTTTATGTGTTGGAGCGCATCGCCTGACGACTACGACTATATCGGGGGCAACCTGCTCGACAATACACGCACATTAAATAAGACTGGCAACCTAACACTAATGGATGCGTCAGTGGTCACTAACGAGTCGTACAACAACGGATGCTCGGTAATATATGCCAACGCTGCTTCCAAATACATTGAGATGGCGCAGTGGAACGTGAATACCATCATCAAAAAAGATGAGGACTATATATTCTCGTTTATGGCAAAAGGTTCCGGCAGCATCGACGCATACATGTGGAGTGGCTCTAATCTAAGCATATTTGCCGAGGATAGCGAGCGCGATACAACAACGAGCAACGCCGACGGCGGACGTCGCTTCTATCTCACAAGCGAGTGGAAGCGTTATTGGGTACACTGGCGTTCGGAGGGCACTGGCATACCTAACTATGTCCTCATCCGTTGTATACAAGGCGGAAAGGCGTGGGTGACAATGCCGAAGTTAGAGGTGGGTGCAACGCCTACCGACTGGATAGAGTCGGCAAACGGCTATGTCGAGGACAGTGGCATTGCAGCCAAGCTGCTGCGCACAGGCATCGACATCGAGCAGGATAAGATTGTCTTCACGTCTGACAACGCTGTGTTCCGCGATAATTCAGGACAGGAGGTTGCCGCGTTTAAGGACGGCGGCATAAACGCCGACTTGGTGAAGGTTACGCAAATGGAGACAAAGGCTGAGGGCGGAGCGACTATCAAGATTCATAACGGACTGCTGGAGGTTGCCGGCACTATAGGCAAGACTAACATACGTTTCGGTGTAAACGAAAACGGCATGGCGGTAATGCAGTATCTCGACAACGCCGGCAATATACTTTACGACCTTGGTCCTGGCGGCTGGGATGCTTCGCGGTTCTCCGAAGCTGTGGTTGCGAGAATCGGCGTCATGCCGGCTACGGAATGGCTCGGCACTACAAGTTTTACGGAATTCAAGACGTATGAGGTAGGAAGCTATAGCGTCAAGCTGTCGGTAGCCACGGCAAGGGCAGGAAGAATTATATTCGGAGCCTTGGACGAGATAGAGCAAGAAGGCGTGCTTGGTGAGACATCGGTACCTAAATCTTATAAGAATTTCTATCAATATATAGCGGCACGCAACAACGGCAAGTGTATGCCTGATGAAGACAGAGGTCTGACAACCGAGGCTCTTGCGCAGCAGGCTGACGGCAAATACTTTACGAGTGAAACGCTTTTGGCAAAGAACGGTAGTCTGATAAATCTCGCAAGCGGTGTGTATTTCTTTGTCGGGGCTAAGACAGAAAAGACTGAAGCTCCGAGCACGGGTGGAAAATACCCGGATAGACGATTGGGCTACAGTACGTTCAGTAACGGCAAGGCACGGTCGTCGTGGGTGTACAGCAGAACATGGAGAAAGGTGTAAAACATTAAAGCATGAGCTACGCTATCGACGCGACGGAGGCTGCGCGATACTCAACATCGTAAAAACATTATTCATTTAAATCTATAAACATGGAAGTAAAAGTAAGACGAATAGCAAAAAAGGAGACGTACACCATCGGCAAGATGTACGTTGACGGTGCATACGTCTGTGATACGCTTGAAGACAAGGATAGAGGTCTGACCTCGATGATGAGCGTTGCGCAGATATGCGGAGTTAAAATCAAAGGCGAAACCGCCATCCCGACGGGCAGATACCTCGTCGACATGAAGACGGTATCGCCGAGGTTCGGAGGTCGGGCGCAGTATCTGTTCTGCAAGGGCAGACTACCAAGGTTGTGCAATACACCTGGCTATCAAGGCGTGCTGATACACTGCGGCAACACAGCGAAGGACACGGATGGCTGCATCCTTGTCGGAGAAAACAAGGCGGTCGGTCAGGTGCTTAACTCAACGGCAACGTTCCGTAAGGTGTACACCATGCTGAAGGCTGCTGACGAGCGGTGCGAGCAGATTTGGATAACAATCGAATAACACAATATAAAATGGCAGGAAATATCACTACAAGTACAGGTAAGGCTTTCGTGGTCGGTACCATGAGCACGGAAGCGCTTACCGCTCTGTTCGATTTACGTTGGATGCTCGTTCTTATCGTCGTTCTTATCGTCGCCGATTTTTGGTTCGGTGTGTCGGAGAGCATTAAAAGGCACGAACACTTCCGCTTTTCGAGAGCTGGGCGCAGAACGTGCAATAAGGCGGTGGACTACGTTACATACCTCATACTCGGCTCCGTGCTCGGCTTGGCTATCTTCGAACCGCTGGGCTTGGCTAACCACGTCACAACGGCGGCTATCGGCTTGGGCTTCGGGTGCATCTGGGAGGTAGATAGTATCGCCGGGCACGTTTGCGCCCTGCATGGCATAAAAAACACATTCTCCGTGAAACGCCTTATCATCGCACTCATCAAGCGGAAGAACGCAGACATCGGCGAGGCGGTTGAGGAAGCAATGGATAACAATAAAAATTAACGAATATGGATATACGAGGAATATTAATGTTACTGAACTGCATCATATTGGGAGCGACAATGCTCTTTGTCTTTTACAAGGCAGACAAGCTCGATGCAGTCGATGAAGGCTACGACGAGAACAAGCGAAACCGACAAGGCGCTATCGGATGGTTTATCACGTCTATATTCGTAGGCGTTCTTGCACTGCCAGTAAAGGTGCTGCGTGAGGTGTATCAATGGAAGCGTTACAAGCTACCGAGTATTGAATGGGATGATATATGTCGCTACGGCTTCGCTATTGTCATCGGCTCTATGCTGCACGTGCTCTTGCTTGTTATGACAAGCTGCGCGACTCCGAAGCCTGTTGTGCTTGAACGGGTAATCAACAAGACGGACACGCTGTATAAGACCAACTACAAAGCCGATACATTCCGCACACACGACTCTATATATGTCGAGAGCTACATGGTAGGAGATACAATATACAAGACAAAGAGCGTGTACAAATGGCGTGACAGGGTGAGCATGAAGACGGACACGATATACAAGTCTATCCTGCGAGCGGACTCCATACCAGTGCCGGTGCCCATTGAGCGCAAGGCGACATGGTGGGAGCGGACGCAGATGTTCGTAGGCAAGATAGCGGTCGGAGCGGTGGTACTATGTTTAATCTCGCTGCTGTTATGGCTGATACACAGAAAGAGATAAAGTCCAATCGCATTACTAAATCGGTAATGAAAAACATCTTAATATAGAGCACTCCGCCTCATGTATATACAAGATGCGGAGGCTCATACCGACATCGGTGAATGTTTTATATACTCGGGATATTGCCCACTGCCTTACGCTTCATCTCGTCTGCGACCTTAGCGTATATCTGTGTAGTCTTTATCGACGTATGCCCGAGTATTTTTGATACTGTGTACAAGTCTGCACCGTAATACAGCAAAAGTGTAGCGCAAGTATGGCGGCTCATGTGGAAAGTAACATGTTTCTCGATGCCGGCTTTCTTCGCCCATCTATCCAGATAGTCATAGATGATCGAGCGGTCTCGGAACTTGAACACATAGTTCTCGCGGCCATCATCACCACGATCGGGGAGCCATCTCAGAGCGTTTGCCGACAAAGGTATATACACAGGTTCTTTCGTCTTCTGCTGTACTACTTCTATCTGATACTCGCCCTCTCCTATCTCGGAAATATGTTTCCATTTGAGCCTCGACACGTCGATATAGCGCAAACCCGTGAAGCAACAGAACAGAAAAGCTCGCTTTACACGTATATCGTCGCACTCAGCCTCAGCCATTCGTTTTACCTCGTCGAGCGTAAGATACTCCTTCTTCTTTGTCCTACGTTGAGGCTTCTCGGCTTGAGACAATCTGTGAAAAGGATTCGCGGCAATAATCTCGTAGCGCACTGCCTTATTCATTAGAATGGAAAGCACGGTAAAGTAGGTGTATATAGTCTCGTCGCTGAGCTTGCCGCCGTATTTGTTGACGTTGCCTTTCAGGTAGTCCAGGAAACTTCTCAGGAAACCGGGCGTCACGTCCTTCATGGTTAGCTTGTCGCCGCGGAACAGACGGATGTGCCGTATGAGATTATGTATGGTCTTCGAGTAGTTGGTATTGTTGTTATTATAATAATACGTCTGCTGCTCTTCGAGCCATGTGAGCAAGTCGGTACGCTTGGCCTTATCTCCTGCGAAGCTCAGACGACCTTCTATCAAATCGACCATCCGCTTGGCTCTTATTTCCTCAGCTATTTTCATAGTCGCCTTGTTAGCGTTCTTGTCTGCCTTGGTGAGTTCAGGCAAAAGGTACAATCCGAGGTGTTCCTTTCTGCGTTCGCCATCCTTCACAATATCCAGATACAGAGAAACTCTACCGCTGGATAAATTCTTGGTCCTTAAGCGGACCGGACTCAGATCATTATTCTTCATAGCGTTGTAAATTAAAAAAACGGGGGACAGATTCGGGGGACAGAAAAGAGACAAAATCGCCCGAAAAAACCCAATATAAACCTTATGTAAACTTTAGACACAAAACTATATAAACGCAACAAAGCCGCTGATAATCAGCGGCTTTGTTATAGTTTACACGATGTTTGTTCGGGTTAGTTAGCATTACCCGAAGTTGTCGTACATTATTTTGTTGCCGTTGATATTCAATGAGTTGCGCTTGTCGGGGGACGGAATTGCACGCAAAAGGCGTTTCGGTCCTACACCTGTAGACCATTTTGTTGACGCCAACGAAATGGTCTACAGGCTTGCGAGCCACTTCTTGCCCGACTTGGTATTGAGCCAGATGATTATTGCAACCACTACAGCGAGGAACGCTGCAAATGTAACTATCGCGTAGATCATACTCTTATCTGCTTAAAATTTTAAGCACCATTCTATTGACACCGAGAAAATGGTGCTACAGGCTTGCGAGCCACTTCTTGCCCGATTTGGTATTGAGCCAGATTATTATGCCGGTAGCAATGACCGACAAAAATAGAAATGCAAATGCAAGTAGTATCATAATCTTATTTTTTAGTTCTTTAATACTCTGTTCCCTATATATGCAAGACAGAACGTAAGGTAAGCTCCGAAAGCGAGAACGCCCAAAGCGCCCCATCCCATGTGTTCTGCAGTTGCCATGGCCACTACGTTGCCGAGTACCATTACGGCAAACGTGGTCTTTGCGAGGTCGTAGAAGAACTTGCCGAGTTCCTCGCGACACCTCTTCTGCTTCTCTTTCTCTTCTTTCTGCGTCATTACTATTGTTTCTACAGGCTGTTAAGCCATTTCTTTCCCGATTTGGTGTATGACCAAATGACAAGACCACCACTTATAACAGCCATGATTACCAAAAAAACTTCTAATGTACCCATAATCATGTTTTTTGTTGTTCAGTATTTCTTAATAACTATACATAATAGTACATTAAAAATACAATTTTTTGTTGTAATTATATACAACATTTTGTTGTAATTATATATTCGTACCTTTGCAGGTTTCGCCTTCTCGCTTTTCCTGAGGGCGCAGCCTACTTCTCCACCATCCGCTCGTACACCTTGATGAGGCGTTCCTTCTCCGCAAGCAGAGCTTCGAGCGACTTGATGCGCTCCTGAAGCACGGCATCGGTCTCGACGGAAGAATTTGTTGTGAAATGATGAGCTGTGCTATTGCCAGCTACTGCCACACCGCCATTATCAGCAGTTACGCCATTACTTTTATTTGAATGATAACAATCAAAAAAATTGAAATCTAACGCCTCGCTAATAGCTACAAGTTTGTCCGTATCTATACTCGACCGCTCCAAAACACGATTAATGTTTTGGTTAGCAATACCGCTGCGCCTCGCCATTTCAGACTTCGACACATTTAATTCATTCATTTTCTGCTCAATAAGCAGTCCGATATTTATCTTTTCAAACTTCATATCAATCATTAATATTGAATAAATGTTAAATAATGCATCTTATTTCAATCAATCTGATTTTTGTTCGATCGAAATGATTATCTTTGCACCATAAAGTTACAAACAATTAATGAAACAAGCAATGGAAAAGGAGAAAAACAATCACGAGAAGTCGCTTCTCGGGCAGTTCTCAGAGCTTGCCCTGGGCGAGAGTCTGACGGTACCCGTCGGACGTTTGAGCTACGTGCGTAACATCTGCACCACCTTCGGCATGCAGTGGGGCAAGAAATTCACGACGACCGTGAACCGCGCCGAAGGAGTCGTAACAGCAACGCGCACGGTGTAGCGCAGCATTTAACAGCAACATATAGTATTAACAACTAACAACAACGCAACAATGACAAAGCAATATTACATCGACAGCCCGTTCTGGAGAAAGATAAACACCCGCACGGAAGCGCTCGGCGAGTTCCTCGCAGGCTTCAAGCACACGCTGGTGGAGTTCAACGACGAGCGCACACCGCACATCACGAAAGAAGATCTGCTCGCCTTCATCAAGCTTCACGTCTCGCACATCAACGAGCACATAGGCAGAGGCCGCAAGCTGACGGTAAGGATGGGCGAGTTCGTGGGCGACATAATATACAGCTTCGAGTTCGAGGAAAAGAGCGACGTTGTAGGCAATCTCCGGCTGAAGCCTGTACTGAAAACCATCGGCTGTGCCGACGATATAGAAGGAAAGGAGGCGGAGAATGATTAATCTGAAATTAGACCGCAAGGAGTTCTTCGCAGTGATAGAAGGACTCGTGCGCAGCTCACAGAGCCCGCAGCACATCTGGCGCGAGATAGTGTACAAGAGTATCTTCAACATGAACGCCGAAGACCTCGACCACCTCTGGTACTACCTACGCCGTGACATCCATCCGTGCTACTTCTACGATCACGACGGAGCTGCAACCCGGACACGACGACTTCGCGCACGCCCTCGCAGCGATGCACAGAGGCAACCGCTACACCGTGGTGTGCCAGGGCCCGAAGCAGGCGAAGCGGCACAAGTACTTATGCTACAAGTACAACGGCGAGTACCGCCCGCTGCTGAACGTCGGAGTGACGTGCAAGCGTTTCCAGCCGTTCGACGCCGTGATACCGAAGGAGCAGATAAAGGCAGTTGGACACAGAAGCGTCCCGGACAACATCTACGTGCCCGACGACAAGAAGGCATGGTGGACGGAGCTCCCGGAGTAACAACATAAGGCGTGAACGTTCAGAAACTTGCAGGTAGACGAACAATATACGCGAAAGGCGCCTCGGAACGTAGCCCGGCTCGCTATACGCAGCCGCCGTACAACGTACAACGGAATGCTGGTGCGGACGCATGGCAGCGAAGGAAAACGTAACCACCGCACACTTTTAGTAAAGACGACCTAAATTCAAAGGAATATGCGAAACTACAGAGACTATGGTTTAAAGAAGAAAATGAACGACGATAAGAAATATGCAGCATTACACCACACTGTCCGAAACTGAGATACGTTCTCTCGCTTTGGCCTTTCCTACGACTACCAATATAATGCTTTGCGCACAGTATGATATTAGCAGAGGCGGATTGCGCAAGCTCGCCCACCTGCACGGATGGAGCAAGGATCGTGCGACGATAGCGATGATGAAGGCGCGAGGTGGCAATCTTACACCCAGTCAGACTAAATGGCTGTGCGACCACTATGCCGATATGCCTAACACTGAAATCATATTCTATTTGGGCATTAGCGAGCACGCCTTAGCAAAGCTGGCTGCCCACTATCATCTGAAGAAATCGTCTGAATATCGCAGGCAAATAGGAGAAAAGGGGAGGAAAGCGCAAACCCATGCACGAGTCCAGACGTTTCTGTCCGAGCCAGTTGACTCTATCCATTCCCGTGGCGCCAACCGTACTGGAACCATCTATCAAGAGATGCAACGCAACGTGAAGGGCCGCGAGCAAAGAGGCTGTGGGTCTGCGGGGCGTGTTGTGCGGGGCGTGGGCTTCGTGAAGCAGCAGCGCATCCGCTGGGTTGGTGAGATTACGGCCAACTACAAGCGTTACCGTTTTCGCTCTACCGATTACCAGTCGGTGGTGAGCTTGTTGGCGATGATGCGGAATAGATTGGCGGAGTGAAGTTGGATCAAATCATTTATATAATTATGGAAATATTCTTCAGTCACCCGGCTCGCTATACGCAGCCGCCGTACAACGTACAACGGAATGCTGGTGCGGAC
>OQWI01000241.1_pt1 | contig 25890 bp, 34 predicted proteins | sample 1691551 | NCBI WGS metagenome assembly OQWI01 (sample SAMN03418259, study PRJEB22391) | human gut metagenome | biome: human-gut; feature: organic feature; material: feces | host: Homo sapiens | place: Tanzania | collected 2013-01
CTGGAAAGTCTCTACAAAACACAATTGTACCGCTCTCAAAGAGCGGAACGAGCATCTTTGGTACGTTTCCAATGTTAACTTTTTTCATGGTATCCTGTGAAAAACTAAGGAGGTTGGTGTGAAGCGATGGTTCCTCATAATTACTGTTTTCGCGATCATTTACGCTATTTTCCCTGCATTAAAAGCACCAATGCAAATAATTTCACTGGCAATAATTGCAATTGGTGCTTTCATTACAGTATCCGTACTTGTGTTTAAGGTTTTAAAGTTTTTAGTTTGGCTATCAAAAGATGATGGATGCAAAGTTCATCAAGAAAAAGAAGGCAAAATAACCAAAGTTGACTAACTGTCACTAGCGAGCCATGTAATAATCCCCGTGCGGGCAATGGTTTTTGCTTCATCTGTTGATAGGGTTTTCTCCCATCTCTTAAATGCCCCAGATTGCATCAGTTTCCTTTCTATTGCGCGTCTCACTTCTGCTCTGTCTACTGGTGCGTTTTGCAGGCGAAATAGCATTGATTTAAACTCAGGAGAAGACAGTAGAGCATCAGCAGCCTTTATCCTGCTTGTTTTCCCTGACATCAATGCGGACGTTATCACCCCTGTTGCACCTACACCAGGAAGACCAGATAAGCTTGTAACACCTTCCGCCGCAGCAGCTTTTGAGGCTATTCCATAAATTTTTGCTAGACTACCCTTTTCCTTCAGAAAGTTATTAACTTGCTGATCCACAAGGCTGCTAGCATACTGCTTACCAGTATTGAGTCTATTCATAGCCTTGGCAGCTTGATAAATCGTATCAAGGCGCTTTGATGCATCTGTGCCAATAGCATCACGGAGAGCCTTCATATTGGCCCCATTGCGTGACATTCCGTTATACCATTTTACAAATCCATCAACCCCTAATTGCTGACCTGGTGATTTAGCATAGCTGGTAAATGCTTTATTCATTGAGGTGAGCGCAACTTCCTGCCGCATATCCTTTGGAATTGACTTCATTAATTGCCTAAAGTCACCACCGTTTCCTTTTGCCATATTAACAACGGCACTTTCAACTTTTGGAATTGCTGATTGCTGAAGTTTTCTACCCAAAACGGTTACGGCATCATCTTCCATGGATTTTCGTTTTTTTACCAACTCCTTACCAAGCGTCCATAACTCCCCTGCGCCATATTTTTCTGCGACAGCCTGTTGGTCATCTGTTATAGCTGCATATAACTTTTTAAGAACACCTGTTTCTTCATCCTTGAATGGGCCAGAGCCTTTGCCAATAGCTTGCCCAACCTGCTTTCTAGCGAGATCTAAACGCCCATACGTTGGCAAGGTGTTTGGATCAAGTCGGTTCAATGTCCGCTTCATTATTGGAGATAATTCATCAATTCCACCTATGTCATCAGCAAAATCCTCTAAAAAATTCAATGTATTGGTTGCCTCAATACGGTCTCTTACTGGAACCTTTTCGGCAATTTTGTTGTAGATGTTATCTGACTGATTTTGTAATGATGAAATGGTTTTATCAAAATTATCTGCAAGCCTGTCAGAAACCAGTTGCTTATCAAGGTTTCCCCCAAATGAAGTTATCATTTCATCAGCTTTTCTTCCTAATTCAGTAATAAAGCGCTTATGCGCCTCACTAATCTCTGTTCCAGGGAGACTTGCCACTGCATTATCAAGAGCCCTGACAGCAGGATTATTAGAGATCATTCCTGGAGTGGCATAATTTTCCAGTTCTAGCTCACGGATGGCATTTATCGCGTTAAAATCAGGATTAACTTCATCGGCGAAACCTTGAATAGCTCGTTGCCCGCCAATAAATTTATTATCCATTGCGCCAGCAGCTTTCTTTAACGTTGCTTTAGATGATTTACTCCCCATCCCTACGGATGAGCGATAAATATCCCCGGCACTATTTTTAATTTTTCCTGCAATCTTCCCAAGCGCTGGACCAACAATCTCGGCTACAGGGCCAGCCACAGCGCCAATAGCAGCGCCGGAAGCAACATCGCCATTTGTTCCATTGGCTACAATAGCCCCTTCTCCAGCACCAAGCCCTGCGGCGGCAGCCAGCCTTGCCGCCCCTTTCGGAACCTGAGAAATAATCCCACCACCACTAACAAATGGCGCTGCTTGTCCAACAAACTCACCAACATCTTGTGCGGTTGATGGTTTTGCCGCTAACTTCTGCTGTAGAGACTGAATTGCGGCTTGCTCTTCTGGTGTCATATCCTGAAACAGGCCAACACCTTTACCAACATCCATCAATCCACTGAGAACGCCATACATAAAACGGTCGAAACCGTTAGCATTATTAACAACATTTTCCTGTCTGGAATTTTCCTCTGGTGAAACCAAAGGAGATTGCTGCTGTTCTGGTTGGGAATCAAGCACAAAGCCATCAGGAAGTTGTGAGTTATCAGGCTGTTCATCCAGAACAAACCCCTCTGGTAAACCTACATTGGTTGCCATTGTCCGTTCCTGTAAATAATTTTCTGACCAGTTTTAGGATTTTTCGCGGTCATACCTTCTCGAAATGTTTGACCGCCAGATGTTGCTTGTTGTGTCTGTTGTTGCGCAGGCTGCTGAATATCTTCATACAGCTTGGCTTTTCTGGATTGCAATTGCTTAGTTAGTCCGCTGGGGAGAGAATCTCCATAAGTTGAAAGATAATCATCCATTTGCTGATTAAACTTTTCGCCTTCAGTATTTGCCATCAGTTTTGAGGTGTTGATTAAGTCTTGGACTTGCTCATTATTCAGCATCTTGCCGTTAGATAATTGGCTAACATAGTTACCAAGTGTGCCGAATATTCCATCAGTGCGTTTTACCTGCACTTGCTCACCTTCGCGTACCACAGATTGCGGATCCAGCGATTTCATATAGTTGAAAATCATTCCCAACTGCGCGGCTGGAGTGTTGCGCTTCCCAAGGGCTTGTAGGTTGTCAGAAGCACTGCGCATTGCAGAATAATTCTTTGAGAACCCATTAATATCACTATTCAGATCTCGAACAAGTTTTGGGTCAATCTTTCCGCTTTCCTGTTGTTTCATCCCTAATTCCTGCAACTTCAGGGCTACGTTATCATTATGCATTTGTGCCCGCTGAGCCCTGTCTAGTTGAGCGTTTTGGATATTTGCCCATCCTCTCGCGTTCTCCATGTCAGCCTGACGGATGCTTTCATCCAATCGCCCTTTCTCAAGTTGGCGACCAACCATCTTATCCTGATAATCCAGCATTTTATCCGGGCCAACAGCCCCTAGCGTCATAGTAGTCAGCATGTGTGATAGCTGCTCTGGATTCTGAATACCTGTCTGAATCATCCAGTCAGCATTAGCACCAACGCGATTTAACCTGTCCTTGTTGTCAGTAATGAATTTACTGTAGGCTTCCGGTCCCTGAGAAAGAGCGACGTTAGCCATCATGGCTAAATCGCCCATATCGTTGCGTTGCTGATCATTAAGACCGGAAAACGCCTGTTGTGCCTGTGCAACAAACGCTGGATTTTCCTGGGCAAACTTAAATAGTCCCGATGGATCACCAGAAGCCCATGCATCAGCGTGAACCTTATTGAACGCACTAATAGCTTTCTGTTGCTGTTCCTGATTGTAAATATCAGCAACTCCAGCCAGACCACGTAACGCGGTCAGGCCAACGTTATTTGCACCTGAGCGAGCCAGTTCATTGTTTTCGCGGATCAGACCAAGCGTTGCGTTAATGTCGCTTGCCTTTGGCGCATTCTCGTTTTGCGCACCAATGCCAGCAAGAAAACCACCAGAATTAATACCCTGTTGCCACGTAGCCATTGATTACCCCTTAAAACAACGAGCCAAGCAGACCAAGACCAGCACCGATACCAGCACCCCACGGAGTTGATAGCTCGAGAGCACTGGCTATGCCACCACCCAAAAGCGCACCGGATGCAGCACCACTAACACCCTGCTGCAATGCTGACGGTCGGTTGGCGTTTGCAGCCGCCAGCGCCGCGCTTTGCTGTGAAATCTGACTCATGTTGTTGGCATATGTCTGCCCGGCGTTTGCCTGACCTTGCAGAGCACCAAGCCCAACGTTTGCCAGATTCTGGTAGTTGTTCATCTGACCAGACAGCCACTGCTGACCAAGCGTTGGTGCGATTGTTGCTAACTGATTACCGGTTGCAGTGGAACCCAATCCACCTGTTGCTTCCGCTGACGCCAGACTCTGATAGCGAGCCTGACCAGCAAGATCTTTGTACTGCTGAGAGTTGTAATACTGGTTAAGTGCCTGACCTTGCCCTTCCAGAGACGATAAGTTCTCGAGGCTGCCGACATACTTATCAGCCAGAGGAGTAAACGGCTTCAGGTTGTTCATGATGGTGTTGAACTGCTGATTTTGCAGGTCTGCTGCATACTTCTGAGCTTCTGCTGCATACTTTGCGCTTTTATCAGAACTGCCACCTTTCCCGCCTTTTTCAGGGCAATAAGGTTCCTCGCCGCGCAGTTTTCTGCCCAGCTTAAATGCATATAACATGGCTATCTCCCGTGATTCAGGAAGTCGATTAGTTCTTCGCGTGTGGCGCTGTAAAAAGTCACGTCATCCACGCCTTTAAAGTATTTCTTGATGGTTCCTACACGCTTAAGGCCAATCATTGCACAGTACATCTGACCGTGGCGGAATTTGCGTGCAGCGAACGATGTGACGCACTGAACGGTGGTGTTAGTCAGAATGTATCGCCAGAACGCCAGCCCGATTTCCTTGCTGAAGCCGCGAATCTCTGGCAGGTACATGGCGTGGCAATCGAATGTCAGCGGCTGAATCTCCTGATAGTAAACAATGCCGCCGAACTGCCCGTGCACGTTCACCTCAAAGTAACGGCAATCATGTTTATAGTCGTATCCATCACCGTTGTTGCTCCCGGCAATAATGTCAGGGTGATTTCCGACTGCTTCTATCAGGTCGATGTTTCGCGTTGGTTTGAACTGAATCATCACTGCTCCGCGATTATCTTGATGGTTGTGGCAGTAAACGCCGCACCATTTGACTGAATGGTTAACGTGCTGCCATTTGTGGCAAGAAAGCCGTCTTTATCCACGCTGAAGAACGTAGCTAACAAGATGTTATCGGTTGTTGTCGCCGAGTTGCGACTGCTTACCAGTGTGTCAGGAACAGAGCCGGAAAAGGTTAGCTGCATTGACCTGTTGGCGGTTCCGCTGGGCCACGTCCCGACGATCGACAGCTTGAAGAACAAGGTTTTGTTCTCGTTGAACACAACCATCTTGTTGTTAACGGTGTCGAAGAATGGTGCCAACGTGCCGGATGACGGCGTGAGCGTTTTCAGCAGGCTAACAAGGTTGGTCGGCGCTGTCGGGATGGTTACAGATACGCCAGAGTAAACAACCTCTGACTTCTTGCGAGTAGTGGCATACTCCAGAGCATCGATGCGCGTTTCATGGTCTGAAACCTGCGATTCGAGCGACTGAACTCTGGTATCAAGCGACGCAATATCGCTTTCATTCTGAGCTATTCGTGTTTCATGTTCCTGAAGAGTTGATTCTGCCTGGCTGATTCGCTCCTCATGATTAACAAGCGTTGCTTCCGCAGCAGAAATTCGCTGCTCATGGTCAGCGAGAATCACATCCTGCTCATCGTTCCTGACTTGTGCATCATAAGCGCCCTGTCCGGCCTCGTTGGCCTTGTTCGCCACGTTACCAACATCAGTGCCCTGCGCGATAACGTAAAGCAGATACGACTGCGAGAAGATATTGCGTGGAAGGATTGATGTATCGAGCCGCGTCGCCTGCACAATAACAGGGGTGTTGAGATTCGAATCAGCCATTACTCAATCCTTATCTGGCAGCCTGACAGAGTGACAGGTGACTTCGTGATAACGCGCAATTTGAAGCCGACATTTTTCCTGATGCGCCCGACTCGCTTCCACAAAACACGTTTGTCATAAACGAACGGTTCATTCTGCTCAATCATCTGCTCACGCCCGTAATTGATGCCGTCAGTGGTTGCAGAGAGAAAAAGGCGGTCGGCGTACTGAGCAACGCCAGTTGAAGATTCAACTTCAAGGTCGAAAACTCTGGCGTTATCCGCTTTGAAGAGTGGAGTAAACAGCAGGTGTTCTTGCTGTAGCCCATACTGGCTGCTGATATCGAACTGCAATTTCCCAATCACCGATTCCAGCTTATCGCCGCACGTTATCTGATTGCCTTCGTAAATGAAGTCGATAGCGCGGTACACATCGTCATACAAGCCAGTTTTCAACACACACCATTGCGGACCATTGGCGCTTGAAGATGCGTCGTACACCAGAACATGGCGCGGAAGATGGATAATCAGCAGTTCATGCGCATCAAATCGCAGCGATTCCATCACACCATCAGCCAGTTCATCAGCAGTGTAGGAGCGTAGTATTTTCTCAATGCTCGCGCTGGCGATTGGTGACACCTGACCGGATCCGATGATGTATACAGACGGCGCACCTGTTGCCGGATTGCTGATGAACGCATACGAATCAGCAAACGGCGTTTTGCAGTAAGTCCCAGCAATGCCTTTCTGCACCATCAGCGATGGCTGTGCGACATACAAAGCAGCACCAACTGTGGTTGCACCAGTCAGGGAGAAATATTCAATCGTCGATGAACCAAAGCAGACGATGAAGTCTCGCCATGTACCTATGCCGATGATGCCGTCCGGCTGTGATTCTGCGCGATATGCTGCACTGTATCGGTCAGGGTGCGATTCGTCTTCAAGGTCAGTGATAAACCATGAATCAGTTCCGTCTTTTGACCACGCATAACGCCCACGTAAGCGCGTAATGTCGCGAACTGAACCTAACTCGTACTGTGTGAATCCGCTGTCCGTAGGCCAGTTCGAGACGGTTTTAACCGTGCCATCATAGCGGTATTCGACCAGTTGACCATTAACGCCTACCGCCTGTGATGTCCGCCCATGCGCCATTGATACGCGACCACTTCCGGCAACGTCACCGACTTCACTTTCGCCTTTGTAGAGCTTGCCACCACACACGCGATAAACAGCATTCTGCGCCATGTTGTACTCGACACCGCGCGATACACCATTCACATCAGAGCGTTTGGCAATGCCCGGGAATGAGCGAAGATATCCGCTGCTGTTGAGGATTTCTTTGGGTGTAGCCAGCATATTCACTGGCAGATAGTCGATATAGTCAGCGTTTCGAAAGTCTTTGCCGACACCTTTCATAAGCGGAAGTTGCTGAATCGGCATTTATTCGCTCCCGTTATCACAAGGTTCCTTTCGGTGGAAGTAATTCCAACCGTTCCACTTCGCCAACTGATTACCGCTACCAACAGGCATACGGTTTGGATAACCGGACTTACATTTAGCGGCTTTTGCTCTGTCCATTGCAGACAGTTTGACGAGTCGCTCTTTCCCGTATCTGGCAGTGGTTATAAGTTTTGCTGACGCTTCCAGCGCATAATCCGGAGCAATGCGGCAGGCAAGGTTGAAAATGACGGCATTGATAGCGTTATTTGATAAACCGTGCTCATCGCCCGGATCCGGAGCGACATCTGCATCAGCAAAAATGTAGCCAACGTTGATACCAGGTGACGCATCACCGCCAAGCCATTCAGCCATCATCATTTCAAGGTCGTTGACGCCGTCTTCCATGGACTGAGGTTCGACATCGGTTAACGTGGCATTTGATGCCACACCGAGCTTACGTAATGCCGCAAGAACTAAATCACCCTTCGTTGTCAGGTTCATCTGCTGCCGCCTTAGGTTTTCGACCAGGCTTTTTACGCTGTTTTTCTTCTGGCTCTGGCTCTGGCTCTGGCTCTGGCTCTGCAACATCCTTCAAAAGGTCATCAGGATGTGAAAACCAGCCAGCATCCAGATATTCCTGAAGCTCTTCGGCTTTCACGATTTCAAAGTCGTATCCAACGCCTTTCCATTTCTTCATGTCTCCATGACTAAAGATCATGTGTGTCATGCTTGTCTCCAGATAAAAAAGGGAGCCGAAGCTCCCTCTGGTTATCACGCAGTCTGGTTAGGCAGACCAACACCAATTGCCTCTGGTCGTACAGCACATGCTGAATACCACACAGCAATACGGCACTTACCAGACAGAGTGTTGATATCGCCCTGCGTTGCGAAGATGCCGTTAACACCAATACCAGGAATGCTGAAGGAAGAAGTTTTCATGCCAGCAAACAGTTCATGGGTTACCGGGATCGGCTGAGACAGTAGGCGGATTGAGTCATCAGCCCAGAACACGTTAGCGGTGGTTGTTGCCACGTTCAGAACGTTTACCGGAGTGGTATCAGCAAGAGAAGTGTTTACGTTAGCGTAAGCCTTCTCTTCTTTTGTCAGTGACGCGTCATCCAGTGCAATCGGCTTCGGCGTGATTTCGATGTGAGTACCATCGATCACACGGGTGATTGAGAAAGTCGCATCATCAGTTAGCACGTTCTTCGCCATCTGAGACAGGAATTTCACACCAGTGAAGCTGATTTTGTCGCCGCGCTTAAATCCGGTGGTGGAGGATACGGTCACCGTTGCAACACGGTTGTCGACGTTCTCTTTGTTACCATCGGTATCAAGGGTGTATGCCTGCGGCTTAAACTTCTGCGCACCAGACACAGTTACACCAGTAGCGGTTGACTTGGTAACTGCCGGAAGTTTCGGTGAGCGAAGAATTTCATCAAAGCCAGCAATCTGACGCTGAATAGTACCGTTGCGATACGCTTCTTCAGGAACGCGCCCAAAGATGTCACCATCTACCAGGTTGCGGCCTGCTTTGCGGTAATCGTCAGGGTTCAGGAAGTAACTGATGCCCATATCGCGGTTTAGCTCACGGGAGAACATCAGGCGCTCTGCATCAGACACAAAATCCCAGCCAGACAGGCCAGTAGATGGACCAATTGCGCGGGTATCGTGAACAACAAGCGAGCCCATTTCAGTTGCCTGTTTGGCAATCGCTGACTCAATGTTATTCGCCAGTTTTTTGGCGGATGCCTGGATGCGGCGACGGTAAGAACGCTCATCACGCAGGTCATCTGCACGAAGCTCGAAGAAATCGTTATCCGGATCGCCCATGTTGCATTTCACGGAGAGTTCCAGAATCCCTGTTGCGTTGCCAGTTAAATCCCAGCCAGTCTGGGTTGGCGCTTCCTGCTCAACAGGCATCCACACGGTGTTGCTTGAACGCTGCATGGATTCTGCCGGAGGGGTGTATTTTGTCACTTTGGACGCCATTGGCGTCAGGTTCTGGACGGTTTCAATGATTTCATCCAGAGCATATGTGACCAGTTGACCTTCATTTAATGCCATTATCGAATTCCTTTATTCAGTTGCGCCTTGAGCTTGCGGTATGTCTCTACATCCCCTTTGTTTGCTGCCGCTTCCATCTGCTTTTCAATCGCAGAGATATTTGCAGCAACAGCGTGTCCCTGAATTGGTTCATCAGGTAACGGGGCTTCTGAAACAGGCTTGGCTCGAGGCTTGAGAGTTAAACGTTCTGACAGTCGAGTGAGTTCAATCAGCGCGGATTGCCCGTCCATCGCCAGCAACTGGCGTGTTTTCTCAGGATTAGCACCAAGGTGATACATGAGAGCGGCGGATTTCTCCGGGAAGAGGCGCATGATGTCGGCACCGACTGATGGCGGCACCAGTTGCATGAATGCATCCTCTTTCTCCTGATAGTCAGGGATATTGAGCTTTTCCGCTGCGTCGTAGTGCTTACGGGCTGCCTCGACGTATTGCGCTGATTGCTGGGTGAACTCCTGAGTTTTGCGACCCTGCTCGGCTACAGCCTGGCTTCGTGCGTCCATAGCCTTGATCTGCCATTCACTGTTTGCCTGCTGGAAGGCAGCCAGTGCGCGGCTCTGGTCATAGTCGTACTTAGCCAGTGCATCTTCGGAAAGATAATCGTTAGGGTCTGGTTGTTTTGGTAACTCAGGGTTCACCCGCAGGTGCTCCGGCAACTCTCCACGCTTAACCGCTTCCATCTGCTGCTCAAGCTCACGCTGTCGTTTGCGTTCGATGCGGCGACGGGCAAATTCAGCATTAGTTGCCGGGTCTTGTTTTGGTTTCTCATCGTCTTTCAGGACAATCTCGAAGCCTTCTTCCTGACCTGCGTTGTCGTTGGCATTATCGACAACTAAGCCATCAGCAGATGCCGCTGCATGATTGCCGGGCAGGGTTAATTCTTCAGAAGCCTGAATGTCGGTGGTTTGGTCCATGATTAACTCTCTCTTATTGAGGTGTCTCGGCTACTCCGCCGGAGGGGATTTGAACTTGACGCATAAGATTCGCGAAATCCATGCGTTGTGAATGAGTCTGGTCTGCATCTTTAAGAAGCAGCTCAGCGTTAGCACGAGCATCTTTGCTGCGCTGTTGCTGGAATTGACCTACGAGCTTGAGGTACTCACGCAGTTCTGCCTGCTTGTCGAGGTCCATATTGTTGAAGATTTCTGCAATCTTCGCGGCGTTGAGTTGGTTTTGAGCTTCAACCTTGGCAGCTTCAACCTGAATCTGCGCCTGTTGGTTCTCTGCCTTGAGCAATTCAGCCTGACCTTGCAGAAGGATACCCTGCGCCTGAATTTGCTCTGCTGATGGCTGCTGCGGCTGCTGTTGCGCCTGTTGTACCATCTCCATCTCTTCAGGTGTTTCTGGTTTCTTCAGCCCCATCATCACCAGTTGCTTGTTCGCGTACTCTCGCATCATCTCGACGCCTTTACCGTCAAGCAGAGTGAAGTATTGCAGCATCAGCATCTGGAACTCTGGAGTACCTTGCGGAACCTTGGTGAGTAACTCCTGAATCTCTGCGCGGTTCTGTTCCTTCATGCTCTGGAAGGATGGCCCAACGTCCGTATAGCACTCATAGCGACCACGAATGTCGTTGAGTGTGACCACATTGCCGGACTGGTAATCGACAACTTGCGCATAGAGTTGAACGTCTTTCTCGCTACCATCTTCAAGTGTCAGCGTTACATGACGAGGAACGTCATAAATATCATTGACCATTGATGCATAAATCTCGCCATCGCGTCGCATTGCGGTAGCCAGGTTATCCTGAAACACGTATGTCTCAAGGTCTGCCCGCATGTTCAGTTGATTGACGGTATCGAAAGCGACCTGACCGTTTGCTGCCTGCGCATCCACGCCAAGACTAGCCACCTCTTTCACTGCGTTGGTGGCAGCCTCAAGCATGTAAGCGTTGGCCTGCGGTACTTCAGGGTTTTCCATGTAAGAGATTGGACCAATCGGCAGGTCGTTACCGTTTTCATCGTTCTTGTTCTGCAGATAGTACGGATAGTCATCATTTCCACCGTACATGTATTCGTAGCCTTCGATTTGCTCAGGGAAGAAGGTCGGTTTCTTCTTCGGTGAACGAGCAACAATATCGGCGTTGAATGACATGATCATGTTACGAAGGCGCTGACCGTCTTTCGTCAGCCTTACCACTCCTTCGTAGCACTCCTTGTCACCAGCGAATGACCATTCGCCATACACTGGAACGATTGGAATATGCTCTCCGGCTATCTTCTCGCGGTCTTTCAGTATCTGCGTGCAGGTGATGATCGACTTATACACACGCCGACGCTTCACCTTGCGCTCTGCTACCTTAATGAATCCACGATTAGCCAGGTCGTCGATGACGTCTTTGATATCCTGCTGGTAATAGCTGACCGGCTCACCTGTCAGCGGGTCGCGGTAGATGAAGACTTTCTCTTTCTTCTCTTCTACCTCGTAATACTCAGCAACGTAGACGACATCATTCGATACCCACGGAAACAGCCATGTATCGTTTGGATTCTGGAAAGATGGCAAGGTGTCAGGATCAATACCGTAATCCTCTGCGAACTCTTTCCAGCCATTGCGCGACAAGGCGTTAATCACCGTGCAGTGCTTAGCGTCGCTCTTATCCATCTGCTTGCTGTTGGCGTCCCATATGACGTGTGAGCAGGCTTCATGGATTGGAAGGCGTCGGATTACCTGATTGTTGCTTGTTGGGTCGTTGTCTTCGTACTGGGTGACCAGACGCCATGCACCAACGCCGGACTCTATCTGCTCACGAACTCCAACGTTAACGGCAATCTTTGCCGTGTTATGGCGCATATCAGTACGATACATTCCCATCAACACATCGGCAGCATCAGGATTAGCGCCGTCTTTGGGTCGGAAGAGAACGTCGATAGGGTTCCGGCGCATCTCTGCGACCAGTTTCCTGACCACCGGGCGAACAACATCGAATTGTCCGCGATATTGCAGAGTCGTGTAGTTTGATAGCCAGTCATCCCATTGCGACACTCGGCTAAAATACAGGTCATTTGTCGCCTCGGTTCTGGCTTCATCGCTCGCCATCCAGTCCGCGTCAAACTTACACAGAATGGAATTGAGTCTGTTTTCGTCGGCCATTTAAGTTCTCCGTGCGATGGGCCTGATTGGGGCTGGTATCTTTTTCTCTTTTGGTTTTTTGATGTCGCGCATCATTTTGGAGAAGCGGCGCATCATGTATGCATAGCGAACGGCTGAGAGAACGTCGTCGTTAAGCTTGACGATCTTCCCGTTTTCATCACGGTGATAGAGGCGAAACTCCTCAAAGAATGGTTCACAGGTGTTGAATACCTTGAAGCGACCATCTAGCATCATGTCGCGCAATTCAGTGATTCCAGGCTCAACAGCATTACCGCCATCAGGCCATGTCGCATGCTCCTGCAACATCATAAATCCAGCGTCTGCATACTGCCCTTTGAGCTGCTCACCGCCGCCCTTCTCATGCTGGTTTCCGTCATGAGGCCATGCGGTTGGCACTTTATGCGCCCATGATTTAACAGCTCCCCATGCCTGAACAGCTGTTTTTTCTTTCGCCTTCCACACGCGTGAAACGTAGATTGTGTCTGCGTCCTTATCCCACCAAAGCTGAACCTGCGCCTGTGGGTGATCCCATCCGAAATCCATCCCACCAATTACGTAGAAGTGATCAGGACACTCGAACGGCTGACACTTAATCGTCTCTTCCGGTATCTGGAAGATTCGACCACTACCCATCGTAGGAATACCGCGAGCACGCGCCTCTCTCTCATGCTCGGGATAGGATGCGATGATTTGCTCTTTCTGCTCGTCGGTGTAGTGCTCAGCGTCGTAGATGGTCATGTTGACAACTTTCTGCGACTTGCTGGGATTCTTCAGGAACTTGGTAACAACGTCAGACATCCCCATCAGCGGGGTAAACGTCAGAATTGAGAATTGCCCGTATTTGTTGGTACGGGTAAGACCTTCGCCATAAATGCTGTATGGTGGTTCTTCGTCAAACCACACGCCGTGGATTGTGTCACCCTGCCAGCGAGCGCGGCCTTGCGAGTATGGTTTGAAGTAGCAGATTGAAATGCCATCTTCAACGCCATCAGCCGTGTGATGCTTAACCAGAAGATGATCAACAAGGTTCGGAAAGAAAGGAGACTTCTTCCAGCTAATGATGTCCTCTTTCGGTATGGAACCGTAGCCAGGCTCATCATTCTCTTCGATACGACCGCACAGGATGCGTTGAGTCGTTTTGGTTACAGTCTCGTTTGTCTCGCCGCCAATCCAGAAGACAACAGGCTCATAGAAACGCTTACCTTTCCACTCCCCACCATATTTACCATCAGCAGGATAGCCTTTTGTGCCCGGATAACGCCCTGTAAGGTGAAACGCGACTTCAGCAGCACCAGTAAATGACTTACCAAGCTGGTTACCAGCCATAAAACATCGCTCTGGATAGTCATGTCCGGCGTCGATGAACTCACGCTGTTTGCTGTATGGCGTAAATTCATATAGCAGGTGAGTGTTCCGGTAGTTCTCTTCTTCTTCGAGTAGCTCGAGCAATTCGATTTGCTCTTCGTCGCTCAAGTTATCAAGAATCGCGTCCAGTTCCACGGTTGAATAGCTCCTTGATACGAGAGCGTCGCTTATCGCGATCTCCCTTATCAGGTGTCACGTCTTCAACTTGCGACTGCTCTTTGAGGCCCAAATCACGGGCGATGATATTAGCGTTGAGAAGGTCAGCGGCTGCGCCAGAGAATTTCTGGTCGTAGATGACCTGCTCTGCTCGCGTAACGACTTCAGATAAATCTTCTCGCAGGCGATATGTGCGCCATGTTTCAAGCGTCACATCAATGAACAGAGTGAGGCCGGTAATGGTCATCGCTCGCATCTTGGCGATAGGCTCTTGTATCACTTCACCCTGATACGAGAACGCCTTCATCTCCCATAGCGGGTTAGCTTCAACCCACTCGAAGTATTCACAACAAGCAGCCCACAGCGCCTCGGGCGATTCGAATTTAGGGTTTCGCCCATGACTACTGCGGGCCTCCCAAAATCGGTTGCCCTTTGGTGCTGCCATATTCATCTCACTTAGTTGTTATTTCAGGCTGAGGACTCTTTCGCGCCTTCAATCAGTGACTGCTTCAGCAATTCGAGTGTGCCAATCGCCTCGCATAAACTGATTTCACCATCGTAATCATGGATGGCGCTTTCCATCCGCTCGTATAGCTCTTGAGTAATTGGGAATTTCTTCTCCTTACCCAAATTGATTACGCGGCTCACATCATGCTCCGGTGGTGAACAGGTCTAACGCTTCCTTCGATTTACGCACCGCTTCGATAGTGCGGGTCGTGATATCTGAATTAGCGCCGCCTGACTGGAAGTGAATTTTGAATAGCTCAAGCTTCAGCTCGTCAGTGCCAATGAATTGAAATGCTTCTTCTGCGGCTGCGTTCTGGTTCATGACCAGTTTGTAAATCTCTAACTGGAATTTCTGTTCTTCAGTCATGGGAATAATCTCTGCCATTGTTGGCTCCGTTTATCCGTTAAAAGGGATATCAGTTAAGTTATCCCGTGTAGGGTATAAGCCATTATCAAAGCCACTCTGTAGGGAATGGCTTTTGTAATAACTACTGTTCGCTTAGCTTCTGCTTCAGCAAGTAACCTTCCAGCATCCAGATTTTATTCACCGCATTTTCGCGGGCGATCTTGCGACCGATCTCCGGGTCGAAGTTTTCCGGGCTGGCGCAGGCGCTTTCGCCGGTGACGGTGAAGCCGTTGCGCAGCACCAGGACGCAGAATGTAAGAAGCTTTAATGCTTCCTGACTTTCGGTTAAATCAAGCGCGGATTTGTATGTCGCCATAGCGCCCTCTCCGCCAATACCATCGTATGCGGTGAAGCAATGCTCGCTTTTAATCACGTCTTCGATGTGCTGAGGAGTGATTCGCGGGGCTGTTTTGCCTTTCTCAACGATTTCTTTTTCGATTTGCTGGTCGTTCATAATTATGACCTTGTTGGTTGTTAAAGATGTTTTTGTGATGGCGATAAAAAGGCCGCCTGAGCGACCTGTTAGTTGTTCACAACTTCCATTGTTGAAGGTTCAGCATGTCGAAAAATGATCCGCATTTGGGGGGATTTTCCATTCTTGCCCTCTCTTCAGCCGCTTTGTAATAAGCCATTGGCCTTTTCACACCATCAGTACCAGTGATGTATTCAACGCCTTCCTTCTGGTCTTTGTTTACGGAAACCATCGCAACATCTTCCACTTGTTCGTTATCGATTCAGCGGATGTCTTTCCATCAGTCCGCCACCACAAAGAATCTTTTTTGCCTTAAGGCAGGAGCTTCATCTTTCAGTGGCTGCCAGTGTTATTTCCCCACTTACTGGCTTGGGTTGTTTCGTGGTACTGCCGTTAACTGGTGGCCCAGAATAAATTCCGGTTTCATTATCAAGCCCACCCGTAAATGGGCTTTGTAATGGCTACTTCACTTTTGCTTTTGCTTCCGCTCGCTTACGCCGGCGCTCTTCTTTCCTCTCGGCTTTTGCCATGTCCATGAATGCCTGCATGATCGAGTTCCGCATCATGTAGCTAACAAAGTGATGATTGACACAGCCGTTGAGGCGCAGCTGCTCGCCAAACTCATCCACCGAGGCCAATGCTTCCATCATGCCCTTCTCGCCTTTCATGAACTCTGAGAAGTCGCGCCCCGCTCTGGAGGCGCATTCAATGACACGATCACTCATCCCGGAAGCCCGGGGATCGTAATCTGCAGCTGGTTAGCCAGGGAGTTAATCTCAGCGACCAACACTGGCTTCGTATAGCGCCATGCTGCCAGCCCTTGTCCGCAGAAGCTCGCCATGTCTTTCTTCTGGTCAAACTCATGACATTTCATGTTGAGCTGCGCACTTAAGCTGTTGCGATGCTGAAGTTCTCCGGTGAAGTAGTCATCGAGGACTTTATAGGCCGCGTACTTGAACCCGGGGTTTAACCAAGCCGCATAATCGTAAGCAACAAACTTCCCGCCATATGTTCCACCGTGTACACCGCGCTCAGTAAAAACCACAGATTCGTGGTTTTTCTCCAGCTCGGCTAAGAACTCTTTGGTCTGCTTGTTTCGCAGATAGTGGTACGGCGATTCAGATTCACTTTTACCACTAGCTTTCCACATGTCAGTGAGGCAGATCATGCCATCTTCACCGATACGAATTGGTTGATTGAAGAGGGTTAATGATTTCATAGCGTGTACCTACTCTTTGAAATGAACCTTTGCCGCACAGGAAACCAGCCCACCGAGGCTCGCCAGCACTAACTGGTATCCTCAAAGGCCCATTCCAAAGGGGCAGGTTCGGTGTAAAAAACATGCGTTGCGGTACGCATTTATTGCAAAAAGCCCCGCATCGCGAGGCTCATTAAATGGACTTTGTGATTTGCAAAAAAATTATTTCAGGCATTGCGTCCTGATGTATTCCTGCAGGTAGTTAACCTGCGCGGTTATCTTGTCGATTCCACTTCGGAGACGGTAATAATTGAGTTCAGCATCTGCTGTAAGTCCTGGGCTTTCTCCATCGCCCATGCCGCTGGCTCCGGTCGTTGACTTTGCACAGGTGGCGGCGACTTGCAGGCGCTTACGCCCAGCAGAAACATCAGCACGGAGACTTTCGATAGTCGCGTTAGCATCAGCAAGCTCCTTTGTGTATCTTGCGTCGAGTTCTGCTACATCACGTTGACGCTTCCGCATGTCAGCGATGGTGGCGTTCGCCTTCTCCAGTTCACTGGCCTTGTTATCGCGCTGCTCTTTGTAGGCGATTGCGTTATCACGGTAATGATTAACAGCCCATGACAGGCAGACGATGATGCAGATAATCAGAGCGGGGATAATCGCGGTTACTCTGCTCATACCTCAATCTCTCTGACCGTTCCGCCCGCTTCTTTGAATTTTGCAATCAGGCTGTCAGCCTTATGCTCGAACTGACCATAACCAGCGCCCGGCAGTGAAGCCCAGATATTGCTGCAACGGTCGATAGCCTGACGAATATCACCGCGATCAATCATCGGTAAAGCGCCACGCTCTTTAATCTGCTGCAATGCCACTGCGTCCTGGCTTTTGGGAGAGAAGTCTTTCAGGCCAAGCTGCTTGCGATAGGCATCCCACCAACGGGAAAGAAGTTGGTAACGTCCGGCTGCTGTTGATTTGAGTTTTGGGTTTAGCGTGACAAGTTTGCGAGGGTGATCGGAGTAATCAGTGAATAGCTCTCCGCCTACAATGACGTCATAACCATGATTTCTGGTTTTCTGCCGTCCGTTATCAGTTCCCTCTGACCACGCCAGCATATCGAGGAACGCCTTACGTTGATTATTGATTTCCACCATCTTCTACTCCGGCTTTTTTAGCAGCGAAGCGTTTGATAAGCGAACCAATCGAGTCAGTACCGATGTAGCCGATGAACACGCTCGTTATATAAGCGAGATTGCTACTTAGTCCGGCGAAGTCGAGAAGGTCACGAATGAACCAGGCGATAATGGCGCACATCGTTGCGTCGATTACTGTTTTTGTAAACGCACCGCCATTATATCTGCCGCGAAGGTACGCCATTGCAAACGCAAGGATTGCCCCGATGCCTTGTTCCTTTGCCGCGAGAATGGCGGCTAACAGGTCATGTTTTTCTGGCATCTTCATGTCTTACCCCCAATAAGGGGATTTGCTCTATTTAATTAGGAATAAGGTCGATTACTGATAGAACAAATCCAGGCTACTGTGTTTAGTAATCAGATTTGTTCGTGACCGATATGCACGGGCAAAACGGCAGGAGGTTGTTAGCGCGACCTCCTGTCACCCGCTTTCACGAAGATCATGTGTAGAAGGCCGCAGCGTAACTATCACTGATGAATTCAGGATAGCCAGTGGCTACGGCTCAGTTTGGGTTGTGCTGTTGCTGGGCGGCGATGACGCCTGTACGCATTTGGTGATCCGGTTCTGCTTCCGGTATTCGCTTAATTCAGCACAACGGAAAGAGCACTCAATGCATTTAAACCAAGCCCCATAAAGGAGAATGCTCTTACCTGTTGCACAGATATAAAAAATCCCGAAACCGTTATGCAGGCTCTAACTATTACCTGCGAACTGTTTCGGGATTGCATTTTGCAGACCTCTCAGCCTGCGATGGTTGGAGTTCCAGACGATACGTCGAAGTGACCAACTAGGCGGAATCGGTAGTAAGCGCCGCCTCTTTTCATCTCACTACCACAACGAGCGAATTAACCCATCGTTGGGTCAAATTTACCCAACTTTATTCAAAAAGTCAATATCATGCCGTTAATATGTTGCCATCCGTGGCAATCATGCTGCTAACGTGTGACCGCATTCAAAATGTTGTCTGCGATTGACTCTTCTTTGTGGCATTGCACCACCAGAGCGTCATACAGCGGCTTAACAGTGCGTGACCAGGTGGGTTGAGTAAGGTTTGGGATTAGCATCGTTACAGCGCGATATGCGGCGCTTGCTGGCATTCTTGAATAGCCGACACCTTTGCATCTTCCGCACTCTTTCTCAACAACTCTCCCCCACTGCTCTGTTTTGGCTATATCAACCGCACGGCCTGTACCGTGGCAATCTCTGCATCTTGCGCCCGGCGTCGCGGCACTACGGCAATAATCCGCATAAGCGAATGTTGCGAGCACTTGCAGTACCTTTGCCTTAGTATTTCCTTCAAGCTTTGCCACACCACGGTATTTCCCCGATACCTTGTGTGCAAATTGCATCAGATAGTTGATAGCCTTTTGTTTGTCGTTCTGGCTGAGTTCGTGCTTACCACAGAATGCAGCCATTCCGAATCCGGCTTGTGATTGCGCCATCCCCATAGCAGCCATCACATCAGTACCGGAAAGAGAGTCAGAAGCCGTAGCCCGTGGTGAGTCGCTCATCATCGGGCTTTTTGGCGAATGAAATTTAGCTACGCTTTCGAGCCTCATGGCCTTCCCCTTTTGCCCTGTTTGACCATCAGGACGCCGTTAACTATTACGTGACGCTCGCCTTTGCTGTCTCGGTTGTACTTGAGCACTGTTCCTCTTGCGCAGGAAAGCATCCTCGCCACTTCGGTCTGATTGCCTCGTGTCTGGATAAGAAGCTCTGGTATCGTTTGAATTGTGGCGTTCATACGTTCTCCAGTTCGGTGATTTTTATTCCAAGCCTTCCGCCTGGTACTTTCACACCACGAATTACGCGAATGTCATCGAATTGCTCGTCGTCTTCCGCAAATCCGGCGTGGATAAGGGAGTCGAGTAAACCTTTCAGGATGTTGTCGAGGTCGCGGCGGCGGGAGTCTGGAACGTCTGCGATGACTTTGATGCGGAGTCGTGATTTGGTGAAAATGTCTAACTTGAGTTGGCGGATTATTTGCTGTACATCTTCTCGGTATTTCTGGCCTTTATCGCTGATGTAGTATTGGCTTCCCCTTCTTCGCCAGTAGGTATTCAGCGACGGTGGGTACGGAAGCACAAACTGATATTCGTTCATGACTTAATCTTCCCCTCCTTCAGCAGTATCACCTGCGTCCTGATCACGCCTTCGAGGTGGTAAAGTCTGGCGTCTTTGTTGTCGATATTATGGGTGCGTCGGTCGATTTCATCGTGACACGCGCTACAAGCCCATGCGCCGATCAGGTCGTCAGGCTTCATTCCCGTTCCGCAAATTCCAGCCATCCGGTAATGTGCCAGAACTGTAGTTTCAGGGTTGCCATTGCATACGCCGTAAATACGTACCTGACATTCTCTGCCGCGCGCTTCTTTGCGTAGATTAGCCATTAAGCAGCCTCCCCGGTTACTTTCAGCATTCCGTTATCGAGCAGCTTTCTGGTCAGCCACTGTTGACCACGCCCGGTGATTTTTGTGGTGAACGATATCTGTATTCCGTGATTTGTGTTGACCGCTGTTTCTTTCACGGTGAAATAGGCGCGATCACTTTCGTCTACTCCGTTACAAAGCGAGGCTGGGTATTTCCCGGCCTTCCTGTTATCCGAAATCCTCTGAAAGCACAGCGGCTGGCTGAGGAGATAAATAATAAACGAGGGGCTGTATGCACAAAGCATCTCCTGTTGAGTTAAGAACGAGCATTGAGATGGCACATAGCCTTGCTCAAATTGGAGTCAAGTTTGTGCCAATACCAGTAGAAACAGACGAAGAATTTCATACGTTAGCCGCATCCCTTTCACAAAAGCTGGAAATGATGGTGGCGAAAGCAGAAGCAGATGAGAGAGACCAGGTATGACAACCACGGAATGCATTTTTCTGGCAGCGGGCTTCATATTTTGTGTGCTTATGCTTGCCGACATGGGACTTGTTCAATGACACCTCAGCAAGAAAACGCCCTTCGCAGCATTGCCCGTCTGGCTAACTCTGAAATCAAAAAAGCCAGACAGCAGTTTCCGGATAAAAACGTCGATGACATTTGCCGTAGCGTACTGAAGAAGCACCGCGAAACGGTAACGCTGATGGGATTCACACCGACTCATTTAAGCCAGGCGATCGGCATGTTAAACGGCGTCTTTAAGGAGCGATGAACATGAAGAGCAAAATCATCAGGGAGCTACAGGCTCCTTTTTTATTGTTCGCATTCACCCTCAAGCGTATTAACCAACAATTCAGGGATTAATGGAAGATGGCAGACATCATTGATTCAGCATCAGAAATTGAAGAATTACAGCGCAACACAGCAATAAAAATGCGCCGCCTGAACCACCAGGCTATATCTGCCACTCATTGTTGTGAGTGTGGCGATCCCATAGATGAACGAAGACGCCTGGTCGTTCAGGGTTGTCGGACTTGTGCAAGTTGCCAGGAGGATCTGGAGCTTATCAGTAAACAGAGAGGTTCGAAGTGAGCGAAATTAACTCTCAGGCACTGCGTGAGGCGGCAGTAGCAATTGAAACAGTAGCAACGCCTCAAAAATTGCTGGCATTTCGTATGAAAGTCACACCTCAGGTTGTGCTGGCACTGCTGGATGAACGGGAAAGAAACCAGCAATACATCAAACGCCGCGACCAAGAGAACGAGGATATTGCGTTAACGGTAGGGAAGTTGCGCGTTGAGCTTGAGGCAGAAAAACAGCGGGCAAAGGATCTGTTTATGGAAAATGCTCGGCTTAAGTCAGGTATAGCCGGTCTGATACACCTCGGTATTCGATATGCAGATGTTGAGGTCATGAGAATTGCTGGAGATGCCCAGCTTTCTACCCCATGCACTGACAGCATCATAAACAGCATTGCAACAGGCATTCGCATCAAAGGAGAGTGATATGAGCGCTATAACCAAAGAACGTATCAAATTATTCATTAAAAATCCGCTTGATAACGGACTTACTCGTGGCGAACAAATGGAACTGGCACGAATTGCACTGGCATCACTGGAACGCGAACAGATTCGCCACGAGCATGCCAAATGGTCTGACTCCACATTTGGCTGCGTTGGCCCCATTGGTCCGCTGAAACATCTCTCAAAAGAGGCACTGGAAGCCGCAGCCGAACCAGACGATCTTAGCGAGTGGGCTGATATGCAGTTTCTGTTGTGGGATGCACAGCGCCGTGCTGGCATCAGCGATGCTGAAATTACCGCTGCTATGGAAGATAAATTGAAGATCAACATGGAGCGCCAGTGGCCTGAGCCAAAAGATGGTGAGCCTCGCTTGCACATTAAAGAACCCGGCAACTATCCGGTAACTCCGGATGGTTGGATAAGCTGTAGTGAGCGAATGCCAGAAATGGGAGAGCGACAATGCTATGTGTTAGCAGCTGACTTTAAAAACAACTACCCACCAAACATCCCCAACACTCAGGTCGGCGTATATGGCGACTGGTTTAATGATGGCAATCCAACTTGGGATGACGGTGATGGCGAAGACCTGTATCTCAAAGAGGTAACCCACTGGATGCCTCTACCAGAACCGCCTCGATTAAAGGAGCTATAATAGTGAACTATTATATCTATTTGTATTAAAAGAGTTTTTATAAAATAAATCTTCCAAAGCATGTAAAAACACTGTTAATCTTAACGTGTGTGAAACGTGAAGAGAGGTGTTGAAATGAGCATTCATGATTTGTGTGAAGATCAAGAGCAATGGGCTATGCAGACCCTTATGGGATCAGGAGTTCTTGCAAGGTGCAGAATCCATAACGATGTAATTTTAGACAGCGGAAATGATGCTTCTTCTGCTTATAAATTAGGAACTTACCTATATCAAAAAGATAATAGCTGCAACTTATTCAATACTCTTACTGAAGCCCGCGACGCAATAAAGGATGCATATGAATCGTATTGTGGGATTGATGATTGCCCACAATGCTCAAAATACATTGACGATTAATAATATGAACAAGTAACTATCCTCGCACTCGCGGGGATTTCTTTTATCTGAACTCGCTACGGCGAGTTTTGTTTTATGGAGATGATAAATGCACTTCCGAGTCACAGGTGAATGGAATGGAGAGCCATTCAACAGAGTTATCGAAGCAGAGAACATCAATGACTGCTATGACCACTGGATGCTATGGGCGCAGATAGCACATGCAGACATAACCAATATTCGAATTGAAGAACTGAAAGAACACCAAGCCGCCTGATGGCGGTTTATTTTTGCCTGGAGAATTAAGATGACCGATACCAGCCTGATTCCTGAGAAAGAAGTGATGAACAAGCTCGGTGTTTCATCACGTCAGACAATCTGGAACTATACCAAACGGCACGGATTTCCGAAGCCAGTCAGAACCCACCCCAAATCATACCTTCGTGAAGCTGTTGAAGGGTGGATTCTTAACGGTGGCGTTAATCAGAAATGCTCCTGATGTGCCAGAACAATTTATCAGCGTGAAGCTCATACGCTTTGCGCTGAGCCTCTATCCAGTCGTGTTTATTGTATACGGACATTATCCCGCCAAGTTCATGACCGAGCATTCGCTCAGTAACATGAGGCTCGACATTCATCTCGGACAGACGTGTAACAAGCGTTCTTCTGAAATCATGTGTTCGCCAGTAACCCAGATCCATCCCTCCCCTTATTCGATTTACGAATCGGTTGGCTGCAGCGATGCTGATCGGTTTGTTTATGTCTTCTCCAGGGAAAAGAACATCATTGTACGTTGTCATGGCCTTTTCGAGGAAAGGCTTAATTTGTTCGAAGATTGGACGGCGGATAACATTACCCATCTTGCTATGCTCTTTCGGTACGGTCCATACGTTGTCCAGCAGGTCAAACTCTGTCTTTGTTGCCAGCCTAAGCTCTGAGAGCCTCGCCCCCCACAGCATAAGCATCTGATGAAGGAGCTTATTTGACGTAGACGCACGGCTTCTTTCAATAGCAAGCCAAATCTTAGCCAGTTCGTGATACGACAGTACCCGATCCCCTACCTCAGCGCGGGAGCCGAAGTCCCTTGGTTGGATGCTCATAATTGCGCAACTATCTATCAACTGACGCCGCATGCACCAACTTATTGCTGATCTTAGTTGACTTAGCACCTGCCTTGCTCGGCGTGGATTATCTCTTTCTTCTTCGGTAAGCAGGTCAACCCATTGCTTAACCGTGATAGAAGATGCCGGACGATTAGGAAAGGCGTCATGCATGCGCTTCATAACCGTTGATCGGTAAAGTGCCTGGGTCTTTTCTCTGAGAGTTGTAGAGACGTAGTTGTCGAACCAGTAGTCGAGACACTGGGCGACCGTCATGGAGTTCTCCACCTTCTCTTCAAAATAAGTGCGTGGATCCGTTCCTGAGAAATAGAGCTTTCGCAAGTCAGCAGTGATCTGTCTGGCATCCTTCAAAGACAGGGATGGGTATCGACCAAGCCCAAGTCGATTAGGCTTGCCATGCCAGCGATAGCGGTACTGGAACTGGATGACCCCCTTCGGTGAAATTCGTACGCTGAGGCCATCGGCATCAGCCACTTCTTGTGGGCCAGAATATGGTTTACCATAAATAGTACGCAGTTTTGTGTCGCTTATAGCCATAAATAATATTTGGTACGCTCAGAAATAATGGTTTGGTACACATCTGGTACACAATATCACATGGACAACAGCGCACAGTAAACAACTATATTTGACGTTCGTAGACATACTCAGGTGAAAAAATGGTTGTTTTTCGAGTCATAACAGACAGTTAATTAACTACAGTGGACAATGCTAGACAATGACAGGCACAGATAAACAACCTACCTTCCTCTTTCACGATTACGAAACCTTTGGCACGCACCCCGCGTTAGATCGCCCTGCACAGTTCGCAGCCATTCGCACCGATGACGAATTCAATGTCATCGGCGAACCCGAAGTCTTTTACTGCAAGCCCGCGGATGACTATTTACCCCAGCCTGGAGCAGTATTAATTACCGGTATTACCCCGCAGGAGGCACGAGCGAAAGGAGAAAACGAAGCCGCGTTTGCCGCCCGTATTCACTCGCTTTTTACCGTACCGAAGACCTGTATTCTGGGCTACAACAATGTGCGTTTCGACGACGAAGTCACACGCAACGTTTTTTATCGTAATTTCTACGATCCTTACGCCTGGAGCTGGCAGCATGATAACTCGCGCTGGGATTTACTGGATGTTATGCGTGCCTGTTATGCCCTGCGCCCGGAAGGAATAAATTGGCCTGAAAATGATGACGGTCTACCGAGCTTTCGCCTTGAGCATTTAACCAAAGCGAATGGTATTGAACATAGCAACGCCCACGATGCGATGGCTGATGTGTACGCCACTATTGCGATGGCAAAACTGGTAAAAACGCGTCAGCCACGCCTGTTTGATTATCTCTTTACCCATCGTAATAAACACAAACTAATGGCGTTGATTGATGTTCCTCAGATGAAACCCCTGGTTCACGTTTCCGGAATGTTTGGGGCATGGCGCGGCAATACAAGCTGGGTGGCACCGCTGGCGTGGCATCCTGAAAATCGCAATGCCGTAATTATGGTGGATTTGGCAGGAGACATTTCGCCATTACTGGAGCTGGATAGCGACACATTGCGCGAGCGTTTATATACCGCAAAAGCCGATCTTGGCGATAACGCCGCCGTTCCGGTTAAGCTGGTACATATCAATAAATGTCCGGTACTGGCCCAGGCGAATACGCTACGCCCGGAAGATGCCGACCGACTGGGAATTAATCGTCAGCATTGCCTCGATAACCTAAAAATTCTGCGTGAAAATCCGCAAGTGCGTGAAAAAGTGGTAGCGATATTCGTGGAAGCCGAACCGTTTACACCTTCAGATAATGTGGATGCACAGCTTTATAACGGCTTTTTCAGTGACGCCGATCGTGCAGCAATGAAAATTGTGCTGGAAACCGAGCCGCGTAATTTACCGGCACTGGATATCACTTTTGTTGATAAACGAATTGAAAAGCTGTTGTTCAATTATCGGGCGCGCAACTTCCCGGGGACGCTGGATTATGCCGAGCAGCAACGCTGGCTGGAGCACCGCCGCCAGGTCTTCACGCCAGAGTTTTTACAAGGCTATGCAGAAGAGATTCAGATGCTGGCGCAGCAGTATGCCGACGATAAAGAAAAAGTGGCGCTGTTAAAAGCGCTTTGGCAGTACGCGGACAAAAGCAGCACTGGCAGAAATGGCCAGCGGCGA
>OQWI01000242.1_pt1 | contig 25883 bp, 21 predicted proteins | sample 1691551 | NCBI WGS metagenome assembly OQWI01 (sample SAMN03418259, study PRJEB22391) | human gut metagenome | biome: human-gut; feature: organic feature; material: feces | host: Homo sapiens | place: Tanzania | collected 2013-01
CAATAAGAGTTTACTGGGGTATGCGGTTAGACGAAAGAGCATATCCATTATATCAAGCAATGTTTAAAGAAATGAAATGGAATGATATGTTCTTATACGAGTATGGAGCACTTCTCAGTCGATGTGGTAAATACAAAATTTCAAATGATGTCATGTTTGAGTTGTCCTTACGTAATAGTGATATTGCACCATTACTAACTATTGCAGATAATTTTATCAACCTAGGACAATACAAAAGTAGTGAGTTTATCTTATGCAAAGCAAGGAATCGTCAACCCAATAAGATATTGCCATATTACAAACTGATAAAGTTATATAGTTGTAGGGAATACTATAATTATTGTAGATTGCAGGAAACAATAAATAATGTGGAAAAACTTAGGATTAGTGTGGTTTCTCCAGCTACTAATCAAATGATGAGAGAAATTGAAAAGATTAAAGGATATGAGATGCATTAAATTATATTTTGTCTTAAAATTAAGGTGTTATAGAAAAGTTTTCTTTTCTGGATTTTCTATACTAATCTTTTTCTTTCTGTTGACTTCATTCGCCTCCTTTAGGATTTCATCGTGCTCAATGGAACCTAGTATATTATCAGGAGAAAATGTGATAGTTCTAAAATGGGCTCTCGGAGGAAGGTTGTATAATCCATTTTCAAGCCATGAGATAAAAAGAAAGGAGATATATAGATTTCCTTCATTGGGGAGATTAAGGCATAATGATATTATTGTATTTAACCACCCCATTATAGGCAAGAATAAGAACAAACACATTGGGCTGAATATAGGAAAGTATTACGTAAAAAGGGTTATTGCACTTCCTGGAGATACATTCCAGATAAAGCGTGCTATCTTTAAAACGTCAGGAGTTGATGGATGGGTTGGTAATGTTGCCTCGCAAATGTACCTAAATAAAATTAACTCTTCTGCGATTAATTCGAGAATGCTTAAAGCGTTTAATGGAACGATTTTTGATATTCCACCAATAGTAATTCCTAAACGCGGAACTGTTATAACAATGAATTGTAAAAACTTTAATATATATAAAAGTGTTATACAATGGGAAAACGATACTCAAAGATTTTGGTCAAATAAAGGGAAAGTGTTTATTGGTCATAAAGAAATAAAACGTTATGAATTCAAAGAAAATTACTATTTTGTAGCAGGTGATAACCTTATTCAATCGAAGGATTCGAGATATTGGGGATTACTTCCAGAAAAGTTCATTGTTGGTAAAGCTTATATGATATGCTATTCTCAAAACAATTATACAAAGGAAATACGATGGGAAAGGTTTTTCAAACTACTATAAACATTACATATGTTGTTTTATTAGTCGTGTGCATAAGTTGTAACAGAAGTATTCTTGACACGGATGATATATTGCAAGTTGCAGGAGATAATTGGACTGAGTTGGAGCATGTCTTAGATCATTATGGAAATAATGACGATACGTTAAAGCTTAAGGCTGCAGTTTATCTTCTTAAAAATATGCCGGGCCATGCATGGAAGCAAAGTGAATCTTCCCAAAAATATGAAGAATATATTAAAGATAGTCCTAAGCGTTTATCGGCAGATTCTTTAAATATCTTATGGAGAAATTGTACAGATGGGTATTCAAACGAAATGTATCAGTGTGAGGATATTAAATGCATAACATCAGAATATTTAATTAAACATATTGATGAAATGTTTGAAGCATGGCATTCTTATCCATGGTGTAAGAATATTGATTTTGACCTGTTTTGTCGATATATTTTACCATACCGGATATATGATGAAAGAATTGGTCAATGTTGGCCTCACGAATTTAGGAAAAAGTATTCATATTTAGTAAAGGACATCAGTGATATTCGTGTCGCATTTGCTAAAATATATAATGCGATCAATGATAGTCTGCGTGGTTCTTCCACACATTGTCCCTATAATTTGGATCCATTAACTATTTTAAAGGCGAAGGGAGTTTCGTGTGAAAAAAGAGCTATCGTGATAGGGGCTGCATTGCGTTCTTTTGGCATTCCTGTGGCTTTTGACTACACAAAAGGTTTTGCCAATTACAGTAAAATAGGAATGCATGCATGGATTTCAAGTCAAGAAAAGAGTAATACACCTTTAACTGTCATGGGATGCGATAGTATTGCACGGCATGGAAATCCTATCGATGCCACTTTTTTTTGGAAAATGGACAAGCAACCCAAAGACTACCCCATTATAGATAATCCTAAAAAGAAGATTGTAAAAGTATATAGATATGACTACCAACTGAAAGAAGATACTACACATATAAAAGATGTTTCTTCCTTGTATAATCTTAATGGGAAATTATTATTATCTTTGAGTAAAGACATAAAAAAAGTTAGTCTTTTAACATACCATCCAGGAAGTGGGTGGAGAAAGGAGTTTTCTGTCATCCCTCATTTAGGTAGATGTGCATTCAATAATATAGGAACAGAGATAGTCTATCTCATTCAAGTTGAAACAAACGATTCGGTGTATTATCATGGTTCGCCTATGGTGTTGCTGAAAGATAATAGCATAAAAATATTAAATCCTTCTTCTAAGACCCAGAAGGTAAATCTTTATAGGAAGTATCCTTGGCTAACCTTATGGTATAATCGTTGGTCTATGATGAAAGGAAGTCGGTTTGAAGTTAGTAATGATAGTATGTTCAAAAAAAGAAAAATAATATTCTCATTTCACACGATGCCTTGGCTAAGAAATACAATACGATTGAGAAGTAATGAGTCATTTCGGTATGTTAGATTTATGCCATCTTTATTAAGTAAAAAAGATGTTGATAGTCTGACTTTTTATAATGGTGTGGAGGAAGTTAACAAAAGTAGTGTTTCTGAGGTTAGATTCTATTCTTGTGGTAAGGAACTACGTGGTAATGTCATTTTAAGCAATATAAAAAGTGAAATGGCGAATAAAGCATTCGATGGGGATATAAATACCACCTGTATGCATGATACTATGCACTATTGGATAGGAATGGATTTCGGATACCCGAGAAATATAGACAAGATTGTTTTTTATCCTCGGCATGATGATAATTTCGTTAGAAAAGACGATTTGTATGAATTGTTTTATTGGAACAAAGCCGAATGGAACTCACTTGGTCAACGAATAGGGAAAGAAGATGGTGAGTCGATAATATTTGACAATGTGCCCTATAATGCACTACTCCTATTAAAAAACCTGACGAGAGGACAAGAGGAAGCGGTATTCACTTATAACAAAGGGAAACAGATTTTTTGGTAACTATGATATATAATTTTATTCACAAAATAAGTGTTATTATGAAAGCAAGAGTATATTACCTTCTTTTTTTATTGCTATTTGCTACTAATTCTATGGCAGATATCAGTTCTACTTCTGACAATCAGTATGAGTGTATATACGAATTCAAAATTAATAATGGAAATCCTCCTGAGGTGTACTCAACCCTCTTGACGTTTAACGATAGTTCGTCATTTTTCTGTGATTACTCTATATATCTTATCGATTCCTTGTTACAGGTACAACATTCGGAAGAAGAATACGAAAGTGTTAAAAACTTGATGAGGAAAAAAGAATATTTTTTTGATCAAACGATAACGCTTAATCCTGCAGATAGAGAGTATTTGGTTTGTGGTTCAATCACTCCTGATAACTATTATTATATAGAGGAGGCATCCAAAATATCGTGGAATCTAACAGATGAAAGTGATTCTATTTGTGGATATTTATGTGAGAAAGCAATTGGAGAGTATGGTGGTAGGTCTTGGTCTGTATGGTACACCTCCCAAATTCCTGTGATGTATGGACCATGGAAGTTATGTGGCGTTCCAGGACTTGTTCTTAAAGCAGAAGATGCAGATGGCATATTCGTCTTTGAAGCTATCTCTTTTCGCAAGAGTTCAGTGGCTATGCCGCCTTTAAATACAAACAAACATATCAAAACCACAAGAGAGAAATTCATTAGGCAAAAAAATAATTTTGAAAAAAATCCAGTTGGTAACATATCATTTGAATCTATTGGCAATATAAATATTGATAAACAAGGTAAAGGCTCTGTCCTTATAGATGGACAACAATTACGCTTTCACCCCAATGGTTATGTTCCGTTAGAAAAGCAATAATTCCTATGACAATCTTAAAATATATATCTGGCATCATAACAGTCTTGATGTTTTGTGCTTTAAGTTCCAAAGCGCAAACAGTTATTACTGGCGTTGTGTCTGATGGAAACAATCCTCTAAAGACAGTCATTATAAAGGTAGTTTCAAACCGTAAAACATTGGCATTCACCACGACAGATAAAACAGGAAGGTATAGCGTCCGTGTTCCACAACAGGATGCTGATTTTATTATATCTGCCGAACTTTTAGGATATGAAAGGAAAGAAAAGGTGGTGACAGGCGATGTGCGAACTTGCAATTTCGTCTTAAACGAGAAATCTCACGAATTAAAGGAAGTTGTTGTCAAGGCATCTCAAATCTCTCAACGAGGAGATACACTTTCATATAACGTAAAAGCTTTCACCACAGTTGCTGACTATACATTGAAAGATGTACTCAATAGACTTCCGGGAATAGATCTTACTCAAGATGGTGGAATAAAATATATGGGGAAAGATATTTCTCATTTCTATATTGATGATATAGACTTATTGGGAGGGAAATACAATATCGCGACCGAGAATATACCTGCAGATTACGTCAATTCTGTACAGATATACGACCATCATCAGCCTATAAAGATGAATAAGGACATGTTTTCTGATGACGTTGCTCTTAATATCAAATTAGACAATAAGGTAAAGTTTAAACCTGTTGGAACAATAGAGAGTGCAATAGGCATTTCGTCGGAACACCCTCTTTACAAGGTGGTAGGTGCCGGAATGTTGTTTGCTAATAAGACTCAGACTATTGCAACGGCAAAAATCGGTAATATATCTTCATTTTCTGAACGTGATGCCGTTGATCATTTCTCTTCAAACATTCAGAGAACTCTTTCGGAGAATATCATGGGCAGCATATCATCATCAATGCCTCCCCTTGCGTTAGACAGGTATTCCTATCCAAGAGATCAACACTATTCGTTAAACAATAGCCGGAAAATTGGAATAGACAAATCGTTAAGAATAGGAGCAGGATTTGTTACGTCTTACGGACATCATTCATATAATGACTCGAAACACTACTATATGGGCGATTCTATTATGCAGATAGAGCAAAATAAAGATTATTCAACTTCAACAAAAATGCCATATATGTCGTTGGAGTATAAGAGCAATTCCTCAAAAGCATTTCTCGCCAATTCTTTCTCTGCGAGGGCATCTTTTTCTAGTTCAGAGTTGCCAACGACAAGAAATTCTTCAATTGCATACCAAGACCACGCCATCGACTCTTACAATATATCCAACAACTTTGTTGCTAATTGGCGAAAAGGAAATTGGAATATAAATACCGCTAATGCCATACAACTATCTGTTTCCCCTAAAGGTCATATGGGTATTCTGTCTGATGAGAGAATGATTTCGCAGTGGCTTAGGTCGCTTGATTTCTCTATTACAGAAAGGATATCTGGTACATATATCAAGAAAAAGAGTCGTTTGAATATTCCATTGCAGTTAGACTATAAACGGCAAAATATACATACCATACTATCGGAAGGAGGAACTATGACAATGGATAATCATGGCATGCTTGATCATTATAAAGCTGCTTTATCTCCTCAATACGAATATACTGCGTCACAATTGAATGTAAGAGCAAAATTAGCTACTTATATGGACTATTTGAACTATCAGAATCGTAAAGGGAAGGCAGACGATTCGCAGCTACTGTTTTCATTTTGTCCAGAGGCCAGCGTTAATTACAAATTAACGCCTCAGGCAATGATTGTGGGCAGAGTGGCCTATAAACGCTCATTGGGCGATTTGTGCGACTTCTTGCTCTCGCCTATACGTACTGATGTCTTGTCCGAACGTCTGTCGTCTGGAATATTATCGGATAACAAGACGTTCACGGCAAAATTGCGTTTTAGTTATAAGTTCCCTATTAGCCAATGGTTTTTTAATGCGGATTTTTCATTTCGAAGCATTAGGTCCAACTTGATAACATCACAAGTGGTATCTGATAATCTGATAAGATATGTGGACATATTGCAACCTCATAGTGATAACAGAATGATGATTTCTGCAAATGCAACAAAACGTTTTCAATCTATCAATACCAAAATTTCAGTCAGCGGACAATTCTCTCATAGCCACCAAAAGGTGATGCAAAACTCAATGTTAATAGATTATACAAGTGAGAATCTCACCCTTCTTCCTTCACTAAGTTCTAAGCCCATTGATTTATTCGAAGTGAAATATGACGGAGTAATTCGAAGAGCATCATCCAAATATCGTGAAACGAGAAAAACTCTTTGGCAGCAAGATCACCATCTAAAATTTATCTTGTCGCCATGGAAGACTTTCATAGCGTATGTGGCAGCTGATATAGTGAAAAGAGATATCAATGCAAATCTGTCAAAGACAATCGTTTTGTCAGATTGTGGCATTTCCTTTCGTAGAAAGTCACTAAGATATGCGCTCAATCTAAATAATATATTTAATCAGCGTCACTATTCTTACTCGGAATACAACATGGTTAATACATATTCATATAGTTATGACCTCCGTGGTAGGGAGTTGCTGTTTTCCATTACGTTCACAAAGTGACTAAAGCTCCAAGGTGGTCGGCACCTCGGGAATGCAAAGAAAACTTTGGGGTTTCTTTCCTGAACAAGAAAAAAACTCGTTGCACATCACGATCTGTACGTGCAACGAGTTTGGCTTTTTATGAGTTAGAATACACCAACTATGTGGGAAATATAATTCCTCACGCTATTACTTCTTTGATGTAGTCTTTGTGGCTGCCTTTTTGGCGGTTGCGGTTTTTGCAGCAGGAGTTTTTTTTGCAGTAGTCTTAGTAGCCGGCTTTTTAGCTGATGCCTTTTTGGCTGCTGGCTTAGCAGCAGGCTTTTCGCTACCATCCTCATACTTAGCAAGCAGTGTGTGCAAGCGTGCAATCTCCTTGTCTTTATATACGATTTCATCACCCTGATTGCGGATGGTGGTCAACAAAGCATTCAATTCCTCATTGTCGATTTCGGCAGGATAGAGTGCATTGACGCGGTTGATGAAGTCGCCAAGTATATTCATGTAGTTGGTGAAAGCATCAAATGGTCCGCTATAGATACCACGGTCCAGTCCCACGTTGGATGGTTTGGTGGTCATGAAACGGAAGTTGTTGCTTGCCTGGAGGTAGTCCCAGTCCTGATTGATGCCTGGATCGTCGGCAATGCGCAGGCGGTCTGCCACGCTATAGAGCTTGTTGAAGGCTTCGCGCTGCATAGCGTTGCCAAGCCATGAGCTTACATCGCGCTCTTCATCTACCCATGAGAGCGTATCGGGTACGTCGAGCGCACCAACACTCTTCACCTTCATGCAGATTTCTGTAGGTGTAGAGAAGGTGATGCCTTTGTCTTTCGCACAGGCGGGCAATGCCTTAATGAACTCCAGAATGTTGCTTGACAGTGGTTGTGCGATGCCAAGTGCCGAGAGTTCCATGAAGATATTGATGATTTGTTCCTCTTCTGGGAAACGAGCAATGCGGTCTATATATGAATCGGCAAAGAGCGGATATCCTTCCCAGTCAGAATTGTTGAAACGCAGTGAAATATCGTCAGAGAGTTCCACGTCGCGCAGCAGCAATTTGAGGTTGGGAGCCATGGCGCAATGATATACGTAGTGTGGCGATTTCCATCCGAGCACGTGCTTAGCACCTTCGGTGAGCATACCTTTGAATCCCATAGCAGCAGCCTGTGCGCCGATGTCGTCGCTGTAGATGAGTGATGAATTGCGCAATACGGTTGGGCGTTTGCCAAAGTATTCTTCAATTTTCTGGCACTGCTTCTTGACGTCGAGGGCAAATGTCTCTTCGTTGGCAAGTGATGACAATCCGTGTGAATAAGGCTCAGCGAGAAACTCTACACATCCAGTATTGTTCAGTTCCTGTAGTTTCTCCAATACCTGTGGGGCGTGCATTTCCAATTGCTCCATGCCGACTCCAGAGAGAGAGAATGCCACTTTAAACATCTGTCCGTTGTCGCGAATCATCTCGCCAATGGCATTGAGGGCGGGCATGTAACTGCGCTCTGCAATGTCGCAGATGGTACGCTCGTTCTCGTAGTCATCATAATAATAGTGGTCGGTACCGATATCAAAGAAACGGTAACGTTTCAGATGTGTGATCTGATGTATTTCAAAATATAAACAAATGGTTTTCATAATCTATTCATCGTTTGTTGTTGTGTTATTGATAAGTAACTATTCCCAGCCTAAAGTGCGGAGGTAGAGAGTGCGAATCCATGCGCCAACCTTCTCCCAAGTGATTTGGTCCACTTCCTTCTTGCCTTCCTCTTTGAGGTAGTTGAAGAGTGAATCGTTGGCACAGATGCTATAGATGGCATCTGCCAGAGCGTGGATGTCCCAGTAATCAACTTTGATACAGTTGTCGAGAATCTCTGCACAGCCCGACTGCTTACTGATGATAGTCGGAGTGCCACACTGCATGGCTTCGAGTGGCGATATGCCAAACGGCTCGGAAACAGAGGGCATGACATATACGTCGGAGTCTTTCAGACACTCATAAACCTGTTTACCGCGCATGAAACCGGGGAAGTGGAAACGGTCGGCGATGCCGCGTTCGGCAGCCAATTGAATCATGGCATCCATCATGTCGCCAGATCCTGCCATACAGAAGCGCACGTTGCGGGTGCGTTGAATGACCATGTTGGCAGCTTCAACAAAGTATTCCGGACCCTTTTGCATGGTGATACGTCCCAAGAAGGTTACCACCTTGTCGCGACCAGTATGGTCGGGACGGGGAATGGCATCGTATTCTTGAGGCAGAGGATATACGGCATTATGCACGGTGAAGCACTTGCGTGGATCCTGATGATACTGGTTGATGACCGTCTGACGAGTCAGTTCTGATACACACATGATGCAGTCTGCCTGATCCATACCGTTCTTTTCGATAGAATAGACGGTGGGGTTCACTTTTCCGCGTGATCGGTCAAAGTCAGTGGCATGTACGTGAATGCACAATGGTTTACCGCTCACTTGCTTGGCATGTATGCCGGCAGGATAAGTCAGCCAGTCGTGTGCATGTATGATATCGTAATCGAGTGTGCGTGCCACTACACCGGCAATAATCGAGTAGTTATTGATTTCCTCGTGCAGATTGCCGGGATAGCCTCCTGCAAACTCCATTGCACCGAGGTCGTTGACGTGCATATAGTTGAAGTCGGCATACAGATGGTCACGGAAACGATAGTAGAGATCGGGATCCATGATATTGCCTACACGCTGGCTTACATAGTCGCGATTGACGTCGCGCCATGCAATAGGCACAGCATTCATAGCTACAATGTTGCATGCCGAGCGGTCTTCATCGCCGAAAGGTCTTGGCAAACATAGTGTGATGTCCATATCGCCCTGAGCATGCAAGCCCTGCGATATGCCATAGTTGGCAGTGGCGAGTCCACCAAACACGTGAGGAGGATACTCCCATCCAAACATTAATACTTTCATAGTTCTGTCCTCCTGTTAGTTACTTTTGGTATGTGTATTTCTCCAACAACTTGAGTGTGCGCAGAATTTCAGCCACATTCATGGCAAAAGCCATAGCGCCACGTCCACTGAAAGGTGGGTTGCCGTCGAAGAGTTCGCTGATGGTGCCGACGGCATGATAGTTCATTTCGTCTTCATAGCTTACCATCTGTCGCTCAATGAAACTGAGACGGCTACGCTTGTAGATTTTCAAACAGGCTTCCATATAGAATCCTTCAAGCCATGGCCATGCTGTGCCCTGGTGGTAAGCATAGTCACGTTGTGCCTGTGGACCAACATACATGGGGTTGTAGCCACCGCTTTTGGGCGATAGCGAGCGCAGACCCTTTGGAGTGAGCAGTTCGCGAGTGCATACGTCGAGCACATTTTTCTTCTGATTCTGGTCCAGCGGAGAGTAGTCGAAAGCTACAGGGAAAATCATATTCGGGCGTACGCTCCAGTCCATCATATTGCCATCAACATAGTCGAGCAGATAGCCATATTCGTTGAGGAATGTGTCAACGAATGATTTCTTGCAGCGTTCTGCCAATTCTTCAAGCTGCTCGGCAAATTTAGCATCGCCAAATTCGGCTTCGAGTGAAGCGCAGAAGCGGAGCGCGTTGTACCACAGCGCGTTGAACTCAACAATATATCCAGAGCGTGGCACTACTGGGCGACCGTTGGCGGTAGAGTTCATCCAGGTGATGGCCTTGTCGCGTCCGTTGGCGAACAGCAGTCCGTTGTCATCAAGGCGCATATTCTCATGACCGTCTTCCATCACATATTTTACAATGTCATGTACCAGTTTGCCATACATCTTATAGCCTTGTTCGCGGCCGGCCTCCTTGGCATACTGCTGGATGGTCCATACACACCATAGGGGGACATCGGGATGTTCTATCTCGTAGAGCTTCACAGTCAGTGGCTTGCCCTCCATATATTCGCGAAGTCCCTTTTCTGAAGTCTTCATCACCAACTCAAAGTAGTCGCGTTCGCCTATGGCAAGGGTGAGTCCCGGCAGCGCTATAAATGTATCGCGTGCACGTGCCTTAAACCAAGGATAACCTGCCAGGAGGTAACGGTCATCATTGGGCTGGCGATTGCGGAACTGATGGGCTGATGCCACGAGACAATGGTAGAAATTGTCGCGAGGTTGGCGGATAGCTATTTCCTTTTCAAACAGGCTCTTCAGTTTGCTGGTCTTAATGGCCGATGTAGATGCAGAGAACACAATGCTCTCGCCTTTCTTGATGGGTAACTCAAAATAGCCAGGCACGTAGAGGTCTTCGTTGGAAGCGTAACCGCGCTCCTGTTCCTTCGGATATTCTACACCGCGATACCAGTCGGGCTTGAAGACAAACTCGTTTTTCTTATCAAACTGCATGTAAAGGTCGGGATATCCCGCATACATACAGGTGCTGATGCCATTCTCTACCTCTTGATAAGCTCTGCTTGCAACAGAGTTCTCGTGGGTAAACTGTCGTACCGAGCGGAACGCAAGGAATGGGCGGAAGCGCAAAGTAGTGGCACTGTGGGCATCAACAAGCGTATAGCGAATGAGGATGCGGTCTTCATAACACTGGAAAATAGTTTCGCGCTTCAGAATCACACCGCCTACACGGTAGATCATGGTAGGCACTACATCACAAGTAAATTCGCGGATGTACTTGTGACCGTTGGGGCTGTAATTGTTTCCCTGATACTTGTGGAGTCCGAGATTGAACTCAGCACCGTGCTGGATTACCGTACAGTCGAATGAAGAGAGCAACACATGGTTCTCATCGTCAAGTTCTGGTACGGGAACAACGAGCAGACCGTGGTATTTGCGCGTATTGCAGTCGGCAATAGTCGAACTGCTATAGGCACCCGAACGGTTTGTTCGCAGCAATTCACGGCGCAGTGACTCCTGCAGGTTTGTCATTACTGCTTTTTCAAATCGTAAATAACTCATAGTTCCTATTTAGGTTTTGTTAGTTTTATATGTTATATAGGCGTCCATCATATATGCGATGGAGTTTTATTTCTCCAAAGTTACTGAATTTAGTTGTCTCAACAAAATAAAAGTTTGTTTTTTTTGCAAATTCATAGAATTTTAACCCATATCATCGGTAAAAGTACCTATTAGTATTCGTTTTTCTTTATATTCTTTTTGTTTTTTCCATGATTTCAATTAACTTTGCATGCAAAGGACAATGTTTCGATCACGATAAACAACACTAACATGATTATAGAGGGAAAAAATATAGATGACTCTGTTATAGCCAAAGTCCTCACGGACCTTTGGGCACCACTTACTGATGAACAACGTCAGTATCTCATAGATCATATCACGTTGACGGATTACAAGCGAAATGAAATGATCTATACCGAAGGTGAGAATCCAACGTCTTTGTTTTGTCTCATCAAAGGAAAAGTGAAGATATTCAAAGAGGGAATTGGTGGACGTCATCAGATAGTTCGCATGGTGAAACCGCATAGTTATTTCGGTTATCGTGCTGGATTTATGGATGAAGCCTATACCACATCGGCATCAGCTATCGAAGCTTCGAAACTTGGTCTTATTCCTATATCCGTTGTCAAACATCTTATTACGGAAAATAATCAGTTGGCGATATGTTTTATCAAACATCTGGCCAATCTCTTAGGACGTGCCGATGAACAGACTGTCAACTTGACACAAAAGCATATACGTGGCAGATTGGCTGAAGCACTATTGCGCCTAAAGGAAAAATACGGTACAGAGAGCGACGGGAAAACCCTCAATATTCGGGTGAGTCGAGAAGATCTTGCCAGTCTGTCAAGTATGGCAACATGTAATGCCATTCGTACTTTGTCTGCTTTTGCTGAGGAGGAATTGGTGATTCTTGATGGGCGTAGTATTGCCATCAATGATGAGGAAAAGCTGAAAAGCATTTCGGTTTGTGGATAAGATGCGTCTTTTCCTTTGACTTATAATAGATAGAAGTTTAATCTGGAATAAGGAAACGTATCACTTCCTGCTCTACATTGATGCGATAGGAACCTACAGGAGTCCCCATCGGACGTCCGTCAACAGATACCAAGGCTTTACCACCATCTTCTATAACGATTTCTTGTGTGCGATAGGGGTGCACCATGCGATGGTTGAGCAGACGACCTGTCAGCATCATCCATAGTCCGTGGAATATCTGTACTATTTTGGCTTGATATACCAGCGATACATCCAAAAGTCCATTGTAAGGCACGGCGTTAGGTGTCAATCCGTAACCGGGGCCACTGCCAATACATAGCGTCATCACTCGGCGTTGTATGGTTTCGGCATTGATTTTGATGCTCATCTTATAATCCATGCGGTGGAAGATGAGTAATATGGCGGACAGAATAATAGAAAGAAAGCGAGAACCCAATATGGCGCGCGTTTGCTGACGCAGGTTCATCACGTCTGCCACCATGCCGATATTGATGCAGTTGAGGAAATAGCGATGGCATTGTTCGCCTTTCTTATTGGTATAGCGCACGCAACCAAGGTCAATGGGGCGTACACGATACTTTTTCAGCCAACTGATAGTCTGGTCAAGATTGCCTTCACGGAAGTTCCAATAGCGTGCAAAATCGTTCATCAAACCGTTGGGAATGAGACCCAAGGCAATGGTGTCGCGCATTTGTTTCTCTACTTTCATCAGACAGTTTACCGCATCATTGAGTGCCGAGTCACCACCGGCAATGATAATGGTCTTGTAGCCGTTGTGAATCAACATATTTATCAAGCGTTCTACGCTGCCTGCAGTCTCGCTTTGCACAAAGTCGTAATCCACACCATGCTCATTGAGTGCACGCTGAATACGTTCGCGCTGCTTGCCCGAACGGTGCTTGGGACAATATAGGATGCCCCACTTCTTATCATCTACTGCCACCTTATATATTTCTTTTAATGTTGAATACTGATAGTTGGTTATGATTATTCCGATTTGGAAATGCGTAGAATCTCCTCCACTTTTTTATCCATTGGTAGGAGAGCGTCAATCCAATGGATGGTAAATCCGCGACGTTCCATGCCTCGAAACCATGTCATCTGTCGCTTGGCAAACTGGTGAATGGCTATCTCCAACCGTTTGAACATCTCTTCGTAACTGAGTTTACCTATAAGATATTCAGTCACAAACTTGTATTCCAGTCCGTAATAGATCAGGTCTTCTGCAGGGATTCCCCTGTCAAGTAGGGCTTTCACCTCATCAGTCATGCCTTCTTCAAGTCGCGATTTGAGTCTTTTGGTGATCTTATTGCGTCGTGCCTCACGGTCGATATCTACTCCGATGATGAGTGAATGGACGGGCGGCACCTGTCGCAGTTCTGTTGGCGTGTGGAGATTGTAGGTCTCTATTTCTATAGCACGTATGGCACGTTGTGCAGAATCAACATCGGTTGTGTTGTGCATGACAGAACCGTTTTGTGCTTTCAATTCTTGAAGCATAGCCGTAAGTTGTTCCAGCGACTTGCCTTCAAGGTCTTTGCGCAGTTGCTCGTTTTGTGGAACGGGTGATAGGGAATATCCTTTCAATACAGCTTCGATATAAAGTCCAGTGCCACCGCATAGGATGGGCATCTTGCCTCTGTTCTTGATATCGTTGTATGCCTGTTGGAAATCCTGCTGATATTGGAAAAGGTTATATTTCGTGCCAGGTTCGCAGATGTCTATCAAGTGATAAGGCACTGCCGTACCATTGACCACATAGTCCTTCAAGTCCTTTCCGGTTCCGATGTCCATGTGTTTATAAACCTGTCGGCTATCTGCACTGATGATTTCACAGTTTCCCAAGCTTACTGCCAAATGGGCGGCAAGGTCGGTCTTTCCCGATGCAGTAGGACCAAGAATGGTTATCATATCGAATGGCATAAGCGGTTAGAAGTGTATTGAAGGATAGCTATAGTGTTGTCAAATTAGAAAAATAGCCGCCCAAGGCACATGCCAAGGGCGGCTTTTATCAATGTTGCCTTTTTGGGGACAATGCTAATTAGCAGTTCTCTGAGAAGTACTTGATAGTACGAACCATCTGAGAGGTGTAGCTGTTCTCGTTGTCGTACCAAGAAACAACCTGTACCTGATAGGTGTCGTCGTCGATCTTGCTAACCATGGTCTGGGTAGCGTCGAAGAGAGAACCGAACTTCATACCGATGATATCGCTTGATACGATCTGATCCTCGTTGTAACCGAAGCTCTCAGTCTGAGCAGCCTTCATAGCAGCGTTGATGCCCTCAACGGTAACGTCCTTACCCTTAACAACAGCAACCAAGATAGTGGTTGAACCAGTAGGAGTTGGAACGCGCTGAGCAGAACCGATCAGTTTGCCGTTCAGCTCGGGGATAACGAGACCGATAGCCTTAGCAGCACCAGTTGAGTTAGGAACGATGTTCTGAGCACCTGCACGTGAACGACGGAGGTCACCCTTGCGCTGAGGACCGTCAAGAATCATCTGGTCGCCAGTGTAAGCGTGGATGGTTGACATGATACCGCTGGCGATAGGAGCGTACTTGTTCAGAGCAGCAGCCATAGGAGCCAAGCAGTTAGTGGTGCAAGAAGCAGCGCTGATAACGTTGTCGTCCTTGGTCAGAGTGGTGTGGTTTACATTGTAAACGATAGTGGGAAGGTCGTTACCTGCAGGAGCAGAGATAACGCACTTGCGGGCACCAGCCTTGATGTGTGCAGAAGCTTTCTCCTTTGAAGTGTAGAAACCTGTGCACTCGAGAACTACGTCAACACCCAGCTCACCCCAAGGAAGCTCAGCTGCGTTTGGTTTAGCGTAGATGGTGATTTTCTTACCGTCAACAACGATGTAGTCTTCACCAGCCTCTACGGTGTGTTTGCCTTCGCCGTACTTTCCAGCGAAACCACCCTGAGCAGTGTCATACTTCAGAAGGTGAGCCAACATTTTAGGACTTGTCAGGTCGTTGATGGCAACAACCTCGTAACCATCTGCTTCAAACATCTGACGGAAAGCCAGACGACCAATACGGCCAAAACCGTTAATTGCTACTTTTGTCATTTTCTTAAAATATTTAAAAGGTTTGTTATAATTTGTCCCATTAATATTGAAAAACGTGGCACAAAAGTCACTTTTTCCTGTTTTCGGGCACAAAGTTACAAAAAAATATCTAATTTTGCAGAAGAAATGGAAGTTAATTCTTTTAATAAAGTTAAAAGATGAGACTTTAACACAATTACAGGTGACAAAAGTGTGGTGTTTGCCACTTGGAGTTTGCAGAATGAATATTAAAATCACTCGTGTAACATATAAGTAAAAAAGGAAACAGTTATGAGTTTTATTAGTGAATTCAAAGAGTTTGCCATGAAGGGTAACGTGTTGGACATGGCTGTCGGCGTTATCATCGGCGGTGCGTTCGGAAAGATCGTTTCAAGTCTGGTTGACAATGTGTTGATGCCTATCATTGGTGTGCTCACTGGTGGTGTTGATTTCTCTGCACTGTCGGTTAAGGTTGTTGATGCCGAGGTGAAGTATGGCATGTTTGTACAGAATGTCATTGACTTCTTGATTATTGCTTTCTGTATCTTCCTGATGCTTAAAGGTATCAATAAGTTCAACCGCAAAAAAAAGGCAGAGCCCGAACAGCCTGCAGCTCCTGCTGGTCCTACTCAGGAAGAACTTCTTGCTGAGATACGTGATTTGCTCAAAACCAAGTAACTTTAAGTATCACATATTTATTAATAAGGTGACACCCGTCACGGCGTCACCTTATTATTTTTGTTTTCAGTATAATGATAAAAACATTGGATTTCAAGCCGAAGTTCTTTTCGGCTATTGCACATTACGACAAAAAGACGTTTGCCGCCGACGTTATGGCGGGACTTATAGTTGGTATAGTAGCTTTGCCATTGGCGATTGCTTTTGGTATAGCCAGTGGTGTCTCACCTGAGAAGGGTATCATCACTGCCATTGTTGCCGGACTGTTCTGCTCGCTTTTCGGCGGTAGCAAGGTTCAGATTGGCGGTCCTACAGGTGCTTTCATCATCATCGTCTATGGCATCATTCAGCAATATGGTATGCAGGGTCTGACCATTGCCACACTGATGGCAGGTGTGTTTCTGATACTTCTCGGTGTATTGCGATTGGGAACTATCATCAAATACATACCTTATCCTATTGTTGTGGGTTTCACCAGTGGTATCGCCGTTACCATTTTCACCACTCAGGTAAAGGATTTGTTGGGTATGCAGATGACTTCTGTACCTGCCGACTTCATGGAAAAATGGGTGGCATATATTAATAATATAGCGAATATCGACCTTTGGAGCACCGTGATGGGTGTGGCAAGTGTCATTATCATCGCACTCACACCGCGTGTGAGCAAGAAGGTGCCGGGTTCGTTGGTGGCAATTATTATCATCACTGTGGCAGCCTTGTTGCTCAAACAGTATGCCGGTGTGACCACCATAGAAACTATTGGCGACCGCTTTAGCATCCATTCCGAACTGCCCGAAGCCACGTTGCCCGCCCTTTCATGGGAAACCATTAAGGGATTGGTAGGTCCGGCAGTGACAATCGCTGTGTTGGGAGCCATCGAATCGTTGCTGTCTGCTACAGTGGCAGATGGTGTGATAGGTGATCATCATAACTCCAATACCGAATTGATAGGTCAGGGATTGGCTAATATTGCATCGCCACTCTTTGGTGGTATTCCCGCTACTGGTGCCATTGCACGCACGATGACCAACATCAACAACGGTGGACGTACCCCCGTAGCCGGTATTGTACATGCCGTAGTGTTGTTGCTCATCTTCCTTTTCCTCATGCCCTTGGCACAATACATTCCGATGGCTTGTTTGGCAGGAGTATTGGTGGTGGTATCCTATAATATGAGCGGTTGGCGTTCCTTCCTTGCCATGTTGCGCAATCCGAAGAGCGATGTTACCGTATTGTTGCTCACATTCTTCCTTACCATCATATTCGATCTTACCGTTGCTATTGAGTTTGGCCTTATCTGTGCATGTCTGCTCTTTATGAAGCGTGTGTCAGAAGCTACCGATGTAACAGCCATCTACGATGAAATCGACCTCAACGAGGATGCAGATATGGAGCGTGGCGACCTTATCCACCTGACTATTCCTGAAGGAGTGGAGGTGTATGAGATTAACGGTCCCTACTTCTTCGGTGCAGGTAACCGCTTCGAGGATATCATGTCGAGCTATAACGACCGACCCAAAGTGCGCATCATCCGCATGCGTAAGGTGCCGTTTATCGACTCTACCGGTCTTCACAACTTGGAGAACATGTGTTTGATGAGCCAGAAGGAAGGTATCACTGTCGTGTTGTCGGGTGTCAATCCCAAGGTCGAAGCCGTGTTGCGCCGCAACAATTTTGAGAAATTGTTGGGCAAGGAGAATATCTGCAGCCATATCGACTTGGCGCTTGCTCGTGCCAACGAGATTATTTCTTGAACACCAGAATTATATTGAAATGAATGAACGATTCCCCTTTACCCCTGTGGGGTGGGGGAATCATAGCTAAAGACCGCACTGAGGTGGGGCTTATACAAGATGGAAAAAAAACGTAGAAGACGCATTCGCAAAGGAAGGGTGGCATTGTTGTTGCTCTTCCTTGCTGCGGTTATCACAGCCATTTATTATATCATAGTAGCGCTTGTCGCATTCTTTAGTTGGTTATGTGCAGACGAGCCCGTACAGGAAGAGAAGCCTACGCTGCATGTGGCACCAGAGATGCTTGCATGTGACGAAAGGATGCAACACCGTTTGGACAGTCTGATGCACAAACCGTTGCGACTCGACACCAACAAGATTGCCGTCTCTGTTTTCGATGCCACCACCCAACGCTATGTCTATAGATATCATGATACGGAAAGCTTTATACCAGCCTCATGTATGAAGATTTCCACCGCTATTGCTGCGCTCAAGACTTTAGGCATGAACCACCAATATCGTGAACACATCCTCGCCATGGGAGAGATGAAGCGTGACACCCTTGTGGGTAATCTCCTTCTGATGGCCGATGATGACCCACTCATGGAGAGTTTTGATCCACTCATCAAGAAGATGCAGAGTAGGGGAATCCGTCATGTTCGTGGCAATGTGTATATCACTTTGGCACGAGAAGATACGCTGCGTCCGCATCCTACGGCGAAAGCATGGGATATACCTTACAACCGAACTCCACTTCTTCTCCGTGGCAAGCGCTATGTGGATCGCACCTTCCGAGCCTCTCTGCGTATGAATGGAGTGACCGTACGCAATGATAAATCGGTCAACGCAAGACGTTCAAAGGGTCGTTTCGGTGGTGGCAAGTATCATTATGTGGCCACCTCATCCCATCTGCTTCGCGATGTCATCACTCCCATGCTCATCCATAGCAGCAATATCAAGGCAGATGCTGTGTTCTATCATCTTGACTGGAAGCAGGGATTGATGCCCAACCGTCGTATGAATTGGAATGCAAAACATTATGCCGAAACCTTCTGGAGAGAGAAAACACAAGTGCTCGATAGTGTTTCAACGCGTCTTGTCTTTCACGACGGCTCAGGACTGTCGCCAGAAAATCGTCTGTCAGCCTCTGTTCTTGTTGATATGCTGCGCTATGCTTATAATGACAAGCAGTTGAAGGATTTCTTTATTGATGAGGCTTTGGCATCCACTGTTGGTGGCGAGCGACGCGGTTCGCTCCTTACCCGTATGAGCCATCCCGACTACAAAGGTCGTTTATTTTGTAAAACAGGCACTATGACCACCTATGGTGCATCGTCACTTTGCGGTTATCTTCTTGCTGCTGATGACCATTGGTACATTTTCTCCATCATCAATGTTGACTCTCCAGTAGCCGAGTCTCGCCTCTTCCAAGATCGTATTTGTAAGATGATGATGAAAGAATAAAGCAGGAGAAAAGAGGTTAATAAAATGCAGGCAGAAATGCCTGCATTTTATAGTTTACTGCCAACAGGTATATCATTGCCTTGTTTTTTTAACAGTCATTATATCGTCGAAAAGATTAAGCTGACGCAAATTCGACTGCACCTCTGAGGTTTGAGTGACTTTGTTTTTCTTCACCACAAGGCTCTGCTGCTTGAGCATAATCTCTCTTACTGCTTCCGTACAATCGCTGGTAGCAGTAGGCATTACAGTCTCGATATCATTAAACAGTCGAATTAGCGAGCGACCAACTGCCCAAGCAAGGTTTACAGGCACAGCATTGCCAATTTGCTTGTATTTATCGCTCATGGCGCCCATAAATTGCCATTCGTCGGGGAACGTCTGAATGCGAGCATACTCACGTACCGACAAAGGGCGTGTTTCTACAGGATGACAACGCTCCGTTTGCTTCTGAGATGGAGAGCAAGTCAACGTTAGCGAAGGTTCACTCATCGACAAACGGCGAGCCATACCAGTTTTGCCACCACCAAGAAGCCAGCTTCCACCCATATATTTGCGAGCCACTTCTTCGGGCAAATTGCGCCAATCGCCACCCTGTGGCACCAGTTCCATAACCTTCTTCTTCTTTTCTGGATATGTAGCACCTTCTGACTGTGGCACCTCGCAATCATAGATCACTCCTGGGAAAAAGGCATCGCGCAAAGTAAGGATGCGTTCATAGGGCGAAGGCCAATGAAACTCCACATGCTGTGCAATATCGTTGCGAATGGCTATCAATATCAGTCGCTCACGTTTTTGTGGTACCTGATACATAATGGCTTTCAGCACATGTGGCTCAACCAAAGTATACCCCAATTCGGCAATTGCATTTTTTATTGTTGCTATGGTGCGACCATCATCATGCGAGACAAGTCCTTTCACGTTTTCGCACATAAACACCTTTGGCTGTATCTGTTTCACTGCTCTCGCCAATTCAAAAAACAAAGTACCACGGGTGTCGCTAAAACCGCCCTGCTTACCAGCATACGAGAATGCCTGACAAGGGAATCCTCCTGAAAGGAAATCAACCTTTCCTCTAAGCGGAGTGAAATCAATATGGCGCACATCGCCCTCAATAACATTCCAGTCAGGTCTATTCTTTCGCAGAGTGTTGCATGCAGAGGTGTCAAATTCATTGAGTAGCACATGGTGGAAACCAGCCTTAGCCATGCCAAGAGCCAAACCACCTGCACCTGCAAATAATTCCACAGAATTAAACTGTCGTACAGGAGCAACTTCAAACTCTTCGCTCCAACGGTTTTCAACCATAGCTTTAGCTTCCGGGATGTCGAGCAAGTCGTGCATCTCGAAACCTCTCACGCCATTGCTGTCTACACACGAAGGGTAAACACCACGGCGAGACCATGAGGCCGTTACAGCAGCACTCGTTCCAGTGAGTGCAGCAAGATTATTTATAGAAATAAACATCGTAATATTACAAACCTCCCTTTTCTTGAATTTCTTCAGCTAATTCTTTTACCTTATCTAATATCAGCTTGCTACCATCAATATTGTCTTCTTCTACCACTTCGCCAAATACCTTCGACAAACGATAATAGAAGTTGCGGTCGCCTGTGAGATGTTCCCAAAAATCTACTCCTGCATAAACAGGATAAGTAGAAGCTATAATCTTATAATTCGATGATAGTTTGTCACCATAGAGCACACCTACTATCAAATCATCAAAATTTAGTTTTAAATGATCGATGCGTGCCTTGCCCATTAATTTTTTGAAATGCCCGAGAATGGTAGTTACATCATCATTATTAATAGTCTGAGGGCCAGCCTTGCATTGGCAATATTTCCTTCTGCCATCCAGAGCATCCACGAACTCTATATCAATACCATCAATACCTGAAGCACCGCCTGTAATTTGGCTCAGCTCAGAGATAAAAATCTGTGTTTGCATTCCAAACGTTGTGTTAAGGCTTGTGCCAAGAACACGAGGATACACCAAAGCCTTTGCCAACGACTCAGACGTGGTGTCACCACATAGAAACGCAGCAAGATAGTTTATCAGAAAGGGATTCACATTGAAGTTTTTCAACTCCAACTTCTTTAAATTGTTGATATGATTTGGTATTATAGCCGTACGGAAGAAGTTCTTTCCGCTCTCTAATATTGCCAGTTTCTGTGATTCGTCCATGATTTCTATTCTTATTAAATTAAAATATGTATGCTTCACATTATGATATGATCATGTGCAGCTAATATTTTCTTGCAAAGATAATATTTTTTTTGTGAAAAATCAAATATCATCATGTTGAAAAAATTAAGGGTTTAGATTTTTTGTCTTTGAGCAAACTAAAGAAGATTTACCAAATAACATCGCGGATACTCCTCTTATCATCTGAACACTATGTGGTAGCGCAGTATTATTATTTCCATGTCACCATGTCGCGTGGGAGGCTGATGCTCTTTGGCGCCCCCCAAGCTCCACGGACGATATAATGTTCAGCCACTTCCGCATGTACAATCTGCAGGAATGCCTCACGAATGCGGGCACATTTCTCATTGATGGCATTGTTGAGCGGATTGGTAGTGTTTTTCACTCCCTTACTGATACTTAGTGCCAGGGCAGTATGTTTCATGCGGCGGTCTATATCGTTGCGATGATCTTTTACCGCCATATAGATGGCGTGCAACTCCTGTCGATAGTCGCTAAGACATTTGAAATTGATGCCTTCGGGGTGGCGTAAAAACAATAGATATACAGCCTTGTTGAGTGGTTCCATCACCACTTCGCGCTGTTGATAGTCGTCAAGAATCAATCGCAAATCGTGGGTGACAGTCAGATGGCTCAGCTTGGCAGCAGGACGAATGTATTCGGCAATCATTGCTTCGCCCACACCCATCAGTCTTACTTGCTCCAAATGGGCACGCACTTCCTCTAATAGCTTACGGGCTTCATCGCCAAACTTATCTTCTGCAGGATTGATTTTCGCCATGCAGAACACTCCAGACACACCTTCCACCCATGTATTGTTGTGACCTACCGTCTTGCTTAATTCCTCCATGAACTGTTCAGGATCGGCTAAGGCCTCTTCGCCATCAAATGGCGTCATGTCGTAGATGGTTATTGCTTGCCCCTCTTTGTCGGTATATGACACGTTGAACCATGCAAAAGAAGGCTTGATGTCGTGGCGATTCTGTGGGTTGTACATGAAATCAAGCAGATACGAACTTGCCAGAGGTTTCAACTTTGCATTGGCTATGCGGTCGATAGTAGCCTCGTCAATTCCTTCTGGATACATGCTCTTAACAGCTCCTACCACTTCGTCGCGACTGGGAGAGAGGTAGGGCAGATAAGTGAAACGATAGCCCTTCTTCGCTATCTTTTCCTTGATCATTTCTATGTTTTCGCGAACGAATCGGTTGGCAGCCTCGTCGTATTGGTCTTCTATATAGACCACTTCATAGCGATAGGGCGTGAACGGCAGGTTGGTCAGTTTCACCCCTTCGTGCTTAAAATAGTATTTCGGAATCCATTGAGCGTCATAGTCTCCTTCATTTCCGTCTCTATACCACTTCCATCGTTTATATTTGTCGATTAGGAATTCTTTGAATGTGATAACGTAGTAGCATATTCCTAATACTACTGCAAGTAGCGCAATCAATGCCACTATACCTATTATAGTATATAGTAGGATTTTGCCAATCGTGATCCAAATACTTAAATACATCATAGTTAAAAGTTTTTGCAAAGGTAATCAATTCCTTCTTATTATCCAAAAATCTGTTTATTTCACAAGTCTTGTGAAACAAATTTGCTTGATGACGTAAAGGGAATGGCCTACCTTTGCAGTCGTAAAAAAAACTATATAACCTCAGATTTCTATGATTTTAGACAGAACCGCAACTACAAAAATGAAAGCCGTGGCCATCATGTTGGTGGTGATTAGTCATGTCTATGCAGTATTGTTTGGTCGATTGTTTTTTGTTTATCCTGCTGGAGCATTAGGTGTGTCAATCTTCTTGATATTGTCGGGCTATGGCCTGATGGAATCATTCAAGCAGCATGGACTTGATGGATTTTGGAGAAAACGGTTGGCAAGAGGTCTTGTGCCCTATCTCATCTTTCTGTTGGTTTATTGTGCCTACAGGATGGTGGCGAATGGTGAGTTTCCTATCTTTAATCTACGATATTGGTTTGTAGAGTATATCGTGATATGGTATGTGCTCTTCTATTTCATCATGAAATACTGTCTGAAGTGCAGATGGCTTTTACTTTCCATTGCAGCCATCGCTATTTTCTTACTGATGCCTTGTCTTCAGGCGCAACAGTCACTCTGTTTTATGGCTGGAATCTTAATCTCTGAAAAGAAAGATGCCGTTGCTTCCATCAGTCGAAAGCAATTGAAACAGATTGCTGTATCGTGCGTACTCATCAGTTTTTTAGCTTTCTTTGTAGCACAATGGGTGGCAGTCTGTAGAAGCCATTTTGATCCAACAAGTATGCAATTATTGCATGCTGTGAAGTATGCTGCCGATGATGACATGTTACAGAAAATCATACTTACCGATGATGACATGTTGCTGAAATTCATACAGATACTCACCAAACTGCCATTAGGATTGTTTGTCATAATCATGATGACGCTATTGGACCATGTCAAGATGCCCTTGCTCGAACCCATTGGGCGTATATCCTATGAGATATACTTGGTGCAAGATCCGTTCTATCGTCAGCTACCAGGCGGTAATTGGAGGGTGGTGGCATTTTTCTTCGCACTTGCCATCGTCAGTTATTCACTCCATGTGGCTACTAAGAAAGTTTGCAAGTGGTTGCGCCTATAGCGTATGTATCGTCGAAACGGAATGATTGATGGTCTAAAACTACGTATTTTGTTTTTTAAACATTATAAATAAATACAATTATGAGTGTACTAATAGTTATCTTATTGCTTCTTGTAGGAGGTGCAATATGGTTTTTCTTTCCACGATTGGTCATTTTTGTCATCGTGTCGTGTTTGTTGTCTTGGTGGCTGTGTGATATCAATCCCGAAAAAACCTATAGTTGGTATTCGGGCATTTGGCATGGTTGGTTTTTTATAGGCAATCTGATTCGTAGCTTTTTTGGTAATGCACTTTACAAAGCTGCTAATTATACTACGGCCTATAATATGTGGTGGTGGATTTCTACCGTATGCACCGTTGTAGGATTCTTGTTTGGAGGAAGGAGAAGTAGTTATTAAACTCGACCGTTGCAAGCGAATTATCTCGCCAAGTTAACCTTGCGTGATTTGTAAATACAGCAGAATTACATGTCGGTGACAACCAAACTGTTCGTAGGGACGATGGTTGTCGCCGTAACAAGATACGGCATGCGGACCAAGGATGGCGATGAAGCCCAAAAACTGTTGGAAGTAGTTCGTGCCCATTTGGTGCAAGTGCGCCTGATGGGTGTGGACGAAACAGTGATTGCCGAATATGTCCGTCCCACCACCAAACTGAGTCGTCTGACCATTACCCACGATTTGCGGTTGATACTCGACGACTATCAACAGCGCGAAGTGGTAATGGAGCCGCTCAACAAAGCTGTCTATCTATTGTTTCTTCGCCATACTGAAGGCATTAGTTTCAAGAGCCTTAGCAACTATCGTCAAGAACTGCATGCCATTTATATGGCTGTGAAAGATCATCGCAACGATATAGACCGGCGTATGAAACATACTGCCCTTACGATGAGTATCAGTAAGGGTGTCATAAACACCACCAACCCGCTCAGCAATGCTATCAATGAGAAATGTACCCGCATACGTGAGGCATTCCTGCAGATTGTAAATGAAGAGGTGGCAGAACAATATATAATCCATGGAGATTGGGGAGGTCCAAAGTGTATCAGCCTCCCGCGCGACATGGTGACATGGAAAGAATAATTCAGTTTGCTACAACACAATTCTCGGATGGCAAACATAAAATATAGTTTTAAGAAAATTTCGACCACACGACCACAGGTGAGTGTATCATGTTGTCGGTTAGTGATTTATACTGTGGTCGAAACTAAAGTGTCGACCATCAATCGACCACCAAATTGCGTTATTTGGCTTAACGAAAATGCTTATCAATCAACTGATCGATATTTTGGAGAAAGTGTTTTGCCAAGGTGTTTCCAAATGGTTGGCAAAAGTATTGCCCAACGTTTGGCAAAAATTTTTTCAACGTTTGATAATGGTATTGTCCAACGTTTGGCAATGGTATTGTCCAACGTTTGACAAAAGTCTTTTCAACATTTGGCAAGAGTGTTTTCAAACGTTTGATAAAGGTCTTTTCAACGTTTGATAAAGGTCTTTTCAACGTTTGATAAAAGTATTATCCAACGTTTGAT
>OQWI01000243.1_pt1 | contig 25873 bp, 18 predicted proteins | sample 1691551 | NCBI WGS metagenome assembly OQWI01 (sample SAMN03418259, study PRJEB22391) | human gut metagenome | biome: human-gut; feature: organic feature; material: feces | host: Homo sapiens | place: Tanzania | collected 2013-01
CTTTGTAAGGGCGACGTTGGCCAGCCGATACCTTGATGATCAGAATCGTCTTTCCGTCGGCCTCTTCGATATACAGTCGTGGCTGATAGTAAGGCTGCATCAGGTTGTTGAATCCCACCATATCCTTTTCGATAGGTTCAATCTGATTGGGATCAATACCTATGACGGGACGGACAGGACGACCGTTCCTCTCCTTCACGCCCACCACGATATAACCGCCACCCGTCTCGTCGAAGTCGTTGGCGAAAGCACACACGCTACGGTAGATTGCATCCGGGTTCCATCCCGTCTTATACTCAATTCGGTCACCTTCTACAGCCCGTCCACCGAGCAATTCTTCTATGTTAATTGGTAGTCTCATATATTCTTATAACGTTTTTGTTCCTGTTACTATTGTACTTTTTATTGTGGAATCTTTGCCGCAGCATATTCATGTGGAATCTTCTCTTGTTCTAACCTCAAATTGTTTTCTTTGAGATATTTGAACATTTCACATTCTTCAGATGTAAGACACAAATCCTTTTCTACGTTTGTTTCTGTACCTTTATCTCCTTCATAAAACAAATCGAATGTATTCCTATCCATCATGAAACTCTCCACCTGCTCAAAATAAGTTCTAATCTCAGAAAGGATTTGAAAGCCATAAGCATCTAAATCTCCCCAATAATAGATCTTTTTCGTCTTGAGCCATTCAACATTCTTCATTATATCAACACCGAATCCGTGTCCCCATATGACAATACTGTCTCTTTTGAAGGGAAAAGCCAGCATATTAATCTTGTTCTCCACCATATACACGGTCTGTATGGGAGGAAACAAGTGTTGAAACTCACTTATTGGAATACTTATATCATCAATACCCCAAAATAGTTGTTGACTAATGGCCTCGTCTAATATCCGAAAGCGCACTAATGTTTCGTCATATTTAAGATTGAAGCGGCTTTCAAATTGCTTTTCATCTATATTAATGTGTCCTGCTATAATTATATCAAGCAACTCCCTAATAATACCTTTGTTGCTTTCAATAAATTTAGTATGAACCTGTATTGGTAACTCCCGAATATAAAGATGTGGTTGGGGGGCAGCCTTGAAATATTTGCATACCTTGAGCAAACTCTCCCAATCATTCTCTATTACTTTTATGGGATGTTTGTAAATCCAATCTTTCAGTTCAGGAAATGATGAGAGAATGCTAGTTATGTCTTTCTTGAATTTTACTGTATCCTTTTCTTTATTGATAAATTTTAGATAGTCGAATTCGCTCTGGAAACTGATAGATGTTGGAATATCCTGTATCCCATGTCTTTTCGTTTTTACAGTTTGGTATTCGATTGTATATCCATATCCTTTCTTCTCTTTGGAGCAACTAATTAACTCAGTCAACTCTTCCTCAAATTTGACGGTATCCTCGTTTGGTTTTTTATCACCAATAATGACTATTGGGTTGAAAGCCTCACCTTCAACGATTGACTGTAAATAAGCCTTGTACTTATTTGCCGCTTTCTTTTTAATTTCAATTGGCGTTATCATTGGCTAAGAATTTTTCGCGTTCTTCTTTAAAGACTTCAATAGGCATATCAAACAGACGTGATTCATTGCCATTGCGCTCTACATAATGCACAAAAGAAATGTCATCCTCTACGATATGGATATTATCACTAGGGGTTACCACAAGCAACTGTAAATGCAATTGTTTGCAGAGAGAAATCAAATAGCGTGCTTTGTCTTCATCCTGGGCTTTGAAAGCCTCATCGATGGCAATGAATCGAAGAGAATTAGATTGCAGTCCGTCTTTGGTCAGACCAAACTGATATGCAATGGCTGAACCAAGAATGGTGTATGTAAGTTGAGCTTTCTCACCTCCAGACAATTGACCCATACTTTCGTATACGTTGCGCTTTTGTTCTGTTTCTTTGTAGAATTCTTCTGCTCTGTATGAGTACCAGTTTCTTACATCCATCACCTTCCTACGCCATTGTTCGTCTCGGAGATGTTGGATGAGAGGCTGTATTTTTTGTTCAAAGTGATTGCGTCTGCCATCAATCGAAGAATCAACTTCACGTATATTGGGTATGGCACTTTCCAACTCTTTTCTAAATTCGGCAATATCAGCATTCGCTTTCTTGAAATTCACCAGCTGGATATATGTAGAAGGAGAAGTACTGAAATCTATAGCCTTAAGCGATTTGTTTAACATTTCAATAGTATCCTTGATTGACTTTTCCCAACCAACAAAGAACATCCTGAACGAAGACACCTGATTGGTCAGCGTCTCATGTAGATAGCTGTTGAATCTCTGTTCATGACGAACCAAGTCTTCTTTCTTCAGTTTTTCATAAAACTTTTGATATTCGCTTATAAGATGCATGTTTTGTGCGTCAGGAAGGGTGTGGACGTCAGAACGCCAGTCTCTATACTTTTGCAGAATCTCTTCTGATGGATTCTTAAACTGAGTTATCAAGGCTGAAACTTCGCGTTCAATCCTGTTCTTCTCTTCTTTTTTCCCCTCTTCTTGCTGTTTTATATTTGACTGAAAAGATTTTTGTCTTTCTTCACTATTATCATAATTGATGCCAAGAACTTCAGGATTGCTTTCTTCAAATGAAGACACCCCAACTACTCCTGTCGCATTCAAAATAGATTGAGCTTCTTTTAGACGTTTATTAGCCACAACCAATTCTACTTGTTCTATTTGATAGATTTCCCTATCCTTTGACTTGATTGTGACATCCTCTAACGTCTTCAAAGTTGTTAGTACTTTCTGTAATTGTTCTTGCAGTTCTTTTACCTTACTATTCGCAGCTCCTAACTTCTCTTTCTCTTCCTTCTTCTCTTGAATAGTTCTTGCTGTTTCTTCCCAATTGATTTCTTCAAACCTAGTATATAGTTTGAAAATATCATTGAAAATGTCTTTGCGTTTACCGATTTCGGCAATTTTAGTTTCTATTCCTCGTATTTTCCGTATGGCATCTTTTTGTTCTGCCTGTAGTTGTTTGACAAATTCCCTAATAGCTGCGATTTTCTCTTTATTATCCCAGCCTAAAACATAATTCTCGCGACGGTTAATTTGTGGACGATCATCCTTCTCATGCTTGTTATGGGTAGACTTTATGAGTCCTTCTTTTGTAACAACTTTCTCGCCATAGCGATAGAACTCATCCAAATCATCCACACAGATATAGTTGTAATTCTCTATAATTACATCTTTAACCCACTCCGAATAGATGCTTTTGGGGTTGAACTCAATCTTCTCAATTAGGCTATTCTCATTATATTCTCTGAACTGGAAACTCGTTAATGAAGTCGTGTTCTCATAACGTTGATATACAATTCTGCCCTGCAAATCGTGACCATTCACAAACTGACTTACTTGTCGATAGTACTTCTCAGGAACGACTAATCGTAGTGCAAAATTGTGTAGTATCTTCTCTATGGAATTCTCCCAAACCTTCTCGCTATCCTTAACTCTGATAAGTTCACCAATAAAAGGTATTTCTTCTGGTTTAGCATGAACCTCCTGCAAAATCATCTCTCTTATTTCTACCACACGACCAGAAATATTGTTCTTGTTTTTTTGTAGGGTATTAAGCGTTTCAATATTTGATGTAATTGCTTCTCCAATTCTTTCTTCTTCATTTTTTGCTAGACGCCATTCTTCGTTCTTCTCATTCAACGTGGCTTCACAATTATCCCTCTCTTTTCGAGCCTTCTCGCGATTCTCTAAGAACAGAACTTCAGCAGGGTTCACTGAAAATCCGACTTCTCTAACTTTCTTGTTATACTCATCAAGCTTCTTCTGACGGCTTTGCTTTGTCCGTTCAAGCCCCTGCATCTCTTTTTCTAAGGTTTTTATCTGTTGGCCAACATTGTCATTCTCAATAGCCAAAGATAAAGCACGCTCTCTACCTTTTAAATCCTCTTTCTCATCGTTAAGCTTTTTAAGTTCTTCATTTAGTTTCGATAACTTTTCATTCAGTTCTACCAACTTGGCATTTGCCAGTTCCATATTTTTCTGGGCGAACCAATACACGGCCATTTCTCGTATTGTCTGCAACTCACTGAGTGCTTTTGCAATATTTTCCAGCTGTCGGGTTTTCTCATCAATCGGTTTAAGTTGAACAATCTGCTCACGAACTTTCTCGATAGTAGTCCTAGCCTCTATTAATCTCGCAAAACTATCATTCAGACGATTATACTCTTCCTCTGTATCCCGTTGCTCAAGCATATTGTTGCGAATAAAATCGTCTAAATCATTCAGAACCTTAACGCCAACAATCTGATTAAACAGCGTCAAGGCTTTATCTGAACGTAGGCCCATTGAGTGTACAATGCGGTCTTTGTAATCCTTAATGGTGTCATAGAATTCAATCTGCTTCTTAGGTACATTGAAATTGTATTTTCTATCCAATGTCTTCCTCCAATAGCCCTTAGCATCAAATGCAGAAAAGTCATCTGTTATATGTAAAGCTTTTGTGGAAAAACCAAATGTGCATTTCAATTCTCCATTTATAAACCAGCGCACCTGAAATATAGTAACTACGCTTTTAAAGTTATTGGTGAAAGAAGCTAGTATTACAGAATATGTATTCTTGTCTCGGAGTTGTTGTTTCCTTGTTGATGCCTCACCTTCAGATTGCATGTTGCCATAATTACCAAGTACGTATGTTTCCTCTGTGCGGTCACCTTTCTTCTCATTACCAGATGATTGGTTGTAGAATCTGTTTTTTTTTGCAGGTACTAGCAGTGTCAGCAATGCATCAATCAATGTGCTCTTTCCAGAAGCATTGGCTCCTGTGAGCAATGAGTTGTTACCTTGTGGCTCAATCCGATATACCTTATTGTGGAATGTTCCCCAATTGAATATTTCCATATAGCTCAACCGATAACCGGTAATGCCAGGATTGGTTGTAAATAAATCATATTGTGCCAGCATACTCATCTAGTTTTTTCTTGAATAAATCCAAATCTTCTATCGTCACCTTTTCTTTGATAATGCGATGTATCTTATACCGCACATCATCACCGTTTCGCTTCACTTCTTTTAGGTACCCAAGTTCGGCAACTCGTTGAATATAGGTGTCCAAATCTTTCTCCAACTTCACCTTATTATAACTTTCTGGTAGAAATAGTCGTACTTCATCTTTTATCTCGTTTGTTGTTATTATCCGGTCTAAAGATTGTGTTTCTGTAGGATTGCTGTCGTAGTCTTCAAGCAATTGTCTAAGTACTATAACCACTATAGAAACTTCAAATCCCAACTGTCTCCGAGTTACAAGATTCATGGTGGTATCATCATCATATAACACTTGCTTAACGAAAGCAAAACCTTCGTCTTTCTTTACTATAAGCTCCAACCCTATCACAGATAGGTATTCCTGTATTTCGCTTTGGTATAGAAGTATGTCGTTCCATACAGGAGAAGATTTCTCTGCCGTTTTTCTTAACAGATAGACAATTGCTTTAGAATATGGTTTTATCTCGTTCATTGTGACACAATAATTTCAGGGATTATTATTCGTTTCTTTTGGCTCTCGTCAAAAATGATAGTCTCTTGTTTGTCTTCATTGATTGTCTTATGTGAGAAATGGTTTAAGACACTGAAGTAGGCAAAAAGTTCAGGAAGTCCTTGATTTAGTGGATGCAGGCTAACAACTTCTGCTATGGTCGTCTGTCCATTATTTTTCAATACTTCTCTCAAGTTATGCTCAATAACCTTTCGATCTATTATTACATTACTAAAGACTTTGCCAATCTCATTTAAGCTGTCAAAATCTAACACATAGTTCTCTGGCTGCTGGTTATATTCTGTACTTTCACTTTGTTCAAAAGTGATTTTCCTTTCAAATGGAATATTGATATCCAATCCATCTTCGACGGTTAATGATATGTCTGGCTTACCTTTAGCCTTTGATATCTCTATAAGTGAATTTTTGATTTTCTGAACGATGCGCATGGCTGCATCAGAACGGGCAGCATCATTTTCACGTATGATATGACTGAGTTTGTCTGCCATCTTGTCGTTGGTCTGATACACCTTGCGTCCTGATTCATAGAGGTGAGAAACCATGTTCTGCAGGAAGCGGTCATCGCTCGCTATATCCCTATCCTGAAGTGTACTAAATAGACTGTTAATTAGTTGCTCCAGTTCATCCTGCATGTCACGTGATAGAAGGAACTCCCAGAAGGCATAAAAACTTTTTCCTTGTGAACTTGATTTCAGTTCATCAAGTGCATCAAAGGTATATTGCAGAATACCACCTTTATTCAATGTCGAATCAATTTGTTTCTGATAGATATCTTTGATGATATTTTTGAAGTTATCATCAACATCCTTAAAATCAGACAACAATTCTTTTGCCAATTTGCTTACTTGCTGGAATCGGGGCACTATCTCATATTCTTCGAATATCTTAACATCATCGCCCATTTGCAGACGTTGTATCTGTTGCTCTATCTCCAGCTTTTTGTCTTCAAGAATCTGTAGTCGCTTTTCTCTGTCTTCGCTAGTATATTCTACCAGTTCGCGTAGTTGTGTGATGATTGATTTGAATTTTGATTCTGTGCCAATATAGTCTTCGCGTTTTAAGCCAGATAGCCAATCAATAACTTTACTTGAATATGATGATAGCTCATAATAAATCTCACCATCTTCATTCCTGTAATTCGTTATGAAACCATTTTCAGTCCACCTCTTGACGTATTTAGTCGCTTTCTCCTCGTATGTGTCAGAAAAAAGAATGTCATTTTCGTCATCAACCTCAACACCGTGATCATTGAGGAAATCAGCTAACTGGCTATGAATATTTTCATGTGAGATGGCATTGGTATCTTCAAAGACACCAGTGAAGAACTCAATAATCATATTGCAGCTCCTCGCTCGTAGCAATGCTACACTCGGAGAAGTGTTTAGAACATCTAATATGTTTACTTGTCTTGCCATCTATCTTTATAACGTTTTGTTTCCACTCCTGTTACGATTGTATATTACCTAAATTCCGCAACACTATAATTTTATGTTTTTTATAAGCACCTGAGCAACAAAAAATACTTGCTTGGGCAAACGGCAGAGCCGATTCGCTCAGGATTTTGCCACGTCAGAAATTTCACTTATCTTAGTGTTGTATTTAAAAACAAATAAAACTCTGAATGCAATGACAAAAGTACAAATAAAATCTGAGAAACTCACTCCATTTGGAGGAATCTTTTCGATTATGGAGCTATTTGATGCTCTTTTGGCTCAAATCATAGATTCCACCTTTGGATTGAGATGCACATTGTTTGCTTATCAATATAGTGAGATTCTTCGCTCTCTGATGTGCGTATATCTTTGTGGTGGCTCATGTATTGAGGATATTACAACTCACTTGATGAAACATTTGTCTCTCTATCCAACTCTTCGTACTTGCAGTGCAGACACCATATTGCGTGCTATCGAAGAACTGACTTGTAAGAATATCACCTATAAGTCTGCTTCTGGCAAATCCTATGATTTCAATACGGCAGACAAGATGAACTTCATACTGGTCAATGCGCTGCTTGCTACTAGTCAGTTGAAATCCGGCCAAGAGTGGAATCTGTAATTCGTATGACAATTTAACATGATGTAAAGTTATAGAATGTGCCATGTGTTATCATTGTAAAGTAATTATTCTTGTGTTTGGTAAAATGATGGAGATGAGGTTTTTGTGTGACTCAGGATGGTGGTTTCATTTTATGCACCTTTTTCGCCATGGCAGGGTTAAAATGCACTCAACTCTGCTCTTCTGACTTTACGAAAACGCTGTATTTAGCCTACTATTGAGGCTGTGAAGGGTTGTGTTTAGGTGCTTGTGGGAGGATGTTTAGGACAGATAGGGTGTGTCTTTGGTGGTTGTTAGGCCGTGTGGCGGCGATGTATTTTTAGAGCCTGCGAGGGGCTTTTGCTGTGGGTGGAATGTGCAGAATGGGTGGAAAAAGGCTTGATTCACCATGAGAATGCCCTAAGTGGGGCTGAAAGTGCTGCTATCTGCCTCGGCAGGAGCAGGGTGAGGGGCAGTATGCTGGTTTGTGGTTGCAGAAGGGTATTCTGCCAGCCATGACGGTGGCAAATCGTCGAGTTGCCGATAGTTTCTCGTCGGCATCTCGATCGATATTCGTTGCTCTTTCGTTCGTTTTTTGCTTGTTCCTCGTTCGGTCCTCGATAGGTCTTCGATAGACTAACGAATAACGAACGAGAGACGAACGAGAGACGAACGAGGACCTAACGAGAAGTTAACGGAAACCGAACGAGAAGCGAACGGGAAACCCTTGTCTCTCTGTCGGGACCAGATAACGTGTTGAATTACTTGTTTTGTAAACATAAGTGGTGTTTTAGTTGTAAATTATTTGTTTGACTTTTGGTTTGAAGGTTTCTTTCTTGTTTTTTGAAATCATCCTCGGCTTCAAATACAAATATACAACAGAACACCCCCGGAATGCAAGAGTTTTGGCACATTATGCATAGAGATTTAATTTTATTTAACACTAATATGGATAATTTTACTTAAAATTATTAAACGCGCACACGGATTGCGGATGACACGGATTTTTTTGCGTTGGTGCTTCCTAGGCAGTTGTGAAATGTCACACAGAAATCAATTATCCCAAATCGGTCATTAGAAAACTACAATAAGCTTTTTCTAATGACCCGATTTGGGATAAACAAAAAATCTACTGCAATTACGAGCTGTATATATTCTAATAACGGTAAGGTGATCTCAGTAAATGCTGTAAAATACTTTCCCCTTGCGAATGAGGATAAGGCACAAAACAAACAACTAATAATAGTGCCAGAAATATGGCGAGGATTATTACATTACCCCATCGCATTAATACTGGAGGTATTTCACCTAACAGATTACGAACTTTCTCAGAACGCAGTTCGATATCACAGGGTTTATTCTTTTTCATATTGTTTTTATTTTATAATTGTTAATACTATCTATTCATAAGATTGTTATTCAGTTTCCAAGCTCAAGCTGATTTTTGACTAAGTTATAGTATGCGCCTCTCTTTTCAATAAGAGAAGTGTGATTGCCGATTTCAACTACCTTTCCTCCATCGACTACAATGATTTGGTCTGCATTTTTGACTGTCGATAATCGATGGGCTACCACAATTACAGTTCGACCCTTGTAAAATTCATCAAGATTTTCAACTATTGCCCTCTCATTTTTGGCATCAAGGGCATTGGTGGCTTCATCCAAAAATATGAAATCGGGGTTTTTATAGACAGCGCGAGCTATAAGTATGCGTTGTTTCTGACCTTGACTCAACCCAACTCCATCACGGCCAATAATAGTGTTGTATTTTAGCGGAAGTCCCATTACGTAATCATGGATATTGGCAATTTTAGCAGCTTGCTCAAGTCGTGCTATATCTACCTCTTCGTCATTAACAGCGATGTTGCGGGCTATGGATTCGGAGAATATCACTCCATCCTGCATGACCACTCCACAATGGCGACGCCACCATTTGAGGTTGTATTCGTTGATATTACGCCCGGCTATTGAGATTGAACCAGCCATAACCCGATAATAACCGAGCATGAGCTTGATTAGAGTCGTTTTTCCACTTCCTGATGCTCCTACTATGGCTGTCACTTTCCCCTCCGGTATGTTGAATGATACACCATCAAGTGTTTTCTTCAAGGCATGGGGGTCGTATTTAAAATCTATGTTCTCAATACTGATTGACTTTTCTGTATCAAATGCTTTTGCCTGATTCTCCGTGGATTCTTCGTTCTTACCTTCATGAATCTCGTTGATTCGTTCAAGGGAAATCTTCACATCCTGCAAAGAATATAAGAATGACATAAACTGCTCTACCGGCGAGTTGAGTTGCCCCACTATATACTGAATGGCAAGCATTGCACCAAGAGTAATCTGACCGTTTATTACAGCAGTTGCCGCAACAACAGTTATCAGTATGTTCTTTACCTCGTTGATGAAAATAGAACCTGCCTCTTGTGTCTGTTGCAGTTTAAGCGACTTCATCTGTACTCTAAACAGGTCGGCTTGTGTGTCCTCCCATTCCCACCGTCTGCGCCGCTCACAGTCCTGCAGCTTGATCTCTTGCATCGACGTGATAAACTGGTATGTCTTGTTTTGGTTAATCGCCTGCTGCTCGAATATTTCATAATCAAGCACCTTGCGACGCCGTAGGAATGAGGATATCCATAATCCGTATATAATGCTTCCAGCAACAAATACGCAGAAAATTATTTTGTCGTAAACAAACAGGACAACACCGAATATGATAAAACTTAGAAATGTGAAAACCACATTCAAAACCTGCCCGGTGAGGAAATTCTGTACTCGCGAATGGTCTCCGATTCGCTGTAATAAATCGCCCATCAGTTTCGTGTCGAAGAACGACATTGGCAACTTCAATAACTTGATAAAGAAATCACTTACCAACGAAATATTTATCCGCATGGAGATATGAAGCAACAGCCACCGACGTATAAAATCCGTTGCTGTACGTCCGGTAACAATCATCAGTTCTCCCAATAGGACAAGCCATATAAATCCTATGTCATTATACTTTATTCCAATATCAACAATTACCTGGGTCAAAAAAGGCATGATCAATTGTAAGAGACAACCGAGTAGGAGACCAAGTAAAATCTGAGCAAAAAACTTCCTATATTGCTTTATATATCTATACAGAAACCTAAAAGACCTTTTTTCAGGGGCTTGTTCTGCCCCATGTTTATAGAAACTCTCAGTAGGCATCAGTTCCATAACAATTCCACACGGTTCTCCTCCATGTTCCGAGCAAATCCAATGGTCTTCAAATTCTTTTTTGGAATAAGAGATCACGCCCTTTCCAGGGTCAGCAACTTTATACCTTTTCCCTTTTTTACTTAATTCATGCAAAACAACAAAATGGTTTTGATCCCAATGCAGTAAACATGGTAATTGTATCTGGCTGAGAATAGCTATTGGGGCTTTGAATGCTCTGCATTCAAAACCGATACTTTGCGCCGACTCTTTAAGTCCAAGCATTGACACTCCTTCTTTTGTCGGCACACACAATGTGTCTATTTCATTCAATGTTATGCGCATTCCATAATAGCGGCATACCATAAATAGACACGATGCACCGCACTGCATACTGTCATGTTGTTTAATAAAAAAATTAGTCATCACAGTCTTTTCTTTTCATTTAATCCAGCTCCTTTACCTCTATATTTAGAACGTGAAGTATTGAAATTATATCGTAATGACAAAACCAAATTTCTTGACTCATGATAATTATCGGAAGCAACCTTTATGTCACCATTGTACATAATAATACGTTCATTATTCACATTAAATATATCATTGGCCTTTAATTGCAGAGTTAAAGTATTATTGAAGAATGATTTCCGCACTCCAATATTTAAATAACTGGTTGCTTTAATATAACAATTCTGTCCATTCCCTGCTGTTTGGAACATGTAATCCACATCAATCAACCAATTATTTGAGAGTGATATAGAGTTATCCCAATTAGCGAAGAAAAAAGGACGGTTGAGTTTTTCCTTCTGGTCTATAAATTGTGTTGTGTAAAAGCTATTATACAATCCAACTGTAATTTGAGGAGACCACCAGCCAATAGTAGGTTGAGCACCAATTACAAATTGTAATTGGTGATATTTAGGTATATTTTCAAAAACAATCAACTTAATGAGTGGGTCTTCTTTATAACGCTCAGTAGCATAAAATATAGAGTTTTTCTCATAATGATAAGCGACTTGTGCAAAAAAGACATTCCATTGAGCCATCAGTTGTGCCGTATATCGTTCAACAGGGCTTAGTGCAGGATTACCAATCCTATAGCTATAACGATTTACATATTGAAGCGTCCCATCTAATTGACGATAAGAAGGTCTGCGGGTATGACTTGTCAAGTTAAATGACAATCCTACTTTTTTCATTTTGCAAGACAAAGAGAACGAAGGGAACCAGTTATTGTAAGTACGGCTTAAATCAGGGTCATTCTGTCCATTACTGGAGTATATATTACTAACGTGTTCAAACCTGATGCCTAATCCAACTCGACAAGGCCCAAATTGCTGAAAAAATTGTGCAAAGGCAGCAATATTGCTTTCTTTTATTTTGGTATCTCCGCCTGTAATATCTACACCTGTATAATAAGAATGATAATTAACGTGTGAGTTGGTATACTCTTCGCCAACTTCAATCGTTCCATTCCATAGCGGATAAGCTATCATCAATTTTTCAGCTAATAAACGATTTTTGTTGGTAGAAGATGTACATACTATACGGTCGTCATCTCTACCATTTAGTTCATTCTGTATGTCATATGAACTCTTATAGGTTTGTATATAATCGCCATTAAAATCAATGGATAATTTTTTAATCGAACCATTGTAATATATATTAGCCTCATATGATGGCTCTATGAGCTCTATACCACTTTGATATTGATGAAGTTTCTGATGTAACAATCCATCAGTTTTGATTTCAGTATCTAAGAGACCTCTTGATTTGTCTTTATAACGCGCAGCTTTGTAATATGCTCCAAACGAATGTTTTTCTCCTTGTTGAAAATTAAAACCAATTTTACCAGAACTATTTGTACTTGTATTTGTTGTTAAATTCTCAAGTTCCTGTACAAACACTTTATGACCATATGTTATCATGGAACTTAGTTCATGAGACCTACGTTTACCACCATGGAAATATCCCTGAGCAAATATTTCTAGTCCGCCATGACGATATTTTATAAGCAAATCGTCTGTATTAGTTGCAAAATGAGCAATGCGAGCTGAATTGTACAGTGAAATACTAAATCCTTCACCCTTAGGGGGGATTGTCTTTATTTTAATTACCGCATTAGTTTCCGCAAAATATTTCACATCAGGATTGGTTATAACTTCTACCGATTTAATTTCCTTAGAGCTTAATTGTTCTAATTCTACTATATTGTGGATAACCCTTCCGTTAATATAAATTATGGGTGTACCCGCTCCAAAAACAGAAAACTTTCCTTCAGAGCCTGTCACTAATGGTACTTTTGTCAAAACATCATTAGCATTACCCGCATCCGCCAAAACAGAATTTGATACAGTTGTGACCAAAGCATTGCCTATGATTCTTGTTTTAGGTAAGTTGCCCTTAACCACAACTTCGTTGAGCATCGCAGAAGACACCTTCATTCTAATAACACCTAAGTCATTTTCTTTATTAATGGCAATGATATAGTCATCATATCCAATACATGAAACTTTAATTATCTCGGATGTTTTTGGCAATATATCAAAATGAAATCGACCTAACGAATCCGTAACGACTCCTTCTAAAAAAGAACTGTCACGATCCAATGCCAAAACATTGGCAAAAGCTATTGGATTATTCTCCTCATCTGTTACATTGCCACATATTGTGCGAGCAAATGTATAAATGGGCATAAGAAGAACTATTGTTAATGCTAATTTATTCATTGTCAAATTTTCATGTTCGCTTCTGTAATATTAATACATAGGAATTATCCGTTACAATATGATACATGATCATAAAAATCTAAACCGTTATAAATTGGTTTCAAACGGCAGTTCTTAATACCACAAGTGTCTCTTTGGGGACATGTATTGCATCCTTTTATTTGTGATAAAGTAGTATCACCTCTAAATGGCATCCATTTGTTCGATTGCCATATATCAATTAATGATTCCTTAGATAGATTTCCAATAGTATAACTTTTATTTCCTTGACCATATATACAAGGATATACATCTAAGAATTCATCCATACATAAAAGCGTATTACCTGCGGCACAAACCAATGGACTGTCTCCCACAAGTTGCTCTTGAGCGGTTATATCTATTGGTAAAGAGTCATCAGATAATGATATTTTATTCTTTCCATATTTTAATGCAAGATTATTTACCCTCTCTTGAAGTAATACATACTCCTCGTCTGGAATAAACATCTTTGTATTCTCAACAGCTCGACCTATAGGTCTAAGCCTATTCACAAAAACACAGCGTACCCCTATTTCATTGAATCCTATTGATACAAGTTGTTCTAACTCCGATTCGTTAATTCTATTTGCGGTAAATGTAAGAGTCAAATCCACTCCAATATTACTCATATATAGAAGTTTGTCATATAAAATTTTGAACGAACCTTTTCCCCTAAGGAAATCATGTGTACGGCTTGACATTCCATCTAAAGAAACTCCCAATTTAATGTTAGATGATTTAATCAGATTTATGGAATCGTTTGTCAGCAACATCCCATTTGTAAGGATAATGGTTTCAAAACGAGCTCTTGAAACAAGTTTCAAAATAGACTTAATCTGAGGATGATAAAATGGTTCACCACCTGTAATCTTAAGGGTCTTAACATTTAGATCATCCATTTGAGAGAATATGCGTTTCAACATATTTAAGTCAAAATATTCAGCTTTCTTCTTTGGTGAAGCGTTTTCAAAACAATGTTTGCACTTTAGATTGCATTTCTTAGTAATAAGAAAATCGACCCTTTCAGGTGTATATTCTGTGAAATCTGTGATTTGTCGCAATGAATGATAAATATTAGGGCGAGGCGATATAGTCTCTTTCTGAAATTCCGACAATGGAACTAAAAGATTATTCATATCTGATCTTGACAGAAACGACTTAATGTCTTTAACCGATATATTATTTGCTTCAAATTGAGATAAAAGAATATTTAAGTCAATGATATTATCTTTAAACAAATAGAGGAATGTGAACAATTTATTCGTTATAGAATATAGCATATTAGATGATTTGTCATATAATATATTGCTGCCATCTACGTTTTTACGTAGAATGTAATTTTTTGAGAGAGATAAATCCATATTACTATTTTGTTAAAGGACTGAGACCATGCTGGTATGGTCTTCAGCCCCTGTTTTACTAATTGTTAAACATCAATCAACCTTTGATTCTGATGGCAACTTTATTTTGATGCAGCATACATACTCTGCACCATCGCCAGAACGAGAAGTTTCCTCTGTCGCATTAAAAACCTCTGCCACTCCACCCTTGAGCTCCGACATTTCCTCGGCAGAAAGGGTGATCCCTAAATAAAAAAACGCTTTGTCCATTGTTTAGAATTGATTAGGGGTTAGATACTATTTTTTTTATTGGAACCTATTTCAATGCAGCACACATATTTTGCTCCATCGCCAGATTCCGATTTTTGCTCCTCTTCATGGAGAACAGTGGCATTACCACCTTTCAAAATTGCTAAATCCTCTTGAGATAGCAATTCGAACTGAAATTTGATATCCATAATAATATTGATATTAAATGATGATCCTACTCTTTTCGCTTTTCGGATTCCGCGCCTTTGAACAGTTTGGTCTGTGGGATTATTGTCGACTTTAATCTTTCTTGTTTAAGATTATTCTACTTCGATTTCTCCTTCAGCATACCATGCATCAGCTTGTATTCGGATGATGTAGGTACCGGGAGCCAAAACCGTAAATTCACTGTTCAATGACGAAGAGGAGTTTTCCAAAGCGCCGTTAAAATTATAAAGAAATACTTCGGCGTCCATTGACTCTCCTCCTGTCACTTCTATCTTGTGCGTGTCTGAATCATAAACTACCTCTATTGGCAGACGCATAGGCGCACGATTTACCGACAAGTTTTTGTCCGGATTACTTTTACGATGGAATTCCATAAATACTCCCTTTTGTTCTGCAAAAACGGTGTGTGCCATTCCCAATAGCAGTGCCGCCATAATAATTAATTTCTTCATTTTTAATATCTCTTTTATTCGTAAATCGGTGTAAAATTACTGCAAATAAAGTTTTCAACCAAAGGTAAAAGTTTTACGTAAAGCTTTTTATTTTACTGATATTCAAACACTTAAAAATTGGTAAAAATCAAAAGTCTTACATAGTCTTCAAAAGTTTTACATAGCGACTCAAAACAGGTGGATTTCATCCTTCGTTTTCTCGCCTTGTTTATTTGTCAGACAGAGACAATGATAGGTATGTATCAATGACCCCACAATGCCATCGCTGACCTACAAAAAAACGCCATCCTCACAATAAGGACGGCGCAACTTTTTTATCAGAGCAGAATCTGAACTTACTTCTCAAAATCTTTCATAAGCCTGCGGATATAATGTCCGATATTGGTCTCATGCTCGTCAATGCCGAGTTTCTTCCGGATTTCATGGCTTATGATGTAATGGCGTTTCATCTGGATATATTCTCCAACTTCTTTGCCTCGTAACCCGATTGCATACAGGCACAGATAGTTTATCTCATCAGTCGACAGGTCACGCTGCTCAAGATACTCCATAAACTTGGGGTGCGACGCTGCAAAAGCAATGCGGGTTGAGTCCATGAACTTCTTTTTGTCATTACGAACTGTATCAATCCATTTGCGGTACGGTTCCGCATAACTGTCATTTCGGGTTATTTCTTTTGCCAACAGACCGTTCAGCATATCAAGCCTGTTCTTTATGACATCTTGGATAGGTTTTGCCAATTCAGACTGTTCCCTCTGCAATTCCTTCAGATTGTCACGTTCGCCTTCCAACTGAGCGATTTCTAATTTGAGGTTGGCTGTTTCAAGTTCCGCCTTTTCTTTTTCTTTACGCAGGTTTTCTTGCTCAAGTCTCAGATTTTCATTCTCTTTCTCTGCCAGGATGCGCTTGGTCTTGCTAAGGTAACCACGGTAATACAGCCAGCCCACAAGTATGACCAAACCGAATATACCGCACAAGGTTCCCCAAATAATCCGGTCTCTGTCCTGAATATCCATAAGACTTTTCATTTCAAGTTGATGCTTCTTATCGGCAAACAGCAGGTCTTGTGAAAGCAGTTCTTTTTGATAACGTTCCAAGATACAAGAGTAATTCCTATATAAAATAAAGGCTTGTTCATATTTACCTTGTTTCTCTAAAATGTCAATCTTTACCGACGCATATTTGAGCGAATCCCAAGCGGATTCAGTCAGACTTATTCCCGAAAGAAGGGTTATAGCTTTATCATACTCCCCAATTTTTGAATAGCCCTGGGCAAAATTCATAGCTTCATCTTTTGTCAGTTCCAAGTCTTGGTACTCATCTAAAAAGGCTTTAATTTCATCAAGGGAACAAAACTCTATTGTATAAGACAGTAAGGAAGGGAACAAATATGCTTCTCCAGCAGGATTCTTCTGCACTAAAGGCACACAAATGGATAAAATACTGTCTGCTGCAGATTTGTCATCCATCATGATGTAGCCATCAAGGGCATTTGTATAACTCTTGATTTCGAGGATGTTTTTGCCAATAGCACCATATAACTTTGCCGCTTCTTCATTATTATGGATAAAATCGCCGGTCTTGTATTGTTTGTAATACAAAGTACCCTGTGCCACCAATGTATGAGCCAGCAATAATGTGTCCGTTATGCTTTCTCCCAAATCACTGCCGTTCATGAAAGATTGCATTGCCGAATCATCATCGCCCTGATTCTGATAAATTCTTCCTTGATAATAATACGTCCGCAGTTTCTCATCGGGAGAACCATTTTTGAGATAATAGTCAATGGCAGGCTGAAGAACATCAAAAGTCGTTGTGTCAATGTAATTTTTATCCAATGCCATGGACTTGAGCAACGCATATCGGGCTGCTATTTCCTTCCCTTTAATATCTGAATTAGGGATATTTTTCAAAATGATAAGGGCTGAATCTGGTTTGGCTGTCATGAGGCTCTCTGCCATATCCATCTGTTTCCATGTTTGTGTATGTCTTTCACACGCAATCAACATCAAAACAGGAAACACAACAATGATAAGGTCACTAATGCAGGACGATACTGCACATGGAATGAACCTGCCACCAATAATCTTGGAAAGACCTTTTACTGGTAACGATTGAGAAATGTTTTTTTGAACTTTATGTATAAACATTGTCTATGTATGTTTTACGTATTGTACCTTTCTTCTTTCTGAGTTCTGTCCGATGGACGATTGTAACGACACCCTGTAATAATCTCTTCGTTAGCAAGTTGTACAAATGGCTGTTTGATTGGTCGAAATATTTTGAAAAACTATAATTTTGGTATGTGAGAATGCTTCGAAGCTACTCCTTCTCCAAAATCTCCACAGGAATCCAGAACCAGAATTTAGAACCTTTACCGACTTCGCTCTCTACGCCGATGTCGCCATGGCAGGCGGTGACGATGGACTTGCAGATGGAGAGGCCGAGACCGGTGCCCTGCACAAACTCGTTGAGCTTGACGAAACGATCGAAAACTGCTTTTTGCTTGTCGTGGGGGATGCCTGCTCCGGTGTCTTCGCAGAAGGCATAGATGCCCATCTGACCGTTGCGCTTCTCCAGGCGATAGCCTACCCAGATGCTGCCCTTCTTCGTGTATTTCAATGCGTTGCTCACAAAATTGCAGAATACCTGGCGCACGCGACCGATGTCGATCGATACTCTGAGCTTCTTCAGGGGTTTGGAGGTGACGAAGCGCAGATGGTGGCGCTGCACGCGTATCTCGATGGATTGGCAGATGTATTCAAACTCTTCGGCAAAGTCAACTTCGGCGGGCTTGACGTCCATCGGGTTGTCGTTGATGGTGGAGGCTTCGAGGATGCCATTGATGAGACGCACCAGGATGTCGCAATGGGTGCGGATGATGTGGATGAAGCGTTCACGCTCACCGGCTGATTCTGCATATTTTAGCATGTCGGAGAATCCTACGATGGAGTTGAGGGGTGTGCGCAGTTCATGGGTCATCTGTGCGAGGAAGACGCTCTTCTGCTGGGCGCTGTTTTTGGTTTTCTCGCTGATTTCGACCACTTCTTTCTTGAGATTCTCCAGTTTGGTGATGTCGTGGAGCATGCCACTGTAGCCCAGGGTGGATCCGTCGTCGCCTTTGCGCAAGCGACCGTAGATGTCGTGGGCGCACGGACCTTTGCTGAATGCGGAGGAGTTGAGCTGCCGCTTTACGTGGAACGGTCCTTGGAAGCGGCCGATGCTCTCGTCGCTGATCTTGTATTCATCGTAGAGCGCTGCTGGCAGTTGCTTGAGGTAGTTTTCAAACTCGATGACGTAGTCTGCATACTTCAGCGTGTGGGAATAGTAGATCATCTTATTGCGTAGATCGAGATTCCACATCGTCCAGTCGGAGTGCTCCAACATGTATTTCAGTCGCTTCTCGTTATAGTCGATGTATCGCTGGAGCGTATCACATTCGTGCTGACACATGATGAGATGGTGGTAGGTGTCGCTCTGGGCTTTGATGTCGTAAGCCATGAGGAGGTAGCTGGAGACACGGCCGAAGTAGTCGAAGAGTGGGACGACGTTGTATTCCACGCATGCCTCGCGACCCTGGTCGCTGTCTGCGGGGGCAAGGTGGCAGAGGAAGATGGGGTCGTGGCGACTCTCGTTGAAGGCGTCGGCAAACATCGGCATGTCGAAAAGTGAGGTCTTCTGCAGCAATCGTGCGTTTTTCGCATCAGCTTTACAGATGCGTTTCATCTCTTCGTTGCTGTTTTCTATCCATCCGTTTTGGTTATAGACTGCCATGGCCACCTTTGAGAATTTGAAGAACTGCAGGAACTTCCACTCCATCTTGTTGGCTTCGTGGATCAGTCCCACGTTGTGGGTCTTATCGACTATGGTGGCATAGATGTTTACTGGCTGTCCGTAGGCATCCTGCTCGACGGCGAAGTGGCCTCGCAGGTGTTTCCATATCGGCTTGTCTTTAGTGCCGGCATTCCATCGTCCCCTCAGTTCCACGTGTTTGTCCATGCTGCCGTCTCTCAGCTGTTCGAGCCGTCTCACCCAGTTGTTGCGTTCGGCAGGGTGGAGGCGCTGGCTGAAGTCGAACCACGACATGCCCTCGTCGGGCAGCAGACTGCCGTACTGATTGACCAGTATGCGCGAGGTAAGGTCGTACTGCAATACGTAGTGGTAGCCCATCTGCAGGGCACGCGTCATCATGGCATCGAGTTCGCTGTTGCGCTGGCTCTTGGCGCGCACCCTCCCTCTCGCTATGCGGGTGCCCATATAGCACAGGAAGGCAAACATCACCGCGCCGATCATCAGATACCCCCACATGGGGATGGTTTTCTTACGGATGCGCTCTGGATGCAGCCATTTGTCGTTGATGAGTGCCACCCGTCCGCGCTGTTTCAGTTGGGAATAGACATAGTCGATGTCTGCGATGAGTTTCGTATCGCGTCCGATGACATGGATCTCGCTGACGGGTATGCCCACATCGTTGAGGATGAGTCCCGACTTGTCCATATTGAGTTGTCTGATTTTCCATTTCAGCGGTTCTTCACCCCATACGTAGTATTTGAAGTCGTGTGCCAATACGCCCATAAGGGCTATCTTGGGCGACTGAAACTCCAGTCGGCTGAGGTAGGATGAGTCTTCTTCAAGAAAATAATGCGCCGTATAGTCGGCTGGTTTCAATACCGTACCGGCTTCCACCAGTTCTTTGAGTGAACTGTTGGACGATGTTGTGCCGCACGTGACTGCCACGATGCGGTTGTAGTTGATGATGTTGCGGGTGTAGCAGAAAGGCGGTTTCCTGTAGCGTCCGGCATTGGCAAGAATCAGGTCGGCATCGCCACGCTCGAAGGTCTTGAGGGCATTGGCCCACTCTTTCAGCACGAATTTATAAGGGATGTCGAGTTGGTCTAATATTTCTGTCATGATCTCAACATTGGTGCCGGCAGGCCTGCCCGTGTCGTCTTGGAATTCATAGGGCGGCTTGTCCCAGTCGCCCACAATGATGACGGGGTGGGCAGCGTCGTATCTGCGCTGGTACTGCGCCTTCTGTCGTGGTGCGTCTCCCCATGCCGTGCTGACGGTCAGCAGGGCAGCAATCAATGTCATGATATGTCTCAGAAAACTAACTCTCATGGTTAAATGAACTTCTTACGTTTGATAAGTGATGCCTGACAGGGAATGCTGACCCATACGATGGTGCCCTGTCCTGATTCAGAACTGATTTCCAGTGTTCCGTTCATCATCTCTGCCAGTTGCTTGCAGACGGGCAGACTGATGCCGATACGCTCGTCGATGCTGCCGCCGGTATGCTGCTTGATGAGTTGGAGCTCGCTGTCGCTGATGCCGTCGCTGGTGTCTTCTACGGAGATGATGAGACGGCGACCGATATAGTCGAAACGCACTCTGACAAAACCGTGCTTCGTGTTGAAGGCGGCATTGCTGATGAGCGATGTGAGCAGATGGGCTATGTTGTTGCCGTCGATATTGAGAACCAGTTGGTCGTAGGGTATTTCCATGATGAAATTGACACCGTTGGGGTGTGCCATGTCCCATCCCCGCTGACAGTTTGTCTTGAAGAGTTCGGTAAACTCAGTGGGTGTCGGGGTGATCTTCACCATGTCGGAGTCGATGCGCGAGTAGAAGAGTATCTCGTCTATCAGTCGCAGGAGGTGGTCGGAATTGTCGAGTATCTCTTTGGTGAATACATGCTCGTCTTCTGGGGTGATGTCGGTAGAGAGCATTTCGGCAAATCCCACAACGGCGGTCAGCGGTGTGCGTATCTCGTAACACATATTCTTGAGGAAGCTGTTTTTGGCATGCTCAATCTCGCGAGCGGTGTTGTAGGCTTCGTCCAGACGCAGTTGGTTGGCTTTCAGTTCGCTGATGTCGTAGCAGATGCCAAAATAGGCGTCTTTCTCTTCAATATCATCATGAACAGGTGTCATGCAGAATCTGAGCCACAACGGGTTCTCGCCCGAACGGATGACGGTCATCACCTCCATGAAGAAAGGTTCCTGCGAACGGTTGTCCATCTTGCTCAACAGGTGCATGACGCGTTTCTGCGAACGCTCGTGAACCAATGTCATGCAACGGGTCTGGGTCAGTTCGTACTGCACATGGCTGAGATTGTCTTTGACACACAGCGTATGGGTTTCTGGAGAATAGCGCACCATGCGCATGCCGCTGACCTTCAACAGGTAGTTGGTATGGTCGATATAGTTGTCGAGCTGATGCTGCAGGTCTCGTTTCCTTGCCAACTTATCTTTCCATTGTTTCTTGATCTCGATGTGCTGGCGGATGTCCTCTATGACCACCAACAGATTGTTGGCGTGCTCGTTGGCTTCGTCGCAAGCCACCATCATGTGAATCTCAAAGATCTGTGTGCCGCTCTGGTTGATGATATGGCCCAGCTCCTTGCTGGTGAGATGATTGTCGAAGTCCACCTTCCGACACATCGATACACCGTCCAACGCTTCGATGTGATCCTCTTCGAGTTCGAAAAGTGTACGGAAAGAGGGCGACTGGCGGATGATGTCTTTCTTGTCGCACTGGAAGAGGCTGCATGCCTTTTCGTTGATATTGGTGAGCTGTCCTTCTGCGTTGAACACGATGATGCCGATCGTCGAACTGTCGAAGATGGTCTTGTAGCGAATGAGTCGCTCTTCGGCGTCCTGCTCCAAGCGGAGTTCGTCGGTAATGTCTTTCTTTGTGCCAAGAATGACAATAGGGTTGCCTTTCTTGTTGCGCTGCAGGACGGAGAGCTGCATCTGGAAGTCGTGTTCCTGATTGTCGCCTGTTTCGGCATCCATCGCCTTGATGTCAAGCGATACCTGTTCGTCGGTGATGCTCCCGTCTATGAGTTGCTCGATGACACGCATCAGACGGTTGAAGTCGCCAGGGTAGTAGCGGTGGGAGAATTCTTCAGCAGGATAGGTGATATAGTTCATGCTGTCGCGATCATACCAGTTGAAGGAGTCGGTGTGGACGTTGTAGGTCCACATTCTTACGCCGCTGGCTTCAAAAATCAGCGACATACGCTGGTTCTGCAAGTCGTAGGACTTGGCAAGCTGCCTGTCTTTGCGACGGAAATAGTATAGGCTATACAGCAATGGTATGGTCAGCAGTGTGGCAATGCCCATCAGCCACCATGCCCATGCCGGCATCTGCCATTCGCCGCGGTCGGGGTAGAACCATTTGTTCTGCAGCGGTTCGAAGCGGTCTTCGGAATTGAGCAGGGTATAGACACTGTCTATCTGGTTTAGCAACTGCTGGTTGTGGGACACGAAACGCGCCTCACCCAGGGGAATATCGACATCGGTAATCCGGATGTTGTCGAGGTTGTACGTCCGTTTCAGATACTCCAGCGACGGCTTGTACCAGATGACCTGCCCTTGTTCGGTGTCGCTCACTTTGAGAATGGCCTCGTTGATGTCTTTCACGGGGATGGCATTCGCTCCCCATTCGTAGTCAATCATCAGGCGATGCACCATGCCGCTGTCAAGGATAGTGACCTTTTGCTTACTCAGGTCGCTGAACGTATGGATGTTGACGGGTTTGTCGATCGGTGTTGCCAAACTCATGGTGATGAGTGATATGGAGTTGCGGCTATAATGGCCGAAGCGACTGAAGAATCCTGTTGATCTGACGACGATAAGGTCGGCATTGCCATGGTTGAGGTCTGCCTGGTTTTGTGTGACTGGTTTTAATACAATGGTATAAGGGATTTTGAGCTTCTCGAAAATCATCTTAATGACCTCGATGTTGTAGCCGTCGGGCTTGCCCTGCTCGTTAAGAAAGGAGTAGGGGTACATATCCCAACAGTCTTCATAGATCAGCGGATGTTCGTTGGTGTATGTTCTTGTATGATTGTTGGAAGACGAAGCATTGGCAGCCATAGTGCTGAAAAGGACTATGGCTACCAATGTATATATGAACCTTTTGTTTGGTTTTCTTTGCATCTGTTGTGGCGAGTATCTTTATAGTTATTCAGCCACAAAGATAACCAAAATAGGTTACACTACAAAATTTTATTATTCTTTTTTATCAAATAACGTCAATATGAATCTTATAGTGGGTATTCGTCGAAAGCATAGAGCACAGTAGAGAGGTATCGCTCACCGGTATCGGGCAATAGGGTGACAATGGTTTTCCCTGCGTTCTCCGGGCGCTTGGCCAATACCGAGGCGGCATAGGCTGCTGCTCCAGAAGAAATGCCTACCAGAAGACCGTCCTGCTGTGCCAGTTCGCGACCTGTGCGGATGGCATCGTCGTTGTCGATGTCGAGCACTTCGTCTATCAGCGAGGCATCATAGGTCTTGGGCACGAAACCTGCACCAATGCCTTGAATCTTATGAGGACCGCTCTGACCACCGTTGAGAACAGGCGAAGAGAGGGGCTCTACGGCAACAATCTTTACGTTGGGATTCTGCTCCTTGAGGTATTTGGCAATACCGCTGACGGTTCCTCCTGTGCCTACACCGGCAACGAAGATATCTACCTTTCCATCGGTGTCCTGCCAGATCTCAGGACCGGTTGTGGCATAGTGGCGTGCTGGATTGGCACCGTTTTCAAACTGCTGCAGGATGACACTGCCTGGTATGCTGTCGCGCAGTTCTTCGGCGGCCTTGATGGCTCCTGCCATACCGTCCTTGCCACTGGTCAGCCGAACCTCGGCACCGTATGCCTTCACCAGATTGCGGCGTTCGATGCTCATTGTTTCGGGCATGGTGAGGATCAGTTTGTAGCCTTTTACTGCCGATACCAATGCAAGGCCTACACCAGTATTGCCACTGGTCGGCTCGATGATGGTTGCACCGGGTTTGAGGATTCCCCGCTGTTCGGCATCTTCTATCATCGCCAATGCGATGCGGTCTTTTACACTGCCGCCAGGATTGAAATATTCCACCTTGGCAATGATGGGGGTCTGCAGTCCATGGGAAGCAGAGAACTTGGTGAGTTCGAGTAATGGGGTATGGCCGATCAGTTCGGTCAGTTGTTTTGCGATTCTTGCCATAGTTATTTAGAATTTACGGTTTATATTTTGTCGAATGCCTGGGACAGGTCGTCGATGATGTCGTCGATATGTTCTGTACCGATGCTCAAGCGGATGGTGCTGGGGGTGATGTGCTGCTGTGCCAGTTCTTCGGGACTCATCTGTGAGTGTGTGGTGGTATAGGGGTGGATGACCAGACTCTTCACGTCGGCAACGTTGGCGAGGAGGGAGAAGATCTCCAGTGAGTCGATAAACTTCCATGCGTCTTTCTCGTCACCCTTGATCTCGAAGGTGAAGATGCTGCCGCCGCCTTGAGGGAAATAGCGCTTGTAGAGCTCGTGGTCGGGGTGTGAGGCGAGCGATGGATGGTTGACCTTTGCCACCTTGGGATGCTTGCTGAGGAATTCTACCACTTTCAGCGCGTTCTCTACATGGCGTTCTACGCGCAGACTCAGCGTCTCCAGACCTTGCAACAGGATGAAGGCATTGAAGGGAGAGATCGTGGCGCCGGTGTCACGAAGGATGACGGCACGGATGCGGGTGACGAAGGCTGCTGCTCCTGCAACATCAGCAAATACTGCACCATGGTATGAGGGATCTGGCTTGGCCAGCGTGGGATATTTATCGGCATTGGCTTTCCAGTCGAATTTTCCACCGTCAACGATCACGCCGCCAAGACTTGAACCGTGTCCGCCGATGAATTTGGTGGCTGAGTGAACGACGATGTCGGCTCCATGTTCGATAGGACGGATAAGGTATGGGGTGCCGAAGGTGTTGTCAATGATGAGGGGGATGTTATGGCGGTGTGCCACTTCTGCTACTGCTTCGATATTGGTGACATCGGCATTGGGGTTGCCAAAGGTTTCGGCATATACTGCCTTGGTATTGGGCTGAATGGCAGCTTCAAGTGCCTCAAGGTCATTCACGTTAACAATGGTGTGCGACACACCTTGGGTTTGCAAAGTATGTGTAATCAGGTTGAATGAACCACCATATAAGTTGTCGGCCGCAACAATGTGGTCGCCATTCTGCACAATATTCTGCAAGGCATACGTTACGGCTGCTGCACCACTTGCTACTGCCAAACCTGCCACACCGCCTATCACTTTGAGACCCTTCAAGTACACGTTGG
>OQWI01000244.1_pt1 | contig 25872 bp, 22 predicted proteins | sample 1691551 | NCBI WGS metagenome assembly OQWI01 (sample SAMN03418259, study PRJEB22391) | human gut metagenome | biome: human-gut; feature: organic feature; material: feces | host: Homo sapiens | place: Tanzania | collected 2013-01
GGTCGGCATTGTGCTCGGTTGTGTATTCTTTGCCGGATTCTTCTCGCTTGTATGGCTTTCGGTTGACGGACTTATTTTGTTCGGTTTGCTGTCGGCATTTACAATTGTATTATTCAATCTTCTTTATAATTATGCCGAAAAGCTGATTGAGAAAAATAAAAACAAATATAAATAAGAAAGGGGTTGAAAGTGTGAAAATTAAATTACCGACCGATGTCAGAATGATAATTGACAGATTTGAGAAAAACGGTTTTTCCGCATATGCGGTGGGCGGCTGTGTGCGTGATTCTTTACTGCAAAAAGAGCCAAATGATTGGGATATTTGTACCGATGCTTTGCCGCAGGATATTCTTCGCCTTTTTTCTGATTTTCATACTTTCGACACCGGAATAAAGCACGGTACTGTGTCTGTAGTGATAAATTCTTCCGTGTATGAAATTACAACTTTTCGCATTGACGGAGAGTATTTCGATAATCGTCACCCTGAAAAGGTAGAATTTACGGATGATTTGGTTACGGATTTGTCACGCAGAGATTTTACCGTAAACGCTATGGCTTACAGTGACCGTACAGGTCTTGTAGATCCGTTTGACGGTGCATACGACCTTGAGCTTATGGCGGTGCGCTGTGTAGGTAATCCCGTTGAGCGCTTTACCGAGGACGCATTGCGTATTATGCGTGCTCTGCGCTTTGCCTCGTGCTATAATATGGCGATAGAAAAGCATACCGCCAATGCAATTTTTGAATGTAAAAAACTTTTGAATAATATTGCCGCCGAACGCATAACCGTTGAGTTCAACAAACTTGTATGCGGAGAAAGCTGTGAGTACATAATGCGCAGGTTTAAAGATGTGTTTGCGGTATTTTTGCCCGAAATATCAATTATGTTTGGGTACGACCAACATACCAAACATCATAACAAAACGCTTTGGAGGCACACCACCTGTGCAATGACAAATATCGACCCGACTCCGCTTTTGCGAATTACCATGCTTTTTCATGATTTGGGCAAACCTATGGCCTGCAAGCGTGACCCTGACGGCACGGCTCATTTTAAGGGCCATCCAAAATTCAGCGCAGTAATGGCAGAGCAAATACTTGAGCGCCTTAAGTATCCACGGGATTTTATAGACGATTGTGTAACGCTGATTGCGTTTCATGATGTAAGGTTTACAGGCAGTAAACCGCAGATAAAACGAGTGATGAACAAAATCGGTGAAACTGATATGCGCAGACTTTTAAAGGTGCAGTATGCCGATTTAACGGCACAGTCTATGTACCTTAGAGATGAAAAAATGAGCAAGTATAATCTTGCCTGTGCCGCATTTGAAGAAGTTATAAAGGAAAAGGATTGTTTTACGCTGAAACAGCTTGATATTAACGGTCACGATTTGATAAAAACAGGAATTACCGACGGCAAACAAATCGGAAATATTCTTAATAAATTGCTCGGTATGGTGATTGACGAAAAAATCGAAAATAAAAACTCAATCCTTATGCAGAAAGCAAAAGAATTGAGCGGAATAGATTAATTATATTGCAAACAAAAACCGCAGATAAGGGTCGGCAGGAATGATATTCGCAATAATCGGTATTTTGATTATCGTTGACAGTACCATTGATATTAAAAGGTCGTTTCAGTTAAAGTCATTCGGCGTAAAATATTGGTGGATAAGTTTTGTGGTTTCCACACTTATTATAATTTTTGCGATTACAACAATTATCTTCCCCGGTTTCTTTGCGGATATAATTATGATTATTTTAGGCATCGCTCTTGTATATGAGGGCATTTCATTTCAAAGCCGAAAGACGCTTGTTTTGAAGTGAAATATGTTATGAGATTAAACAGTCCGTAAACCGTCAGCGCACCGCCGAGCGTATAGCAAAGCGCAATGCTTACCTTGTCGGGATAAAAAATCATAACAAAGCCGAGTACGATATAGGCAAGAGCCGAGATAATGGCGGTAGAAATTGCCTTGCCGTATTTTTTATTTTTGCTTTTGCTCATTAATCAATCACCTCATCAGTCAATGCGCTTGTCGCAGTAGTCGCACATCTGCATACCGAGTTTTAAGTATGAACGATTCGGCAGGTATTCTTCCTGTGCGGTAATGCATCTCGGATTTGTACAGCGTTTGTCTATAACAGAGATTTCTCTGTCCTTAAGCATAAAGTCGTCATCCTGTAAAAGCAGGAGAATAAGTGCCATTCTGCCATACATACCGTAGAGTGCCTGCTTAAAGTACAGGGCACGGGGGTCGTCGTCTATGTCAACAGTAATTTCGTTTACTCTTGGCAGCGGATGAAGAATGATCATATCTTCCTTGGCTTTTGCAAGTTTCTCTTTGTCGAGAACAAATACATACTTCTGCTTTTCGTATTCCTCTTTGCTTGCAAAGCGTTCCTGCTGTATTCTTGTCATATAAAGTACATCAAGGTCGGAAATAGAACTTGCAAGGTCATTTGAAAATTCATATTTACAGTTGTTCTTTTCAAGAATATCAATAATGTAAAGCGGTACTTGTAATTCTTTTGTGGAAATAAGCACAAATGAATTGTTATCGTACTGCGAAAGTGCCTTTATGAGTGAATGTACGGTTCTGCCGTTTAATAGGTCGCCGCAGATACCGATTTTTAGGTTATCAAGTCTGCCTTTTTCGCAGCTTAAAGTAACTATATCGGCAAGAGTTTGTGTAGGGTGAAGATGTCCGCCGTCGCCGCAGTTGATAAACGGAACGCCTGCATACATAGACGCAGCCATTGCAGAACCCTCTACAGGGTGGCGCATTGCGATAATGTCGGCATAGCCGCCTACGATTGTTATGGTATCTTTAAGACTTTCACCTTTGGCAACAGAAGAATTGAGCGGATTGTCAAAACCGATTGTTCTGCCGCCGAGTTTGAGCATTGCAGTCTGAAAAGACATTTGAGTTCTTGTGCTCGGCTCATAGAAAAGCGTAGCAAGAATTTTGCCGTCGCAGGCGTGTCTGTAATCGGCAGGATTTTCCATAATTTTTTTAGCTTTTTTAATCAGCATATCAAGCTGTTTTTTCGACATTGCGTCAAGGTCAATAAGATTTTTATTAGCCATTAAAAACACTACCTTTATAATTTTTTTCTATTTTATCAAAAATATACAAGGTTTTAATATCAATAAAGAAAAATAACATTTAAATTTACATTTTCCGACAACCGTATATTACATATTTTGTTAAGATTACATTACATTTGCCGAATAAACTTATTTTTTGTAATTTTTATTCAAAAATATTCTTTTGACTTTTGCAAAATTATGTATTATAATAAGATGAATTATACAACAAATAGACAAAATTATACTGCTACACAGAGGGTATTGATTTTGAATTACGATTATACTTTGACCGATACTTTAAAAAGGGCAGTCGGCAGTCAGACAGTTTTGCGAAAAGGAAAATTCGAGAAAATGTGAGGAGAACAAATTATGTATAATGATTACAAGGTAAGCGACGACTTAAAAAGTATGATGAATAACGAACGAATTGTGTGGTCGGGCAGACCTAAGAAGTCGTGCTTTGTGCTTGAGTGTATTTTTAACCCAATGCTTATTTTTGCGGGAATATGGTTTCTTTTTGATTTTGTATTTATAGCAGGTTCGCTTTCAGCGGATTATTCGGGCGGAAACAGCGCAATGTTTCCTCTTATTATCGGCTTTCTTATCTTACATATGATGCCTGTATGGATATATCTCGGCGGTGTTATTTTTTCTTTCAGAAAGCTGAAAAATACGGAATATGCCATTACCGATAAAGGTATTTACAGTACAAACGGCTGTTTTTCCAAACAGTATAATTTTAAGCCTTTTACAGACCTTTCGCATGTGTATATTCACAGAGGTATTTTTGACCAGTGGCTCGGAGTAGGTGATGTTATTTCCGAATGTCATCATTACGCCGCTGTTCGTTCGAATAGCAGACATTCTGATAATTTTACTATTTCCGATATTCCCGATTATGTTGAAGTTTGCAATATTATAAAAAAGTATCAGACAGATATTTATGCCGATACACAATTCCCAAACGATTACAGACCGCAGTCTAACCACGGTTACAACACAAAGTATTATCCGAACGGCGGAGTAAATCCAAATAATTTTTACGGACAGAACAGTAATCCGAACGCTTACTACAATAACCGGCGCAACGCATATTATAATCAAAACAATGCGCAAAATTACAACAGAAATTATAATGCAAATCCGCAGAATATCAATCCCGATTACAGCAGCAATCCCGGCTTTACAGGTGAAAACTGCGATACACACAACGGTTATGAAGTGAATGCAGGCAGTAATAATTACGACAGTTGGGATAATCCCAAGGCTAAAAAAGAGAAAGACAGTTGGGATATGCAGTAATAATTTGTCGGATTTTTTATAAATTTGTTTTGACATTTCATTAATTTGGTACTATAATAAAGAAAACAATACAAAACGGGAGCCGAGTGGCTGAGAGGAAATGAATTGACATTTCGACCGTAAACCTGATTTGGATAATGCCAACGGAGGGACTTTGTAGCGTAAGTTTGTTATAGGCTTACGGTAAATATTTTACATACAAAGTGCGTCGGTTCGGCGCACTTTATTTTTTGCTTTTCGGAGGTGAAGTTATGATAAGAATAAACGGAGTTGATATTGATAAAATTGAAATTTCACTTATGCAGTACCTTGAAGAAAATTCAATTTCACCGCAGAGAATTGCAGTTGAGCTTAACGAGGAAATTCTGCCGAAGGCAAATTATGCCGCTACTGTTCTCAAAGACGGAGATGTAGTAGAAATCGTAAATTTTGTCGGCGGCGGTTGTTGAGTTTTTCCGCATTAAATTATAAAGGAGATAATAATAATGGAAAATGATAAGCTGATTTTAGGCGGACACGAATTTAATTCCCGATTTATTCTCGGTTCTGGTAAGTATTCGCTTGACCTTATAAAAGCGGCAGTTGAAAATGCAGGTGCAGAGATTATTACTCTTGCACTAAGACGAGCTGTAACAGGCAAGGTTGCAAATATTCTTGACTATATTCCTAAGAATGTTACTCTTTTGCCCAATACCTCGGGTGCAAGAAATGCCGATGAGGCTGTAAGAATTGCAAGACTTGCAAGAGAGGCAGGCTGCGGCGACTTTATTAAAATTGAGGTAATCAGAGATTCAAAGTACCTTTTGCCCGACAATTACGAAACAATAAAGGCAACCGAGGCACTTGCCAAAGAGGGCTTTATCGTACTTCCGTATATGTATCCGGACCTTAATGTGGCAAGAAGTTTAAGAGATGCGGGTGCTGCCGCAATTATGCCGCTCGGCTCTCCGATAGGTTCAAACAAGGGAATAGCAACAAAGGAATTTATCAAAATCATCATCAACGAAATAGACTTGCCTGTTATTGTTGACGCAGGTATAGGCAGACCGTCGCAGGCTTGCGAGGCTATGGAAATGGGTGCGGCGGCTGTAATGAGCAATACCGCCATTGCCACAGCAGGCGACATTCCTATGATGGCAAACGCATTTAAAAAGGCGATTGAGGCAGGCAGACAGGCTTACCTTTCAGGTCTTGGCAGAGTAATTGAGAACGGTGCGTCTGCATCATCACCTCTTACGGGATTTCTTGAAAGTTGAGGCGTGAACAATGGAAGAAAGAATTGACCATATGAAATATCTGCCCGATATGGAGCAGATTGATTCTGATATACCCGACAGAGTAATTGCTGAAATGAATGGATATGACCCGTCGATTTATACCGAAAACGATGTAAGACGGGCACTTGAGCACGATGAAAAAACTGTTGACGATTTTAAGGCTTTGCTTTCGCCTGCGGCATTACCTTTGCTTGAAGAAATTGCCGAGGCGGCAAGGGTTGAAACCAAAAAGCATTTCGGCAATTCCGTAAATATGTTTACACCGCTTTACATTTCAAATTATTGTGAGAATTACTGTATTTACTGCGGCTTTAACTGTCACAATAAAATTCACCGTGCAAAGCTGAACGCAGAGGAAATCGAGCACGAAATGCAGGCAATTGCAAAGACAGGCTTGCAGGAAATACTTATTCTGACAGGCGAAAGCAAAAAAATGTCGGATGTTAAGTATATCGGCGAGGCTTGCAAAATTGCGAGAAAGTATTTTAAAGTCGTAGGACTTGAAGTATATCCGATGAACAGCGACGAGTACCGTTATGTGCACGAATGCGGTGCCGACTATGTAACCGTTTTTCAGGAAACCTATAATTCCGATAAATACGAAACGCTCCACCTTGCTGGTCATAAGAGAATTTTCCCGTACAGAGTAAATACTCAAGAAAGAGCTTTGATGGGCGGTATGCGTGGCGTAGGTTTTGCGGCGCTTTTAGGACTTAGCGACTTCCGTAAAGACGCATTTGCCACAGGTATGCACGCTTATCTTATTCAAAGAAAGTATCCGCACGCAGAAATTGCTTTTTCCTGCCCAAGATTAAGACCGATTATCAATAACGATAAAATCAATCCGAAAGATGTACACGAACCGCAACTTTTGCAGGTTATTTGTGCGTACAGATTGTTTATGCCGTTTGCAAGCATTACTATTTCAACGAGGGAGTGTCAGCGCTTCCGTGATAATGTGGTTGACATTGCGGCAACTAAGATTTCCGCAGGCGTAGATGTTGGAATAGGCGGTCACGACGGTGAAAGAGAGAAAAAGGGCGACGAGCAGTTTGAAATTTCAGACAGCAGAAATGTTGACGAGGTTTACAAGGCTCTTACCGATAAGGGCTTACAGCCCGTTATGAGCGATTACATCTATGTGTAATGTAGTAAGCGTGACGGCAAAGCCGCTTTGCAAAGATGATTTTTTACAGAAAATACAAAAAATATCCGATTCCGATACACAATATATAATTCTTAGGGAGAAATATCTTTCCGAACAGGAATACTTCAATCTTGCAAAAAATGTACTTTCGGTTTGTGACAAAGACAAATTGATTATACATAATTTTCCCGAAACCGCTGTAAAACTCGGTGTTAAAAAAATTCATCTGCCTTTCGGTGCGTTTAAAGATTTAAAGGGCAGAGAGAATTTTGATTTGCTCGGAACTTCCGTACATAGTACGGAGGACGCAATATTTGCCGAAGAAAACGGAGCGGATTACATTACGGCGGGTAATATTTTTGAAACCGACTGCAAAAAAGGACTAAAGGGTAAAGGGGTGAATTTTTTGCGGAATGTGTGTGACAGTGTAAATATTCCCGTCTACGCAATAGGCGGTATAAATGCCGATACCGCAAAAGAATTAAAATTCCTAAACAGAAAGAATTTTGCCGGTGTATGCGTTATGTCACTTCTTATGCAGAGTGAAAATATAAATGACGAAGTTATGAAAATTAAGCGTGAATTGGGGTGATACAGCGTGAAATTTGACAAAAATATGCTTGCGTTATATGCGATTACAGACAGAAAATGCATAGGCGACCGTGGACTTGAGTACAGCGTTGAGCAGGCTTTATCGGGCGGCGCAACAATGATTCAGTTAAGAGATAAGGAAGTCGATTTTGATACACTCTGTAAAGAGGCAGACAGTCTGCTTAAAATTTGCCAAAAGTATAACGCACCGTTGATCATTAACGATAACGCAGATGTTGTAATAAAGACAGGTGCTGACGGTGTGCACCTCGGTCAGAATGATATGGACCTTGCCAAGGCGAGAGAAATCCTCGGTAAAGATAAAATAATCGGCGGCTCGGCACGCACAATTGAACTTGCAAAAAAAGCAGAGCAGAGCGGAGCGGATTACATAGGCAGCGGTGCGGTGTTCGGCACACTTACAAAGGCAGACGCAAAATACCTCGGTACAGAAAATCTTAAGAAAATATGCGGCGCTGTCGGTATTCCTGTTGTGGCAATCGGCGGTGTAAGCGCAGATAATATACCGCAGCTTGAAAATTGCGGTATAAGCGGCGTTGCCGTGGTGAGTGCGATTTTTGGCGCTGACAATATCTGTTCCGCCGCACAAAAATTAAGAAAACTTGCAGACAGCGTAATTTACGGAGGTTAGTTTGAAAACTGTATTGACAATAGCCGGCAGCGACTGCTCGGGAGGAGCGGGAATACAGGCTGATATAAAAACAATAACAATGCATTATTGCTATGCAATGAGCGTCATTACCGCCCTTACGGCGCAAAACACAATGGGAGTATACGGTATTGAGCAGACGAGCGACGAGTTTATAGCAAATCAGCTTGACTGTGTGTTTACCGATATTTTCCCGGACGCAGTAAAAATAGGTATGGTTTACGGCAATAATTCCGCAAAGGTTATTGCCGATAAGCTGAGGTTTTACAATGCAAAAAATATAGTTACCGACCCTGTAATGGTATCTACCAGCGGCAGCAGGCTCATAAGTGAGCAGGGACTTGAAAATCTGAAAAAATATCTTTTGCCGATTTCCGCACTTGCCACTCCGAATGTACCCGAGGCTGAAATTTTGAGCGGAATTAATATCAAAAATTTACAGGATATGCAAAATGCCGCTAAAATAATTTCCGATAAACACGGCTGTGCCGTACTCTGTAAGGGCGGTCATTTAGAGGATTGCAGTGATGATTTGCTTTACTCTGACGGCGAGTTTTATACTTACCCCTCGGTAAGAATTGACAATCCCAATACTCACGGCACCGGATGTACGCTTTCAAGCGCAATAGCAAGCAATCTTGCGAAAGGCTTTGCAATTCCTCAAGCCGTTGAGAACGCAAAGACGTATGTAACAAAAGCAATCAGCGTAAAACTTGACCTCGGTAAAGGCAGAGGTCCGCTGATGCATAACTATATTTTACAAAATTTTAAATGAAAAGGCAGATGAAATATGAGAGAATATTCAACACAGATGGAGGCTGCAAGAAAGGGAATTGTAACAAAGGAACTTGAAATCGTAGCTAAAAAAGAAAGAATGACAGTAGAAGAACTTATGCCGCTCGTAGCAGAGGGCAAGGTGGCAATTTGCGCAAATAAAAACCATAAGTGCATTGACCCCGAGGGCGTAGGCTCAATGCTAAAAACAAAAATAAATGTAAACCTCGGTATTTCAAGAGATTGCAAAGATTATGATATTGAAATGGAAAAGGTTATGCAGGCTGTAAATATGGGCGCTCACGCAATTATGGACCTTTCGTCGCACGGCAACACAATTCCTTTCCGCAGAAAGCTCACAAGCGAATGTCCGGCAATGATTGGTACAGTACCTGTTTACGATTCCGTTATTCATTATCAGCGTGACCTTGATACACTTACAGCACAAGATTTTATTGATGTTGTAAGACTTCACGCACAGGACGGTGTGGACTTTGTAACACTCCACTGCGGTATTACAAGAAAGACTATTGAGCAGATTAAAAAGCATAAGAGAAAGATGAACATAGTTTCCCGTGGCGGTTCACTTGTGTTTGCCTGGATGTGTATGACAGGCAACGAAAACCCGTTTTATGAGTATTACGATGAAATCCTCGACATCTGTCGTGAGTACGATGTAACAATTTCTCTCGGTGACGCTTGCCGTCCGGGTTGCCTTGCAGATGCTTCCGATGTTTGTCAGATTGAGGAGCTTGTGCGCCTTGGCGAGCTTACAAAAAGAGCATGGGCAAAAGATGTTCAGGTAATGGTAGAGGGTCCGGGTCATATGCCGATGGACCAGATAGAGGCTAATATGAAGATTCAGCAGACAATCTGCTGCGGCGCTCCGTTCTATGTTTTAGGTCCGTTGGTGACAGATATTGCCCCGGGTTATGACCATATTACTTCCGCAATCGGCGGTGCTATTGCCGCTGCTTCGGGTGCCGCATTCCTTTGTTATGTAACTCCTGCCGAGCATTTGGCTTTACCGAATGTTGACGATGTAAAGCAGGGAATTATTGCCTCTAAAATTGCGGCGCACGCAGCCGATATTGCAAAAGGTGTGCGCGGCGCAAGAGAAATTGACGACAAAATGGCAGACGCAAGAAGAAAGCTTGATTGGGAGGCTCAATGGGATTGTGCCATTGACCCCGAAACCGCAAGAAAAATCCGTGATGACCGCAAACCAGAGCACGAAGATACTTGCTCAATGTGCGGTAAATTCTGCGCAGTAAGAAGTATGAACAAGGCTCTCAACGGCGAGCATATCGACATTCTTTAATTAACAAGTTACATTTTTATACCTGTATTTCAAAATTGCACCTTGCCCGGTGAACCGACCTCCAAATCGTTAGATTTTCAGTCTAACTTTTTGGGGCGGCTCAAATTTACGGTTACTCCTTTTTATGACAGATCAACTGCCTTCTAAGCAGCAGGTCAATCCTCTTTGATATAATATAGTGTATAATGATACTGACCTGACAGCCGATATAGTTATACACAGAAATTGGAATGATATTTATTTTTACGGTCTAAATTATATTTGATTAAGGCGGACAGCGTTTTTGTGCTGTCTGCTGTAAAACAAAATATAAAAATCTCGCCTATCCGATTGACTTTTATTAATTGATTTGATATAATAAATCTGTTAGTATGATATTTTTGAGTATCGCTAACCTGTCGCAAGAACACAAATTAATAAATATGCAGGTATGGCGGAATTGGCAGACGCGTATGGTTCAGGTCCATATGAAAGCAATTTCATGCAGGTTCAAGTCCTGTTACCTGCACCACAAAGAGGTATTAGTACACATAAGTATTAATACCTCTTAAATTTTGTTGATTTTCTTTCAGGACTTGAAGACGAGCGTTAAGAAAACAGTCCGGCGGACTGTTTTTAGCGAGAGCGTTGATGATACTTTGACTATGGACAAGCCGCAATAGGCGAGGTAAAAAGTTTTTTCTAAAACAAAAGTATGTTACCTGCACCAAAAGAGTAGTTTTTTAACTGCTCTTTTTTCTTTTCTGAAATACTAATTATAATATTTCGGAAAATTTAAAAAACGGTTCTTGCGGTAAGGATTAGGGGATATGAATAAAATTCAGTATTAAAAATAAAAAAGCACAGGCTTTTCAAAATAACTAAAGTCTGTGCTTTTTATTTTCCTGCAACTATTTACTTTTTCCTCTAAGCATTACATCGGCGGTGAAGATGCCGTCTTTTTGCGTGAAACGGCAGTAGCCGCCGCCCTTTTCGGCTATGCGGCGGACGGATTGTGTGCCGATGCCTTCGCCACTGCGTTTGCTTGATTCAAAAATTCCGTTCTTTTCTTTTACAACTCCGTTGTAGAAGTTTTCTACTTTAATAAGCACTACATTTTCCGAGTGCATTCTTGCAAGCACGGTTATTCTTCGTTTGTCGGGTGCGGTTCGCATACTTGCCTCAAGCGCATTTTCAAGCAAATTAGAGAGCACAAGGCAAATATCAATTTCAGATACGGAAAGTTCTTTTGGAAGTTCGAGTTTGAATACACACGGTATTTCCAAATCTTTATACCTATGATAATAATGCCCCGCTACTCCGTCAATCGCATTGTTTTCGCACAGCTTGAGTTCCGAACTCGGAATACTCTTGCTCATTTTGCTTAAATAATTTTCAAGGTCTGCCCAATCTTTTCGTTTGACAAACGAATTAAGAATCGACAGATGATGCCGCATATCGTGACGGGCATGTCGGGTTTCTTCAATCGCCTTATTAAGCGTGTTGTACTGCTCTTGCTGCATATACAGAATTGTGTTTTCCTGTGTGAGCTTGTGATTGTTATTAAGGCTTTTTGCCATTATGTAAAACAGAGCGTAAAAAAGCAAAAGCAAACCGAGCATCGTACAACAGATTACAATATATCCCTGCATAATTCTTCCTGTATGCAGAATGTTTGGATTCCACGGTATTATAAATATGTTAATGGCGATAAAAACAGTGGGCAATATCCAGAACACATACCATGTGTGAGCAATGTTTTCGTCGTCTATTAGGTCGCATACTGCGTGAGAGGCAGGGTAAAACGCAAGCATTACAAATATCCAGCAAAAAATATTGAAAACAATTCCGCCCGTAAGCCCGAACCAAGGCTCGATATTTTTAGGATAAACTATTGAGTCAATGGCTCGTGTTATACTTGCAAGGCAGGCATAAACGCCGCACACGGCAAGTGCAATATTTGCTGATTTCAATATAGATGTCCTAAGCGTTGCGCAGTAGGCAATGGTCATAAGCATAAAGGCAGGCAGGATTAAAGAAATTGTTTTTATTTCAAACGAATAACAAAACAGTCCGCCCACTATGCAAAGCATAAGGAGTGTTGACAGCCAAATTGCCGTCAATGCGCCCATTTTTATTTTTAAATGCTGTTTCATAGGCAGGTATGCAAGTAAAGTGCCGGGTATCAGCACGGCAAGCTCAAGCATAGGTCGTAGCATTTCCGTCACAATATCACCTCTTGTTAAAGATAAAATCGGCGAACCGACTTTTTGCGGATTTTGTAAGACTTCGGCTGACCGAAATTCTCACTCCGTTGTTCAGTATAAATTCCGTTCCGTCAAAATCGCTTGCGTAATCAAAATTAATAATTACTCCACGGTTGCACATAAAAAATCGTTCGTCGCTTTCAAGCTGTTTGCTGAACTCCGCAAATGTACTGCGAACCACGGTGGTTGCACAGTCGCTTTTGTATATGTTGATGCAGTGCTTAAAATGTTCGGCGTAGATTATTTCATTCAGCCTGATTCTCTGTGTGCCGCCGATTACTTTTACTTCTATATATTTGTCCGATGACGGCAGGCGGTTTAAAATATCCGTAAATGCAATTTTAAGTTCATCTGTCGTATATGGTTTGACAAGGTAGTCAAATGCCCTTACTTTAAAGCCCTCGAGTGCGTAGTCCGACGAAGTGGTTGTAAAAATCAGGATACATTCCTTATCAAATTCTCTAAGCAGTTTTGAAATTTCTATTCCGTTTTCTTTATCTATGTAAATATCCATAAATGCAACTTCAAATGCTGTTTGCTTTGAGGCATTTATAAAATCAATTCCTTTTTCAAATTCGTATATTTCTCCGTTAATGCTATTATCCGAAAGTAACTTGTTAAGCCTGCTTATCAGCAATTGTCTGTCACTTTTCAGATCGTCAATAACAGCAATGCGCATTGTAATCCCCTCGGTACGATATAACTATATTCAACATTGTACCACAATTTCTTGTAAAAATCTTGTCTTTGCGTATCAATTTGTGACGGATTTCTGCAATTCGTGCTATTTGTATAGAATAAACCGCAAAATATAGGTATAATTATAAAAAATAAAAATATTGTTAAAGAAGGGAAACAAATGAACAAAGCAATCAGACTGACTAAATCGTTCACGGCACTGCTGCTCACAGCGATTATTACGCTCGGCACTTTTGCAGTGACTGCAAATGCGGCAGAGCTAAAAAGTATGGATGCCTCAAAATCGGCAAAGTTTGACACAGCCAAGCTGTATTATATTTATCTTAATTTGCCTGATAATTACACCGATAAGCCGCTTGTCCGCAACGAGTTCCGTTGGAACATAAACGGTACAGGATATGGAGCAAATGTAGCTCATCTTGATTATCTCGGCGGTAAGCAATGTAAGATGAAGCTTCAGCAAAAAGATGATTATTACGGTATAAAATGTGATGATTTTAAAAAATGGCTCGATGTTGAACATAAAAAGTCGGAGGTAGGTAATGTTATTCATCAATGGGACGACACATTGAAAAATGATAATCAATATTTCAGATTTGAGCCTGTACCTAACAAAGCAGATACATACTACATAATTGCTAAAATTACCGACCAAAAAAACAACAATCTTTATGTCGGTACGGAGAATAATGCTTATAAACAAGAATCAAAAATTGCATTGACATCTAAAAAAACAGAGTGGGTTGTTAAGGCTACGGATGATGTATCCGATAATTTCGGCGAACAGCAGATTCCCGGCGGAGATTCCAATAAAATAACGCCGCAGGAAAACGCTCCTGTTTTTATGCTTTATCCAAAAGATTATATCAGTGATGTAAATGTAAATAATGACGCAGTGGTTCAAGGTAATTGCCTGCAGCTTTATTACACCGGCACAACTCCTAAAATTACTGCGGAATGGGTCAACTCAAGAAGAGCTTACAGACTGAGAAGCTATGATATTAACGAGAATGTTCCGAAAAATGCTTATGGTTCGTCAGTCCCATATGATGCCGTATGGGATGTAGACGGTGTGAATAACCCAGATAAGGCTGTTATTCATGTTTGGAATAATTCAGGCGACAATCACTTGAGTCAGTTTTGGAGATTTATTCCCGTTGATTCCGAGGCTAATGTTTATTACATTTATAATGTAGGCAACAAGCTGTATCTTTCGATTGAGGGATATGAAAATAAAAACGATAACAATGATGTAAAACTTATTCTTTCAAAAAAAGCTTTTAAGTGGGATTTGAAATTCCTTAATATGAATTCATTAAATTCATATACTGCCGAAGATGTAAAAAACAAAACCGATAAAGGCTATGCAATAAACAGCGGCAATTGGATGTCACATTTGCCTGATGATATGTATCTTTCAGAGGTTAATATGCCCGGAACGCATGACACAGGCGCAACTTATATGACTGATGTCGCAGAACAACTTTCAATCGTATGTTGTCAGCGGCTTTATCCCGACGAACAGCTTAATTCGGGAGTAAGAGCATGGGATATAAGAATTAACAGAAAAGAATCAATTAACGAAAACAGTAATCCTACTATTATTCACGGAGAAAATTTTTACACCTGCCACAACAGGGACGGAAGTGATATGACTCTGCGTAATATAATGGACACTGCCAAAGATTTTCTTAAAGAACATCCTTACGAAACTGTAGTGATGACCTTGAAGGGAGATTCGAACGGCAGCGACGAAATTATCGGTGATATTGTTTTAAAGCAATATCTGAATAATAAAAATTATCCGATTTACAAACCGCAGAAAGGCGGAAGTGAGTATTCGCCTAAGCTCAAGGATGTAAGAGGAAAAATTGTATTTATTCGCAGACTTGATTTTTCGGACAGTTACATTAAAAAAGCAGAAAGCAAAGATTTGGGCTTTTCTGTAATGGACGCTTTCGGTATGGATGCAAGCAGATGGGACGATAATGATTATTCTCTTAATAAAAATGCCGTTCGTGTAGGAAACAGCAATATTTATGTACAGGATAATTACGGCGAGCGCGACGCAGATACAAAACTCCTTTATTTTTACAGCACAATTTCCGATGCTACTACGAATAAATATACCGAGCAAGGAAATTATCTTTTTAACTATTCGGGTGCTAAGGATAATATTAATCAGCCAAGAATAGTAAACAGGTCGCTTATGGAGGACAGCTTTTTGTCACAGCCTGCCACATCAAGCGCTATACAAAGCATTGGTTTTGTTATGGCAAACTATATTGACGCAAAGCTAAGCGAAAGAATTTATATGACAAACTTTGTATCCCAACACACTCATACATATAATGAAAAGGGCTTTTGCACAATTTGCGGTCAGTATCAGCCTGCCGTTTATAATAAGAGCACCGATGTCTATACGATAAACAACGCAGGTCAGCTTTTCTGGTTCTCATCACTTGTAAACGGCGACCACAGCTATGCTGATTTTGATAAGCAAAATGCAGGTGCAAACGCAGAACTTGCCGCAAACATTGACCTTGAAAATAAGGAATGGGCGCCTGTCAATAATTATAAAGGCAATTTTAACGGCAAAGGACACAGTATTTTAAATCTTAATATAAGCAAGGCTTCGGATTACACAGGACTTTTCGGTTCTGTAAATGAGGGCAGTGTTTCCAATATTACGGTTTACGGCGATATTACAGTCAAAAATTCCGCAAGTCATATCGGCGGTGTTGTCGGCTACATTAATTTGGGTTCTGTCAAAAATGTAGATTCTTATGTAAATTTAAATAATGACAAATACGGTTCGCAGGTAAAGCACGCAGGCGGCATTATCGGCTCTGTAGGAAATGATAAAACAGATATTGAGAAATGTATGTACTACGGAAACATTCACCTCAATAATTCTTCCGATTGTATCGGCGGCGTAATAGCTTACTCAAACGGCGGCGCAAGAGTTAAAAACTGCGCAAACTCAGGCACAGTTACAGCAACGCAAAGCGGCGCATATGTCGGCGGTATTCTCGGCTACCTTAACAATACAAACCCGACAATCGAAAACTGTTACAATTACGCAAAGATAAGCGATAACGGCAGTGGCAGTCATTGCGGCGCAATTATCGGTTGGGCAAGGAATTTTAACAAGTCGAATATCGCAAACAATTATTACAACAAAGATACGGGAAACACTCCGTTCGGTACAGACAGCAAGTTGGGGTTATCGGCAAACGAAAAAACAATTTCCGAATTTAAGTGCGGTGAAGTTGCATTTAAACTCAACAACGGTGTTACCGACGGCACACAGGCTTGGTATCAGAACATAGACAACGGTCTTACTCCTGACGATTACCCCGTATTTAACGGCGGTACGGTTTATTATGCGGACTTTGACAATACATATTCAAACTTTGAGAGAACACCCGATGAGTTTGACAAGGACGACGACGGCAGATTTATTATAAAAACCTACAGCGACCTTGTAAAACTTTCACAGGTTGTAAGAACCGATTACAAGCGATACGGCGACAAGAATTATATTCTTGTAAATAATATTTACGCAGATGAAAATTCAAGCTGGGTACAGGGAATCGGCTCTGTTGCTGAAAACAAACCGTTTAACGGCACATTTGACGGCAACGGCTACAGCATAGGCGCACTGAATATTTCCGCAGGCGAATATGGCGGACTGTTTGAATTTATCGGAGAAAAAGGCATTGTAAAAGATTTGTTTGTTTATGACTGCGACTTTAAGGGCAGTGCAAAAACAGGCGGCGGAATTGCGGCTGTAAATGACGGTGTGATTGACCATTGCGTAAGCGGTTTAAACGCTGTATCGGGTACAATCTTTATCAAAAATTTAAAAATCAACGCATCGGAGCTTAACTCGATTCTTAACGCAGATGTCTGCGGCGGTGTTGCGGGTATTAACAACGGTAAAATTACAGGCACACGAAATTGCTCAATCGTAAAGGGCAACGAGTGCGGCGGTATTTCGGCAATTAACACAGGCGAAATTTACGGTTGTGCAAACACAGGCAAGACAGGACTCGATACTTCAACGGTTGCAGGCGGTTTAGTCGGCAAGAACAGCGGCAAAATCGAAAGCTCCTATAACTGCGGCAATGTACTTTGCAAAATCAATTCTGCAAAGGGTTCGATTGTCGGCTTGAACGGCATTGCGGGAACTGACGGTGTAACAGTCAAGAATGTATTTTACACAGCACAAAATTCACTAAATGCAGTAGGCACGGATTCACAGGCAAAAGCCGACAGTACAAATATTGCATACGAAAGAACGGTTGAAATGGCAAGTGCAAGCCTTGCGGATAAGTTAAACAGTGTTACAGATGACAGCATAAACTTTATTTGCTCTGACTTTAACAGAGGTTATCCGTACATCAAAGGCAGCTTCCTGAAGTACAGCGTTAAATCTGTAGGCAGCGGCATTACTCTTTCGGGCAATATGCACTCGTCACTCAATGTAAGCTACACTGCTTATTCAACAGATGACGAACAGTATAAAAAATTCGAGTCGCTTATTAAGGACGGAAAAATTCTTGATTTTTACAAGGGCACACTTTCAGACAATAACGGAAACTCTGCATTTGCGGAATTTTGGTGTGACAATAATTTAAAACTCACCTTGCCGGTAAGCGGCAAAAATGTAAGCCTTGCGGTACTTGACGGCGACGGCGGCATAAAATACATAAAGCCCGACTCTTTTGAAAACGGAAAAGCAGTGTTTACATTATCACAGCCGACTGATTTTGCACTTGTGGAAACCTCGTCAAGCGGCGGCAACAACACAGGCAATACACAGATTGACAATACAACAATAAAGACGGGCGCAACCGTGATTTATACAATTTCATTTACGGCAATTATCGCTTTGCTTGCCTTTGCTGTATTGAAGAAAAGAGGACGCATTGAAAAATAAAAAAATATATATTGCAATTACAGTGGCACTTATTGCTGTAATCGGAGCGCTGAGCGCAGTATTAATCTACAATAACATAAACTCTCAACCTGACGCACCCACACAGGGTGTGGTAGGGGAGATACGCACTGATTGGGATACAGGCATAGACGAAAACTCAAAAGGCAGTGACAATACCGAAAAAACAGGCGTGCAGATACCCGGCTACAGCACTGCTGAAATGAATGCGGGCGATACCTCTCTGCACATCAGTATCGGCAATCCAAAGTCAAACACCTGCGGCTTATACGCAACGCTAAGACTTTCCGACACAACTGTGCTTTATAAATCGGATTTGCTTGAACCCGGCAGCGGTCTTACAGATGTACCGCTTTCAAAGTCGCTTGAGAAAGGCGAGTATCAAGCAATGGTTTTGTATGAATGTGTAACTCTTGACGATTCGCATCAAAAACTCAATTCGGCGGAATCGGAGTTCACACTCAAAGTTAAGTAAAATACCGATAAATTCGGTAAAAATAAAAGAAAGAAGTGTTTATATGAAAAAAGTAAAATTTATATCGGCAATTATGGCGGCTATGCTCGCCGCAACAGGCGTGGTTTCCGTATCGGCGGCAACCCTTACAAACGAAAAAACCGATTCTTCCACGGAAGTTACCGCAAGAATTGAGGGTACACAACCGGGAGATGTAAGCTATGTTATTACAATCCCCGATATGGTTGATTTCGGCACTCTTGCACAGCCGCAGACAGATACACAGAGCAACAAGTATCTCAACTTTGATGTGACTGCAACAGAGCTTAAACTTAACGATAACAACTTTGTATCTGTTTATATTAACGGTCAGGACATTGACGATAAGTTCTACATTACACAGAAAGACGCAACCAACCCGTTCAAAATCAAGTATGATATTTATTCGGAAAAAGTAAATGACGATAATCTTGGCGAGAAAGTCGCTATCAATGACGCAGGTGCTCCTGGTGCAAACGGTTTCCACTTTACAACCTTCAGCTCCGATTCACAGGGTCAGGTTCAGGAGGGTACACTTGTACTTAATCAGCAGGCACTCTACGGACAAGACCTTGACGCTATTGCAGGCGATTACAGCGGTACAATGACATTCCACAGCTCAATTGTAACAATATGATTATGAAATGACTGATTTTAAAAAATTGCTTAGCGCAGTTGCGGTTTGTACGGTGATTGCCGCAGTCTTTATAACGGCTACCGTTTCGGTAACGGCAAGGGATGAGGGCAGTACGCAGATTACGGCTAACATTTTATCGCCGACAACTCAACCGTATTCCACAGTCCCGACCGTACCCGTACAGGATAACACGAGTATGGTAACGGGAACACAAACATATTTGCTGATAGCCTTGCTTTTGTGCATTGCATTGCTTGCATTTGTTATATTATTATTTTTCATTCACAATAAACATATGAGGTGACTATGAAAGTATTTAATTGTATTTTGGGTATTTTGACTGTTCTTGCGTCAATTTATTGCATATTTTATCCCGGACTTACATTTCTTAACTGCGGTTGGATTGTAACGATAATTCTCGGATTATGGGGAATTTCCTCAATTGTTTCGTATGCAGCTTCACGCAACGACGGTAATAATAAAGAAAAAGCTTTAATGGGAACTTTAGGTCTTATAGCAGGCATAGCTGCGGCGGTTGTGTCTGCGCTTGCAATGTTTATGCCCGGCATAAGAGTGATGTTTGATATATTAATCCTTGCGATTTTTGCGGTATGGCTTATTGTAGACGGAATCTCCTCTATAGCAACATCATTCAAGGTTAAAAAATCAGGTTCAAGTGTATGGGTACTTCCGCTTATATGCGGAGTGCTCGTACTGCTTGCAGGCATATACGGAATATTTAATCTTATATTCACAGCGCAAGCACTCGGACTGTTTATGGGCATTTTGCTTATGACATACGGTATAAGACTGATTCTTTCGGCATTTAAAAATTAATTTGCTATCCACTCATAACCCTTATAAAAACAACAGCCTCTCGGTGTTTTTACATCAAGAGGCTGTTGTGTTTTTTATATTTGGTTCTGTTGTAAATGTTGAAGTAATATCGGTAAATTATATTTTAGCAGATTGCTTTATCAATCAATTACATTTTTTCTTTACCCTTATTTGCAAATCTTTTTGACGGTCTGTAGATAATCAACGCTATAAATATCAGCACTGCTGTTGTAGCTAAGCTGACAGGGTAAGCGGTCATTATCGTTACAAAAGTTCTGTTTGCGGGGAATACGGTATTTATCCATATTATTCGCAGCACGCATACGCCTACGGTAGTGAGAATTGCAGGAACAAGCGAAAATCCGAATCCTCTTAAGTATCCCGACATTACCTCATACAGCATTGAGAATATGTAAGCTATAAAAATAATTACAAGTCTTGTATAGCCTATTTCTATTACTTCGGGGTTGTTGTTGAATATTGACAGCAAAAATTTTCCTGTTATAAGCACTATAAGTATTGCCGTGCCCGATGCAATTGCGTCTTCGATAAGGCAAAGAAAAAGAGTTTTTTTACAACGGTCAATTTTATTTGCGCCAAAGTTTTGTCCTACAAATGTTGTGCAAGCCTGACTAAACGAGTTCATTACATTGTAAGCGATAATCTCTATGTTGAATGCCGCACTTGAGGCAGCTATTACGGTAGTACCAAGGCTGTTTATCGCACCCTGAATTACAATATTCGCAACGGCAAACACCGCACTCTGTATTCCTGCCGGAAGTCCTATCTGCATAATTTTTGCAAAGACTTTTCCGTCTATTCTTAGCTTTTTAAATTCTACTTTTATGTATTTGTCGCTTTTTACGAGCTTTATATAAAGAATACCTGCGCTCACAACATTGGCAAGCACTGTTGCGGTTGCTACTCCGTTTACCGACATTTTAAGTACGATTACGAAGAACAGATTAAGCAGTACATTCAAAATTCCCGACAGCGTAAGCGCAATAAGCGGCATTTTGGTTTCGCCTATACTTCTGAAAATCGCCGCCTCAAAGTTGTACAGCAGTATGACAGGCATTCCGAGAAAATATATTCGCAAGTACAACAGTGCAAGCTCAAGCACATCATTTGGCACATTAAGCGCCGTAAGAAGTGGCTCGGCTATTATTTCGCCGATTATCGCAACCAATACACCGCCGATTACCGACACCACCATTGAGGTATGCACCGCCTTTTGTACGGTCTGCCTGTCATCTCGTCCTATGGCATTTGCTATTACAACATTTGCGCCAAGCGCTATGCCTATAAATAAATTAAGTATCAGTCCTATGATAGGGCTGTTTGCTCCTACTGCCGCTACCGCTGCGGTTTTGTCGGTTTGTGCAAAGTTGCCTACTATTGCTATATCGGACGCATTAAAAAGCTGTTCGAGTATTCCCGTTGCCGCAATCGGCAGGGCAAAAACAGGCAGTTTGTTCCATATACTGCCGTTGAGCATATCAAGTTTTTGCTTTTTTAATTCTTTTTCCATTCAATCCACCTTTTTATTTCACATAAATTCATACTATATAGATTATATTCCTAATTTTTACAATTTTCAACTGTTAAATGGTTGCATATAGACATAAGGTTTATTATAATATAAGGAAAGAAAAATTATGAAATGAAAAAATGAAATGAACATTTGCATTTATAGGGGTGGCATTATTTATGGAAATGGATAAACTAAAGCCAAAACAAAGTGCTTTTATTACAAGGGTTGGCGGTGACGGAGCATTAAGACACCATTTGCTTGATATGGGACTTACACCCGGCACTGAAATTACTTTGCAGAAAATAGCGCCGATGGGCGATCCGATTCAAATTGAAGTGAGAGGCTATGAGCTTACGCTCCGACTTGATGAGGCTAAGAAAATTGAAATTGAAAACATACACGAACGAAAAGTTGTTGCCGACAGCAAACCGCAAAGGCATAAATCTATTCCGCATCCACGAGTAGGCGAGCTTGGCGAGGCAAACGATTATCATATTCACGATGAAAGCAAAGCACTGCCGAAAGACAGCAAACTTACATTTGCGCTTGCAGGAAACCAAAACTGCGGCAAAACCACTTTGTTTAATCAGCTTACGGGCGCTAATCAGCATGTGGGCAATTTTCCGGGTGTTACCGTAGACAGAAAAGACGGCACAATTAAAAATCACCCTGAGGCAACAGTTACCGACTTGCCGGGTATTTACTCATTGTCGCCGTATTCGAGCGAAGAAATAGTTACACGAGATTTCTTGATAAAAGATAAGCCGAGCGGAATTATAAATATTGTAGACGCCTCAAACCTTGAGCGAAATCTATGCCTTACTATGCAGCTTATGGAACTTGGTATTCCTATGGTGCTTGCGCTGAATATGATGGACGAGGTGCGAGAAAACGGCGGAAGTATCAGAGTAAACGAGCTTGAGCAAATTCTCGGAATACCTGTTATTCCTATTTCAGCCGTAAAAAATGAGGGTATAGACGAGCTTGTAAGTCACGCACTTCATGTGGCAAGATTTATGGAAAAGCCGGGGCGAATAGATTTTTGCACAGACAGTGTAGATAAAAAAGACCCTGTCGGAGCGGTTCACCGCTGCATACACGCCGTTGTGCATATGATAGAGCCTGAGGCAAAGCAATCGGGACTGCCGCTGCGATTTGCCGCAACAAAGCTGATAGAAAACGATGTGCCTATTGAAAAGCTGCTTAACCTGACCGATGACAAAAAGCAGGCATTTGAGCACATTGTATCCGTAATGGAAGATGAAACGGGACTTGACCGAGAGGCCGCCATTTCAAATATGCGATTCAGCTTTATAGAAAAAATGTGTCAAAAAACAGTTGTCCGTCCGCACGAAAGCAAAGAGCATAAGCGAAGTATGAAAATTGACCGATTGCTTACGGGCAAATATACCGCTATTCCTTGCTTTATTGCAATTATGGCACTCATATTCGTTATGACCTTTAACCTTGTGGGCGCATGGCTCTCTGACCTTATGAGTTTAGGCGTAGATTCTGTTATATCGCTTATAGACAACGCACTCACCGCCGTACAGATTAACCCTGTTGTGCATTCGCTTGTGGTAGACGGCATATGCAACGGTGTGGGCAGTGTAATCAGCTTTTTGCCTACAATCGTAACTCTGTTTTTCTTTTTGTCTATTCTTGAGGATACGGGTTATATGGCAAGGGTTGCCTTTGTAATGGATAAGCTGTTAAGAAAAATAGGACTGTCGGGCAGAAGTTTTGTGCCAATGCTTATAGGCTTTGGCTGTTCTGTTCCTGCAATTATGTCAACACGAACACTCTCAAGCGAAAGAGATAGAAAAATGACAATCCTGCTCACTCCGTTTATGAGTTGCAGTGCAAAACTGCCGATTTATTCGCTGATTATAAGCGTATTTTTCCCAAGGCAGTATCAGGCGCTTGTAATGGTGGGACTATACATATTCGGCATTATTTGTGCCATTATTTATGCTTTGATTTTAAAAAGCACAAAGTTCAAGGGCGAGCCTGTTCCGTTTGTAATGGAGCTGCCTAATTACCGACTTCCATCGGCAAAGAGCGTTGTGCATCTCATTTGGGAAAAGGCAAAGGGATTTATAGAAAAGGCATTTACAATTATTTTTGTAGCGTCAATTATAATTTGGTTTTTGCAGACCTTTGACGCAAAATTTAATGTTGCTGAATCACCCGAACAGAGCCTGCTTGCAATGATTGGCAGCTTGGTTGCTCCTATTTTTGCTCCGCTCGGATTTGGCGATTGGCGAGTATCAACAGCTCTCATTACAGGCTTTACCGCAAAAGAAAGCGTTGTGTCTACACTTACTGTACTTATGGGCGGAAATGCCGAGCTTGTAAGCACATTGTTTACTCCTTTTACCGCCGCTGTATTCCTTATATTTACTTTGCTTTACACTCCTTGCGTTGCCGCTATTGCAACCGTAAAGCGAGAAATGGGCGGTACTAAGGCGGCTGTCGCAACTGTTATTATTCAGTGCGCAATCGCATGGTGTGTGGCTTTTCTTATTCACGCAGTCGGTCTTGCCTTTGGCTTGGCTTAACGGAGGACGAATATGGATATACCGAGTATTATAATTTTAGTAATTGTAGCTCTTTTGGTTATTCTCGCCGTAAGAAAAACTAAAAAGGATAAGATGATTTCAAAGTGTGGCGGTAATTGCTCAGCCTGCACGCTAAAATGCAATAAAAAATAATTTAAGCAAGGCGGTTTAATTTCCGCCTTGCTTTTTTGTGATTACCAAATGGCATAGCAAGCAATTTGAAATAGGCATTAGACATTTGTAAAACAAAGGAGTATAATATAAATACAGTTTAAATACAAGCTGAATTTCTTTGAAAGGTTGATTATAATGAAAAAGTTAATAGCATATTTTTCGCCAAGCGGTAACACTAAGGCAATGGCAGAAAAGCTTGCTAAGGCAACAGGCGCAGATTTATTTGAAATAAAGCCGCAGACGCCTTACACAAGAGCCGACCTCGACTGGACAAACAAAAACAGCCGTTCTTCGGTTGAAATGAACGATAAAAGCTATCGTCCGCAGATTGCCCAGCTTCCAAACAGTCTTGCGAATTACGATACTATTTTCTTAGGATTTCCTATTTGGTGGTATGTTGCTCCAACAATTATCAACACATTTGTAGAAAATGTTGACTTAGACGGTAAAAAGGTTATTCCGTTTGCAACTTCCGGCGGCAGCGGAATGGGTAAGACTTTGGCAAATCTAAAGCCGAGCTGCCCGGGTGCAAATTGGGTTGAGGGTAAAGTAATCAACGGTATGAGCGAAAAAGCCCTTGCCGATTGGGCAGAAAAGCTCTAAGGAGATACTATGGAATACTCAAATCTCGGCAATACCGATATTAAAGTTTCAAGTTGTGCATTGGCGGTATGAGTTTTGACAAGGTTTTCCCTGACTTTCACCAGTGGACTTTAAATCAGAGTGAAACAAACGCAATGGTAGTCCATGTGCTTAACCTCTGATTTAACTTTTTTTGATACGGCAAACTGTTACGCTCATGGCACAAGCGAAGAATTTTGGGGCAATGCAATCAAAAATAACATTGCAAGAGATAAGGTTGTGCTTGCCTCAAAGGTATATTTTAATGACGGTCACCTCTCAAAAAACGCTGTTAATCGAGAGATTGACGGTACTTTAAAGCGACTCGGTACAGATTATCTCGACCTTTACATTATACATAGGTTTGATTACACAACTCCTATTGAGGAAACTATGCAGGCACTCGACAGCCTTGTTAAGTCGGGCAAGGTTCGTGCTTTGGGTGCGTCTGCCATGTACGGATACCAATTCTACAATATGCAGATGTGCGCTAAGGACAACGGATTTACTCCTTTTGTATCTTCGGCTCGCTTATCACAATAAAACTTGAGGGACTTGGCTTTGTCACTATAATATGATAACTGCGTAAGCAATAGTGATTGTTTATCATTGAGCTTTGATAAATCAGACATTCTTAATCTCCTTTACAAGTTCATCAGATGAAGTGATACCAAAATTTTCAACTTTCAAATAAGATTTAACGCAGTTATAAGACGACCAATCGTCATTATAAGTTCCTATTATGCATTTTAAAGTTTTGTCAATATCAGCAGTATCTCCAACTGTCTGTATAACTTCTAAATTAATGTGTTCCGGTGAATACGAGCATATTAAGTTATATATCTCAAAAATCAAATCTTTTATTTCGGTGATTTTCTTGTCTGTTTTGACAATAATTGCTGCGTCAAAAATCTTATTGCTTTTCAGTAAA